>Ga0307963_1001601_pt1 | contig 17457 bp, 21 predicted proteins | sample OrgLakmetagen594_FD_201829 | JGI IMG/M metagenome (GOLD analysis project Ga0307963, IMG submission 201829) | Saline water microbial communities from Organic Lake, Antarctica - #594 | ecosystem: Environmental > Aquatic > Non-marine Saline and Alkaline > Saline | place: Antarctica: Organic Lake...
GTTCTCCAGAATATCTCTGGGCCAATTACAGCAAATTATAAATACATTTTTGGAATCCATAGCTCAAGTCCAGTCGATTGGCACCCTTGTTGGGTGATTTGATTAAAGGGGGGGGGGGTCTGGGTGCCTGGTCACAGAAATGCATGGAATGCCCCCAAGTAGGCCGCGGGAGTGTGTTCAGGCAAATTACCAGCAATTGATTTCAAACTTGCAGTTCATGTATAGCATTATACACATTTTGCATGAATGAAGTAAAAAAGTGCTTTGGGAAAGGTTTTGGCTGGATTTGTGCACTAAACAGGTGGTCAGTGCAAGAGCGTGCGCATATCAGTTTTTGCCCTATAACTCTTCAGGTATTAATTTATTTGGCAAGAAAACTGCGCAGGCAGATAGTTGCTTTCATTCTGAGCGAATTAGCACTGTTTATGAGTGTTAGGGGTCAGGAAGGGTAAAGGGGGGGGGGGGGTCATTTTGGGCCGGAGGCCCAAAGTATACACGTGACTGTAATTTTTTTTAAACAAGCTCCAGCCCCTATTATATATATCTGAGAGGGTAGAGTTTTCACCATATATGGTTTATACCGTACAGTACTTACATCACCGCGCTACGCAGACTTTTTTGACCCCCTCGCGGTATGTCGGGAGCAATTTGATTAATTAAGATACAAGGGCCTCGCGAAGCTCGCATTGTAATTAATTAATTAGATATTGTTTTAAGAATGGGGACAGGCCGGAAAAGCCTCCCAAGCCAATCCTTAAGGCCCCCAAGGGGGACATATAGCTTAGGGATGCAGACTTCTTCTAACCCAGCAACCGCACAGCAAGTGAGAAGGGGGCAGATGAGCAGCGAGCAGGAGAGGTGCATGCCAAGTGGGTTGCAGAGGAGAGGGCAGCACAGGTAGAGCGGGATGCAGCAGCAGCAGCAAGGAAAAGGCCACCTGGTAGGCCTAGGCTGACTTCAGGTATCAGGAGGAGTATTAGATTTGTATGGTGGCTGCTAGAAGTTACATAAAAATACTCCTAACTAACGTTTTCTGTTTGAATGTACCCTAGCCAGGTTTTAACCTCAAGAAGCATCAATGTAAGTACCCTTCCAAAAGGGCGCCTCCCTGTACATGCACACACGCGCGCAAATACTCGTGCACGTGCAGCTCAGAGGGCCAAATTGACCTCTCATAGGCTTGCATTGTGTTTATTAATTATGTGTGCCCCCATCGCATTGATCGCTTTGGGGTTTATTAATTGGGGTTTCTCAAATCTCGGATTGGTTACGGTACAGTAAGGTATACAATTACTTATGGTCGAAATTATGCTTTATGGTCAAATTTATGGTCAAAATTTTCTCCCTACCGTACCTTTGCGGACTCATCCCGGTGCCCAAATTTCGTAAATATTTAACGTAACCCCAGGTATCTCCGGAGCCTCAAAATAAATACCAAACCAACGCTTGACCAATGCGCTTCAATTATCTTTTTTGGAGCAATGGAGACGCGCGATGAATATTTTGCTACACTTGAAATCGGGGTGCGCAATCGGGTGCGCAAGCGGGAAATTATTCCGGTGAGAGCCGGTGCGCAATCGCAAAATTAATTAATGTTATAAATTCTGGGTAAGCAATGGATAGGTATGTGCGTGCCATCCCGCGGGGCTGTGTGTGGATGAGAATGGGGTAGAATGGGAGAATATCTAGTTTCGGCACTCAGATTCAATGGATTAGCCCCAGGACAGAGAAGGAACAACAACAGAACAAACATGCGTTCTTTCCTTCCATGACCTCAGTAGTGGCTGTAACAATGTACTAGCTCATTGTGGGTTGCGCAATGCTCAAGTACCCGCGCAATGCTGGTACCTGTATTTCAAAGCCATGCAAGCTTGCTGCTGGGGGTCTGCGCAATGGGGTCTGCGCAATGCCCCTGAGAAAGTTCTGCGCACCTCAACTGCTGCGCAATTGGGGGTTCGCAATGGAAAATTTTCCCACTGAAAGGGGTGCGCAAACCCCGCGCAATGCACTCAAACAATTCATGAAAAATCAGGGTGCGCATTGGTCACACGTTAGTACGGTATTCTAGCCATTTTCGCACGAATCCCGGTGGGCATTTGGCCTCAGGCAGTGCGTGTGTGTGTGAGTATGTGTGCACATGCGCGTGTGTGCGTGCGCATATGTGTCGTTGCGCTTGTGCCTGCGCTGGGGCTGGTGTCGGGCTGGTGTTGCCCTGGGGCTGGTGTTGCGCTGGTGTTGCGCTGGGGCTGGTGTTGGTGCTGGGGCTGGGGCGGGGCCTGGGAGGGGAGCAGGGGGGGCGTGGGGTCCTTCTCCGCTCATCACTGTTCACTCACCCACAAAACTTTATTTTGCCAATCCCGGGCACCCCCGGAGCCTCAAATAAATATATAATAAACGATACCGGAACCACCCCGCAGTGCAAAAAACGTCATTTACCCGGGATGATATCGGAAAGGTACGGTATACGATTTCCCGTATACCGTTTGTCCACGATCAATTCGTGGCACCACAAATAAATTTAAAATTTCAGTTCGTAAGAGGATCTGGGGATTAATTTTGAGTTCAAAGTGACTTTTTGAGGGTCCTAACAGGTGCTGGTCCTAACAAAAATGAATTTGTGAATTTGAGAGCCCCCCACTGCTGGCTGCTGCTGCCTGTGCAGTACTGCTGCTGTGCAGGCTGATGGGCAGACTGCCCATTGGCTGCATGGGGAGAACGATAGCTGTAAGTGCGTCGAGTGTGCTTCCCTCAATCAGGGGGCAACTTTCTCTTACCCACTTGCCATCTTCACTCACTCTGCGTGGATGCCCCAGAGGAAGGGCCTGAAGTGGCTGTGAGAGGGGGAGGCTTGTTCTTGGAGCAGCATGCATGGACACCCCACGGGCCTTTTCATCACAGCCTCTCCCCTTGCAGGCCTCTTGCTTCCTCTGCCAGCTCCTGAGCTGCCTCTCCCTCAGCAGCTTCTCATGGCCTCTGAGCAGTCAGCCTCTCAGCTGGGGACTGGGGTTTAGAGAACAGGGCCAGGGAGTTTACTGGCAAGCTAGGAGGCCATTCTTAAAGGGGTAGGCCATTTCGAAGAATTACCCCCAAAACCCCTAATCTTATTTCATTTTTGAATTTAAAGCCTTTGGAGAGGTCGTCCCCACGGCTGGACCTCCCTTTCCTAGCCAAAAAGCCAATTTTGGCTCTATCTCCTCTTTCCCTTCACCAATCTGGGACCTAAAAGACCTGGAAGTTGCGTTGGATAGCAAAAATTTACCTTTAGATATCTACCAAAAAAGCAGGTAGAAAAACCCAGTGTGTGGCTTGCAATCTGCTGGCAAACTAGTTTTCCCCGCAACTCTGGTGTAAAAGTTAGGGTGTAATATGGGGCCGAAAAAAGCTCCAGTTAAAATTGCTGCATGTAACGCTGCAGATCATTCACCAACATACGACTAGGTCACCGATTGGCCCCATTCGAATTTATTATAATCTTTGTCTTGGTCAGCAACTCTGAGGGCCAAAACCAGGCTGAAACTCGAAGCAAAATGGAGCTACATATTTTTGTCTTTTACCCCAGTGTCCCTTGTGTAAGTGCCTCCCAATCGCCGGCATTCCAGTACCCCTGTCCTAAATTCGACATTGCAGCATTGTTATACGACATTAATAGTGCTTATATCCTGAAGCAGGGGTCGATCGGGGCAAGTTCAGAAATGTACCTTTTCCCTGCCAAATCGGGTGCAAAGTATGCACCGGGCCCCACACAGCCCCCCAGAATGCCGAATTTCCAGAAAATGTCAATGGTTTAGATATAACATCAAGTATCTTGCACTTCAGATGAGGTATAGGGGGCTTTGAATTGGGTGGATAGCTTATTGGCACAGTTTGGGAGTTCCCTCCCGCCCTGGGGACGACCGAGGGGGCTCCAAGAATTATCAAAAAGCTTCAATTTTCGAAGTGATTGTGGACAAACGGTATAATTCTGGCCAACCCTACGTAAGAGCCTTGGTTTTAAGTAGTTTGTCCGGATGTTCGTGTGCATTGGAATAGGACATTGCGGATTTGGTGTGTAGTACTTGACATGCAACCGCTGGTGCCTGGCATCTAGCATCTGCACATTTGAACAAAGTTGCAAACCAGGCATCTGGCATCTGGCATTTATTTTTGCTACTGTTTTCTGCACCATGGTAATGTCATATAGAGATTAGGCAGTCTAGGGGCTTCACAACCTCTCACAAGTTGGAGGAGCTGACAAATGGCGAGAAAAGAAACGATGCTGCGGTTACCGAATATGGACGAGAAAGAATTTCTCAGATTAGCAAATCAGAAATAAGACACTGATCTTGCTTGTGATACTGAATGGCTATAACAGCATTTGGATGCCAGTGTTTTTTGGATAATTAGTAGTGGTAGTCTGTCATAAGGGACGTCGCCCTGTGCCAGCCTGCGTAGTTAACGAGATGTCCCAAAGCCTCCACGACCAATTTCTTTTCGCAGGCAAGGACGCGGGCTTTGCCTCCTCAGCATTCAGCTCAGCCGACTTTGACAGCATGTTTGTGTGGAACAGCTTCCTGACTCGCACGCTGAGAGGAGCGCTTAATTCAAACCTTTGGGTGGTGGCACTGGTGCATGGCTACTGGGACCAACGGCAGCTCTCAGGCATGATTGGATTCAAACAAGATCTATGCCTGATATTGTCCACTTGTTTCAATAAAGATCTGAGCCTGGCGAGCCTGCTAACTTTGATGTAAAAAGGCTGACGATGCCAGCTTTGTTATTGGCACAATTTGTTATTTGGTTTTGGTACATGTGCAGTGTGCTCAAAAGAAGGCCTGCTCAATTTTGCTCCTCTCAATTCTGTCCTGTCACATTGCCTGCTTGCACATCGTTTCTTTTTCCATCCATAAAATAAGATCTACCCACAACTCGCCACTGCTAACTGTCATGAAACCACACCTTTACTGCTACCACAGTGTTTGGAAGGCCCCTGACAATAACCCTACTTGCCAGGAGATCCAGGCACTTTGCTGGCACGCGCTTCAAAAAGCGAGGCATCAGTGACCAGGGAAAAGTGAGCTCTCTTTGGTTGTTCAGAGAAAAGCATTTGTCAATGTGTATTTTTGCTACAGTGTGATGTTGATGAGTATGCATAATCAAGCCCTTGAATTGACAGAGTGCACAGCATAGCTCGTAATAGTAGCAAACGCTGAAAGCTACACAGGTGTCCGGTGTGGAAGCCGTACACACATGTGTGTGTGTGTGTGTGTGTGTGTGTGTGTGTGTGTGTTTGTGTGTGTGTGTGCCTATGTGTGTGTGTGTGCTTGCGTGTGTGTGTGTGTGTGTGTGTGTGTGTGTGTGTGTGTGTGTGGTGTATGTATAAAAACAGGCATGCGCTTCAAGGAGGTCAGCCTTGAAGCTTGGAATACTTGCACAGGTTGCCAATGAAGTAGAGACTGAGCAGATCCTGGATGCAGGCATAGACTACCGGACTGGTCTGCCTTTGGTTTCTTCTCTTGTGCAGGTCAGTCTGTGCATTAAAGAAAATTGATTATTTACTAAAATTTAGACTGTAAATTAGGCCCACCATTCCCTGCCAAATTTTGTTCCAAAAATGAACCTCACCAATTTCCCGCTTTAAATGGTTCAGGGTAATTAGAAATAACAAATGAAACACTTCCTGCTTTAAAGAAATCGGGTCTGGGGTCCAGGGTGTGAGTCAGGGGCTACACATGTTCCAATTCTCGGCAAAAAGAGGGCCACGGCGGTGACACCAGCATGCCTTTGACCCTAAATCCAGCATTCCTTTGACCTTTTGCAACCATTCTGTCGTCCAGCTAAACGAGACTCCATGGCCCAAGAAACTAACTTATCTCTATCGCTGCAAGCACACAGCTGCGGGGTTCTGTCCCTTTGTACTGGAGCCAACAGTCCTCAGCTCTGAGCCCCAAGCCGGACATTATCCTGCAGAACTTCGACCCTATGTTTGAGGTGTGTCTTTTTTCCCTCAAGTATTGCTAACTATGGTCAGTCGCATTGCAGCTTCTTCTCTAATGCATGCATTCACCCACTCAGCGGCAATGCGACCTGAGTGCACTACTGGCTTGCACTTGGCACAAAGCTCAAATGTACCATTTTAACCGTCTCTCGGTGTGCCTGCCATGAATGTGCGTACCGTAAGGTGCGTGCCCACCTTCAGCGTTTGCTGCGGCTGTACCCTTGTGCTTGTTGCAGCCCACTGCCATCTAGTGAATCTTTGGCTGTGGCTTTACCCCTGTGTCTGTTGCAGGCCACTGCCAGACATTTTGCAGACCTTCGTGCACGCTACGGAGACCCTCTCATTGTGCTCAACCTCCTGAAAAGCCATGAACGTCGGCCTCGTGAGATGCTTTTGCGCCAGGAGCTGTCCACTGCTATTCAGCTGCTGAACAGCAAGGTGAGCTGCACTTGGCAATGGTGTCAAGCTGATGGAAGCCTATAAGTGCACACTCATGACACCCCTTGCTAATGAGCTGACTCAAATGTTGTGCTCAGCTTCATTGCAATTAGGCCTGTGCACTGTACAGTGTACGGTGTACGGTATGGTACGCTTTTTACTGTACGTACCGTAATTTTGTAAATAACGGCGTAATTACGATTTTGGAGGATTGTAGTTTACAGTAATTACTGCAATTTACTGTACGGTGTACGGTACGGTGCCAAGCTAGCACTGCCGGTGCAAAAATGGCCTCAGAAAGGCCTCTCCGCCCCAAACACCTCCCATTTCCACCTCCAGCATGCTCCTCTTATGTGCTGACGCCATACAATGCTTCCCTGAACGACCCTGAGGCTGGGTTGGGTCTGCCTCAGCTTATGTGATGGGCCCAGCAGTGGCTTGCATGGAAACTCAAAAGTCGGACGCAGTACTTAATTCCTGGTTGGTGATTTGTGTTTAATTCATAAACAATTAATGCAAAAAAATGTTTTGGGCCGAAATTGGAGCCAAACGGCCAAATTACGGTCGAATCCGTACTGTACGGTGGCACCGTCCCTGTAAGGTCTGACACCGTAATTTTGGCCGACCGTAATTTGGACCGTACTGTACGAAGTAATTACGGTCGGTACCAAAATTACGGTTCAAAATTCAACATTACGGCGTAAGTGCACAGGCCTGATTGCAATGTCAAGTGCCTCTGTACAGGGCTGAAAGTTGGCCTCAGCTTTTTGCGTGCCTTGCGTCACGCAAAAAACCCTGCTTTTCCCCATTATGGTCTTGTCCTCAATGTTTACAGGCTTTTAAACACCAGCATGCTGTGTACATCCCGTGGGATTTCCAGCAGCATGCAAAGCAGGCAGGATCTGGTACGTGCAAGTCCGCTCCTTGCTATTTTGTGTTTTGCAAAATTGCCTGACGTTGTCTCATGCACACTTTTTCACGGTTCATTCAACGTCTTTGTATGCTAGTGCAGCCTTTCATGCTTGCCATGCCATTGTGAGCTGTTCATCTGACAGGGAAAAAGTGTGACGCCTTAATGCATATTGAAGTGTGGAATACCACACTGCTCTCAGGGCTCCTGACGGAGATCTCCGCCATCACGCGCATGTCCCTGGACGCAACCGGCATGTTTGTACACAGCCCCCCAAAACTGCATACAGCCAGCTTTGGCGCCTCTGCTTGCCAGCTGGGTCTGACAGATTTGGTAGCTAGAAGGTAATCTTAGCTACTGGCTATCAAAGTGACCTGCGTTTGATGCGTCAAAGTATTTATTGTTCACTTTGAGGCATACGCAAGTGGCGCCACCAAGCATTGTTCAGCTAAAGGAAGTCGTTGTTGTGTCAGCTGACACGTGCATGGGCAACAGGACCTATGTTGTGTGCTTGCCGCAACCTTGAGAAGCAGTAGGATAGAGAAGTGTTGCTAACGGCCTTTGTTTGTAGTCGTAGTATCATTTAAATTTCAAGTCTTCAATTGACGACTTAAAATTTGTCAGGTCTGAGAGCTGACTGTCAGGTCTGAGAGCTGAGAGCTGACTGTCAGGTCTGAGAGCTTCAGGTACCACTTGGATAAAAAGCACGTGCACCTTGGGTTTTAGCTTTACAATTCTCCTACTGTCCCAGCAGGGAGCACTGCAGAGGAAGTCGTGCGTGTGGAGCACCTGGTGTTGGAGATACCTCGTCTCACAGCACTGCTGCTATTGCAACCTCCAGTCGGAGGTCTTCACTGTCCTTGCAGGCACGTTTTTTGCTCTTTGGTTTGTGTTGCATATCATTTGATGTTGAGAGCTTGCAGTTTGTGGCGTCCTTGCTCGGACATTGTTGGGCACAGGTTGCATCACCTCCCAGTAGGAAAATACTAGATGTGCTCAAATGTTTAATTGGCTAGTACATAGAACAGGAGTCGGTATATCGGAGGCGACAGGCCCAGGCTGCGGGTTCTTATATGCGTCAAGGGAGTTGACTTGAGATCTAGAGCTTAATGTTTGGTGCTCCTTCGCCCAGCTTCTATTTTCCCTCTTTAACTGGGCGTGCAGGTCACCAGTAGCCAACGGCGATCTACATTAAGCGGCGACGCTGAAGAGCTGGGTACGCTTGCTGTGATCCATTGTGCACTTCTTCGTTTGCCTGTGTTTACCTTTGTGCAGCTCATGGCTCTAGAAACGTATAGGCCAACCCCTTGTGTACAACAAGCACACTGCAAGAATGAAAGACACATTTCTGCTGTCCTTGATCACCCTCCTAGTTGCATCTATAGACCTCTACCTAAAAGGACTTGCTCCTGATGCAATTGTTCTGCACACAATGTTTGAAGTAGGCCAATTGCTTATGGATACAGGCACCCAAGAAGAAACTAGCACCCAAGAGAGCGATGCCTCATCTGCCTGGCCTCCTTATTGTGGTTTCCAACACGGGGTGCTGCGCACCAATTGCATTGATTGTCTGGATCGCACGAACGTCGCCCAGTTTGCGTTTGGGCTGGTGGGGTTTGGAAGGCAGCTGTACATGCTGGGCCTGTCTGACTCGCTAGAGATTGACTCAGGTACTTGTGAAAGTGTACGTCAGCGTGTATGTGTAAGTGCATCACCGCTTTGGAAACATGTCAATAGGAAGGATTTCATAATGTCAAGCTTTATCATTGCTCCACTTATCAATGGCTTGCATGTGCATTGTGAGGAAGGAAAAGGATCAGCAGTTCCTAGCTTACACCACAGAGCAGCCCAACCATGGTTATAGATAACCTCTTCACCCTAATTCGCCGTACAAAATGCAGCCTGTGTTTTCACGTGCCAGCAACTGTGCCCCTTGACCTTCTGTATGTTTGTAGACAGCAGCATTGCGTTCATCCTGATGGAGCAGTACGAGCTGATGGGAAATACGCTTGCCCTTCAGTACGGGGGGAGCGATGCACACAGCGTTTTTTTCCAGAGGCAAAAGGGCGAGTGGGAGGCCAGCACGAGGGGCAAGGTAAAGACTAAATTCTTCACGGTATTATAACCATGATACTACCAACACGAGAAGTGTAGACGCTTCATCTAGGTGTTAATTTCTTTTCTGAATGGTGAGTTTTGTTGTTGGGTGTAGATGTTGATAGTGATTGATGCTGGCTCAAGATGCTAGATGTTATATATACATGCTGATTTTATATTCTAGATGTTGATCCTTATACAAAGAGATGAGCACTGAACGCTGGCAATAGGTCAGACACAGGATACCTTTTCTCGTAATCTTAGGAATCAAACATCAAAATGTCATGGAATTCCACTTTTCCTGCAGGACTTCCTGACCAGCGTGCGACGCTTTTATTCCAACGCCTACACAGATGCCGATAAGCAGGTGTGTAGTAAGTAGCGTACACCTTTCCATATTTTTCGTCCTGCTTTGATGCTGCTCTATTGTCTCTAATACTTTTATTCTTTCATATTTGTTGTACAAAAAGCAAGGGCAGATCGGCATTCCTTAACCTGTAGCCACGGCTTTGGTCATTCAGGCAAATGAGGGTTGCTGAAGGTAATATTTGCACAACACCAAAAAGGCCGCTTTTGATGAAGCTGCAGAGTTCTCTGTTGCAGAAGAACTCTAGTTCTTGCAGGCGAGTGACTTGTGTATTGCACTTTCCCTCAAAAGTGCATGCTTTTCTTTCTTGTCCATCTGTACTATATCTGGATTATTAGAGGCAAGTTTAGTTTTGCTTGCCTGCACATTGCAGCTTTTTTGTGCTCGCGCCGTGTCAGTGCTCTTCTCTTGTTTGTTTGTTCTTGCAGACAGTCCAGGGTGTCAACGGCCCAGCTGTCTGCTTGATTCCTTCCTTTCTGGTTTTCTCAGCCTCCTTTTAAATTTTTCCGGTGCCGTTTCTGTCTTTTGTTTTGTCCAGATGTAATTCCTCCGCCTTCTGAACGAGCCATAAAAGAACCAACTACGCCTTTCTGCTGGTCAATACCGCTGTATCTATTTCCACTCTTGCTGCCTGCATACCATGCGCGTGAGTGTATACGCATGATTGCAGCGTTTAGGCATGCTCCTCTCACCATTGCTGTAGGATGCCATCAACCTTTTCCTGGGAAATTACGTGCCGGGCCTTCCTGGGCAGCCAGAGCTATGGGAGCTGGAGTCAGATGTTTATTTGCACTCAGCAGGTTGGTGTCAGTGTTGGTGCACCTGCATTTACGTGTCTTGCTGTTATATGTGTTGTTTATGTGCAGCTGAATTTCACACAAGCAGGTTTGGCCATGATTGGAAAAATCACCTTGTTTATTTGGATGTTAAGAGGATTTCCCAGAGTGTTTTTTTCAAATTCCTAGGGTATGTGTCCCATGACTGGCACTCTTCAGGCTCGGCAGTCTTATGTAAACCAAAAGTAGCTGAGCTTAATAAGTACAGTTCACGGCACACGCTTAGAATTGAACACCTGCGTGAGCCTTTCTTTTCAAGTACCTTGTATCATATCTGACAAGCCGGTGCACTAATTTGAATGATTTCTAATGTATAGGGAGTCTTCATACCTCGTCAGGTGTACAATCAATGATACGAGGGTATGAGAATGAAAACAAACCTGTGTTCTACGGCGCTCGCACAATGCGAGTTGCGCTTAAAATTTAGGCCCTAAGCAGTGCATGCACTGCACTTTTATAACAGAGGAAAGCAAGACAAGGGGTTGATGCCCAGTGCATGAACTCGTCCTCACACCTTACATCTCAACTCAGTTGTCAAACCCTGCCACCAGATCCGGGAAAGCTGCTTCTAACCCCACCTCTGGCCAAGTTTTGCCACAGCAAGCTGCTAAAGCAGCAGCAGCAGCAGCAACAGGAAATGCATCACGTGCTCTCCTTGCCCCAGTTTTGACAAAGAACATGCCTGAATTCACCAGCTACTTGTCCCGGCACACCCCTTTTACAGCGAAGCCGCTGCTGCTGATTGTTACTGTGTTGCTCATGTCGCTTCTACTACCTTCACATCTAATGTGTTATATGTTGCTGGGTATGACCCATACTTAGGCATTTGCCGTGCATCACGAGTCAATGAATCCACCACTTTACTCCTCCTCTTACCCATCTCTTATCCAGGGGTGCCTGCCGCACCAGCTGTGGAGGTATGCGCAGCACACACGGCCAAGGCCGCAGCTGACGCATGTAGGGAGGGGCGTGGGAGCCTATTGTGCAAGGCAGCAGTGAAAGGCGTGCCATGCTTGGGGGGATCCTGGAACTTGGGTATGTGTAGGAGGTTTTGTGGAGGTACAAGGCTACTGTAGGGTAACGTGACCAATGCGAGCCTGTGCGGGGGCTTTTTGGCCCTCTGAGCTGCGCGTGCACGTGTATGCACGCTTGTGAGCATTTGTGTGTGCGCACGTGCGTATGCGTGTGCGCTCGCGTGCATGTGCATGTGAAGGAAGGCACCCGCTTACATTGCTGCTCCTCCCCAGAGAACCCCCCCTGCTGCTGAGGCCTGAGGTCAGCCTAGGCTTCCAGGTGGCCTCTTCTTTGCTGCTGCTGCTGCATCCCACTCTGCTGCCCTGTCCTCTCCAACCTGCTCTGCATGCGCCCTCTTGCTCGCTGCTCTTCTGCCACCTTCTGACTTGCTGTCTGGATACTGGGTTTGAAGGAATCGCCCACAATAAGCTGTTTGTGCCTTGGGAGGTCTTCCCGGCCCCTTCTGTTCATGCTCACGAAAATCAATTAATTTTGCCCAATGCAAGCTTTGCGAGGCCTACTGTATTTTTGATGCTCGCGACACACTGCGAAGGGGGTCAAAAACGTTTGCGGTACGTGGTGACATCAGTACCATACGATAAATGGGCTACTGGAAGTTTGGTATGTAATGGCTTTTCTTGGGAGGTTAAAGGTTTGAGTGAGTTCTTGGAGTATTTTTAGTGTGTATCCACCAGGGATGTGTCATACGGCGTATTTGTATAATACGCCGTATCGTATTTAACGCATATTTTACCGGATGGAAAAAATCGGGCCGTATTATACAAATGCAGAATTTTGGTCCATTGTGGGTCAAAAATCGGCACAAAATGCTCAAGAATACGATCGCATTATACGCGTATTTCGTATTAAAACGTATTTAACCATATTGAATGTCTTAAATGACCGTATGACACATCCCTGGTATCCACTTCATGACCTTACAGTTGTATGGTAGAGAAAAAAACCCAGGGATGTGAAAGCCTCGTTCTCTTGATTATTCTGTTCAGAAATGCAAGGTTAGCATGCGTATGCACGCGCGTGTGCGTGCGTGCGTGCGCGTACGTGCGTGTTTATGTGCGTGTGCGCATGTGTGTGTGTGTGTGTGTGTGTGTGTGTGTGTGTGCGTGTGCGCATGTGTGTGTGTGCGTGTGTGTGTGTGTGTGTGTGTGTGTGTGTGTGTGTGTGTGTGTGTGTGTGCACGTACGTGTGAGCGTGCTTTGTGTACGTGCGTGCGTGTGAACGGTTGTGTGGACATACATGCGTGCATGCATTGTGTACTTGTGCGTGCGTGCGTATGTGTGTGCGTGTGTGTGTGCGCATACGTGTGTACGTAAGTGTTTGTGTATACGTATGTATACATGTCCCATACATGTATGTGTGTGTGTGTTTGTGTGTGTGCGCAAATGTACGTGTGTGTGCATGCGCGTACGTGCATGTTTGTTTGTGTGCGTGCACGTATGTGTGTGTATGTGCGTGCGTACGTGTGCATGCGCGTACGTGTATGCATGCACGCAGGGTGTGTGTGTGCATGTGTGTGTGTGCATGCAGGTATGTGTGCGTGCGTGCACATGTGAAGGGAATGAAGGCGCCCTTCCTCTTGGTGTCCTTCCTTCCCAATAGAGGGCCAGCCTCCCAAGCTGTTTGTCCACCTTGGGGGCCTTGAGGGGCGGCTTGGGAAGCTTTCCCGGCCTGTCCCCGTTCATGCTTAAAATCAATTAATCAACTACAATGCAAGATTCGCGAGCTTGTAACTTAGTCAAATTGCTCCCGACACACCGCAAGGGGGTAAAAAAGTTCGCGGAGCGCGGTGATATAAGTACGGTATGTATGCATGCAGTGAGGAACCGCTCTCCACCTTAAATAAGGCAAGTAGCCACCTCCACCAGAAAAAAAGGAAATTAATGGGGATTAGGAAGGTTGCAGGCTTGGCCTGAGACCGGCTCCTGATGAGGGTTGGTAATGGTACTGGAGAGGGCGTGTCTGGTATGGACAAGTTTAGCAGCGTAGTTGACTGGGTGCACATGGAACTTGGAGGCTAGCTTCTTTACAGAACATTTCCTCCGTTTACGAGTCTGTTTGTGGATGGTGGCCATAGTATTTGGATCTTTCCCTAAATGCTAATAGGGGATCATCATAGCTCAAAGCCGACCGGAAGATGGAGCGCACTCAGAACTTCTGATTAATAAAACCAAAGAAAGACCTCATTTCATCATGGCAGGCAGGCAAGACTTCAGTTATAAACACTTCTGTAATTTGCCCTCTGTGCTCACAGGCCGGTCGACACTGCCCGCCTTAGCCCATGTGTCCTCTGATGAGGACTCTCCTACAGCCTCTTCTACACCCGGCACACACCAGTCTCTGTTCGACCCCAGCAGCTTCTTTAGACCTGGGACAGACAACGATGAAGCATGCGGGAGGGCAACAAACCGGTGCGTGTTTGGGTGCCAAGAACGGCGCCCTCCTGTTCCTCCTTTAGGCTAGCAAGAACTTGGCAAACCAAAGTCAAGTTGACTATAGTTTTGTTTGACGCCATACTCCTCTGCAGAAGGCTAGACGTGTTGCTGGTTTGTGTGCAGGGACACCAAAAAGGATCGCAGCAGCAGCAGCAGCAGTGTTGGAGGAATGCGCTTGCCAGGCGTGTCGGCAGGAGGTGGCAGCGTTTGGGGTATCTCGTGAGTTGCTGTGCATGTGTGTGCTGTTCTTTGCAGAAGGATGGCTGCTCCCTTGGCGTTTGATTTACCAGAATAACATTTTGAGCCTGCTTACTGATTCATTGAGCTTCATGCATATATTATTACCACAGATGACAGCATACTCATTAAACAATAATGCATGCGTGGAATTGAGTGAATCGGAAAGACAAGGTGTGTGTTTTCTGTACAACCAGGTCCATCCTGGCCTCGCTGTTCAAGCCACAGTTAGGCCCTCCTCTGGGTGTGCCCAACTTCCAGGATGACGCACACACACTGTCATCTTTTGACACTCTGCTAAGTCAGCCGTGTCGCAGGGTGAGTGTGTGTACATGTGTTTGATTGCAAGGACAATGAACGTAACTGTGCGTGCTAGTGTAGTTCACTAAATGCTCGCACTGCGCTCTCCGGTAAGTCATCGTTGCAAATCTTTCAAAATTTGAGCTGGCAGTATGAAAGACTATCCTATCCTTAAAGATTACAACGTTGCTCATGTTTAAGATATCCCTGACGTGGAAATACTTTTTATAACTGCCTCTCCAGGGTATTCTTTGAACTCAAAGCAACTGGCACCTTCAAAATAGACAAAAGAATAAGACTTGAAAATACAAAGTGCAGAGATTGCCATGCAAGCACTCATAGCTCAATTGACTAGGTCAACGGTAAAAACCAGGGATGTTTCATACGGCATATTTGTATAGTATGCCTAAGGGTTAAGGGTGGGTCATGACCTTGCCGAGACTCGCCGAGTTTGAGGCTCGCCGAGCCTCGGCGAGCCTCTTTCCCGGTGTGGAAGACACTCGTTGGCCAGTGAGGGTGTCCACTTTTTGGACGAAATTATCCCCATCTCCCCAGAAACCCCCAAAAATTCCCAAATCCGATTTTTTTGTGGCTGAATCGGCTGACAGGCCCATCTTTTTACCAAGTATCTTCATTAATATTAATAGTATTTATTTACAATATAACACCAGGAAGAGTTAAAGGGGGGGGGTGTAAACAAATACCAAATTCTCCTGGCTCGCACGCCCATATTTTCCACCCGGTCTCAAACGTTGATATTCATTAATATATTTAAGCAAACAACAAAAACGTTTCGGCTCAATCCGTGCAGATTTGAGAAAGTGATTTCCTAACCGTAATGCACCAACTAGGGCCTCCCCAGCGAGTGCCGAGCCTCGTTGAGGCTCGCCGAGCCTCACTGGCAAAATCAGACACCCTTTTTACCCACCCTTAAATATGCCATATCGTAATTAACGTATATTTTACCGCATTGAGCTAATCTGGTATTTTTAGCAATAATTACCAATTTAGTGACTTCTGCCGTTTTTTGCCTTATCCGCGATCGTATTATACGTTTATTTCGAATTTTACGCGAAATTTACCGTATTGAACGTCTCGAAGTTGAAACATTTCTGGTACAAACAGTATATCACGTAGCCATCAGGGCTCAAGAGCCCTTAAAGGGGGCACTGCTCAAAATAAAGATTTCTAGGGAATGGTTACAAGTTTTAGGGTAGTACACAGGGTGCCCAAATTATTCAGGTAGACCCGGAACAGCCTGTATAATGTTTCAGGGTCTCCCGGAACTGCTTTTAGAATTATTCAGGGTGTTATAAAAAATCCCGGGCCGGGAGCTGTCGCCCCCAGCCCCAAGCGCGATGTTACTCTTCTTTAGGCACTGAAGGAGTCAAGGGCTTCAGTTAACAAATTTGCTAAATCGTTACGCCTTCAAAACCACTCACTGCCATCGCTAGAGGCTTGTATGTGTGTGTATGTGTCTATGTGTGTGTGCGTGCGTATGTGTGTTGTGTGTGTGCGTATGTGTGTATGTGCGTATATGCATGTGTGTGTATATGTGCATGTGTGTGTGCGTGTGTGTGTATGTGCATATTTGTGTGTGTGTATGTGTGTGTGTGTTTGTGTCTGTGCGTGTGTGTGTTTGTGCGTGCGTGTGCATGCGCGTGTGTGTGTACGCGTGTATGCCTATGTGTGTGTGTTGTGTGTGTATGTGCGTATATGCATGTGTGTATATGTGCATGTGTGTATGTGTGTATGTGTATGTATGCGAGCATGTGTGTGTATGCATGCGTGTAAGTGAGTGCGTATGTGTGTGTGCTCGCATGCACTAGACCACTAGACATTGCTTGAGCTTTGCGCATGGCTGCTGGTTGAGGCCTCGTCAGGGCCAAAGACAGGGGGATGGGGGGGAGCAGAGGGAGGAGGGACGGGCTTCTAGGGTCAGTCTTTGGTGCAAGCTGCCAAGGTGCCTGCCAAGCAAGATGCGAGCGTTCAAGCCCATCACTCGCATGCTTCGTAGGGAGGCCTGGCCAGGAGGAAGGGCCCTGCTGGCTGGCCCCTTCCCCTTTCTGCTGGCTGGCCCCTCCCCCTTTCTGCTGGCTGACCTTTCCCTCTTCTTCCCATTCTCACAGTGTCCTTCTCACTGTCATTCCCAAAGTTCACTGCAAACTACCCGGAATTGCATATTAAATTTTACCGGGTCTCCCGGAGTCGCAGGGGCTGTCGCCCCTGCAATTTCCGGGAGACCCGGACCGACTTTGGGCTGCCCTCTAGGACAGCCCAAAATTGTTATTTATTCCGGTTCCCGGACGGGATGTACATCCCTGGAACAAATGTATTATTCGGGGGGAGTGGTGAGTACGTGTATGATACGGTACTTCGAAATTTCCTTTGACTATGTTTTGTGCAGAACATATGCATGGGCATTGGCACCTTTTATGTGTGTTTTTGTTGCATATAAATCTGCATATAAACACTTTTGTATAGCTACACACAATGTTGCCTGCCTCTACCCAGGCTTCATTTGTGCGCATCCACGGGACCCGCAGTGGTGCAGGCAGCAACCTGATGTGGCAGGCTGTGCAGCAAGCTTTTGCGTTCTACTGGACACGCCAAGCGGTGGAGGAAGCAGCTAGCACGGGCCTAGATTCCCAGCAGAATTCCAATGGTGAGTTGCATTTTTCCAATTTTTTGGTACACTCTCCCTCTCTTTCTCCCTCCCTCCCTCCCTCCCTCTCTCTCTCTCTCTCTCTCTCTCTCTCTCTTTCTCTCTTCTCTCTCTCTCTCTCTCTCTCTCTCTCTCTCTCTCTCCCTCTCTCTCTCTCTCCCTCTCT
>Ga0307963_1001603_pt1 | contig 17447 bp, 16 predicted proteins | sample OrgLakmetagen594_FD_201829 | JGI IMG/M metagenome (GOLD analysis project Ga0307963, IMG submission 201829) | Saline water microbial communities from Organic Lake, Antarctica - #594 | ecosystem: Environmental > Aquatic > Non-marine Saline and Alkaline > Saline | place: Antarctica: Organic Lake...
CGGAGCAGAAGAGAGAACAAAGGACGCATGCAGCCCCCAAAAACAGCTCCTCTCTCTCCTCTCTAGCTACCCACCCCACCAGCTCACCCAGCTACAGCAGACCAGTCCGATGCTGTCCTCCACAACTTGCCAATTGAAACCGTATTTAGTACAAGCTGTTCAAACTGGGCGTGCTATTCCCATGCAAGAATTCACTGCAGATTTGAAGCATAGGATGAGAGGTGTTTGGAAAGACGCTGAGTTGGTGGACCCCAATGCGCACAACAACAAACTGGCCACTTATCATTCTTGATTTGCCACTCCATTTTCTAGAAGTGAGCGTATGCCGACTATTGTACCATGGTATCTCCATCTTGATCTGTCCAAACATGTTATGCGCAATACAAGTAGTTTCCGCTTGCGTGCGCATACTTTGAAAGTTGAGGCAGCAGCGTGGCTTGAAGATGGTTTTTGCGTATGTGACCAGTGCCCTGGTTAAATTGAACATGTTCAGAACGAGGTGCATGCTCTTTTATTTTGCCAAGACCATCCGGTTTGTGAGCTGAGGAAACATTTTTCCTTTCTGTGTACACCTTTTTTTGAGGACTTTTCAGCAGCCCAACCCTTTTTGCTGCAACAGGTCAATAACCAACTTGTTCATGATTTCCTTTCTCAGCAGAACACGCACTAGACTTTTTCTTTTTCTTTCTGAGCTTATGGATTTATTTGTGGCTGGCCGAGACCAGTCAGCAACCGATCAGCCAAACAACCTGGCTGAAGGTCACCCCCCATTGTAACCATCGTAAATCAGTGGCATGGCCCATACTTGCAATCCACGCTTAGGCTGGTACCATGATTTGTCGTGACAGATTACAGAGAAGTTACGCTCTCAGTTGTCTTCTCTGCAAAGCAATTAAAGTAGTAGTCGCATTAGACATTCAATGTCCCTTTGTAATGGAGATCAAGACTCCTCTCCTCCGAGGGAGAGAGAAGGGAGTCCCTTATAAAAATCGACAGGTCAAGTTTAGATGTCCGGACATTCAAAACACAGAGAGAGAGAGAGAGAGAGAGAGAGAGAGAGAGAGAGTGTGAGTGTTTGTTACAAAGGAGTCATCGAAGCTGTGAAAAGGACATGCATTTAATTGCAATAAATGGAAAGTCACATGATTGTTCATACTTCCAATTTAGCTCGACACGAAACAAGGAGGGCAATACTCTGTTACAACCATACCGCGAGAGTCTGGCAGTATCCCTGGCACAGGTTTTCGTGTTATTGAACTCCCTAGCCATGCTCAAGCTAGATGGCTTTTTTAATTCCTATTCAATAGGAAGAGTGATCTTGGTATCGAGACCCAGCAGCACTTGATTGCATGTGCAAAAGAGCCAAATTCTTACTTAGTCCGTAGAAATCCGAGTTTCAAAAGCTCTTAACAATCACGGGAAAAAAAACAAGAAAATATTCGGAAATGAAGTCAAGTTATCACGCAAGCAAGGAGGCAAACAGCCCCCAAATCCAGGCTGCAACACAAACAAAAGTAACAGACTTGACGAAGACCTTGAACGGTTGGTGACGGTGATAAGGCGCGTTAGTGTGTTCAAAGCTGCATTCAAGCGCCTTGGAGTCGCATCTTGATCAATCGCTTAACAGCTGATAGCCAGTATCCACATTCATCCCAGTCTGTGGTGGTCATTTGTACCTGCATTGAAGGGTGATAGGAGCAAATATGCTGTCATAATCCTGGCTATACCGTGATACCTAAGCAGTCACTTGCTTGGGCTTGAAGCAGAACTGAGGGAGTGAAAAAACAAAGGCACAAATCAAGGACTTTCAGTCAGGCCAGCCATCACTGTGAGTGTTCTTGCCCCCAAAGCAGAAAAGTACATTTAAGTATGTAGTAACCTTAATCAGATACATCTAAGCACCCCTGCACACTCAGTTTGTGGCGGGAGGTGCCCAGGTGGGCAGGGTGGAAATGGGTGAAAAATCCTGCCAGAAAATGGATTTCTTAAGCTCTTCCCCGGTACCACCGACTTACCAGGGATGTTTGCATTAATATTGAGGACATTTTGGTGAAGGTCCGGGGGTCTGGGGTAAAGGTCCGGTTTTAAACCCCCTTTTGACAGGGTAATTACTAAAAACCAAGGCTTTTGGGCAGGAAGCATGGATTTCACTCAAAGCTCCTCCTGAGGTGAGCCTGTCAATATTTTGAGTACACTCGCAACAAAGTCATCTGGTCGAGTTGGATTTGTAGTCAGATAGCTGAGCACAGATCCTTGTTTGTTTGAGAATCTCAGCTGTCGGTGCCCACCACGGCCCATCTCCAGCATTCCAGGCTATAATACTTGACAGGGCAAGCCTTGGGAGCATACTGAAGGGCTCCCGACACTCAGGTGATGGCCAGAAAGCGTGTTTCCAGGGTTTTCAGAAACACACCATTTTTGCCCAGCAAACAGGCCCACGCACTGTCCTTTAGGGGCAAATGTTCAACCCCCCTTTTTTTTGCTTTGATGGGTATGGTTTAACCGTAAACCTATCTGGGAACAAGAGTTGGCGAAATTCGGACCAAAACCCGCATTTCTACACCCATGCCACCTTTCTGGCAGGGAAATGGCACAAATCCATCCCTTTCACACACTTGACCCCAAACTCAATAATTTTATGCAGAAGCGTTACATTTATGCATAGAAACCTTTTGGGTGACCTCAGATGTGCAATTCAGGAAAGGGGCATTAATTCCCCTTTTTGGGGTGGGGCTTGGCTGGGCTGAATTTCAGACACGCACAGGCCTACATTACGCTATAATGGGCTTGCTACCTGTACTGGGCTTGCCATCCACAGAAAGAATGCCCTATTACGTAACAGCCTGAAAATCACAAGCAAGCACTGAAGCTGCTTCCCAGATTTATCACGATTGCAGGAAAGCCCTGTTACTTTGCATTGAGATATAGAAGGCAGTTAGTTGTAAGCTGAGCCTACCCACCTGTATGTGGTTGGCTGTATGCCAGTCTGCCGAGTCTATGGCCTGGCACAACTGCAAGAGTTTAGGCAGCACCCCTTGGCTCACTTCTCCAGCGTTCAGGCGCCAGAGCAGCTGCCCTATCTTTTTGCTGTTGTCGTCCATCTCTCGCTTTTTGGCTGCGAGCAGAGGCACGTACGGTGGAGCATGGAGGCATGATAAAGTAATGCTATATATCGAATGGCCTTAAGACGTGTGCCACACAAAAAATGCCAGTACATGAACTGTGTACTATACGTGAACGGTGTGATGAAATTATTGGCCTAGTACGGTATATTTGATCAATTGTGCGATCAAAGCAGCAAGAGGACGCGAGCACGTACTACTAGTACAGTTGTTGGAGCGTAGTCATCCTACAAGTGACTCGCAAATTCTGAACATTCGCCACAGTGATTAGATACACTCACACGCACTGAGGGACTCTTAACATTATATCATTGGTAAAGGGGCAACTGCTGTGAGATGTTGTGACAGCGAGCACGGAAAAATGCTAGAGAGGCTTGCCTGTGCATAAAGGTCAAAACACAATTTTGCTATTTGAACCGCTTTGAGCCTAGGAAGGTCGAATACCTCACAAGGCTTCATGGCTACTTTTATAAGTAGTCAACGGAGTCCTGACAAGGTGGGTTTCTGAGGAAACAGTCCCCCCTCCCTCTCTCCCTAAGCTCACTCGCAGCTGTCTGAATCACAAGGACATCACTCTTCTTGGCTGTTCCTGCTGCTAGCTAGGTGATTTGCTTACCAGGATTGTTGGCAAAGGCGGTGCACGACGAGTGCAGGCCGATGAGGGAGGCCACAATGGGTTGCTGCTCAGGAGGCACACGAGACGTGTCTGCGCTGGCCACCTGCAGCCCAACAACAAAGTACACACACACCGCAGGTAAGCGCAGGCACGTAAGACGTGTCTGCGGCAGCCACTCGCGGCCCAGCGACAAAACGGGAGCGTGCAGCGTGCAGAGTGCAGCGTGCAGATGCACAGAATGCAAAGTCACAACCAGTTACATAGAAGGCACAGGCTGAGGCCCTTGACAGCACAACGAGGGGGGAGGGAGAAAGGGGTGACAGTTTCATAAAAGATTCAGAGGAGAACCTGTCACATGGGGAACACGCCCTACAGCAAAACAATAAAAAGAAGACTTTCTAGTCCTTTTTAAGGGTGCCTTCCGTGTAGCGCTGTCCTATTGTACACAACCGTGCAGCATATTTGAGCGTAGGAACTACATCTGTGTGACTTTTTAAAAGCTGAATTTTACGATCTAAACAACCTGATCATCAGCACATGGACGTGAACAACATTTACATCACCCTTCGGCGCACCGAGATGTTGGCGGGGGGACCTGGTGGGGGGGGAGGGGGCTGGGGTTTAGGTGGTGCCACTGGGGCTGCTGCCATAGGCCCTGCGCAGTTTGCACATTTTGTTATTGGCAAACAGTGAGAATGCGACTTTACAAAAGCACCAGTGGAACATGGACAACCGTGGGTTCATCCAGGTGCCTGCCGCAAACCCTGAGCAGTTTAAAAAATCGTTGGCAAAACAACTAAATTGTATTTCAGCGTGCGTCAAGGTAGTGATGTAAGCGCTGCCACCAGGTTCCCTGTGCATGTCTAAAAGTTATTGGTGAAACAGTTGGAGTCTACATTAGGCATGCGCCGAGGTATTTATCAAGTGCTACCACCTAGGCACCTGCAAGCTCAAACGTTGTTGGCAATACGGTTGAAGCTTGCTCTAGCGTGCAGCTAGGTATTAAGGTAAAGTGGCAGGCCCCCGAAAGCACTGTGCAAGCTCAAAGTTGTTGGCAAAACAGTGATGACTGTGCACAAACTGACTGTATGCAAACACACTACATTTAATTCATCAAACTGACTGCTCTACAAATAGTTCAACCACTGGATCCTGTACCAACCTCCAGGACAATTTCATTTGATCACGTCGCAACGTTCGTGTGGATGCAGGCACAACACTCGGCCAAAAAATTCCACACGCAGTTGAGGAGAGATCGAGAAAGCTTCACATCACGGCATATTTTAGTACGCAACTTATGCTTTGGCCGCAACCTACAGTTACACTTATAGTCAAGGCGTTCGAGGTGTATTTTGTCCAGCACTATAGGATATATCTGGCTTAGAGTCCCTGCAGTAACACTTATAGTCAAGGCGTTTGTGGTGCATTCTGTCCAGCACAGAGGGTGATTATGGCTTAGGGTCAAACCCCTCAAACATTGTTATCTGTGAAAACACACGACCTCTGCTCCACAATATCACGATTCACAGTCACGTTGACACAGTGGCAGAGCAGGTGCCCAGCTGACCAGCACCAACAAAATGCAGATGCCAGCCTGAGGATGTGCAGTGGGCCTAGAGGCGACAAATCTCTAAAGCGGACGCAGCTCTGATTCAAAGACGCCATAAAGCATTGTTTGATCTGGAGGTTTCATCATTACAATCCTGGAAGTGCTCGGGTGCTCCCTTGCTTGCACCATTACAAACCTACCGACATTCATACACACAAACTCACTCGTGCAAACTCACCTGGGACCATGCCAGGAGGCATGCCAGGGGGAGCTGCTGTCATAGCATGAGCGGCCGCTGCCATGTTCCCTGACCCAGCCAATTGCTGCAAATACGCGTGTGTATGTGTGCGTGTGCGTGCGTGTATGTGTGTGTACGTGTGTGGGTGTGTGTGCTTGCAAGTGCAAGCGTGTGTGCTTGCAAGGTCAAGCTATGCAAAACATGTTCAACCCACCTGCTGCATCTGCTGCTGTTGTAGGGGGTTGGCTGCAGCTACGGGTTGCTGGGGCAGGCTAGTGGCAGGGGTGGTGGTGGGCATGAAGTAGGAAGCCTGCGTAGCAAAGAAGGAAGTGATGAGCAACAAGGGGCGTGTGTGTATGTGTATGTGTGTGTGTGTGTGTACGTGAGCGTGTATGTACGTGTGTGTGCTTGTATATGCGTGTTTGCATATGTGTGACATGAACAAGGAGGGCGTTATAGAAAGCACAGCTTCATGCCTATGAAACCTAGCGAATGGAATGGCGCATTTCAGAACACTAAATCATCTGGTGACCCCGAACATATTCGATTGCAAAGCATCACAAACCCTACTAGTGAAGTCTCATAGCGAGCAAATGCAGGGGCTCAGATGCAAACCACTCAGGTATTGCATTTCAAAGAAGAATCGACCATTTAAAATTTAGCAAGCAATCAAACATGGAGCTCTTCGCTTGGAATTAAGCTAAAATGTAAAGAATTAGAACCTGGATCGAGAAAGATTAGAAACCGTGTTTTTCACAGATTTGAACGGCAATCTTAAAGCAGGGGGTAGTTGGTACATGGCACGCACCGAAGGAGTGGGTTGGGACGTGACGGGAGTTGCTGTACCACTGCTGCCCCTGGGCATGCTGTATGCTGCTTGCTGCAATTGCTGCTGGGCAGCAACGGCAGCCTGTGTGTGTATATGTGTATATGTGTGTATGTGCGGGATGTGTGTGTATATTCGTGTGAGTGTGTATGTATGTGTGTGAATATGTGAATGTGTGCATGCGACAGCCTTGCAGGCCCTTCCACCACGTGGACCTTGTGTTGCCAATAACAGTTACAGCACAAGCAAAACCCAACACACACAGCAGCAAACACACCTGAGGGGTGGGCTGTGGTACTGCAGGTGCTTGTGCGGCATAGGGGTTGGAAATGGGAGCAGCAGCTAGGGCAGGAGGTGGCACGGCGGGGGTGGTCGTGCGACGGGCTTGGTAGACTGCGGCAGGGGGCTCCTGTATATGTGTGTAATGGAGGCTTTGCTTGTGTGTGTGTGTGTGTGTGTGTGTGTGTGTGTGTGTGTGTGTGTGTGTGTGTGTGTGTGTGTGTGTGTGTGTGTGTGTGTGTTTGTGAGTAGCCTTGTAGGCAGTTTCTGGTTATGAACCCACAACAATGGAGCACGCTGTGTGAACCAGGGCAAGTGCTTCCTACCTGATACGCAGGCGCCCCCATTTGTTGCTGCTGCTGCTGCTGCTGCTGTGCCGATGCTGTCGCTACATTATACGCTGCCGCTGCGGCTTGCTGCTGCTGCTGCTGCTGCTGCTGCTGCTGGGCAAACATGGAGGGCGTGCTAGTGGTGGTGGGGGTGAAGGCAGGTGGAGGAGCAGCAGCAGGGGCGTGGGGCGCTCCGTAATGCTGCTGCTGCTGTGGTATCTGCTGCTGTTGGGACATGCTACTCGCAGCAGGGCCTGCGCCATAGGCAGAAGAGGCGTAGGGTGTGGCAGCTGGTGTCGCCATGGGGGCGGAGTACTGGGGCTGGTGGGGCGCTTGGGGCCGGCTGCCATACATGCTGCCTGAGTGTATGTGCGTGCGTGCGTAATTTACACGTGGGTCTGTGCGTGTAGATGTGAGATTGTGTGTATGCTTCAACATGCATCTGTGCATGTGCGTATCTCAGCAACCATTCCAAACAATCCAAACAAACAGCTTCCTGTAGGGTGTTCCTCGTGCGATCAGAGATCACATACCTCCTGCCATTGGAGGCTGAGCAGCGGCGGCGTGCTGCGCGTACGGCTGCTGCTGCAGCGGCTGCTGTGTGGCGTAAGGAGAAGGCACGTAGCCTGGCATAGCTTGAGGGGTGGGTGCAGAATAGGCTGCCGTTGTGGTGGCCTGCATGGTGCACGTGTGCATGTTTTGTGTGTTTCATTTCGTTTGTATCTGTGTTCATATTTGTATCTGCAGGCAAGGGACTTCTGAAAGCTGCCCCACATACACTGAGTACACCTAACATGGTGAAGACACAAACTGACTCACACAGACACATTTCTACGACAGCAAATCCTTTCGTACAATCCTCTATGGCGACACATTACAACAAACGCATGAAACCCTGATACGGCCTGCACATCAGCACTCACATCTGAAGGAGTACCCAGCGACTCACACACGTACTTGGGGGCAAACACACACACACACACACACTCACACACACATAGAGCACAGGCACCACCTACCCCCCCCCTGCAACCCACTGTGGCAAGCACAGGTTTCATCCACTCGCACCAAGGAAAACTGCCTGAATAGTTACTGACCCGTATTCAATCAAACACCAAACACATCACCAACACCACACACCAGATCACACACGATGCAAGACACAGATTCACGTCCTGTGGCAAAATGGGCAAGGGGGAAAGGTTGCCCCACAACTACACACACACACACACACATACACCACGCACACAAACAACACGCACGTGCACACGCACACACACAAATACATATGCACCCACCATGCTAGGCGCAGGTCGCACGTCCTGTTGCACAAAGGGGAAGGGGGGAGGGAGGGTGCCAGGGGGAATGGCCGCCCCACTGCGATAGATGCGGTCCTTCAGAGTGGCAACCGTGGGGGAAGTCTCTCCTGGTACCTGCTCCAGATAGTCCAGCGCTAAAGACATGCGGCCCTGCGTATGCCAATTCACGTGTTATGTACTGTGTATACCTGCTCCAGATAGTCCAGCGCTAAAGACATGCGGCCCTGCGTATGCCAGTTCACGTGTTATGAGTTCACGTGTTATGTACTGTGTATACCTGCTGTGTGTGTGTCTGCTCCAAATAGTCCAGCGCTATGGACATGCAGGTTTTCTACTTTGCCGGATAACGCGTTACGTGCTTTGTGTTTGTGTACATGGGTGTGGCACGGACCCGACACCAGCAGGCCAGGCTTGCTGCACCTTGCAGACGCGCTCATTTTCACACACCGACGGAACAATGAGGAAGCCTGCGGGGTGCACATCACACTTGGCTGGCTCTTTTTTCACACACCGACGGAAATATTCATACTGATGGTAAAAAGAGGAAGCCTGCAAGGTGCTAACACAACCGGCCTGCCATCGGCCTGCGGCATCTAGGCATGTGTGCTTCTGTGTAAACTGCTGAGTTCTGTGTGTAAAACTTGAACTCCAGTTCTTGAAGTGAAGCAAAGTGATATCTCTCATATCACTCTTGCTTTTTATCTTAGTTCCTCTTCAAATTCTCCATCTTTTTATTTACTTGGTCCTCACAACTGCTAATCCTTCTTAGTTTGAGTTTAATTATTCTATCTTACTATTATAAGTGTGAATATATATATATATTTTTTCTCCTTTTCTGGGCAGTTGTGAGGACCTGATTCCTTAGCAGTTGTGATCCGGCCTTGCAAATAATCCACTGCCTCTACAACCATTGGCCTGTAAACTAAGTCTTTACTTTGTATTCTCAGGTTGTGTCTACCCACACACACTTCCACGTCTCCTCTACTCAGCAGCCATGGTGAAGCAGGCACAAGTGGGCTATATTGCTGACGTCAGCAAACACACACGCACACTCATACACGCACAAGTAGCAACACTTAGGCAGCTCTTTTAGCCGAGTAGCTCTAGCTGTCAATGCTGACTTCACTCAACACAATACACGCGTGTAATGTACTTACAGCCACAAAGGCACGCACACTCCTTTCCGTACCTGAGCAGCCAAAATGGAGGCGTAGGTGGTGACCAGCTCAGCTAGGGCGCCTGACGTCTTTTTGTTGCCCGTGGCCAAGCCCATGATGATAGCCTTCTCCACTACCGTCTACGATAGAGCACGTGCATCAAGCGTGTGTGTGTGTGCGTTTGTGTGCATGTGCATGTGTCTGTGCAAATGCTTGTTGGAACGTGTGTACGTACACAGTAAGAAGATGTCTTGGGCGTATGCTGCTGTGCGGCCAGCAACCGCAAGTGCTCAAGATGTCAGTGCATACACCTTTTCATTGCCACCTAGGTGGCCAAAGAGGCCACAGGTGCTGACTGCTGATTCACACGATCTGACTCACTCGTATCTCTGTACGCTGAGTGGGAAATCCTACTTAATCCACCAACCAACACCCTGTGAGACCTTCTGGTCTGCAGGCCAGTAGAGCTCAGGTCTACTGTCTGCATGACAACGAGCGATGACTGACAGGGAAGCATCAGATCAAGTAAACTGTTTCGACACAACACACTGACTTACGCAGACCCGGCTGCACCACACGTGCCCAGAAGGCCACCGCAGCATATACAGAGCACGCAGCATCTACGAGGCCTGTGCTCATGCTTAGGCACGCATTCATTCCTCCCCATTCACACACCTGCAGTGCGTCCACCTTCGCAGATCCGCCTGCAGTACGTGCCCAGTAGGCCACCGCAGCATCCACGTTGCCGGAGCACACGTAGCACAGGGAGGCTGCGTGGTGCATGCCTGCTGTGTTGAGGCGAGTTGCCAATATGTCACACAGCACAGTCCAGTGCTCCTGTGAAGTAAGTGTGTACATGTGCATGTGTACACGTGTGTATATAAATCGTGTGTGCGTGTGTATACGTGAGCACTCCTGTGAAGTGTGTACATGTGCACGTGTGTGTATAAATTGTGTGTGCGTATGTATACGTGAGCAATCCTGTGAAGTAAGTGTGTACATGTGCATGTGTACACGTGTGTATATAAATCATGTGTGCGTGTGTATACGTGAGCACTCCTGTGAAGTGTGTACATGTGCACGTGTGTGTATAAATTGTGTGTGCGTGTGTATACGTGAGCAATCCTGTGAAGTAAGTGTGTACATGTGCATGTGTACACGTGTGTGTATAAATCGTGTGTGCGTGTGTATACGTGAGCACTCCTGTGAAGTAAGTGTGTATATGTGCACGTGTGTATAAATTGTGTGTGCGTGTGTATACGTGAGCACTCCTGCGAAGTTAGTGTGTACATGTGCATGTGTACACGTGTGTATAAATCGTGTGTGTGTATACGTAAGCAATCCTGTGAAGTTAGTGTGTACATGTGCATGTGTACACGTGTGTGTATAATTTGTGTGTGCGTATGTATACGTGAGCACTACTGTGAAGTAAGTGTGTAGATGTGCATGTGTACACGTGCGTATATAAATTGTGTGTGCGTGTGTATACGTGAGCACTCCTGTGAAGTAAGTGTGTACATGTGCATGTGTACACGTGTGTGTATACATTGTGTGCGTGTGTGTATACGCAAGCACTCCTGTGAAGAATGTGTGTACATGTGAATATGTGTGCGTGTGTATAAGTACGTGTGTATACGTGATTATACGTGGCCAAGGGGCACTTCAAACAGCCATGTTGTTTCCTTGCCTGTCTCGATTCCAGCCCCCCTCCCTCCTCTCCCCGGGCGTTCAATATACTTGTCCCTTTCTCCTTCTTCCAGCGGTGCCTAAATCACATATTTCTGCCCCTCTCTTCCACTCTTCCACAAAACTGCACGCACCCACCTGAGCAGTGCAAAGTACCTATCCCTTAACCTCCTCCGCTCCCCCCTTGACACAAACCCATCCAGTGTATGCTGCAAGCAGTGCCAACCTTTCCTGCACCTCCCCACATGCCACTACTTTGTTACCTGACTCACCCCCCCCATCTACACACCCCCCATCATCTACCCCCCCCCCATCTACACACCTGTCCAGTGAACATCAAGGCAAGCAGTGCCAACGTTCCCTGACTCCCCACAGGCCGCTGTTTTGTTACCTGGTTCCCCCCCTCACCCCCCGGTACACACCTGTCCAGTGTACGTTGCGAGCAGTGCCAACGTTTCCTGCCACCTCCCCACAGGCCGTGTGCGTACGAGGGCCTCCCAGTCACCGTCCACATTCGCACGCACAATGTGCATGTACGGCTTGGGGCACTTCTTCATGTAGCGGTACATGGCGCTCTTGAAGAGGTCGCTGTAATGAAGGAGGGTTTTAAGTTGTTGAGCGCTAGTGCTTTAAAGCTCGTTTCTCATGTGGGAGTGTGCTGTACAGACATCAAGTTTGAGTGAATGACATGCTCTGATTTAGTTGCTGCGGTATACAGCAGTCCACGAAAGGGTGGTTGAGAGGGAGGGGCTTTGTGCGCTTGAGCTTTGTGGTGATTGCTCATTTTGTGCTCAAGCGAGATTAGGTGAACCTGATATTAATAGAAGTATGCATTTTCTCTCTCACAAAGAGCAGAGCACAGCTGCCTTAGACAGGGAAGTGAAGGGAGGGTTGTGTGCGAAGTCTTCTGGATGACCTGAAAGGGTGCGTGCTTTTGAAGTTGGTAGGCGAGTGCCCTGCCTGAGTGATTGAGGGGCGAGCTCTGAATTGTTGCAATCTGATGAGGAGGCGGCAAAGGAAAGAAGCAGCAGGGGATGATTTTTGAAACCTGCTGTCATAAGCGTTTACTTTGTTGAGTACGCAGAGGACTGCTGTGGTGCCAAATGAGTGAGGCGTTTAATCCGTAAGCTTCAGAATAAACTGTTGATTAGTCTGGAGATAAATGTTGCGCTCCATTAAACAGGTATGCTTGACTCATGCCTTGGTAGGGTCGGCCAGATTTGACAATATTGTACATTACTGAGATACCTCCCTGCCGACATTTCAAATTGGAGGTGGAAAGAGTCGCTGAATGGACCCTCTTTGCTCTAGGGGTGATGGGAGGAACCCTCCTCCTTTGCAGGCACATATGCACACGAGACCCTCTAGTCCTGGTCCAAAAACGTTAGCAGTGCATGATCAAGAGCACACACACCACACCTACCCTCTGCAACCAAACCCGACAGGCGCAATGAGCAACTCACCCATTGAATACATTTGCAATGAGCAGAGCATCAGCCAGCCGGTTGGCCTTAAAACAGCTCTCCACAGCCGCCTCGTAGTTCCCTACGTGAAAGCACAGAGGAAACATGGAGACAGGATTTGCATGGTATGCACATCTAAACGCAGTACCGATGAGGGAGTGGTGAGGGGCAGGCAAATAATGCTATTCACTGCTGCAGTAGCTCCAAAGTGCACTTGCAACCTTTAAATTAAAGCATGCCACATCACCTGCTTTGCATTTACAGGGTTCCTCAGGTGCGCTATAGTCGCGCAATCACACCACACGAGTACATCTACCAGGACGAGGTGCACGCAGTCAGGCATAGAAGCTCAAACAGACATGCACACCACACGAGAGACCCTGCATCACACACCTGCAATCATGGCATGCTGGATGTCTTCCTCCAGCTCTGTGGAAGCATCCACAATGCTGCCATCTGGTGTGTGTCTTCCGAAGTGCCCATCCCCGTCTGTTAGCACGCTCCCCTGGCTGGGGCGAGGGGGGATTGTGGGGTCTGGCTGAGGGGCAGGGGGCGCAGCTAGGATGCCCTGTGTTCACAGGAGTGTGTGTGTGTGAGTGTGTGTGTGAGTGTGTGTGTTTGCATGTGAGCACAGGTGTGTGTGTGCATGCGAGCACAGGAGTGTGTATGTGTGTGTGAATGTACGTGTGTGTGTTTGAATGAGAAAGTACACTTTTGTTTGTGATTTTACTATTGTTCATATTTGCTTGTGGGTAGATAAGCTTCCTGCACCCGACCAGATATGGAGCTTGTGATGGGAAGCAGGCACGATCCCTCTCTGGAGGGAAGACCAGCTTCAGGGAATGCCTGCTGCTGCATCCCAACAACAAACACTCAGTGAATGGGCAAGCAGGCGTTTATCAAACACCCTTTCCATGGCCGTTGTGTTGGCGAGCAACAGCTGCATGAAAACAAAAACAGCCTTGAGAGAAATGCGTGCAACAGGGAAACAACCTACTGTACAAGGCGATGTTTGGCATGATACCACTGTCCCCTGTTTTGAGCTCTCGCCGCAAGCACGTAAAAGCAGACGAGGTCTCAAGGCCGCTAGTGCTAACGATAACTCAACCCAATTTCATTCACATGCTGCAGGGATTCAGAAAGGCAGGAGGTCTTGTGCGCTGCTTGCAGTCAAATCACCAGATGCTTGTCTAAACAGACCCCGGTCGTAATTGTAGCAAACAATTATTCTAGCGCTCAAATTCTGACGTGCTCAGGTGCTTGTCGCACAAAAACTTACAAATACTTTCACCCACCTCCTCCGGCAGCTTGTCAAAGAAGTCAGGGTCGTCTTCAGCACCACCGAAAAAGTCCTCTGGCGCCTGAGATTTCCCTGCAACGTATGAACGGCGTACGCCGGCTTTGTTTTCTCCTCTGCACTAATTCAGACTTCAAGGCAAAACTCGACCCGGAAGCATACCCTGAACCGCAAGCAACACACCCATCTTCCCTCAACACTGGTTTGAGGCTACAATGGTGTGGATCGACCTTAAGGCATGTGAATGACAACATGTCTTCACCACCGACTCTCCTCCACCTGCTTACCAACTTACTTAAGTGACGTTGCTAAATGTACAACAGGTGTGAAGCAACAACAGGTGTGGAGCAACGACAGGTGTGAAGCAACAACAGCACAGCCTCGGTCGGAGGCTAATGGCAGAGCCTGACCTGTAGTTTCCAGCAGACGCTACTACAGGTTGAAAAAAACGACCGCAGAAACACAACCTCAACCTAGCACTGACTTTCTGTCGCCACCATCTCATGCTTCGCAGAAGAAAGTTGCCAGCTGCAACAAGGAAGTCTTTCAGGCCTCATGTATCGACTTGTCGGTGACAAGAGATTGTTGGTCACGAAAACTTGCTTGAACGTGCAAACAACGCACAAGCAAGATGTCGCAACACACAACAGTGAGTTTGAATTAGTACACCAAGAAGTGTCACCCTCCCTGATCTTTGCTGTACAGGTTGGAGTCAAATTACAACACACTTACGCTTATGCTCGATAAATCATCAAGACGTACCATCAGGTGCCAAGCCTAAAGCGTCCATCCCCACAGCTGCCATGTCCACACCATTGGCTTGGGCCACAGCGGCCGCTTTTTCTTGCTGCACAAACACACACAAGGAACAGAGTGTACGTGGGTGTTGTGTGTGTGTGTGTGTTTGTGTGTGTGTGTGTGCCAGTAGAGGCAGATTCATGGGGGCAATTCGAAAACTTGAGTTCAGCCTTCATGTGAATACTTACGGCAACAGAGAATGCCACTACATACCTACTGTGATTCACACTTTTCTATGCACTCATGTTTCAACCCCTGACTCACACACACATTCACCTAAACACACACACATACTCTTGCACCGCACCTGTGCAACCACCATGTCTTCAAAGCCAAGCCGCTTCAACAGTTCTGACCGACCATTACCCTGCATCAACAGTTGGAAGCAATGAATGTCTCTGTCCTGATGTAGTGATCCTGAGGGCAAGCTTGTGCAACAGATTGCTTGAAAGAATGTTAGGCATTAAAGTAAAGAGGTAGAAAGAGTTGTGCGCTGTTACCAAACCTAGCAGACAGGATTAAGGCAGCAATACACGTTAGGAGCAGCAAGAGGCTCCTTAGACAGGACCACTAAAGTTCCATAGCAGCACAAAACACACACAAACAACACACATACACACACATTTGTGCATTAGCACACTACATTTACACACACCACGCAAAAGCGCGCACCTCAAACAGAAGCGACAGAAACGACCAAGCTTCCGATTCATCCACATCTCCTGCGCTCACGACGCTCAAGCTCAAAGCTTTGTTTGCGCAGTACTCCTGTGAAATTTGGGGGGGCAGGTGCAAGGTGGGCAACAGAGGATAAGAGTGACGAAAACATGGTCCATCCATGCTCCTTACTGACAGCGAGCTCCATCAAAACGCGGGACGCCTGACAATGTGTTTTAAATGCCTGAATGATGTCCTACTCAACCTCTCATAGTGCAAGGTGAGAACCAACTGATAGTGTAAAAGGTGAGAACCAACTGATAGTGTAAAAGGTGAGAACCAATCTAGCAGTATAACGTGAGGACCACCTGAACCACCTGTATGTATGAGAACCAAAATGAGTGTGTAACGTGAGAACTAACTGATGGTGTAACGTGAGGACCAAGTAATTAACATCTCACACCCAAAAAGTGGGAAAGGCGCAATGACGTGCTTTGGTGGTATGACGTGCTTTGGTAGTATGACGTGCAAGAAGAGAACCCAGTCATGCAGGCATGCAAGCTCTGGGTGTTGGAGAGGTGACGATGAAAGCTGCAGGCCCGCACCATTGCAGCCCAGCGCCGTAGGACGATCTTTGAACGACAGTACTTTGTACCACTCACCTGCAGCGTCTGTTTCTCACCCCCGGCAATGGCCTGCTCAAACTGTAGGGAGCGCTCCACAAGCTCGTGCTCCGTCACCACCTGCACATGAGAGCATCATTACACAGTGGTGTGTGTGTGTGTGCAGTTGCATAGATTAAGGGAATCGCCTCCTTTTGCTATCCTCAGTTCACGGCCATACATGGTGAGCTGCAAGGAGCACGCATAGCAGGCTGGCTTGAAACAGCACGCAACTTCCAGGGCTTGACAAATCACGGCTTGTTACATGCTTGCAAGGAGGAGCCGGCTGGATCCGTCTCCTCTGCTCTCTGGTAGGACACAAGCCAGCCAGCATTTGTTCAGGTAATGTGCTCTGTCAGAGACTGCAACGCTGAGGAATGGCTGTGCACAGCGCGGACAGCCGCTAACAGTACCGGTCGTTACTCATTCAAAAATACATTACCAGGCCTTGCTTGTGTGTCGCCTCTCTGGCAACAGCACAGCGGGGAGTGATGCCAAGAACTTCAAATGCACGGGCACACACAAGACTGACGCATGCCCACACATCCAGGCCTGTCCATTCCTTTTCAACCGTGGACCTTGCACACGTGCGCGCACACACCCACACCCACGCACCCACACACCCACACCCGCGCACCTGTGACACTGTGATGGTGCCATGGTCCCGCAGCTGCCCAGGCCCCCCGTGGTGGGGATCCACAGGAGTCTTGTGGTTAGCAAAGCTCACAAGCCTGCCCCCGAACCCAAAAGACACCCCACAGGGCCGTTTCATCCACTGGGGGGCTTTACGCAGGGGCTGGGCCTCGCCTGAGAAGACAAATGTGTATGTGTGTGTATATGTATGTGAGTGGTATTGCACGTGTGCAAGTAGGGGTGTGTGTGAGTGAGTGAATATTTGTATGTGGGTTGGTGTATGCGCGTGAGCGTGTGTGTGCTCTTGTACAAGTGCAAATGTGTGTGTGTATTTTGTGCGCGCGCGAGAGTGTATGTGCAAAAAGCATCGACAATTTAGTCACACAAAGACGTGCCCTCAGCATATTTGCATATTTGCATGAACAAGGTAATATGAGGGACCCAGAGTCAAAGTAGGCGTAAGGTTTCCCAAAGCGTGAAGCTAAGAAACCTTAAGCCTGTATTACGGTGAATTTGTGAGGCATAAAAACTTGCATACATGATGCAATTCTTTGTGAAGTGTGGGATATGACCCTCATGTTTCTGTCTCGTTCCGAACAGGCACATGGTGGCCCAAAGAAGAAGGTGGTTTTAACAACATTTTGGAGGTAGCTTGCTCAAAGGTGATGCATGAAACGTGACAAAACGTGACGACCAGACCTTCAGAGTTGTCACACAGACCACGAGGGGCGACATGCACGCTACTCTCTTATACATCTTACTCATTTATATATATTAGAGAGAGAGAGAGAGAGAGAGAGAGAGAGAGAGAGAGAG
>Ga0307963_1001605_pt1 | contig 17447 bp, 17 predicted proteins | sample OrgLakmetagen594_FD_201829 | JGI IMG/M metagenome (GOLD analysis project Ga0307963, IMG submission 201829) | Saline water microbial communities from Organic Lake, Antarctica - #594 | ecosystem: Environmental > Aquatic > Non-marine Saline and Alkaline > Saline | place: Antarctica: Organic Lake...
ACAAAGTAGATTTAACGATATGCTGTACTTTTATGGCTGCTGCTCAGCCCTCTCACCTTTTACACCTTTTTCACACACCTCTCTGTCTCTCTCTCTCTCTCTCTCTCTCTCTCTCTCTCTCTCTCTTGTGACTTTTTACTCTTCACTCCAACCCTCCAACCCCTGTTTCACCGCTTGCAAGCTCATAGCGACACTAAGCTGTCACATTCACATTTTCTGCCTTACTTTCCACACACCATTGAAGTTTTTGAAATGTATACCATACCTTATCGTACTCATCCCGCACCCCAGGTTTTAGAAATATTTTGTTAAATCCCGCACCTTCCTGCACCAAAAATAAATATGTTTTGCCCTTACCACTGTCATCCCGAAAGGCTTTTAGCCCTGTTCGGCACGAATTAGCCTGAAATGAAAGAGAACGTCACAAAAGGGAAAAGGAAAGTCACCATGCTGTATGCAAGGCTCTTTGTTCTCCTGCCCTAAACCTTTTCTGCCCTTCCCCCTGCTTCTGCTTCATCTGACCTCTGTCACTGCTGCTGGCGCTCTCCTCGCTCTCCTCATTGCTGCTGCTGCTGCTGCTTGTGCTTGCGCATGCTGATGGTGCGGCTTGGGTGCAGGCAGCTTTGGTGCGTTACCTCATCTGTAGCACCAGCTGCTCCACCTGCTCATCTGTTAGCTGCTGGGCTCTAATCTGCTCTGCGTGCGCAAGCATTGCAGCTTGGTCCTCTGAAACCAAGGTTTTTCTTTGGCCTTCCATAAGGCCTCTTCATCGCTGCAACCTGCACCTGTCGCTCATCCCGTTCCACTTGCTGCTGCTGTTGCTGCTGCTGGGGCGGGGGGGGCCGGGAGGAGGCCGGGGGGCCTCTCGTCGCTCGTGACTTGCAGCGACCCAAAACAGTTTTTTACACCAATCCCGCACAACCCCGCAGGGTCAAAAAAGATAAATACTAAAGCATACCGCAGTCACCCCGCAGGGCAAACAACAATATTTATGCGGGGTGTTAAAGGAAAGGTACAATGTTCTTCAGCCAGCATACGTCAATAATGCCCTCCGTGCTGTGACGTAACAAAAATCCGTCTCTGACAAATGCTCCTGTATTTGCATGCAAATTTGTGAAGCACATCAGCATGCATCTTGGAAGTGTAGACATGTTTGCGTTAACCCTACATTCAAGACGCACACCCTAAACAGCTTCGTGTATTTGAAACGACACCCAAAAGCCTTTCCTCACCTTTTGGCATCCCATCTTTTTCGGCTGCATCTAGGCCCAAGAAGAAATGCGTAAGGCTTTGCAATACGTCAATCAGGATGCTGCGTACGCTGTGGAGAGAGACCAGCAAGGCCCCAATCGTTTGAGACAGGTGTGTGTGTGTGTGTTTGTGTACGCACGTGTGTGTAGGTGTGGGTGGAAAAATGGGTGATTGGTTGAATGCGTGCGCACTTAATTGTGTGCGTGTACATTAGCGTGCGTGTTTTGCGTGTGCAACTTGTATGTGCTTAATTTCTTTTGTTTTTTATTTACGTGTTGCTTGAATCTGTGGATGTGCCTTTTCTAAAATTTTGGTCTAATCTACTGCCCGAAGTTGCAAAGGTGTAATTTGGTGCAACTGCGCGGGATCAAAGAGGCCCAGCTGCTTTAGCCAAGCAATCGTGGCTTGTGTCAAATAACATAGAACTTACACGTTAGTTATGCTGCCTCAAACCCACCCTATTTGATTGTGCAGGCACTCATTGCACACACACACACACACACACGCCATTAGACAAAACAAGCACCTGTACACAAATGCACACACAAGCATGCACGCACACAATTGCACACACAAGCACGCACACACACATTCACAAGCACACACACTTTCACACACACACATGTGTCACTGTTTGTAATCAGGGCTTGGAGGGCTACATGGAATCCCGCTTCCTTGTAAGAACCCCTGGCAGCAGTGGCAGCAACCCCATCACCCGCACACATGTCAGTGGAAACCTTTCAGGAGAGGATGAGTACACAAGAGAAGAGCAGAAGCAGCTGGCTTTGCAATTGCAGGTGTGTGTGTCTGTGTGTCAAGGAGTTTGTGCGGTCCTGAATGGTTGTAGTCTGTATGCAGCACACACTAGAGTCTGTAGAAAAGAGGGAAGCTGTGTTTGCCTTATACAGTAAAGTTCACAGCTAGAAGTTGTGTGAAGGTGTTCACAGCTAGAAGTTCACAGCTAGAAGTTGTGTGGAGGTGTTCAAACCAATTAAGGGTGACGTGCAGCAGCCCTAGCTGACCAAAGCGAGTAAATGTAAGATGCAGGAATGCACCCAGTCGCCATTTAATTAATACAGCTGTTCTTTGGAAATGAGAGTGTGGCTGGCGCTTAGATGGTCTAATACAAGGGTATCAAAAGCATGTTTGATTGCTACCTTGCCAGATTGATGGCTGGTGCTCTGTCCAAGCATTTTTGGATTCTTGTTTCACCTTGAGGTGTGACCACCCGCTCGAGGGCGCATGTCTGTGCAATGTGTGCGTGTGTGTGTGTGTAACCAAAATGTGTGAACAAATGGTCCTACCCCACAAAGTATATCTGTATATGTGTGTGCGGTTGTGCACATGTATGTGTGTATGCCATAGTTTGTAAACAAATGGTCCTGTGTAACGAATGGTCAGACCCCACAACGTAAGCAAGTGTGTGTGTGTGTGTGTGTATGTGTGCGTGTGTGCACGTTTGTTCGTGCGTGGGTGTGGGCAAGTGCATACATGTTTGTGTACGTCTGTGCATCATCGTACGATGCCACTGGTGTTTAACTGCTGATACGTTTCACCTGCCTGCTGTGCTGCAGCAACGAGGAGGGCAGCCAGGAAACCCTCCTGCGGGACACGAGTTCAGCCAAGACGCATCATGGGCAGCATCAGGCGCGAGCATGCAAGACACTGAGGTGAGAAAATTAGCATTAATAGCACACAAGCAAACACACACACACAAGCAAACACACACACACACACACCATACGCACACACACACACACAAGTACACCATGCACACATGCTCCCATACGCACAAAGGACAAAGGACTAGTCCCACACTCATACACACAAATAATCGTACGCACACTTATATACGCGTACACCCACTGGCACACAACAAACACGTACACACACAGGTAGATGTTGAAGCTGGTGCTGGAGAGCCTGTTGCTGGCAGCTCCAGCTTCAGGGTCTCCTCTGCTGTGGGAAAGGGTGAGAAGGAGGTGCCCTTTACTGGGAGGAAGTCAAAGGATAAGCTTGGAATTCAAGAGGCTCCCCAGGGACGCAGCGCAGAGCAGCAGCAAGGTGTGTATATGTGTGCACTGTTGTACGCGGTTGTGTTTTATGGGGGACAAACCACAACCCAAAAACAGCACAGCCTCTGTAGAGAAATTTTGAAGAGAAGCACGCAGCTTGATTGCAAGAATGTGTAAGTCCATGAAAAATGCCATCCCACTGGATGTTTGTGGGGTCTTAAAGTCGAGGTACTGAAATCATTCGACTGGCGTGCTTGAGGAACCTGTTGCACGTCTCGCAGGGGACGAAAGGGAGCATAGCCAGCAGCACAGTGGGCTGACGGATGAAGACAGGAGCAGTGTGAAACATACAGAGAGTGAAGCACAGTCTTGGGCTCCTTCGCTACACTACAAACGGAGGCCCCCTGTTCCGCGGCCGCAATTTAAGGTGGGTTACATGCAGGTGAAGGTGTGGGTGTGGGTCGCAATTTAAGGTGGTTACATGCTGGTGAAGGTGTGGGTGTGGGTTGCAATATAAGGTGGTTACATGCTGGTGAAGGTGTGGGTGTGGGTCGCAATTTAAGGTGGGTTACATGCAGGTGAAGGTGTGGGTGTGGGTCGCAATTTAAGGTGGTTACATGCTGGTGCAGGTGTGGGTGTGGGTAGGAATATGGGTGTGGATGTGTTTTGGTGTGTTTGTATGTGAGTGTATGTGGGTGTGCATGTAGATGCATGGTACACGGTATTGACAAACCGTTTTGTGCTTAGTACCGTGCTTTTGCGTACGTGTGTGTGCGCGTGCTTTTGCGTGCGTGTATGAAGTGGAAGTGTCTGTGTGTCTGCGTGTATTTTCTTCTACCTCCTCTTCTACTTGGGTTCATGTGTGTGTGTGTGTGTGTGTGTGCGTGTGTGTGTGTGTGCGTGTGTTAATGGGTTTTTGTGCGTGCATGTGTGTGAGTGTTACTTTGGCAGCCAGGTATGAATGTAACTTGCCACAAACGTGTTGTGCACTTCATGATCATTTCTTCGTCAACGAACCTTACAAGCCTCTGGCAGGTGATTTAAGTGATAATTAATGAAATACAAGCTCTCAGATGGAGAAATGCGTACGCAACATTGTAACCGGCCCGTCCTTGGCCATGCTAGTTCTGCTGCCATCAGGGTCAGCCAAGTTGTACATTAAGAGAATTCTGCCAAAAGTATGTGTATGCCTGGAACAGATTTGAATACTACAACCTGCACACGGTTACGTCCGATGTTTCAAATGCGTCCCAAAGTTGTACATTAAGAAAATCCTGCCAAAAGCATGTGTATGCCTGGAACAGTTGTGTAATACAACATGCACACGGTTACGGCCGATGTTTCAATTGCGTCTTCATGTCCAGGTCACCGCCCGCAAAACGTGCTTTGCACGCCAGCCACTCTTCCCTGTTCTTCTCCTCTCACTTCCAGCACACCAATATCTCACTTCCTCTCACTTCCTCTCACTTCCTCTCACTTCCTCTCACTTCCAGCACACCAATAATCGTGCTGTCCCTGGCAGTGTTGCTCCCCCTCTTCAAGGCCTCTGCCCACCCTCTTCCAGCTCGCCGGCTCTCACACTTTTTGTGGCATTTCTGTTTCCCCTTACCCCAGGTCACCGCCCACCAGCTCAATGTGTTTCTGGGCGGGCACGTGGGTGGGGGCAAAAAGGGCACAAGCGCAAGTATAGGTGCGCCAGGGCAGCAGGGGCTTGAGGCAAGCTCGGCCACCCCATTCTTGAGCACAGTACTGGTTGATGTAGAGGCTGGTGATGCTGGAGGTGCTGATAGAGGAGTGGGTGACCAGGGGCGAGCAGCACAACCTGAGAGCAGTGCTGGTGTGCAAGAAGTGGAGGCAGCAGCAGTGCCAGGGCTGCAAGATCAGTGGAGTCCTATTCATGGGGGCAGCAGTGCGGGGTTTGAGGCGGTGTTTGACCCCTCAAGAGTGGTTCGCAGGTGTGTGTGTGGGTTTGGCTGCATGTGTGTGTGTGCATGTGTACGTGTGTATGACGTTAAGTGATTTTTTTGCAAACATTGGATTTGTATCACCATCCACATCACGCTTCGTGCCTCCATCATGCACTGTGCCTCCTTGCATTTTTACTCTATGTATGCCTGTTACTGGACAGAATGATGCAATGAAAATATGGTGGGTCGTATTCTATACTGCCGAAGCTCAAACCACATCAGCTCCGTCATGCACTGTGCTGTGCCCTCTTGCATCCTAACTCTATGTATGCCTGTTACTGGACAGAATTAAAAGAGGCCTCCTTGCATCTTTACTCTATGTATGCCTGTTACTGGACAGAATTAACAGAGGCCTCCTTGCATCCTTACTCTATGTATGCCTGTTACTGGACAGAATTTAATAAGGCCTCCTTGCATCCTTACTCCATGTATGCCAGTTACTGGACAGAATTAAAAGAGGCCTCCTTGCATCCTTACTCTATGCATGCCTTTTACCAAACAGCACGGAAAGATGGTTGATCGTATCTATGACCGCCAATACCAAACCCACACCAACATGCACAACAGCTCCCATTTCAATCAATCACTTTAGTTCCCCATCCTTAGGCTCGATGCAATTCTCCTCATTGCCCTCCAAACTCTACACCACGCATGCAGCAGCTTTGCTGCAAGACCCCCTTGCAACTGCTGAATGGAATCACTTTTATAACCTGCAAACCTTACACCACGCATTGCAGTGACCCCAATGTATGACCACCTAAATTGCGTAATTAAAACTCTGACTTCTTTATGATCTTATGATCTCCACGCCGAGCATGTGTGACCACTACTGCATGACCAGTGGCTACCTTGCTCAATGCACACTAAAATGCAAACCACACCGTTCTTAACACACACACACACACACACACACACAAACACACACACCACCTCTCACTGTGCCCTGAAACCCCCACGCCCTACCCCTGCCCACACACATAGTGATTCCCATCGCCGTACGCACCTCCTGGACGGCTATGACCTGCGGCATGAGCTGCGTGAGCTGTTACAAGAGGGCCAGACAGAAGACAGCGGCATACGTGCAGGAGATGGTGACTACTCTGCCCTGGCTCTAGCAGGAGCTGAAGCGGTGCTGTTTGGTGCTCGTGACCTGTCGGCTGAGGAAGAGCGTGCAGTCCGAGCAGGTGTGGCGTGTTGATGCTACATACAAACTTATGTGCCATAAGGAAGAAGCTGAATTCGGGGGAAACGTCAAGCCATCCAGTTTGAAGTGCATTGCAAAGGGCTTCAGGCTTACTTTCCTGGTTGTGCGCTTATACACAACTGGGGGGTGACAGAAATAATCCCCCTTTTCCTGTATGTCTAGCCGGTATAGCCACCAACTGGCTCAGGACTTCCCCCCTAGAATTGTGTGTGCACAGATGATCCAGTTTGGTTTGTAGACATCACTGGACTCAGCTAGATGCTCTGCTTGCTCCACCTGCCAGCACTCCAACCCTGTTACACTCGTGCGCCGCAAACACAGAGTTGGAGCGGCTAGAACGTGAGCTCCCAAAGGTACCTCGCCAGCCTCCCAACCTTGCTGTTGGAGTCCCCCAGGCCATCTCCCCCAACCGCTCAAAATCAAGCAGCCCGGTAAGCCACTCCCTCTTTCATTTAAGTCTGCACACTGTCTCCTTTGTTACACAGTGCCGTCAGGCAAAGCACACTGTCTCCTTTGTTGCACAGTGCCGTCGGGCAAAGCACACTGTCTCCTTTGTTGCACAGTGCCGTCGGGCAAAGCAGGCCTCCATGTGCATCTCTGAGCTACAGGCCTGTTGTGATAGCCAGCATTCAATGTTCTTTAAGCAGTGCAGCAAGTTCCATGTGTGTGCTGTGTCTTGAATGAGGGCGTCCTCTTACAGCTATGTGGCACGGCTACATGTTGTTGGGGTTCAGTTAGAGGCCAAAAAATGACATGTGCACTATCTTGAAGGGCACTCCACCCCTTATTAACATCTCATACTACCCCTGCACCCACTCATTCTCATCTCATATTAGCATTTAGACATACTGCATGGACAATGCCTTTTTACTCACACCAGTTAGGTACAAAGGCTTCCGTAGCAAATACTTACAACAGGTACGCACCTTTTGGTACAACACACAGTTACTCTACTGACAGCTAATGCAGATGTTATAAGACATACCTGCAATCAAAGGCTCACAGCATATGCATACGTTACATACCTACTCACGTGAAGCGGCGCTTCTTAACAATGCCTTCTTATCCACAGCTAGTGCATACAATGAGTACACCATACACAGCTTCTTCCAACTCACAGCAAATGTGCACTCACCACAAATGCTTGCTTGCACACAGAGACGACAGCCCTTGCACAGCCCACGAAAGGCCTCTGACATGATCACTGGAATAGGACTTGCAACTGAGAGCAGTGTTTGGAGTGCACTAGGATCTGAGGTGGGGAGTTCTGTGCCATTAGTGGCACTCTCTTTGCCTGCTCGTCTGTTTGTTGCAGCTGGCAGGCAGGTGCTCTCCATGGTGCTCGTGTGCTCTGTGCTTCTCCATGTGCTTCCATGACGTTTGTTGTGTTAGTAGCTGCTAGCAGGTGTGAGCTCTGTGCAATGTTGCCTGCAGTCCCCAGCAGCTGTCTGTCAATACTCACAAACCGTAATGCTTCAATGCTCGCCAACGTTATCATCTTTTTAATGAGGTCTTCCTACGTATGCCTTTCTCCAACTCTCACCTGCAGCCCTCGATTGTTGGCCATTCCGGCAACCTTGCTCACTGAGCCTTTCTGCGTTTACAGATGCAGCTCTTGATGGTCAACCATCTCAGCACCTTTGTTCAATTTACCTTGGTTCCTTTGTAGCCCTCCACGATTGCTGCCGTACCTGAGGAGACGTCTGCAGGAGGCCTGGAAGGAAGCAGCAGTAGCTTCAGTCAGATGATGGAGCATTTGAAGCGGCAAGCTGCTCAGGTGGGTGTCCTTTCTTTACATGTGACTGATGCAGCCATGTATGGAAGTGGGAATGCTTGACGCTTAAACGGCAGTCACCCTCGATCAAGTGCTTTATATTTCTTTGAGCACAATTTTTGTGCAAGAAATTTGTTGTCAGCTTGTTGTTTTGTGGGGCACACATTTGGTGTCAATTCCTGGCATGTCTTGAATCTTTGGTGCCAACAAGTAAAGCCAATCATTGACACATACAGAAAAGCAGACACACATATACAAATACGCACAAGCACGCGCACATGCAAATGCTCACACACACTTGCATGTGTATACATATACACGCACTTGTATACACACACACATACTCACACATACACACTCAACACACACAGGAGACTACCCCTTCCTCTGCCGAGGGCCTCAACCAAGTTGCCCACGCCAATTTGCAACATCAGTCCCCGATTCTTCTCCCCCCGCAGCCTCTGCCTGTCTCTCCAGGCGAGGTGAGTTGGTAGGGAGCGTATAGTGGTTCCACGCCTTGATCTCACATCACACTCCCTTGATCTGAGATCACACTCCATGCGACAGGTCAGGATTAAACGAGGCAAGTGTTCACATGTAATTTGGATGCTATGCCCATAAGTTGCGCAACTTGCTTGCACTGTTACAGGTTGGAGACTACAAAGCGCATGAGCACCACAAAGCTCACACATATACTCAACCCTACCTAAGCGCACACACATACAAACACACGCAAACACACACACAAACATACACACACAGATGCAGCAACAGCAGCAGAAAGGCGCACCAAGAAGCACAGCTATCGAAGATGCATCCATCATTTTCCCAGAACGGCCCAGCACTATTGACAGCACAACTCAAAGTGTCTACCCAGGTATGCTTCACGCTCATCCTTGAAATAAAAGTGGCAAGGCAATGTGCCTCCTGGTCTTGTGCTAATGCTGCGTATTAGGGCATACAGTCTCCATGTAAATAACTAGGCGGTTTCTTCCGTTTTGCTGTGACGCAACGCCTCTTCTCTTTGTTTGTTGTCCAAGGTGTCCAAGGTTTCATCACAAAGAACGAACGCACAGTTGTTACCTCTTGAGCTCTTATCCAGTGCCACTGACTGAGTTTCTACGAAAAAGTGCCCTTCTTTTTCCTTCCCTTTTTTGCCTTTGGCAGACCCGCCTCTCTATCGCTCTCGCTCTCGCTTTCTCTCTCTCTCTCTCTCTCTCTCTCTCTCTCTCTCTCTCTCTCTCTCTCTTTCTCGCTCTCGCTCTCGCTCTAGCTCTCGCTCTCTCTCTCTCTCTCTCTCTCTCTCTCTCTCTCGCTCTCTCTCTCTCTCTCTGACACAATTGTACATTTTCCCTGTGCCCTCATGCAGACTCGTTGGCAAGCAGCACGACTGCAGCAGCAGGATTGGACAGCCAGTACAGAAGGGACGAGGTGATACGGATTGCCAATGCGCGTGAGGGTCTAGAAGTAGTGTATGGGCAGATGTTGTGGGAGCTGAGTCGACTAGAGGTCATGCCCTGCGAACCAACCTACCTGCCTGTGCTTCCTGGGCCTCGTTCATGTTTAGATATTCGTGCAGAGGGGGGTGGCATTTCAGAGCCTGATTCTCAAGCCTGAATCTGCGGTTATAAATCACTTAATTTTGCAAGGGCTACTTGCGTACATGGGAGTGGTGAGGGCTTGCCTTTTGATGAAATTGGAAAGAGAGCAAGTCTGCAAGGCAACTGACCAAATGCAAGCACCAATAAAGGCGATGCAGGATCTTGGCTTGCTTCTAAAGACCTTCTTAACTAACTAAAGCAATCGTGTTTGGCATGCAGGCACTCAAAGTCTCGACTTGCCTCTGAAGATACTAGCAACCCAGCAAATGCACATGTACGTTACCTGGCACGCAGGCTTTCAAGATCTCAGCCTGGTCCTCCAAAGGCTTGGAGAGTGCAGGCAGCATGGAATATGAGCCTGGCACCCCTAAGAGCAACGTCTCAGGGCAAGACTCTTCTGACAGTCAGGCTGCATTAGGTGCGTTATGTCTTTGAGTGGCCACCAGCCACAGCTTTTGTTTAATTGCCTTTGAGGCAACTTAATGTTGAGGTGTAGTTTAGGTTTGGCATTGTTCCAAGTGTTACCTGTGATAGATGCGTACAAGTAAACTGTGACGGGTTTGGTACACGCATGTTAAGTCATCCTTCTTTTGGGGGGCTTGTACTCTGTGTTTATATGTGTAGGGTTGGCCAGAACCATAAATATATATATATATATATATACGGTGTACATACGGTATTTTTGGCTAGGAAATCACCAAATGTACGGTCATATACGGCGTACATATACGGTTCTGGCCAACCCTATATATGTGCCATCGTGTCTTGCCTTTTGCAATCGTGTTGTGTGTGCCTTTTGCCGTCGTGTGTGCATTTTGCCATCGTGTTGTGAGTACCTACGGTCGGCCTCTTTCACGTACTGATACTCACAGTCCCTTTTTCCACAACCCAGTCCAACACGGGGTTTCAATTTTGTGCGCTTGCTAACGCAAAGCTGTGCAATGTCACTGTGTGCTAATTAAGTCCAGCAGACCAACACCCTTCAAAACCGAGTAATTGATATCATAATCCCCTACTCTTCCCACACACTCACAGGGGCAATGTTTGCCCATCGTCCGGGCCACCTGCGTGCATGCCGTCGAGGCAACCTTCGTTCCTTGGCACCATTTCCGCCCCTCGCTCCCTCCCCTCTTTCCCCTGTGCTAGAGCAAACTGCACTCCCTGGTATTACAGGGGCTGAAGCACGGTGCGTGTATTTAGAACTCGCACCTAGTTAGTGCATTGCCTGTCACACATTACACATTACACTCACACATACACGTCTACCCATAGACTGTCACACATTACACATTACACTCACACATACACGTCTACCCATAAACATTGATACCCTCAATCTCTGTTTCATACGCATCCTATAAATTTAAGTCCAGGGTTGCCTGGACCTCACAAACAGGATGACTTGAAATGAGCCTGTGACAACTTTGAATTGAATTGAAGTCAAACTGGCATGTGAGGTTCTAAGTCAATCTGGCTTGTGAGATTCTAAAGAGGCATATGCACATACACGCGCAGGCCCAGGCCTGGTTCAGCTCCTGAAGGCTCTGTAGCTCCAGAGAGCATCAGATCAGGCCTCACTGCACAAACACAGCAGCGGCAAGGTCCTGGTTACCCACAGGGTGAAGCCTTTGATCAACAACAGCAGGCTCTGCCTGCTGGTATGCAGGAAGAGGGACCTCTGGACTTACAGGTGCGCAGAAAGCCAAAGGCGTAGTTGTCGCAGGCAACGGTTTCACATGAGCCATTTACTTTGTTGATGAATGAATTTGTTGATGAATGAGAAGTTACTAGCGCGTCTTGTAAGGAAGAGTATGAACAGAGTGGGCAAATCTGTGACTAGGAGGGTTTGCACGCTTGTTGCTTATGATGTGGCGGCAAGAGTCCTTTTTGATCAGTATGATGTAGCAGCAAGAGCCTTTATTGCACACACAAGTGTACGTGATGGACGTGGTAAGGAAATTTGCTTAGACAGTGCCTCTGCAAGTGTGCACGCTCGATTTTTTCTGTGCCAACTCCAGCACCTACAAGCAATGCTGTGTTTACATATTGTGGTGTGCATGAGGACAGGAAGAGCGCTACAATTCCAGCACCTACAAGTAATGTTGTGCTTACGTATTGTGGTGTGCATGACGACAGAAAGAGCGCTACACATCAGTTGCAGTACATACAACAAGAAGCCTCGCGTGCATGGACGCCTAGTTGCTGCTGCCAACGCCATGCTTGCTTTGTTTTGCATTTGTACCTGCAATACCCGTCGTGCATGAAAACAAATAGTGGCGCAACGCAGCAAGGCATTTGAGCAGAACGCCCTGCGCAAGGAGCGGACGACCTAAGCGGCAGCTGCTGATGTTTTACTTGTTTTGGCTGTTTGTGCTCGCAGGGTGTGGTGCATGGAGATGAGGAGAGCAATGCAGCTGCTGCAGCTGAGCAGGAAGCTCTGCGTGCCATGTGGTGTGCTGCACCTTATAGCCAGCAGGGTGCAGCCAGCACCACAGAGACCACAGCTACAGCAGCAATGACCTCACTAATTGACCACGCTGCTCAGGTGTGTGTGTGTGGGGGGGGGGGGGGGCTTGATTTGCAGCTTACTCTTTGCCAATATCTTGGAAAGTGCGACCTCAAAGGAAGCAAACACTACTCACGTGTAATGGATGTGAACAGCTTTTGCACAATAGTGACAAAGACAAGGATAGTTCATGCTGTATTTACTGTGCATATCAGGTACATAGTATGCAATTGAACGTGCACATGCATGCGCTCCTTGATGAAATCAATACTCACCACCGTGCACGCAGTGCACTCTTTAGGAGGAGTGTCTACAGTATGAGAAAGGAAGCTATGCAGCTAGTGGAGCATCTGAGACGCACTCGTACATGCGCTCCTTGATGAAATCAATATTCACCACCATGCACGCACTGCACTCTTTAGGAGGAGTGGCTACAGTACGAGGAAGGAGCTATGCAGCTAGTGGAGCAGCTGGTGTCTGCCCTGGCCAAGCAGCCGTCCTCCGGACCAGATGAAAGGGGGCATGAAGGAACGACTGCTGGTACTGCAGAAGCTGCCGCTTGGGGCACTGCACACAGAGTGACAGCACCGGTGTGTATATGCGTGTGTGTGTAAGAGTGTGTGTGTGTTTAATGTTCGTAAGTAGGGGGATGGGTGAGGGCGTGTATTGCCACATAAGCTGTAGCAAGTGACACCGACCATGAGCTGGAATCCTCTTTGAGGGTTTGTATGTGTGTATGTGTGCTGGATCATCCTGGGATACACACCGATGTAGCTCCTGCAGGCAATGATCACGTGTAGTGTGTGAGAACGACTCTAGGTGACTTGAAGGTGGACTGTAGCTCCTGCAGGTGATGATCACGTGCAGTGTGCGTGTGTGAACGACTTCCGGTAACTTTAAAGTAAACCATAGCTCCTGCAGGCAATGATAACGTGCAGTGCGTGTGTGTGTGCGTGTGTGTATGTGTGTGTGTGTGTGTGTGTGTGTGTGTGTGTGAACGGCTCTAGGTGGCCTGAAGGTACACTTTTTTATGTGCACTCAAGACACGAGGTTACCAGTGCCTTGAAGCAGTCAATGCTCTTCTCTAAAATCCTCAACAGGAACACCTTGCACCTAATCTTCTCTTTTATGCAGCACAGGTCCTCCGCCTCCAGCAGGCGGCCTGGTTAGCGCAGAGGGGGCACTGTATTTGTTCATATTCCGTCAAGCTCACTGTTTAATCGTCCCTGCTTTCATTCGATTAGTTCAACAAATCCTCCCTCTTTCTTGCAGTGTGAGTCCTCCATCTCCAGCAGGCAGCTGGGAGGGAGCAGGGGCGGCACTGATCCAATGTCAGGGACGATCCACAGCACAGGAGCGCAGCATGGCACTACGACTCATACACTGAAGCGTGGCTTGGAAAGCCTGGAGCACAATGTGGCAGCCGTCATTGAGCCAAAAGCTCTGACTGGTAATGCCTGAGGCGTGCAGTGATGCCTGTCCTTTAGTCTGTGCTATCAAGAAGGTTTTTGTGTCCGTGCATGCATGACTGCAAGATCTGATGTGCACGGTGCAGTAGCCATCATAAAGCCAATTCGCTTGACCTGTTAAGGTGCAGTAAGGGTGCAAATTTGGCTTTGCTCCTATGGTGGTGTGGTGCTTACATTTGCTGCCTTGCTAGAGCCTTAAGCAGTCATAAGCTACTGGCCAGAGAACAGAGGAAGCTGCATGCCCGTGCTGATGCATCAACAACGACTGCCTCCGTCTAGCTGCATCCACTTCCCCAGTGCGGCAGTTTCGTTCCTTAATTCCACTTCCTTTCAACGCTAATGACAGCAGATGAGCCCACCTTTATATGGAATCTGGTCTAATCCCCCTCAAGCACCTGCGCACATGTATTTCAGCAATCGTAATTATAAATCAATCCTCTGCTCAGCATTGCACGTTCACATTTATATTGACCTATTTTTGAACTGCAACCTGACTTACTTTCTGCTGCGCTTATTTTAGCTGTATGAACCCAGCATGTACGAACCTGTCCAGCCAAAGCTCCTCGATCACCTTGCAGGTCTGTCCCTGGCGCGTTACAATGAGGACCTCATGGACCTCGTCGCCAGGCTTGTGGTGGCACCCATGGCCACCAAGTACATGTTCTGGAAAAAAGTGCAGAGCGTGGCGCAGCTCAAGCACAGGTACGAGGCGGGACAGCATGTGTAGGGTACAGTACGATCCCTGCCCAGGAATTTTAGCTGCTTGCAGCTAGAATTGCTGTCGTTGCTGTCGTGGGTTGCTGTCGTGGTGGTGGGTGACCTTGGACAATTGGTGGCACTGCACACTTCTTTTCTAGAGGGAGGGTCGGGTTGGTGAAGACGAATGCGGTGCTGCATGAGGCACAGATCAAGCAGAAAACAGTTTGTGCTTGCTTCTCGCATCTGCGGTGGCATCCACCACTACAGCTGCTGCACTCCCTGAAAAGGGGGGTGTCAAGTTGCTGGACAGATTGGTGTTCAGGGGAGTAACTTATTGAAAAGAACGGCAGTTATAAGTTCAAATGCAAGTCAATCTGCAATTATTTGGCAGTTTTATGAGGCTGAATTACGGCTTCAGATCGCCCAGGCGAGTGCGTAACTAATAACAGAAGGCGGAAATTCTCCCCTACTGCATCTTTGTCAAGCCCAGCCCGCCGCTCAAAGCATTTCTCTCATCGTGGCGTATGTCACCTCTCGAAGCACCTCATTTTACGGCCTTAGCTGCTCTCACGGCATCTTGATCATAATGGCCAAAGCCATCACTCAAAGCACCTCATTTTTTGGCCTTAGCCGCCTGTCAAAGCATTTTGGCCTTACGTTATGCTCCCAGGGTCATGGAGGACCGCTCCCTCGAAAAGCAGCTTCAAGACATTGCGTGGGGTGCCACCTTTACCACAGGTAATGAATGCGGGGGCAACAGGGGCTCTGCTTGTGTGCCTTACCCGTACCTTTCACTGGTTGAATTGCTTTGGCTTACGACAAGCATCACGCCGTAGTGTGTGACTGCATGCGCTACTCAGAAGGCATGCATGCCTGGAAGCACTTAATGTCTGCACTGACTTCAGTTATTGGCAGGGTTGGCCAGAACTGTATATTACATCGTTTATGACCATATGTTTGGTGACTTCCCTGCCAAAAATACCGTATATGCACCGTATACATATGGTTCTGGCCAACCCTAGTTATTGGGCATACCAATAAAAGACTCGCCATAGCCAGGATCCTAACATGCCTGGGAGTGTGATTCTGTGTGCGCGTGTGCATGTGCATGTGTATATGTGTAGGTGAGTGAGTGCCTCACTTTAATTCATGTTTCGATCATTTCATTTTTTCTTCGTGGTGTGCCGCTACGCCAGCAATGTGTTAGCCACTTAACTGAACAACACACCCGTCCATGGCCTCCTTTACCCTTCAGGGTTTGCTCCTGGTCCGTCTGGCTTCTTTCCCCCGGATCAGGCAGCTGACCATGCTGCACAAAAGCCGCAGAGGGCTGTTGGAGGTCTGCAATTGGCCCCAGTCACACAGGTGAACAGGCAGGGTGGTGCAGTGTGCCTGTGATGTGTGCGTGCATGTACGTGCTTGCGCTTGTGTACGTGCTTGTGCATGTGCGTGCTTGTGCCTGTGATGTGTGCGTGCATGTACGTGCTTGTGCTTAGGTACGTGCTTGTGCATGTACATGCTTGTGCTTGTGTACGTGCTTGTGCATGTGCGTGCTTGTGCTTGTGTACGTGCTTGTGTACGTGAACGTGCTTGTGCATGTACGTGCTTGTGCATGTACGTGCTTGTGCATGTACGTGCTTGTGCATGTGCGTGTGGAGGGTTGCATCACAGGTGGTGGCACTTGTGTCCTCACCTGCGTGAGGAGGCAGGGTGGAGCTGGGGCTTGGCTGCCCGATGGACTGCTTTTTGGCTCAGACATGTCACAAATATAATAAGACAGAAACAGCAAAGAGGCAGGATGACTGAGACCAAAATAATTGACCCTCCTACGACCACTGCAAATATGGTTCTGACAAAACCCTTGTCATGGTTCTGACAAAACCCTTGTCACCTATTGGATACTGGCTCTTTGGCAGCCAACCATCAAAGGTCAATCAAACGCAAAGAGACGGCTGGAGAGACGAGATGCGGTTTCTTTTCCAGGTCACAGCCCTTCTATGTCACTGTTGAAACGATGTCAAAAGCCGACTGTTTAAGAGATCCGGTGTATCATGTTGCCTGGGAAAGCAGCAAATGCAAAACCACCTTATCAGGGGGGCTGCTGACATCTGATGGAAGCCTTCTACAAAACCTTTTCGTTCAAGCTTCTGGCATATTTTCCCTTTTTTACATTGGTTCAGGGATGGTCCCCTAACCTTTTCAATCCCCTGGCAAACTTATCAATGTTGCCTTCGTTCAGGGATGGTCCCCTGGTGCCCTTTCTGTCCTAGCCACACCAAAGCGGGGATGGTTAGATGAACTGGGGGCGACCAGGCCAGCTTCCCAACAGGTGAGTTGGGGGGAGTGTGGGCGCTACAGCTTGGAACAGTTTTTAATATTATTATGGTGCATTGTTACCCCTCTCTCTCCCGCTTCTTCTTCTGAAAAAGGGTGCTTCTTTGTTCTACGCACACCCAATACCTTGGACTTCCGCTGCCTCTGTTCAACCCCCTTCTCACCTGTGCAGGATGGTGGTGTGATCAAGGACATGTGCTCATCCTTCAGCTTGCAGCCCAGAGACGACACCCCTCGTGCTGCTATCACCCAGAAACAGCGCAGCAAAAGTGCACGTGCGCGTGCAGCTGCCGAATTCTGTGAGCAGGCTCCAGGGCTTGAGCACATTGAGCGCCAGTGCCTGTGGCAGTTGCAGCAGCAGCAGCAGCAGCGACAGCAAGAGCAGGAGGAGCGCACTGTTGCCGAGGATGTTGGATCTCTCACAGTACCTCCTGCTCCGTTCACGGTGGTTTCTATGGGCAAGGGAGGCTTCCAGCAGCAGCAGCAGCAGCAACAGCAGCAGCAGCAGCAAGAGCGACATTTGCAGCAGTTTTTCCCCCCTAAGGGTAACGAGCTCCTTGCTGAGCGGCTCCTTGCGCTACTTGAAGCACGAAGGAAGGTTCCCAGGAGCAAGGTGCGTGGCAAAGG
>Ga0307963_1001612_pt1 | contig 17432 bp, 22 predicted proteins | sample OrgLakmetagen594_FD_201829 | JGI IMG/M metagenome (GOLD analysis project Ga0307963, IMG submission 201829) | Saline water microbial communities from Organic Lake, Antarctica - #594 | ecosystem: Environmental > Aquatic > Non-marine Saline and Alkaline > Saline | place: Antarctica: Organic Lake...
TGCTATCTCTGACAGCTTGCGAGACGAACTCACCTACTGGTCCCACTTGTCTCGTACGCATTTTCGCAAAAAGATTTGGCCACCCCCCTTTACCTCAGACATTTCCATATGGTGTGATGCTGGAGCAACAAGTTGGGGTGCCACGATGGAGAATCAAAAATTGCAGGCACAAGGTTTCTTCCCCCCCGAGTTGTGGCATGGCACATCCAGTAGCACACTGAGAGAAATGTGGGGACTTCTTCACAGTCTTGAATCCTTTTTGGACATCATTAGGCACAAGTCCGTTCAGATTTTCACTGACAACTCCAACGTGGTCAGAGTTACGGGCCAGGGCAGTACAGACTTGCGCTTAAATAACATTGTCCTCAGAATTATCTCACTCACAATGGAACATGACATTACCCTGCTTCCCACATGGGTCCCACGTGATCAGAACAAGATTGCCGATGGCCTTACTCACCTTGAAGACCCTTGTGACTGGACTCTGAATGCTGACGTCTTTCAAAAAATCGTTGCACAGTGGGGCCTTCCTACCATTGACCGTTTTGCAAGCCACTCCAATCATTTACTTGACAGGTTCAACTCTATGTTGCGGTGCCCAGGTTCAGTCGGTATCAATGCGCTTGCTCAAAGAGACTAATCAGAATATTTCAACTGGTGCTTCCCACCTTTCAACTTGATTCCATCGGTCATATGCATCATCCAGCAATTCAGTGCAGCCTCTATCCTTGTCCTACCTCTCTGGCCATCTAGCCCTTGGTGGCCTCTACTGTCTAAAGGACAGCACTTCTTTCCTTTTGTACACGGTTGTTGCGTGCTACCACGCTTAGAGAATCTGCTGACTCCAGGCCCCAGCACAGCCTCAGCCCCGCATGCATTCACACGCTGGACCTTTCTAGCCGTCTTGTGCTTCTCCGCTAAACCCGCTCCTCATCCAATCCCAATCCCCTCCTATTCTTGCAGGACACAGGTGCACCCTTGAGTCCGACATTTCAAAGTTTTTGTTTGGTAAATGCCCCACACCTACCTTAAAAGCTGAATACACGTACACTTTGAGCTGCATTTCTCATTCACGTTGTCAGAAAATGTTGCTCAGATGTAACACTCACTGGTTCCGTTTCAGAAGTTGGTGTCAACAAAACAAGCTTTCTTTCTTGCCAGCTGATCCAATGCACGTTGCTATGTTTCTGTCGAACTCTTTGCGTTTTGCTCTCAGCCGAGGTTTGACCTACTCTATTATCAAAGTAGCTAGCGCAGCCATCTTTACCGTGCTTAATATGGCTGGTTTAGATGATGTGACCAGCCACTCCTTTGTTCAAGCGGTTCGATCCTGCGCACAGAGGTCACCTTCCTCTGGAGGCCAATTCAGAAAAGCTCCCTTGTCCTTGACCTCTGTAAAATAACAGTCTCTTTCCTGCTTTAGCCAAGCCAGTCCAGCCCTACTCAACCTCCAAATTGCACGTTTATTATGGTTTGCTTCTCTGGTTTTCTGAGATATGACTGCGCTTGCCAGATTTTTGCAATTGAAGTCAGGTTCTACTCTTCTCACATGGAATTATTCTTGGCCAAAAGGAAGAACGATCAATTTCGCTCAGGCTCAGTAGTATGTATTGCTCGGGGCAAGTCCCTTTCCTGCCCAGTCTCTCTCTTAAAACCCTTGTTGGTAAAGGCAGGATTCCTGGGCAAGCACTTTCCCGTTTTTCGCTCCTTCAAGAAGGGTTCTTATAAAAAAAATGCCCCTCAAATCAGCCCTGGTCTTACTCCTTTGCTCGAGCTCGCGTTCTGCAAGCTTTGGCAGATTCTGCTCACATGTCCTTCGCAGAATTTACTGACAGATACGGCCTGCACTCCCTTCGCTCTGGGGGTGCTACCCTCGTTGCCAAGGAGGTTGTTCCTGATCATATATTCCAGGCTCGTGGAGCCTGGAGATCCAGGCCATGCACGCATACATTGAGAGGCCTACTGCCAATAAATTGCTTCTAACCAGGGCCATGCACTACTAAACCACGACTGTAGTCTGCCTTGGTAATAATGACAGAGCCCTATGCACCTCACGATGCAAGCAAAACAGAACCAGTAAGCTGAGATTACCCTACGTTAGAACATTACAATGCAGAAGTTGCGTCAGAACTTGTTGAATGTTGCACGAGGGACCACACTTACACTCACACACACGCAAAAATATAATAACACACTCTTGCAGGCAATTACACACATATATGCGAGCACACACACACACACACACACACACACGCACAAACATACATACATTATATATATACATGCACACACTCGCGCACACACAACACACAAATACGCAAGCAGACACACACATGCACACATATGCGCACACAAAAACATACCTTGACCCTTGTGGCAACTGGGTTTGCTGGACGAAATGAGCAAGCACGCCTCGCAATCCCAAACTTTTACGGTGCGATCTTGAGAGCCTGGAAGTGGGACACGAGGGTTGTTACAGTACTCACCACCCATCATCACACAGACGCCAAATTATCAAATTATAAACACTTGACCTCCTGGCATTCATCCTACACAAGTTAAATAGAGAGGATGACTGATTGCAAAGAGCGAGCAGCACGTGCAGGCGTACCAGTTACCAGCAGAGAGAATTCTGGTAGCAGCTGGCAGCAGCAGACCTTGCCAGTATGGCCCGAAAGAACCTCCAAGCGGGCGCCCTGCCCATCATTCAGAGTCACGTGTAGGGTTGGCCAGAATTGTGGACACATACCATTTACAAATACATGTATGTAAATTTTTCCATGGTGATTTTCCTGCCATAATTGCCGTATATAATGTATGTACACGCACCGTACGTACCAGGGTTGTTCAGTTCGTTTTTTTGAAAGCAGAGGTTCGAAAAAGTTCGATAAAGTTCTAGAAACCCTCAAACTGTCCGAAGGGTTTGTTGTGCAATTATAAGAAACAGGCCCTTGAGCTCCTCTTCCCACCTTCAAAAAATCCCAATTAGTTGTGTACCGTACCTTTCCGATATCATCCCGGGTTAATGACGTTTTTTGCCCTCCGGGGTGGTTCCGGTATCGTTAAATATATAATTAATTTGAGGCTCCAGGGTTGCCTGGGATTGGCGTATATAAAGCTTTGTGGGTGGGTGAACAGTGATGAGCGGAAAAGGCCCCGCCCCCGCCCCCGCCCCCGCCCCCGCCCCAGCCCCAGCCCCAGCCCCAGCACCTGCAGCACCAGCCCCAGCACCTGACCCAGCACCTGCAGCACGACACACATGTGCCCCAGCACCTGGAGCACGATGCACATGCGCCCCAGCACCTGGAGCACCTGCCCCAGCAACACACACACGCACACACACACGACACAGAAACATACACACACACGCACACACACAGCACGACATACATGCGTACGCACACACGCGAATGTGCACGCATACTCACACACGCACACGCACTGGTAAATGCCCACCAGGATTCGTGCGGGAATGGCAAAAATGTTTATTTCGAGGCTCCAAGGTTACGTTATATTTATATGAAATTTAGGCACCAAGATGGATCCGCAAAGGTACGGTATATATATGGTTAATTATAGGGGAAAAAGGGGAACGGAATGGGACCATGTCATCATTGTTTAGCAGAAAACGGAGAACCTTCAGGTGCAGTGCAAGTGCCACGTTGTACAAATCCTTAGCAGTTCAGAAATGTGTGACAAAATTGGACTTAAGACTAAGGAAACTTTCTGGCCTGATACAGATACAGATCAAATTTCATACATAAATGATTGAATATGTTACTTTTACTGCAAAGGCATGCTGTAAAGTTTGACGAACATTTAAACGTTCGACGAACTTTGACCGAATCCGAACAGCACTTTTCAAATTCGTTACAATGCGTGAAAGCTCGCGTACCCAAATTTTTAGCCGGATTTCGAACTGAACAACTTGGTACATACATGTACTGACCACCTCCCCCCCTAAATGAATATTTTTCCAAATAACCCCCCTAAATAAATATTTTACCAAATAACAGCAACCACCACCCCTAGAAAGATTCATTTTAGAGAATTCAGCCACCCCCCCATGGGTGCGTGTATGTATGTGTGTGCGTGTATGTGCGTGTCGATTCCGCTGTTGCATTGCTGAGAGCATGCTCAACCTCAATAGTTGCAACCACAGAATGCAATCCTGCAACCAAGGCCTGCCTCGCTGCCTCTTGTTCTTCACTCTTCTGCCTCTCGCTCGGCCCGGACCGCTCTTGCCTGTTGCTGCTCCTTTGCAGGCAAGCCGACTTTGCAGGGGCAAGTGGAGCGCGGGGGGATCCTTGTCCTCTCAACGCTGCTCTAATAAATATTGCACACTACCGTCCCTGAACCACCCCTAAAATAAATAGGTAATAAACCACTGCTTTCACAGTAATACCTCACTGCCATCTCAATAAAAGTTCATTAGGAGCAGTGAGATGCTTTATGTACGGTACGTATATATGAATGGCTCTGGCCAATCCCAGTCACGTGTGGCTCGGTGTGGTGTAAGAATCTAGGGTTTCCAGAACCGTACATATGCACCGTATATGACCGTATATTTGGTGATTCAAAAATGCTTAAATTCTACAAACCGTATGCTCACGATCACTTCGTGAAATAAGTAATTATCTTGCCCGAAGTGATCATGAACATACGGACGGTATTTAGTTCTGACCAAACCTAGGTATCTATACCTACCCTGTGGTTTATTACCTAATGTACGATCGAAGGCGCGCACCTGGGCAGGACTCGCATCGGCCTGAAGTCTACCATTGCGTTCACTCTGCAAAAAGAAAAGGAAACGAGAGTAAGAAAAAAGACCCAGGCAGTAGCAACGACTTCCCACCAACATATTATTGGAACAGGAGCCACTTGGGGAATGGGTACCGTAAAACTCCTCCACCAAAGGAAGAAGGGGTCAATCTTGGTTACAGGCTTAGCCATCATAATACAGGTTTGGCCAATCCAGTGTGTGTGTGTGTGTGCGTGTGTGTGTGTGTGTGTGTGCGTGTGTGTGCGCGCACATATGCCCCCCACCAGCAGGAATCGGCTGCAACCAACGGAACCGGAGATGCCGGTCCCAAGTGGCACGGCATTGATGCAGCAATTTTACCTGACGCTCCTCTCGGCTTTTACTGCTCTTCACAACCACTCTGTGACCTTCTATCACGTGCTTGGTTTTGGGGCAGCTGGTGGCTGCCTGCTCATCCGCAAACTCGACAAAGCTGCACAAGAGGAGGGCGACAAGAAGTGTATACCACAACAAGAAGGGTAGATGTAAACGTATGTATGGTAACTACGCTGCTCAAATTGCGTACATACACCGTATACACGTTTATGTGTATGGTTTTGGCCATCCTTACAAAGTGACAAATCTGCACATGCGGAGGGTGTCAGGAGGCCACGCGGAACAACACAGTGACAAGTAATTTTTCTGTTACTCGTTGAATATTTGACTCGTTTTTTGCCATTACGGCGCTCCCCTTGGCTTCTAAGGACTGCACGTACACACACATATTATATACAGACAAACAAACTAGACACACATACATGCTACACATAGTGCTCCGTGAGTAGTGTTTGGGAAGACACAAGGAATACAGTGAGGCGTAAAGAAGAAGTGAGCTCACCCAAAGTTGCGTGGACCCTCTGCATTGTGAGGCACCTGCAGCGTTGCAAATGATTGAGAGGGACGCAAACATCAGCCTCTGCCAACCAAATAATTGCAAATCAAGCCCAAGCAAGGAATATGGCACAGCCTGATGAGTGTTTTTGTGTGTGGGTAAGCAAGAGAAACCCTAGACAGTCCATGAAATACCAATGGCATAAGACCCACCGTGGCACGATTGACTGTGCCATATCGTGAGAAGTACTTTTTCAGGTCACTTGGTTGCAAAGGGCCCTGAGGAAGGGGGTGGAAATTTCACCGGAAAAAGGGAAGAGTGGAGAGCTCAACAGGTTTTACAACCCGTCTATGCAGGCCCACTTACCGTGCCAGCTATAAAAAGTTGGTTTTTCACATCTCTGTGGGAAGGAGATTTTGGTGTTTCTGGTTGCTCATTACCTGTGCGCAACGTGTCCTCTGAGTGTTACATGCCGTGTATGTAGGTGTGTGCGTGTGTGTGGGCTTGCGAGTGTGTGTGTGTGTGTGTGTGTGAATGTCCGTGCGTGTGCGTGTGTGTGTGCGTGTGCGTGTGCGTGTGCGTGTGCGTGTGCGTGTGCGTGTGCGTGCACGTGCACGTGCACGTGCACGTGCACGTGCACGTGCGCTTGCGCGTGGGCGTGCGCGTGCGTGTGTGTGTGCTTGTGCGAGTGCGTGTGCATGTGCGTGTGTGTGTGTGTGTGTGTGTGTGTGTGTGTGTGTGTGTGTGTGTGTGTTTGTGTGCGTGCGAATGTGTGCATGTGTGTGATTGAGGCAATATGACAGTTTTAGGACTCTTCCAACATACCCGTCTGAGTATTTGCTACCATTCGTGCTTATTCAATAATTATTCGTGCTTGTTCCACCATACACAAGTTTTGAAGCATTAACAATAGATTTATTTAAGTCAGACTTGACAATAAATATTAGATTGAATACAAGCTGAAAAGATCCGTGACTCAGGATCTAAACCCTAGCAGGCCCACCGGTCCCAGGTTAGCATTCAGAAATGCTCCTGGCTCATGTCTGTGTGTGGAGCGTATGCCTATATTGTGTCTGTGTGTGGAGCGTATGCCTATATTGTGTGCATTTGCCTGAGCATGTTCGGGTGCGTGCGTGCGTGCGTGCGTGCGTGCATGTGTGCGTGCGTGCTTGTGCGTGCGTGCATGTGTGCGTGCGTGCGTGCTTGTGTGGTTGTGTGTGTAAACACACACATGTGTATGTATGTATATGGGTTGGTCAGAACCGTATATATACACTGTAATATGACCGTACATCTGGCAATTTCCCTGCCAAGATTGCCGTATATACATGGTCCTGGCCAAGCCTGTGTGTGCATGTATGTGTGTGTACATGTGTGCGGGCATTTGTGAAAGTATGCATGTGTGTTAGAGTGTCCGTACGTGTATATGTGAGTCTGTATGTGTTTTTGTCTGCAAGTACCTGCAGCTGCTAGGCCTCTCCACTTGCCTCTTTCGCTACAGGGAATGGGGAGAAAAGCGTGGGGAGGGCGGAAGTGGAAAAGACTGCAGCCCGCCCATCCGGTTTCCAGGAACCAGGGCTTAGCGCCAGTTGCCCACAAGCATGAATTGGAGGAGAGTGAAGATGAAGGAGGGCACTGTCGAATCTGCTTTGAACCGGCTCTGAGGGCCACAGCCAATGGGAAGGACTGCAGCAGTTGCTTGTATGAGCCGTTGATATCGCCGTGTGCGTGCGATGGGAGCATGCAAGGTGTCCACCCTTCCTGCCTGCTGCGGTGGCGTGGGATGTGTGCGGGGACCATGAAGAACAGGCATGCCTCTGTGTGTGTTTATGTGTGTGTGTGTGTGTGTGTATGTGTGTGTGTGTGTGTGTGTGTGTTTGTGTGTGTGTGTGTGTGTGTGCGCGCGCGTTTTGTGTATAAATGTGAGTGCGTAATTGCAAGGTTTCCTTGATGCTCACTCTCCTTTGCATCAGGTGTTGCTTTGATATGAAATATTAGTCACACGTACTAATAAGGCAGGTGATTGTACGCAACACACACGTTGCAACCTGATTTCTACGTACCTTCGATCTGGTGCCCTGCAGATGTGGCGTTTGCCTGCAGCCTTACTCAGTGCCCCTTTCTTCACACAGCAGGCAAGTCCATTAGACGGTGTATGCGCTTGCGTGTGCATATGTGTCTGTTTGTGTCTGTGTATAAATCAAAGCGTATTCATGTCTCCTTGAATACGTCATAGGGCTGAATCTGTAGGCAAATGCTAGAAGGTCTGTGTGAAATCGACCCTCCTCCTCTCAAGACCGCGTGTAATCACCTTAGGGAACACCCATGCAAGTACTACCGTTGTGACGAGATGTTGACAGAGTAAACCCTAACCCAATACCTCTCCAGCGCAATGTGCAGCGAGGGTTTAGGGTTTACTGGTTTACTATATTAAAACACAATCTTGTGTACTTTCTCTAATTCACTCATGCTTTCTACCTGCGTCTTGGCCTGCTTTTTTGAAGGGGATAGAGTGAGGAAATTGGTGTGCGGTCTTGGTAAGTGTAACCATTGTTAGTTGCCAGTACTGCCAACTACCACCGACTGTGAGCCTCACACACTGCTCTGAAGGCTGAAGCTTGCAGGGCTCCTGCTCTCAGCAAGCCAGACTGCACCACTTACAAAGCAAGGATGATACATGTTTAGGGTTGGCCAGAACCGTATTTATACACCGTATATGACCGTATATTTGGTGGTTTCCCTGCCAAATTTTACTGTATATACACCGTACATATATGGTTCTGGCCAACCCTATACATGTTCTCTTGGTAGTCACAAATTAGATTGTTGCACTTGAAAACGTGTAAGGCACAGGTAGTTCAATGCACTTCCGGCATTATTTGATCATCTGTCTGGATTTTGCTCACCTTAAGGATACGGCTTTTAACTTACTTACTTACTACCGTACGAATAATATATCACGCCGCAAAAATATTGTTTTTGGGGGGTGCGGCGAGCTCACACCCCCTGAAATATATAAATAGTCGAGGGGGTGCGGATTTTTGCGGATTGAATTTAAATAATTACTTTTGAGTTTTTGACGGGTCATGAGTGGGAAGAGCCCCCGAGAGCCCCTGTGGGTCTGCAAGGTGCACATCGCTGCTGAATTCCGAGACTGGCTGAAGAAGCGGTTCCCATTTGTGCACATCATCTTGGTGCCACTTACTTACTTACTTACTTATACAGGGTTGGCCAAAACCATATATATATATATATATACGCCGTATATAGTGGTTAATCCCTGCGGTGAAGACCGTATATACTGCAATCATTTATGGTTTTGAAAAGCCCTAAACTTATAACAAGCTCATGCTCAAGGTGGCGCGGACGTCAAAATGTCACAACTTCACGTCATAGCTGCACGTGTGCATCATCCTGTGCGTTCCTGTGCGTGCATCATCCTGTGCGTTAGGTCTGGTCCTCTTCTGCCCTGTTGTGCCATTCACCTCCCCCTGTGATCCTGCCCATGTCAAATAATTCGTTTTCCTGAATTCCATGCTCTAGCAGGTGTGGTGTCGGCATGTAACCCGCTTGTTCTGTCCCTTCACCTTCCGGACCATAGCAGATCCCACTGCAACATTTCGTTTTCCTGCATTCCATGCTCTAGCAAATGCGGTGCCGGCACGCTACCCGGCTGGGTCCCTTATCATTCTGTCCCTTTACCATCCATAGCAGAACCTGCTGCAACATTTCATTTTCCTGAATTCCATACTCTAGCAGGTAGAGTCGCCACGATACCCTCATACCTCTACCTCCCTGACCACAGCAGATCCCACAGCAGCCAGTCAATTGCCACATTCAACACTTGTTTTATCTCCATACTGGTTGTCCAGAACTATACACGTATACACGCTGTACATACCTATGCCTTTAAAGGCTTTTGTATATATACTACTTAGTATATGCAGGTATTAGTTTAAATTTCCGGCAATTTGGCAGTGAGTTAATGGTATACGGTAGGTACGCACATACACACACACCACACATTGTGCGGTATATATATGTATGTATACAGAAATACCATATACGGTACTGGCCGACCCTATCCTTGCTACACAGGTTGTACCCGCTGACGCGCATTACCCTGCTTTGTATCAGCCCGGTCATCCGTAGCGCTGCCATTATGCACACTACAAGTACTTGAGAATCTGCTCTGTGCAGATTGTACCCACTGGCCTGCACTTTCCCAGAGGGGGCTGACTGAGCCAAAAAAAAGGTGTTTTTAAAATGTGGATTGAGCATGCGCCCCATGACTGGCAAGCTCTAAGCTTGGCACCCAGAGGCCGGCCGTGCTCTGAATTTTTGTTTGCATCTGAGCATGAGGCTTGCCCGTAATGGGGCGCATGCTCAGTTTTTCGTGGCGTGAACCCCACTTTCCAAGAGCCCTCACACTGTATCTGACCAGCCAGAGCACCAAACCACACCGTTTAAATTGCATCACGCGTTTTAGATAAAATAAATTTTCTATATATAATCTGAAAAAGTCACATGGGCGTCTCAGATCACACATTCCAGATCACACGTCCCAGATCACCCCAGATCACTTTTTGTCGGCCCAAAATATTTTTGGGTGCCATATCGTTTCATGAGCAACCCGCATGCAAAACAAGTGTCAGAAACGATGCTTTTAAGTACAGGATGAATGCATGAACATTGGCAGGTCAAGTCACTAAGTTGGATGAATCATGAATTGATGCACGAGACGATGAATTCTGAGTATGGAATGCATGAATGCGTCCGAAAGTGAGCCACCCCAACCCCTCCCCCCTCACACTTGTTCCCACTGGGCCACACAAAACGTCACCCAAGCGCTGCGTTGCAGCAATCAGCGCTTGTGGTAGGTGTGCCTGATCCCCCCGTGCTTCATCTCCGCCAGGGATGCATCTGCGGCATGGACACGTCTGTCCAGCTCAGCCTGCTGTGCTGCCCTGCTGAGCTTGCTGCCATTGTTGAAGCTGTCAGCTGCAGCTGCCCGGCTTCAACAATGGCAGCAAGCTTGGCATCAGCATGGGCACGCTGTGCTGCTGCTGGCTGCCTCCGAAGGATCACCTGCACAGCTGCCCGCACATGCTGCTCAGCTGCTGCTGCTGCTGCTGTGTCCTCCGCACTGCTCTTGCGGGTCAGCCTTCGCGCTGGTGTGCTTGCCAGATGCTGGTCAAGCAACCTGACAGCTGCCACAAGGCGCTTGCTGCACCCCCTGCACACTTTCTCCTCATCAGGCAGCTCCCATCGGTCCAAGAACTGAAGCTCGAGTGCTGCTGCCACGGCTGCACGGTCCTCAGCTGTCAGTCCTGCCACCAACTTAACCGTATCTCCCCTCTTCTTGCATCCGGCACAGTGCTGGTGAATCGTTTTTATCATTATTGAAAAATTTGGGGAAAATTAAGCACTCGGTCAACACCCCAATAATTCAAATCTGGGGTGCCGACAGCTCACCCATACTGCGTCGAATCGACCCCCAACTTTTGCGCCTGCCTTACAATAATGTATAAACATGATTTGTATCGTCACATTCCCAGCCGCTTCCTCAGTCAGCCCCCTCTGGCATTTTCCCTACCGCCCTTGCCATCCTGTGCATCAGCCTGGCCATCTGTAGCACCGCTTTGTACACTAAAGTTTCTTTATATAAACTCTCCATTCTTTAAATTCTACCCACTGGCCTGCATCGTCCCTACCGCCCTCGCAATGCTGTGCATCAGCCTGGCCATCTGTAGCACCACCAAATTTGCTTCACATCTACTCTCCATTCTGCAGATTGTACCAACTGGCCTGCATCGTCCCTACCGCCCTCGCAATGCTGTGCATCAGCCTGGCCATCTGTAGCACCACCAAATTTGCTTCACATCAACTCTTCATTCTGCAGATTGTACCAACTGGCCTGCATCATCCCTACCGCCCTCGCAATGCTGTGCATCAGCCTGGCCATCTGTAGCACCGCCATGGTACACCAATATTGCTTCACATCAACTCTCCATTCTGCAGATTGTACCAACTGGCCTGCATCGTCCCTACCGCCCTCGCAATGCTGTGCATCAGCCTGGCCATCTGTAGCACAACGTCCGTCCCTCACCCCCCACGCGTCATCATCGGTTGTTTGGCGCTGCTGGTGCTGGCCAGGTGTGTGTGATTTTGTGTGCATGTGTGTGAGTGTGCGTGTTGCTCTTGTTTTCATGCTTGGCCCACAAAATCACTTTTCCTAGATGCTCCTCTGTCTCTCAATCTCGCAATGGAGTTTTTCAGAAGTCCATCCGCATTAGCGTAGATCAGTGTGGATCAGTGTGGATCAGTGTGGAATCGATTCAAGTGTGGAATTTGCATTTTTACAGCAAATTGTCAACACACTGTCAGCACATATATAGCAAGCCCAGAATCGTATGTCGTATACGTGTATGTGCGACGTAAGAACGCCCCCACAGGATAGTTGAATGGACATTTTGTAATGCATACCACCCATAAAGTAATGCACCATCACCCATAAAGTAGATAAAACGTCACATGCTTTCCAAAAGTAGCAGTGAGTTTGTTTGATGTATTTCCATTTGACCTCCTACTTGCTGCTTCTACTCCCTCCAGCACCACTCAGCTTCCGGCCTGGTGCTTCTGCTCTCCATGAGCTCTGTGGCATGCACCGATACTGACACATATTCATCCCTGCCAGCCTGCTGCTTGGTGCTTTCCCTCACAAGTATCAATCGGTCACTGGCCTGCTGCTTCTCTCTGCTCACTGTGCGCATCACGGCAGTTCGTTTTGCACCCACAGACTTTCTCTCTCTCTGTCTGCCTGCCGCCTGGTGCTTTCCCTCACAGGTACCAATCGGTCACTGGCCTGCTGCTTCTGCTGTCCATGAGTTTTGTGGCAGGCGTTTACATAAGGAGCCTGCAGATGGTGGCGCAGGAGGGTGTGTGTGGCAAAACGTTTCAGGGCCAGCAACTGCCATGGTGCGCTGTTTAGTTGTTGGCGTTTACGATATAATTGGCATGTGCGTTATGATAAAGGGGTGTGTGTATGTGTGCGTCAAACGTGCCAGGGCTAAAGGTTGCCGTGCTGCGTTTCAGTGGTTTGGTGGCGCTTGCAAGCTGCTCGGCACGTAAATTGAATGTGTGGTGTTGGTGAGGAAGGGTTGGTGTAATGGAGCGTGTAGTTGAATACCTGAGCATATGGTGGAGTGGCAATTTGTAGGGCGTACGTGTGTGTATGTGTGTTGCGTGTGTGCGTGTGTGTTACTATTAGTTTATGATTTCAGCTTAGGGTGGGGTGGCAGATAGGGTTAGGGTGTGTGTGACTGCCGTACGAATGTGTGCAAGGCACATATAGGGAGCTAGTGGTTAGGGAAGGTTATAAGGAACTGTTATTTGACTGCCTCATATATCTTGCTAGGGTTGGCCTGAACAAGGGTTTATGAAGGGGTAGCTGGCAGCCACGTTTGCCGGGCTGACAAGTTTTGATGTCACAAACCGTAAATGCTCACATGCACACCATGTATGACCGTATGTATGTTAATTTCCTTGCCGAAAAAAACATCTATATTTACCGTAAGTATGTTTATACAAATAAATTGGCCAAGTATGAACAGGATTGTTTTATGCTGTTTTCCTGTCCAACCTTAATTGAACAAAACATTTGGGATTTGTTGTATCCTATTGAGCACACTTGCACACAAGCAATCACAGACACACACATGTCACATATGTCACATATCTGTATACATTAAGGATCAAGTATGCTGCTCCTAGGGTATCTTGACAAGCACACTTGCACACAAGCAATCACAGACACACACACACACGTCACACACGTCACAAATCTGTATACACAAAGGATGAAGTTTGCTGCGCCTTTTGGCACCTCTCTTGGCGTTGTAAGTGTGATTGGCAGGCATGAACGTCAGCAGGTGCTGTGAAGAGCACAGTCTCACACACACAAAGTGCAACACATACCAGCACACACGTACAATCATATAGCGTACAAGAAACACTCACTCACATGTACACACACGTACACACACATACACACACACGCACACTCACACATACACTAACGTGCACAGGCCTGGCCTTCCAGATGGCGCCCTTTTAGGAGTTGCTAATGGCCATCCAGACCATCCGCAGCAGCGGCGGCAGCAGCACGCAGGATCAGAGGAGGAGGAATGGCGTTGGCCTGATAGCTCTGAGATTGAGGTACTTCATGCACATATACATGCACGCAAGCACACGCACGAGCATACGCGAGTTCATACATACATGCGTGCACACACAAAAATGTGCATGCACACACGCACAGGTGCACGTGCACACACAGACACGCACTCACACACACAAACAAACAAACACACACAGGAGGCCCTCTTTCGTGGTGAGGGTGCTGTGGCTTCAGAGTGGAGAGAGCAGCAGGAGGGAGGGGAGAAACAGTTGCAGAGGTGTGCTAGTGGTGGATGAGTGTGCCTGATCTCTCTCTCTCTCTCTATCTCTCTCTATCTCTCTCTCTCTCTCTCTCTCTCTCTCTCTCTCTCTCTCTCTCTCTCTGTCTCTGTTTGTGTGTGTGTGTGTATGTGTGTGAGTGTGTGTTTGTGTGTGCACGTGCGTGTGTGTGTGTATGTGTGTGTGTATGTGTGCACGTGTGGCCTTGTGCAGAGTGTGCGTGCGTGCATTTTATTGGGGGCTGGTGCAGGCTGGGAAGTGGGGAGGCTAGCAAAAGAAGACAGCATGAATAAGGGGGGAAAGCCGCAAAAAGCGCAAGTGCGATGAATGTCTGGTGCTGACTGGGGAGGTTTGATAAAGTAAGGAGTGGTCTGAATTCTATGCATGCACCATAGGTTCCCCTGCTTATATTTCCATACACGAGTATGGTAAGTGTGCAAGCACGGTTCTGGCCCTCCCTAAGAAGGAGAAGAAGAAAAGAGAGAAGGCGAGAAAAGAGCCACAATGGCGACAGCCACAATCGTTGTCCACTGACTTTGCATTTAGAACCCGTCTCTTTTTATGAGTCCAATCAATTTGTCCGTGTACATGAAGTGGAGCGTTTTGTGTAGTGCTCCTAATAAAAAGAGCACCATGAAACGCTCCGCTTCATGTACATGGACAAAAGCAGTGTACCGTACCTTTCCTATAACACCCCGCATGAAACGTTTTTTGCCCTGCGGTTTGACTGCGGTATGCTTTCTTTTCTGACTCTCTTTTTTGACTTTTGACCCTGCGGCGTTGTGCGGGATTGGCGTAAATAAAGTTGTTTGGGTCGCTGCAACTCACGAGCTACGAAAAGCCCCCCAGACCCCTCCCCGGCACCATCCCGCCTCAGCAGCAGCGACAACAGCAGCAAGTGGAACGGGCTGAGCGACAGGTGCAGGGAGCAGCGATGAAAAGGCCTCCTGTCACGCCAAAGAAAAACCTTGGTTTTGGAGGACCAGACTGCAACACTTGCGTACGCAGAGCAAATTAAAAGCAGCCCAGCAGCTAACAGATGAGCAGGTGGGGCAGCTGGTGTGGCAAACAAGATCACGCACCAAGGCTGCCCGCACCCAAGCTGCACCATCAGCATGCGCAAGCACAAGCAAGGCACCCAGCAGCAGCAGCAGCAGTAGTGGCATTGAGAAGAGCGAGAAGAGCGCCAGTATCAGTGATAGTGTCTAGATGGAGTAGATTTTGGGGGAAGGGAGGGCAGAAAGGGGTGCAGGGCAGGTGAACACAGAGCGTCAGGCCTCAAAATGCAAAAACATGGTGACGTTTCTCACCCTTTTGTGGTGTTTCCTTTCATGTAAAGCTGATCGATGCTACACAAGGCTAAAAGCCCTGCTGGATGACAGGGATAAGGGCTAATCATTAGGGTTGGCCAGAATTGTATATATACGTATATATACACCGTATATTTGATGGTTTTCAAGCAAAAATTTCCGTATGTACACCGTATATATATGGTTCTGGCCAACCCTACAAATCATATATATTGTTGGAATGCAAGAAAGAGCGGGGTTCAGTATAATATTCCTGAAATCTGGGGTACGGGATGAGTATGTAAGGTACGGTATTAAAAATGTCAAGGCGCTTGTAGTGCTTGTTACGTCACTCTGCATCACTCTACGTCACTGCTCTGTGCACAACAGTTATCAACGTCCGTTCATCGCATTTAAATTTTATTATAGACTATGTCCTGGTGGGCAACTTGGCAAAACTGCCTTAGGTAGGTACAACAAAAACTTAGGCTGGCTAAACACCTTCACTGGTGTACACAGCGGCTCGCCCATGCTGGCCTTCCACGGCGCACTTGGGGCCTTGGGTGCAGCTCCTGCAATCGCAAAGGCAGCAGCAGGTGTAATAGGAACAGCATGTTGATTGTGCGCAGCAGCCCATTACGTAACCTCGTTGCTCACCTCGTTTCACAGTCAGTCTGGGGGCTGTACTCAAAAGCCTTGCACATACACCATGCTCTTTTGTCTACACACAATGCATTACAGTGTGGGGCCTCCTGCTGGAAATGCCCTGTATGCCAGCACTCTCGCTCGCACCGGAAGCACCAACGGAGGCTGCAAACCTGCTCATGGATTCCTGTGGCCAGTGATGGTGAATTTTAGATGGTCCTGGTTCTAATCGTGAATTTGTACAGTGCTTTGTTGCCGTCGCTTTTTGGTATAGATTGTGCGAGTTTGTACAGTAGCTTGTGTTGATGCCATCAGACTGCATACCACTCATGGCCAGAGAGAGAGTGTGTGTATGTGTGTGTGTCTGTGTGTGTGTTGGTGCCACTAATTGCCATTGACCAGCTATACTGCTGGTGCAGTGTTGGCTGACCTATGTGCGTTGCTGACAAGGCCTGTCACTGTTCTGGTGTCAACTTCTCTCGGCCACAGAGCGTTGTTGCCACTGCCTCTTGGCATACCACATTCCTGACTGCAATGGCCAATCAAATCCTCTATCGTGGCCCACCAGTTGTGTGCTCATCAAAGTAACTGAGCGCATTTTTCCCACTGAATGCCTCAGCTGTGTGAGTGTGATCATTGTTCTTTTTGCCCTCTGTTGTATCTCATAATGCTGGAGCGTCTATGTTGTATTGCGTAGCAGACGCTCTGTTTTTGTTGGTCAGAGGTTGACGTGCGCTTTTTCCTGTCACACTTATGATCCTGTGCTTTTGATAGATTTTTGTACGTATCTAGATTGTCACCTGTACATTATGCGTCTTGATCGTTGATAGTTACTTTTACTAAGACTGCTTTCTGTCGTAGGCGTCTGTAAATTTGTATTATTGCAACTTTATGGCGCAAACATTCTTCTGTACGTTTGCCAAGCCGTGTACTTTGTTGAAAGAGCTGGGTGTCTCCTGCTAGCAATGCCTCTGTCACACAGTGTAAAAGGAATCAGTTGAATTAGGCAATCTTTGCTCGTTGACCTTTATTGGGAAGGGGACACAATCAGGGTTTATAGGGGGGCACCAGTTAGGCTGATGCACTTTTTTTGCTGGCCTAGCATTGCAAGGGATTTTATACAGCAACAAAGGTTAGGCAAAATATATAGCAAGAAGATTTGGTCTCAGCCAAAGTTACAGATAAAGCCATCAGTCACAACGTGGGACTGCTAGGCTTCGTATTTTAAATGTGTAAAAACTGGGATAATTTTTGTTGTAGCACCAGACTTGTAGCACATACAAACAAACCTGGAAAGGGAAAAAAGGCACAACGCTGTTTGTGACATTGCAGCACTGAGTAAAACCAAGCGTCTGCCAGGACCAACTGACCGCAATAAATTAAAAAGGGGGAATCATCTGTGAGTTTT
>Ga0307963_1001614_pt1 | contig 17425 bp, 15 predicted proteins | sample OrgLakmetagen594_FD_201829 | JGI IMG/M metagenome (GOLD analysis project Ga0307963, IMG submission 201829) | Saline water microbial communities from Organic Lake, Antarctica - #594 | ecosystem: Environmental > Aquatic > Non-marine Saline and Alkaline > Saline | place: Antarctica: Organic Lake...
GGATGGGGGGAGGAGAGGAGGGTCAGACAGGTGAGGTCAAGGATCGTGAGAAGATGTAGAATTACCGTATAATTTAAGGAGTGGCTCCTTTTTCAGCAGGAGAGAGAGAGGAGGGGGGAGCATACACGAGAACGTTTGGGTGGGACACGGGAAGTGAATGGGCAGAATGGAGTGCAGACCCATTTTAGAGGGCGCACTTTTTTTTGTGAACAGCACACAGCACGCTGTTGTCAGGTTGCCACACAGGTCGCACCAATTCCTATTCAGATCCAGGGGTGGACGATTATGGCAAAGGGCACAGCTGCAGCTTACCACGAAAACGCTAAGCATCCTTATTGATTTTGTTCCCTTTACTAGTGTAGAGTGCATTTTCATATTGTCATTTGTCATATACGTACATCGTAATTGCAAGGAGTCCCGATCAGTATACCTGCTATGCAACAAAACACACACTAAACAAAAACGCACACACACATTCGTGCGCAGAGGCACAGCAGGGGTCGCTCTACGATCCAGAGCAGCAACAGCACCACCACCACCACCACCACCATTACCACCAAGATGAACTGCAGCAACGGCAGGAGCAGCAGCAGCAGCAGCAGCAGTGGCTGCAGCCAGAGGAGCATGAAAAAGAGTCGTCAGCAACATTGTGCCAGCTGTCCTTAGGACACAAAGAAGCAGGGGCCACCAGACTACCCACACCACTTCAGCCTTTGCAGCAGCCACAGCAACAGCGGCAGCAGGTTTTGCAACAGCAGCCACAGCAGCCACAGCTACAGCCGCAGCCACCGCAGCCACCGCAGCAACAGCAGCAGCCATTAGAACCCACTGTCCCTCCTGTATTAGTGCCTAAGGTGCGTGGGCGTACGTATGTGTGTGTGACTTTGTATGAGTGTGCGCGTGTGTAAAGTTGCCTCTTGGCAAATCTGTCATACCTTTCCTGCTTCATGGAGCATAGAACAGTAGCAGTGGGTATTCGACTGTGTATGGAGTCATGTGTTATGTGTAGGGTTGGCCAGAACCATACGAGTATTTATACAAGGTATATACACGTACCTTGTATTACTTTCTTAGTTTTCCAAACAGGATTTATTACGGTATACGGTATCTATGTACGGATAAATATACATGTACAGAAATCCCATGTACGGTCCTAGCCAACCCTACTTATGTGTTGTCGGTTTGTTGTTGTGCTGTATCAAAAATATGTGCATGGTCTAGGCAAAGCATCCTTCATCTAATGCCGAGGAATCTATGGATAGCAGTACTTTTGTGCCTTTGTAAAGCATCCTCCACAACATAGGGTGTACCGTCAAAATCTATCCAGCGGTATATTTTTGTCAAACTCTGTGTTTGTATATGTGTGTATGTGTATGAGTTTGTGTGTGACAACAAGGAAGCACTCCTTGTCAGCACAAATTCACATGGCCACCCACAAATGGACAAACACACACAGGCCCGCACGCACAAATGCACGCGCACACACACATACACACAAACACTCACACAACCACATACACAAGCACGCAAACACGCACACACACACAAATGTGCATGCGTACGCACAAACACACATACGAACAGGCTAAACCTGCCGAGCCCCCCCCACCTCTGCCGTTGCCTGGCTTGCAACACGGACCAGAGGTGGATCCTTTGCAGCCCTTTTGGTCCTACTTGTCCGCTGAGACACACCCTGCCGAGAAGCTGCCATGTACAGATATGGTGTGGGGCCAGACGGAGCGGGACAGAGTGTGAGTAGATACGCGCGTGTTCTTTGTGTGTGTTTCCACGTGATTGCATGTTTTTCTGTGTTATCGCAAGTGATCGCCGCATCTGAGATTTTGTGGCTGCCATGCAGGAATTTGTTTGGTTTTTAGGCACACATACTCTAGGCACGCAGTCATGGTGCAGAAAGTTGCACAAGGTATCCTCACTCCTCTTCTGACCGTGTCATTTGTGGTGGTCAGAGCTGAGCATGGGGCGGGCAGATGCAAGTGAAGGAAAGGACGGTAGACGGCAGTGCATCTGCCGTGCACAGATGTGTTGTGGGTGTGCACGGATGTGTTGTGGGTGGGCCGGAGCAAGGCAGACTTGTGTAGTGAAGTCAGCTAGGTCGATAATCTGTCTGTGCACAGAATGTAGTCTGGGTCCAGAATGCTGGGTTGTGCTGTCAGCTGGGGCAGAATGGGAGCAAAGGCTGAGATGATGTGGGCCAGCCTGGTTTGGGAACAAACAGACAGACACAGAGAATGTGCCTGCTTTTGGGTATGGAGGCAGAAGCTGCAAGCGAACGCTCCGAGTGTGAATGCCTCAAGTGGCTTTTGAGTCCCCTTTTGTTTCAACAACCTTGGTACTCCCCTTTTGACAAACAACTGAATGTTCCGGTAGCTGTATCCTATTGCAAGCCATGTTCGTGTGTGTACAGGTACAACTTCCTGATGTATGTGCCCTACCAGTTGGAGCGCCTCATCCAGTTTGGCACCCTGCTGTGTTTGGACTCCTTCCTGGCTATCATGACCATCATGCCCTACCGTGCAGTGGTGGCCCTCATTGCGATCTGCAGGGGTGCCTTCAGTGGGTGAGTGGGGAAGGGCCGCTGTGCGTTAAATGGGAATTGCATTTGATGAGTGCTCATCGCAGTGGTGACCACGCGATTGGTTTGCAGGGTTGTTTGAGGGAGTGAGTGGTAATTATTGGGTTTGAGAAGGATGACGCTGCTTGCAAGGGGCAGCCCATCGGGCACTGCTAAGGTGTTGGTTCATTCGTTTTTCAGTGCTAGATCTAGAATGCTTGCAACACGAGCACAGTAGTCCGTAGAGTAAAGGTGCTTTAACCCCAGAGCTGTGCAGCCAGTATTCACCGCTCTCCACGCAAATGCTGTCACGTCACCAAGTGAGGCTTTCCTTTGTCGTCAGGGAGGCGCACTGCATGTGCTTCGTCACTGCTGCACACAGCCAAGGAGTCACAGCGCACGCACAAAGCGTACATGGCTCGAATCATGTATGGCATGACCTTGAAATGACGAGGTGGGAGTAGTGATGAGGATTAGCAGTATCATTGTTCGTCAATGCTGTCACGTATTGCCAAAATTTCAAGCGTTGCTATCGTCGCATGAGCGCAGCAGTGCAGTGCACTCGCAGGCTTGGCCAGGTGCATATAGCAGTGTTGCACTGCGTGTTTTCATTGCAAGAATGCCCTGTAGGTACGTATCAAGGGACGGTAAGGAACTGCAGCTTAGTGCAAGGTTTGGCATAATTATATAATATTGTATTTGAGGGTGCCACCTGTGCAGTCCATGCGCTTCATGTGAGAGCAACTGCAGCCGTAGCTGGCAGGCCTGTGTGCCACGCTTGCTTGTAACACATTTGTTCTGCTCCTTTGCATTGCAAATTGCAACACCCTGGTGTAATCTAGACTGCCAACAACCATATACCATTGCTTCACCTCACAAGCCTGGCATCTCGCAACACATTTGCAGGCCTGGCAACAGAGCCAGCAATAGCATAGAGCCATCGACTTCAGGGCCTACGTCTCGAAGGTCATGGATTGGGGGAAGTCAGGTACAAGCGTGCTTGTTTGTGTGTTTGTATGTGTGCATGTGTGTGCGCGTGTGTTGTGAGCACGGTGTACAGATATGCTTTTATTTAAGTTTCTGCTTTGGTATTTGGGGATGGATTAATCAGGCGTTGCGTTTAGTGGGAATCAGTTTGAATTTCGAATGATGATGCTTGGAAAGAAAAGAGGAACAAAGATTAATTACAATATTGCGCTCTGCCACGGATTTCAATGGACTTCATCTTGGTCAGCGCAAAAATACTGTCACTGTAGCTTGTACGCATTGAGCTTGCAGCACACACTTGTGATTTGTACACATGCTCACACACAGTACCAGTACACAGGCATACATCCATATACACACATACACACACAAACACTCACATTCACACATACACGCAAATGTTGCAGTTGTACGACATTGTGTGTATGCTAATTTTGCTGGGCTCCTCTGCCATTTTAAGGGCCATCAGGCCTGGTTTCATCTACTACTGGCTCAAGGTAGGCTTGGTTGTGTGCCTCTGTGTTAGTAAGTAATGTGGACGCGTCTGTTTTGTGTATGTAGATGGTGGTTGATGTGATAACGCGTGTATGTGAGTGTAAATTCTGCAAGTGCATACACACTCTTCTTTAGATGTGCACAATTCAGAACGTGCACGCTGCCGGTCAATCTTTTCAAAATCGATATGGTAGTACCACTTCTGGGAGTGCGATAAACACTTGTTTGAATAAAAATGTAGCCAATTAGGTTCAGGCTGCCCCCTGTATGTTGGCAAGCTTAGTTCTAAAAATGAACCCCGTACCTTCAGGATATCACGTCAGAGTTCTTGAAGATGAGCGTGCTGTCGAGCGCCTTTGAAATTGCTGACAAGGTGCGAGTTGCTCTGAATGGTTAAATTTTTTGCAACAGGTAACAGCTCTTAGTCAGGAGGTGGCGGCTGTGTCAGCAGGAGAAGTGGAAAATGCATGTTTCTTCAAAAATCAGCAGCCTAAAAGGCTGATCAAGTGCCGCTTTGCAGCCTTTTTTAGCATTGCAATCTTCTCAGTGGTCTCTTTTGTGTCGCCCCCAACTCTTGTTAAGTGCTCTGTAAATTTTGAGTTGGCAGTGACTTTATTGTAGGAAAAGGTCAAATTCCAAGTATGTCCGATGTGATTTCTGTTCAGACATGAAAACTAAAGCAAGGCAGCAAATTGTGTCAACCCCCTGATTTATAGTGCTTATTGCTGCCTCTCGTGCGTGTGCCATGCGGATTTTAAGCTGCATGTGTTTGAGGCTCATTCTGGTATGCCTATCATTGGTTCCGACCATTCCCTGACTCCCTTGCATCCTCTCACGCAGATGCTTTGTAACTTTGGGCTGGATGTGCTTGAAGCTCTTTCCGGCACATGCACCCTGTGGGTGGTCGGCCGCAAAGGCACCATCCCTTTGATTGCCGATGCACTTGTGGCCTTCATGATTGTGCTGCTACATGCCATCGTCCTCATGTGCCAGGTTTGTGTGTATGTGTGAGGGTGTATGCTTTGCGTGTTTGTGTGTTTGTGTGTGTGTGAGAGAGAGTGTGTGTGTGGTATGTCTATGTGTGCATCTGAATGTTATTTGATGTGTGTGATTGCCTTGATTGTTGATGCGTGTGTGGATTTCCCTGGTGTGCTGCTGCATGCCATCGTCCTTGTGTGGCCCAAACCGTATATACAGAAATACGGCGCATTTTTATATGCCGCATATGATATGGTACCGTATGTGACTATTTCCCACCGTATCCGGACCGTATGACCGTACTGGGTTTTGACCAACTGTATATTTACAGTTTAGACTGTAGATACACTGTATGGACCGTATTTGCAGGTGGTGCACCCCAAAGACTCGGGTTCGGTTCCCAACAACAGCAGTTTTTTTGCTCTTTTAGGTCAATTTTTATTCTCTCGCCTCTTGTTAATTGGGCACTTGCTTTGCTTCCTACCTTCTATAATTGCATGTTTTTTGGAATAGTTGTATTGGTGGTTATGGTTGTTGAATCTTTCTTTGCACTGAAAAAGGCCATTTTGGGGTCATTTGGCTTGAAGTAGGCCTAGCTTCCTAACCATTCATTTTTTGGGTATAAAGATTGGGTCATGCGTGCTCAGCTCTCAAAAGGAATTCTCTATGAATTAATTTTGAGTGAATCCATTTCCCCTCATATACGGTATATACGTTAATATACAGCGCACATACAGTACATGGAAATCCCATGTACGGTTTGGGCCAACCCTGGCACGTAAGATACATCAAGATTCCTTAATTTGTTTTCATGCAGGGTCTGGTGCTAGCGGTGGCCCTGAACAGCAAAAAGAACGGCCTGCTTGCTCTTCTTATTGCTAACAACTTTGTGGAGATCAAAGGAGCGGTGAGACGAGGCTGAGATTGAGATGCTACTCATATCTCGCACCTGTAGAGTGTCATTGAAACGATGACTTGTGGCCACCCCCTCCCTTGCGTAAAAACGCACATCAACACAAACTCAAAAAGGGCTCTCAACAGCAAAGTGTGCGTTTGACAAAGCATCCAGACCTCCCACACCATTGCATTGTGGTATCAACAAGACCGTGGCATCTGAGGCACTCCCTACAGCGTGCTTCTCTTGCAATGAAGGATATAGATCCCCTTCAACACGCTTGTGTCTGCCTTGCAAGACCTACTCATTCTCACTGTTGCATACACTAACCCACTAGTTTCTACCGATCTCTTGCTCGAGTTATCTTCATTCTGCCAATGCTTTGGCTCTGATTCTGAACTTCAGATCAATCGCTGGTCCTTATTGGCATGACCTTCTACTGTACTCTACCTTCTACCATATTGCACCCAGTTTCTGCTTGTTTGTATGACTTCCATCCTGTCTGTGCTCTTATTCTGCATGGACAGGTGTTCAAACGCTGGGACGTGCCCAGGATTTGGGGGCTCGTGTGCATGGTGAGAAAAAAGCAGAAAAATTGCACAGATCATACTGGGAAAAGCAAGCCCCCCTTTCAGGCAAGAAAATCCATGCCCCCATTCAAGCACAGATAAGGGTGCCCATACACAGCTTATTACCACAATAAACACCAAAACGAAAGAAAAACACAAGCAAGGAGGGCAAACATGATAATCGTCTGGGCTTCCATACTTTGGTCCCTGACCTGATCCCTCATGCTGCAATCCCTTGTGTGCAGCACCTCTGTAACATTTGCATCAGCAAAAGAAGAGGGCCTTCAGCTGTACCGATTCTTATGTATGTAATATATATAATATATACAATGCACCAGGAAACAGCGCTGAACATCCATCCCAAAATGTGTGCCCAAACCTAGCAGGTTCTTGTGTTTTGCGCTCCTTATTTTTAGATCTGTGTACAAAAGTTGCGGAGCACCCACATTAGCACACACAGCACTCAGCAACTATTTAGCCATTCAAGTGTAAATGGATATGCATTGCACGTACAGACTGTTTGGTTCCTGTTGTAATTTGTATATGATGTGACATAGAGCGCACGCGCAGCAACCTCTCGACCGTCCAGTTGTGTATGAAAGACACAAACCACCTCGTTTTTGCGTTGCTTGCACACAGGACATCGTGGAGCGCTTGCACTTAGTGGCCATCCTGATTTTCGTGGTTATAGAGGACATGGACTCCAGCGGCACCTGGGTGCCTAGCAACAACATCCTGAGGGAGAGCTTCAAGATTTTGGGGTCTGAGGTGGGTACAAGAATACAAGCGTGTTGCGTGTTGCTATATGTGCTAGCATGTATACTGTATACGTTTGTAAGTGAATGACAAGCATGAATAACCTTAATTTTACTTTGAGACAAACTTAAGGGCATTTTGTTTCAAAACCTGACAAAGACATCACGGGCCTTGACTTGGGTGCTTGGCAACAACGCTGTAGGATGAAGTGTAAAGCGAGCTCCAGAACTTTGAGGTTAGTGGTAGTGGTTGGTGCAATATGGATTGCAGGGTTGCCTTGCATGCACCACGGCGATTTAAAGTATGCACCACATCATCATTGCACCACATCATCATTACACCACATCATCATTACACCACATCATCATTACACCACATCATCATTACACCACATCACCACGACCACCGCTTCCGCCACCACCACCACCACGCCACTGGAGCCATCAAAGACCTTGTCAAAACAAAAAAGATCGTTTAGATTGTAGAAAGGGTTTCTGGGACAGTTTCGTGTGATCCACACAACTCCCTTTCTAGGTGCCAAGTGGAGTTTTTTAGTCGTAAAATCAGTCCCAGCCTGGAAGCAGAGATTCAATTTTGGTGCGCTTGTCTTAATCAGTACCAGCCCTGATTCTAACTTGGAGGGCTTTTAAAACTTACGCGCAGGTCATCATAGACATCCTCAAGCACGCCATGCTGGGGAAATTTAATGATGTACGTCCTGGACTGTATCGGGAATACATGAAGGTGTGTGATCACAGCAAGGCTGGTGTTGTGGCTCGTGTGTGATGTGTATGTCAAGGAGAGGCCAGTGTGTGATGTGTGATGTGTGGTGTGTGATGTGTATGTGAAGGAGAGGCCAGCCAAAGTTCTTCATGATGCTGTGTGCTTGAGCTAAAGCTCTGCATGATGCTGTGGGCTTGGGCCAAAGCTATTAATGATGCTGTATGCTTGATTTGCAAATGCTCCAGCCTGAACTACCATAGCCACTCCGTCTACCTTTATGCTGCATTGGATCTGTGTGACAAAGCCTGCCAAATGCCTGCTCACAGTCACAAACCCTGCACTTGTTTTGTTTCTAAATCAAAAGCAACAAACATAGCTCAAGGTCTGTGCTCAGGACGCCGGCACCAGGTGCCCAAGCTTCCAACTTCTGGAAACCGTTCCTGCGCTGTGCTTTTATGCCGTGCAGGATCTGTGCGACAAAGCTGCCAGCGCACAGTCGCACACCCTGCACAAGCTGCTGGGGTTCCACCACTTAGCACCTGGTTGCCTTGTGCTGCGCACGCTGACCACGCTGTTCTGGATCAACCTGGAGACGTGGGATGCCTACCAGGTGAGTGTGTGCTTAAATGTGGATGTATTGTAATTCAAGAGTTTATGGGAAAAAGATGTGTATGTGTGTTTGAATGCAGACACCTTCTAATTCAAGAGTGTATGAGGAAATTATGCGCAGGCAGTGGAAACTATTCCTTGCATAGAGAGACCACTTTGGTACATAGCATTTTGTACCTTGACCACAGAGAAATGAGGGGAGATTGATGGGATTTAAGGGGGGTGCAGGCCATGAATGACAGTCTCACAGTCGCTGCACATGGAAGCATACAGATTGATGTCTTCAACTACCACACACCACACACACACACATACACACACACACAACACACACACGCACGCACGCACACACACACACACGCACACACCACAACAGTGTCAAATAAATATTTTACTGATTCAGGTCACTTTCCGCATTTGTGTGACCCTTGCGATCTGGCTTGGGCTGCTGGTGGCTAAGCCAATTATGGGGTACACACTGAAGATGGTGGCACACAGGTGGGGCTTGCTGGTGGGGCTTGCTGTGGTGGGTGGGACCTACTGGGGTTTGCTGGTGGGGTGATTGCTGTGGTAGGGTGGGGTACACGCTGAAGGTGGCGGCACACAGGTGTGGGTTGAAGACGCAGCACAGGTGTGGTGTCTTCAAAAGACACAGCAATAGTCATACTATGATACCACAAGCCTCTCCTCTCTTTTCAATTTAGTAGAGCATGACCACAAAGCCCAATCCTGGCAAGTATATTGAAAATGCAAAAATGCCAACCTCATTTGTTTTGCTATTGGTAAATTGCGCCCAGCTGTGCAGCACGACCTCAGGCTCTTACAATGCTATGCATGCATTGCGTCTTTGTGGCAGCAGATTGCATCGAGAGCAACTCCTCTAAAGTCACGTTCTGAATGTGAACATTTTTGTATATTGCGTAAAAACGCACACACGTATAGTTGGCATAAGCCATTTATATAAGGTGTATGTACGGTATTTTTAGCACGGAAATGTTGGTCAGAACCACGTATATACGGTTCTGGCCAACCCTAGACACACGTGTCCTCCTCCCAGTTGCCACTTAATCCACCCTGCTCTCCTGGTCATATGTCTGTGCTTTTTGTCTGTCTCTGTCTCTCTCTGTCGCTGTCTCTGTCTGTCTCAGTGCTTCTCTATCTGTCTTTCTCTGTCTCCGTCTCCGTCTCCGTCTCTGTATCTATCTCTGTCTATTTGTTTCGATGCCTCTGTCTCAGTGTCTGTGCATCTTTCTGCTAACACTTCGCCCACGCCCCAATGATCACTCTAATCCCTACACCGCAAGTTATGTTCTGTACTACACCAAGCGCTCCAACACACTATCAAAGTTGTGCTAACACTTCACGCACACACCAATCATTTTCCCTTTGACCTCCCATAACTCAAGGTATGTCCGGTACTACACCAAGCGCTACAACACCAAGGGCAGGGACCATTCGACCCGCACAAGCCTCGTGAGCGCACGCCCCAGTGTGGTAGGCCTACCAACACCGGGCCAAGGGTCATGGTCCAAGTGGCGGGCCATCTTATCAGGCATGTGGATGACTGCAGCATTTGAGCGAAATTGCTCTGGAGCAGGGTGTAAAGTATGATGATATTTGAAAGACGTTTTTGGGGCCTAAGAGCCCTAGTCTAAATGGCACTGAAATACAAAAAAATCTAAGTTGGCGATGCGACTGATACAGGTGCCACTTATTAAAATGGTGTTGCCACATTTGTCACATCTCTGCAGGCCTTTCCAGCATATTGTGGAGCTAAGGGTCTGTACTAAAGCTTGCAACTCTTAGTAGCGACTGTTTGGTGTAGACTGCATTGCCCCCCTTCAAAAACGAACATTCTCTATCTGAAAACGTCCATTGGCAGTACCCTTCTTACCCTTTTCACTGTCTTTTCCGGCTATCGCAGGCATTAATCATGCTTGCATTTTTGCTGCTGGTAGTAATAATCAGCCATATGTACTGTTTTGTTATTTTCAGGCAAACGGAGCATACGAAGATCCTCAGGCGTAGTTTCCAGCCCTACTGCTGCTAATGGAGGAGCGCAAAATGAGATTTTGTTGCCAGCCTCACAGCAGCAGCAGCAGCAGCAGCAGCAGCAGCAGCAGCAACAGCCTTTACTGCAGCAGCCACTGCATGCAAAAGACGAGTAGGCTTGCAGCATGATGCAGGTACTTATCTAAGACGTCATTTGGGTTCTTGACTTTTAGGTGCAGCATAAACTAACTAGCCAGCACTGCAAATGTGCTACACCTTTTAGGTGGCCTCAGGTTCACAGGATCGCATCACGCTCAGCACCTCGCAACCGCCACAGCTCTTTGCGTCTGATGTTGAACAGGTCTTGCAGCTCTAAGGTTGTGGCTGATGGGATGTTGCCTGGTGCGGGCACCTACAAAGTCCTGGCTGTGTTATGCCTCAGGGATAGGTGACCAGTGTGATTCAATGTGGGGAACGGATCTCACTGCCTGCGTAGTTTATCTTTCTGGTTACCTATGTTGAAGTGTTTAGAAATAATGCTTCTACACTTGTGTATTATTTGTTATTTTGCTGCTTGAATTGATCTCATCCTGTTCAGGTCAACAGGTGTTAATCGTTTTTCAATAAAGTTTTCGTCAAAAACACGCTTTTATGATTTAATGATAGCTTCCGGAGTTGTGGGTATGGATCCTTTTGCATACCTCCCTTCTGGTCCTCGTGTGTGGCCTGTGACTTCATTTTGGCGGTGAGGAGCTTTTAGTAGTACTGTTATTTCAGTGATTCTTCCCTTAATCACGCTGAATGCATTGACAAAACCAGCGCAGCCTGTTCTCATTTTTCTTATTATATGCCGTAGATTGCGCTGCACCCTGAAAGCTTCCTTTAGCTTGCTATTTGTCTCATATCATGCGAAAGATTTCACCTTCCGCTAGCCTCTGCCTGTATTTATGCGTCCCACGTTTGTTAAATTGCAAACACTCGGGAGGCCCATAACAAAGAGAGAGTGAGCTGTCATGCTAAGTCAGTGGCATGAACAAGCCCCGAGGCCTGAGGTCAGTTCTTGGTTGTTTGGCCAAGCAGATGGCTCTCTCACGCCAATACTCGCTTTTATCCATTTCAAACAGGCATTTGTCCTTACTGTGTAATGCTTGAGCCATCGCCTTTTTCATTTCTCTCGGAAGATAAGGGAGGGAGGAGGCGCATTTCAACCGTGGTTCCGAATTTCACCCGTGGTTTATTTCAATTGTTTCAACCACACTTCAACCGAGGTCTAAAATGTTTGACGTACACCGTACAGGGAGACTTTTGCAAATGTAATGGTTCATGTCTGCAATCCATGCTTAATCTGGAATCATGACTCGTCGTGTCTGAGAGCTTTTGCAACGAAGGCTGCCTTTTTTCTGTAATACTTGCGTCTTCCTGGGAAGAGGAGATGCTGTACATAACTATGTGGCCGAGAAAACCTTAATGTGTCAGCATCAAAACTAGGCAAGCCAGGTTTTCTTTCCAGCTGGGACCGTGTCGCTCAAACATATCTGATGGTAAAATAGTCCCAGTTCAAGAATAGCTCTACAAAAAAAGAATTGCAAAAGTGTGATCACGACATCACGACGAACTTGATTTCACAACCAACTTGACTGCCACAACGTTGGACGTGGATCAGAAAAAGGCTGCTCTCTTACATGAAAAAAAGAAGGCACACTCGATGTCCCTCTCCTCGGGTGTTCACATATTTACGAGCTGCCTTAGCTGGGCGTGTTATTCCCATGCAAGAGCTTGCAGCGTAATTTGAAGCATAGGAGAGAGATGTTTGGAGAGACGCTGAGTTGATGGACCCCAACACGCACGACAACAAACTGGCCACTTATCATTCTTGGTTTGCCATCCCTTTTTCTAGAAATGAGCGTATGCCGACTATTGTACCATGGTATCTTCGTCTTGATCTGTCCAAACATGCTATGCGCAATGTCAGTAGATTGCGCTTGCGTGCGCATACTTTGAAAGTTGAGGCAGCAGCGTGGCTTGAAGATGGTTTTCGCGTATGTGACCAGTGTCCTGGTGAAGATGAACTCGTTCAGAACGAGGTGCATGCTCTTTTAGTTTGCCAAGACCATCGAGTTTGTGAGCTGAGGAAACAGTTTTCCTTTCTGTTTACACCTTTTTTTGAGGACTTTTCAGCAGCCCAACCCTTTTTGCTGCAACAGGTCACCAAATAACTTGTTCTTGATTTCCTTTCTCAGCAGAACACTAGACTTTTCTTTTTCTTTCTGAGCTTATGGATTTTATTTGTGGCTGGCCGAGACCAGTCAGCAGCCGATCAGCTAAACAACCTGCCTGGTTGAAGGTCATCCCCCATTGTAACCATTATTTCTCTTCATCCTGCTTGGCATCAAGTCCTGAGTCCGGCTGTGTCATTCTTACATTCTTACAGCATTTGGAGACAAACGTATTTGGAGAAAGCCAATCTTTTCTAAGCTATAAGGCTCTCAGTTTGTCTAGCAATCCATAGGCCCTAGACACTTCGTATCATAGGGTCCAACTGAACACCTGAGCAGACTTCCACGTTGTCGTCGCAAATAAGGCTGCTACACTGAAAAGCCACCCGAGAATTGACGGAACGCACAGGAAAGCGGATGTGTCGAACTTTTTCCTCAGAGCACAAACAACCGTGTCTTTACACATCAAAAGGGCACGCACTTCATCTTAAATCTGCTCATAAGCACAACGGTCACATAAAAGAGAGCTTTCATGATTTCAAGATGCTGTCATCACCATGAGGGTATGCACCCTGCCCTAAGCCTAAAACGGCTAACATTCCGCAAGACATGTTGGACAGATCCAGGAGCATATGTCTCGGCAAAGGAGGTGCACGCACATTGTGACCAGAAGGTACTGCAAAGAGAGATTGAAAATTTGCCAACTTGCTGTTTGTGCCTTGTAGGTTGAATCCCTCAACATCTCTCCACATTGTCTGCAATTTGTTGTGTTGAAGGCAGAGCACAACAAAGAAGTTGAATTCTAAATGTAGCACACTAGGAAGAATCCATGCTCAAACATAAATTGGCAAAGGCGAATGCACATGCGCGCACCCACACTCTCAAGCACGTGCAAGCATGCCCACACACGCACACAAGCACACTTACACAGAAAATTGCAAACACACACAAAAACATGAAAGAATTTAAAGAAGACGTTAATACGTGGAAAAGCACACAAAAGCCCGAAATAACTTTTAATACCGACTCCTATGAACTATGGCAGCAATGCTTCCTAACATAAGGAGGAACACGTCACAAACTCTCAAACCCCTCGTGACCTCATCATGCGTGCTTACCAAGATGGAGCTACTTTTGCTGAGTATCTTGTCTGGGCATTCTCAAGCCTGTGCACAGCATTTGCGTGAAGCTTATGATGCATCGGCATCCTTGGGGCCTTTGCACCACGGTCATACCATGCTTTTGCCTAAGCATCATCAGGCCTGTGCGCCACGACCACACCCATACTCTGGCCTAAGCTTCACCGGGCCTGTGTGCCAAAGTGACACCCATGCTCTGACCTAAGCTTCACCGGACCAGTGCGCCACAGTGGATGGATGACACCTTCGCTACTGCCTTCGCCCTAAGCATCTTCAGGCCTGTGCACCACCGTCACACCCATGCTCTTGCAAGTGCGCACTATGCTCTTGCAGATGGCCTGCAAACATGTGCACGTGAAGCTGGCAGTTGAGGACGCAAGCCCGTAAAAATGCGCACATGAAAGCTGGAGGCCTGTGTAGCCCCAAAAGCAAAGGTGAGACAGCCACTGCAAGGGGGACGCTGTTATGCATCAAATGGGTCATTGTTAGCACGTGAAAACACAGTACAGGACGTTCTGCAAAAAAAGTATGCACAAAATGCTTGCATATGAACAGTAGCAGCGCAGATCTGGCAGAACATAAAAAACAGCGACCGACAGCTGCTCAGGAGCAGCAAAGACTGGGCAGATGAATCATTTTAGTTTTGTTGCTTGGCTTGCCACGGCAGGCAGGCAAACAGACTTTTGTGTTCACTTCTCCCTGTATGTTATCTCCCTGTATGTTTTTTAACTTGCATTCAATGCAATGAGCCCAGGCACACCCTACAACAAGTAAGACAGCCACGTGTTAGCTGGTAGGGAAATGCCTGATTTGAACACTAGCTTGGGTCTCGGGGCCTAGATTCAAACCTACGCTGCTTCAGCAGTGTGACAAGCAGCAGCAGTTCAGCAAGGAACAACAAACTCACTTGTGCTGTCTACTGCTGACCAGCAATACTGGCTGTGTTACCACAAGAGTGACAGAGTTTTCCAACCTACTCCTGCCCTTTTACCTGCAAATCAAGGTCTGGGGTGTCCTGCTGCTTGAGGCGCGCAATCTCGTAGATGTGCTTTAAGGAGATGGTGGCAGCCACTTCCTGGCCTGGACGATCTGCCCCACGCGCTAAACCTGCATGTGTGACACATAATGTGTGTACGTGCGTTTGCATATGTATGTGTGATAGGTAAGGGTGGGTAATAGGGTGTCTGATTTGCCTGCGAGGCTCGGCGAGCCTCAACGAGGCTCGGCACTCGCTGGAGAGGCGCTAGTTGGCATTACGGTTTAAAACATCACTTTCTCAAATCTGCACGGATTGAGCCGAAACTTTTTCTGTTGCTCGCTTATATATATCAATGAATAGTAACATTGAGACCAGGTGGAAAATATGGGCGTGTGAGGCAGGTAAATTCGGTTAGCAGTTTACCCCCCCCTCCCAAGTGTTGCACACGGTTAGCAGTTACCCCCCCCCAAAGTGTTGCACACCCCGTTACCACCCCGTTACCAACCCCCCCCCCCTTGCACACACTGCCACCACCAGGTTTTACCCTTGTCTTTGCAGCCCTTGATGTGCTGGAACACATCATCAGATGTTGGGGACTGAGTGCCTAGATGACAGCCCCTTCCCCATCCAAGTCCATACACTCAAAAATCCTTTTCATCAGTCTGATATATCTTTGCCTTCATTGAAACTCATTTATTTGATAAAATAGGATTTCTGGGGATTTCTGGGGAGCCCCAGGGGCTGATTCCTCCCAAAAAGTGGACACCCTCGCTGGCCGACGAGTGCCTTCCACACCAGGAAAAAGGCTCGCCGAGGTCATGACCCACCCTTAATGGTAGGTAAATAGGTTTGTGTGTATATGTGTGTGTTTGTGATTGTGTGTGTGTGTGTCTGTGTGTGAAAAGAAAGACCAATGTTCATTCGCACTCGTAAAATCCTAAACAAATTAACTGCTGCAATGCACCTCTTTTATAAAAAGAAGCAATTCTTTCATAGTAAGTTGTGTTTCGAAAAACGTTGCAAAGCACGTCCCCTTCCTCCCTTATTTCTCCAAAAGTAGCCTTTAGAGAAGGGCTGCGCCTCTCTCTCTCTCTCTCTCTCTCTTTCTCTCTCTGTGCTCTTTCTCTCTCTCACCTGTGGCTTTCTTGATCAGCCAGGTAGAGGGGGGAGTCTTAAGGCGCCACTCGTAGCTCTTGTCCCCGTGCACCTGCAGCCGCATGTTTGGAAGTGTGTCCCACCAGCATTGTTCCACCGCATCACCATTCTTCAGGAGGGCACATGATATGCAAAGGAGCATGAACGAGGGCTGGACTGAGTTACACATATCTAATGCGTATGTATTAATCACTGGAGTGCTTAATTGGGAAATACCCATGCACGAGGCCACACATCCATGCATCGCGTCAGGCTACCATCAGCACTGGATGCTGGATGCTGCAAGCGTGGAATAAAAAAGGCAGGCCATGCACTTGGAAAGTGCAGCTCTTCCTTGATTATGCACGCCTGACTCAAAATTATACCATACGTATACTTTTGTAAAACCCATTAACTGTGACACTTTGTGGACGGAACCGGCCACTCATCACATTAACCAGCAAACACGGTTAGCTCTTTTTTCGCAAAGGCACTGCTACTGCTCATTTAAGAATGATGAATGCCCTCACAAACCCTGCCCGAGGTGCCGATACTCTCAGCGACCTCACAAACATCGCACTCCTGATTTATGACACTCACACTCACACTGCAAACAGAGAGTGCTCACCTGGATGTTGACGCGCAGTGGGACGCCTTCCTTGTAGCCTGTTGTCTTTGCATTGAACTCTTTGCAGAACGCCATAATATTCAAACCAGCCTGGCCCAGTGCGGGTCCGACTATGAAATGGGGGGGAAGAGGTTTCAAGAAGATATTAAAGAGGAAGAATGGGTGAATGGGTGTGGAAGTGAGTTCCATGTCACAACGTAAATTGTACGGGAGTGTGCGTGTATATCTGCACACAGTGAGTTCCATGTTACAACGTAAATTGTACGGGAGTGTGCGTGTATGTCTGCACATGTGTGTATTTGCGTGTATGTCTGCTTTTGTAAGCTTGCAGCTTAACAGCGTGCTTGTGCAAACCTCATCACTCAGCACCACTTCGCATGATAACAACATTGTTCAATCTTTCATGGACCCACATGGACCCTGAGCTCTAACTTAATGGCCTTACCAGGAGGTGCAGGCTTTGCAGCAGCAGCATTGATAAGGAGACGGATGGTCGCTACCACACTTTTGCCTGCTGACATCCTTGACCAGTCCCTGTTTGTTTGTGTATGTGTATGAATGTGTGTGTGTGTGTGTTTGTGTGTGTGTGTGTGCGCGTGTGTGCATGTGTGAGTGTGTGTGTGTGTGTGCAAGTGTGTAAGTGTGTGTGTGTGTGTGTGTGTGTGTGTGTGTGTGTGTGTGTGTGTGCATGTGTGTGAATGTGTGTGTGCGCATGTGAGTGTGTGTGTGTGTGTGTGTGAAAGTGTGTAAGTG
>Ga0307963_1001615_pt1 | contig 17419 bp, 25 predicted proteins | sample OrgLakmetagen594_FD_201829 | JGI IMG/M metagenome (GOLD analysis project Ga0307963, IMG submission 201829) | Saline water microbial communities from Organic Lake, Antarctica - #594 | ecosystem: Environmental > Aquatic > Non-marine Saline and Alkaline > Saline | place: Antarctica: Organic Lake...
TAGCATTTTCTTGCAGCCAGAACATCCCTTCTTCCCGACGCAGGAATATACACCCACACCTCCACACCTGCACCTTCAGTGGGTTTGCCTGCCATGAATTATTGATTACCTACAACTCTTAGGGACCCACCTGCAGCACTGCCGCCTGCAATGCAGCCACGCGCTCCTCCAAACCCACACAGCTCTCTCCTGGCCCACTGCGCCGCGACGCAAGGGCCGCGTACACAGAAGCTGCTTCACGAAACCTGCAACAAATCAGCAGGAAAGTGATGATGAAGCGCATCAAATCATACGTGTGTGTGCGTGTGTGGGTTTGTGCACACGTGTTTGTGTGTGTGTGTATTTGTGCAAGTATGTGTGTGTATGTGTGTTACAAGTGCTTGCAATTGAGGCCTGCGTTGGTCCCTGCATGCCCATTACCTCAGTTACCTGTGTTTGCTGATGTGCAGCTTGGCCAGAAGCTCTGCCAGCACTACTTGGTGCCGCGTAAGCGGTCCCACAGGGGCAGCATTGGACAGATTGCTGCTGCTGCCGTAGCTCGTAGTTGCCAGCCCAGAGTGCTGTGGTTGCATTTACAACAGGAAGCGGTGAGGCAGGGCAAGGAAGACGTGACAATGAAGAAATTGCCGTGCATGCATTGCTGGGGCTTACGGTTGTGAGAAGAAACAGAATGAGTTCCTGAGATGGGAACAAGATACACTTTAGTCGAGGCTGTGGGCAAGAAACGAAAATTCGCCAAAAAGGAGGGGCGTTCAGAGCAATAGCAGCAATCAAGGCAGGTGCCCGGTTGCAAACAAGAAATAACAAAGGGTTGGATACGAGAACACACCTGCAAATGAATAGATAGATACACATCGATTCAGGCACAACAGCACACACACTCACACAACACCCACCTGGGCTAAGAAGCGTTCCAAGTGAGGGGCGTCCGAGGCTAGAAGGGTGGATGCGTCTCCCATGCTCACCATCACATCGTACAGGCGCTCCAGGAAGTACACGTCGTCAGACCGAAAGGCGGCCTGAGCAGGCACACACACACACACACAGGCCCACCACCAGGCAAGCAAAGGGGTTGGAATGCGATTCTACGGCATGCAGTCAATTGGCGTCACCCCAAATTGTTGTTTCGGGGGAACGTTGCAAATAACTTGGAGAGAGGTATAGATGCCCTACGGTGTGAGACAGGCGCAGTTTGCAGCCCAAAAGAGTGCCTCGTTTGCAGACAAGGACATGGATGTGTAAATCACATTGGGTGTGTGGGTGATGGTGGCGTTTGAGAAAAATCACACATTACTACACACATGTTTTAAGCAATCTTTGTGTGTGAGTGTTTGTGTGCATATGTGTGTGTATGCAGTCAGATGTTGGGCTCTTGGAGAAAGGAGTCCTGTGGTGCTACTTGGCTAGACAAGGAGGCAGTGACACTTACACACACCTTTGAAATACAGGATTGAACAATTGCGTGGATGAACCATCATGGATCACAAATCATAAGCATTTGTGCCTAAGCCACACTGCTGAGTCTGCATGTTTTTGTTGCGGTGCCTTGTTCCAAAATCCTACCTTTAAAAAGCACACAGCTACACCTTTAGCCGCGTCATTTACAGGCGTGCACGCTATTTATGTGTGAAGTTTCTTACCCAATTCCTGCCTCAAAAAGGGAATCCACCACACACACCCACCCACCCACACACACACCTTAAGTAGCGCCGCCTTGAAGCCTGCACGCTCTTGTTGTGTGAGGCCCCTTCCTGCCTCAGGCCCTCCTCCTGCTGCTGCGGCAGCAGCACCAGGGTTGCCTTCTCCACTGACCTGTTGCGTGCACGAGCACACACAAAACACACACACGTTCAAGCACCTCGTGTACACCTAGAGGTGCACAGCTTGGGGGGCGACAAACCTTGTTCTTTCTTAGTTTTGCATCACGCGAGTGTAAGCGTGACAGGCGAGTGTAATAGGCAACAGCAGCTCAGCCAAGTTCACAAGTACATGTAGGCTCACCAGCATGCGCAAGGTCGAGAAGATGTGCTGATAGGCTGCACGCCGTCTCTGTTGAGCCTCCTCCTGAGCAGCCCCTGCTTCAGGTCGCATGGCAGCGCCCATGGGGTCAGCAGCAGCAGCTGCCTTCAGGGGCACCTCCACGATACCCTGCATTATTTTGCACATTCATACACGTGTATGAATATGTGTGTTTGTGAGGAGCTCGCGCGCACACATACACACACGCAGGTGGAATCCCGTTTTGTGGGGCTTCTGCAGGAGCTTTTCATTCAGCAGCAGCTGCTGCCCCTCCACAGAAGCCTGCTCCCAATGCCACTACGATCCATTTCACTGCTCCTAACTCCCTGTTACTTGCATATGAGTTGTCTAGATTTAACAATTGTTCTATTACAAACAAAGCTGTTGACATCGTCACACTTTCGTGATCAATGCCGTACCTCTTCAACCAAATTATGTTGGAGCTCTTCCAAACATCAGACCCACCTCGTAGCAGCGGAGGTAAGCCAGCTGGCTGACCAGGTACTCAAGGTTGCATGCTAGGGGTACACGCGACAGAGTGCCAAGCGCGTCAGACACAAGCGCAGCACGCGCACTTGCGTTAGGGGCCGCCTCTGCCGCTTTCAGCTTAGCAGATGCCTGTGTGTGGTTTGTGGAGTCAGGGACATGATTTGCCGAGTCAGGGACAGGTAGAGAGGGATTGGTTCATGTGGTTGGTTGTGTCACTTGGTTGGTTGGTTCACTGGGGAGAGTGAGAGTTAATGGGTGCAAGCAAGTCTACAAACGTCCTTATGGGGAAAGATGCGTTTGAGGTTTGCTGCATATGCTGGAAAAAAAGAGATGATCTCCAGATCACATCATACATAAACCTCTTGGAACAACAGGTTCCAGGAATGAACACTGTTGTGTGTGGATGTGTGTGGCGTGTGTGCGTGCCTGTGTGCCACACTTGCAACCTACTTGGTAGAATGCCCGGTCGTCCTCCTTGAAATAGGAGGGACAATTTTTCTGAAGCATAGATGCGACTTCCTCCACGCCAGACACTGCGCCGCCTGCAAATGTGGATAGCATATCTGTTCTTGTGCTGTCTTTAAGTATGCTAAGTGTGTGTTTGTGTGCATGCGTGAGTGTATGAGGGGTGTGTGCTTAAACGAGTGCACGCCAAGCTTGCGCGCAGCTGGCCAGGCGGTTGCTCTGTACTTTCTACTCAGGGGCTCCTTCAGCTGCCAGCAGCACGGTCACATGCTTCACAAAGAATGGCCTCAAGTGGCAGAAGCATGCTGCTTGGTTATGCCTGTCCCCATATGTTTCCTACACTCAACATCTGCTTCATTCATTCGCTTTGTGTAAAAACACTTACGCACTTCCCTCCCTTGACCAAGCACGCAACCTCTACACACGCAACTATAAGTACGTGCATTCATACCAGGGTTGTTCAGTTTGGGGTTTGGTCAGAAGCTCGAGTTTGCAAACTTTCACGCATTTTAACAAGTCCTAACATTGCCGTTTGAGAGCTATTAAAAGTTCTCGAACGTTATGCCCCTTTTTTTGAATTTTGGGTCCGATATTGTAGTCAATAATGCAGGAAAGAGCCTTAGATGCCCGTCAAACGTTTGATTTTTTGTGTACTGATTAACTACAATATGCTATGTATTTAAGACAGTTTAAGCATATTTTGGACGAGTATGAGCACAGAAACCAGCAAACTCCTCCATTTTCAAAATTGCACATTGAACTGCTCGAACAGTTCGAGGGTTCTAGAACTTTCACGAACCTAACCAAACCCTTGCTCCCAATAAATCGAATTGAACAACCCTGATTCATACGTATGTGTGGCCTTTGCACCCCTCCCAATCACACACATAAACGCAAACACACTGATGAACACGCACCCAGTGCAGGTGGCCCTCCTGCAGCGGCAGAAACGGCCGCGGCATTGTCCAGCTGCTCTGTGATGAGCACGCTGATGAGCTTTGCGGCGACAGCCTCTCCCTCTGGGTCGTATACCAAGTCCCGCAAGTTCTGGATGGTGAAGCAGATAAGTTCATAAAAACGGGTAAGTACGTATGTACGGTGGAGAAATAGGCCTTAATACCATCTCATTCAATTGAGGGCAGCGTTAACGTGATGTTAATTTTTGCCAGCCCCAGGTGGACCACGTGCTTCCTCTCTGGACGCTGTTCTAGCCAGTTTGACAACTTGTACGACATTCACTGGAATGCAAAAGAAGATACTCTTGACCTTTGCAAACCGAATTGTAGAATTTAAGGCACTGGAGCTTGAACAAACTTGCAGATCTGGGCACGCATGCCTCATAAGCTGCAGCGTGGACGCTACTCTTTGCTGCCATATCTTCATAACGGTCACCTACTGCACCAACATTCAGTGTCATTTAGTGTTCTGGAGTCCTTACAACAAATAAGATAACAGCAAAAGAGATGAAGTGAAAATACCAAGTGGCTGGCGAGACATGCCATCTCACACAGAAAGCACCTATTTAAGATGCAGGTGCCCATAATGTGCATTTTATCCTGTCAATCTGTACACAGAGCGACTTAATCTGAGCACATGCTCTGGTAGCTTTTTAAGTAATCTTCAGTTTGAAGTTATACTGGATCCAATTTGGTGAAGTTGTTTGTGAGTGATTGCTCTTTAACATATACAAGTAGCATGTCTGAGACTTGTTCGATTACCCCTTATGGTAATTTATTTGGCAGAAATAAGGGGGGGAGTAAAAACAATTCGCCAGTGCTAGCAAACCTTGTTGCTCGTGCCTTTTTGGGGATGCCAATGGGTACATCCCTAACCCAAGGTGTGTATGAAAGTAAGAAATAAAAGCCATTGCAAGCACGACACTGCTCAGATTATGCAAACAAATCTTCTGCCTGCAGCTTAATCCATACATGCAGTCAGTCACAAGAGGCGTGCAAAAGCACATGAGGGGTTCTACATTGCAAGAATGTGCATACAGGTGATCACACCATGTTTGCCAGTGTGCGCCTTGCCCCCTCGTCCATGCGTGCAGCCAAGCGTCCCAAGTTGCTGGAGGCAAGCAGCTGCAACAGGGTAAGCGCCTCACGTGCCTGTGTGTGTTATGAGGTAGAGGTAGAGTCAGAGTATTTTGGGTTAAGAGTGAGCAGGAGGCGCAAAAAAAAAAGTGAGTTAACGTAAACAGTTAAAGTGAGAGAGAAAGAGAGAGAGAGAGAGAGAAGTAGAGAGAGAGGGAGAGGGGTTAGAGAGTCATGTGCCTGCCACAATTTCGATTACTAACATGCGCATACATATGCTAGTACACACCTTAGCTGCCAGTGCGCGTGTGCGTCCGGTACGCTCATTCTCTAGCTGTGCGGCATGGTTGAGGCGTTGTCGCTTTGCTGCTTGCTGCGCCACCACCATGGCTCCACTTTGCATGTCCTCCTGGAGAAGAAGGGTTTTAAGCACGGGTACTAAGCAAGGTTGCAAACTGTGTGGATACAGGTTGCAAACTGTTCCAAATTGTGTGGATAAGCACAAGTAATGAGCAAACTGTTGCAAACTGTGTGGATACAGAGGGCAAAATCAAAAACTAAAAGGAGTCAAGCGTTTTGGAAAAAACGTGATTTAGTGCGTCCCAGAATCTTGGGAGAGAAGAGCATTTTAGGCAAGCAAAGAACTAATAAATGCATGCCTGCTCCATATGCGTGCTTTGTATGTGTGCCTGTGTGTCTGCATGTGTGTTTGCAGGGCGTGCCTGTATGTGCGTGTGTTTGTGTGTGTGTGTGTGTGTGTGTGTGTGTGTGTGTGTGTGTGAGAGAGAGAGAGAGAGAGAGAGAGAGAGAGAGAGAGAGAGAGAGAGAGAGAGAGAGAGAAGAGAGAGAAATAGAGAAAGAGTACACACGTGGTTGTGTTTGCGTCAACTGACCTGGTATGCTGCCCCAAACAGGCCTCCTGCAGTTGGCGCATAGCCCCCCCCAAAAGATGCCGACCCTGTGCTTGTCTTGGGGCTGTAGCGTGCGCTGTACCCACGCTGCTGGCGACGGTTGATGAAGTCAGTAAGGAAACAGTCCAGGCAGTGCAGGCGCTCAATCAGGGCCTATATGTGCATGTGTGTGTGTGTGTGTGCGCGAGGGCAAACAGGCAAATTAGTATTTGTGTCATGCTATCTTGCCACTGATACCTGGTGTCCGTCAATCAAGGCATTTCGCAGGTGCTCAATGCATGAGCGGCTGCGTGCAAATTGACTGGAAAAAGGGTCAAGCTTCTCGCAAAAAAGCTGCTGACTCCGTTTGTAGCTGCATACTTTCACAACAAGCAAGCACACACACAAATACACACTTGTGCACAAAAGTCCGTACGCACCGCCATGGTCCGTGCTGAGAAGCGGCAACACAGCATCCTAGACCCGTTGGCCTCTCCTGGCCGCTGTGCTGCCTTGGTTGAGGATGATGTGGTGGATGAAGTAGTGGTAGTGGTGATGCGCACATCCCACACGGGGGCAAGGAGGCGAGCGAGATACAGGCACAGACCTTGGTGTGCAGAGGACCAATTAGGTTCAGGGTTGGGGTTCACAGCCCTGCATGCGTTTATGTGTGTGTGTGTGCGTCCGTGTTTGGAAGTGTTTAAGAGTGTGTGCATGCTTCTGTATATGTTTGTGTGTGTGCGCGTATATACATGTATGTGTGTTTGCACACAGGTATGTTTGTGTGTGTACGAGCGTGTGCGCTACCATTACAGAATTCGTGGTAGAGATGGTGTAATTTGATCATGACGCAGTAATCCACAGATGGCGCAGCAATAACCTGCAAGGCTGCACAGTTCTCAAGCTCCTCCTCCTCCTCTTCATTCCTTTTAATTAAACTCACTGTCCCATGTAGATGCCGCCCCCGCTTGCCACCCCTCCCCCGCCTCCTCGCAGCTGCCCGTTACTAGTGATGGTTGCCCCCACATCACCAGCCATACCCCCTAACAGAGCATCCTCGGGCATGCGCGGCTCCCCCGCAAGTGCTGGCTCCTCTAATGATGCAATGGCCTCACGCACCGCGTCCTGCATGATTGATAATTGTTTGCATGGTGTGTGGGCGCGGATGCTGATGTGTGAGTGTGGCAGTTACGCTGTGAGTGTGTGCAAGCGACTGTGTGCGGTGTGTGACATTGTGTCGTGTTTGAGCCTACAAGCCTGCGAGTCTTTTTATTGCCATAAAAGTAAGAAGCATGGATTAGGTGCAAGGCAGTTTTGTTGCACTAATAATGGATGCTTCTACTCCTGGTAAACCTACTACCTTATTGCCGCTGCATACACAATGCTGCTCACAAGGCTTGAGCACAACAAGAGGCCATACCCCCTTCATCGGGGTGGGTGTTCTACAAGCACAAGAAACACCAAACGTCCATGGATCCACCTCCCCCCTTTGTACTGTAAAAAAAGCATCTTATGGTGAAAAAATGTGCAACTGCCCTCCCGTAATCATTTTCTTTCCAGCTTTGTATACTGCAGCCGACCCCCCTTTGCACCCCCGCACTGCCCCGCTCAAAAAAACGGAGCGTATGCCGCTGGTACTTCCCGACGAGTGCAGGCGGGGCTGGGAATGGGGGTGCTCGGGCAGGCGGAGCTGGGGCTGGGGGTTAGGGAGTGCTGGGAAGGCATCCTGACCACTCATTCAAAAACTTTAATTTCCGCTACTGCCCTGCAACAGCCCCCTTTGTAAATAAATGTATATTAAACCACCGCCCCGTCACGGCCCCCACCAAAAAACAATGAATAGGGGGCGGTGTTATACTTTTTGTACGGTACTTACAAAATGCACAACCCGTGAATGCTTTGCAAACCATAAACTTGCACATGCGTGCATTAAGACGTTACGCTAATCTACATATGCGTGCACGACACGTTATGCTAGGATTGGGATTGGCGCCATGCGTATGTGCATGTATGACAAGTTCTTATTAAAAATCTCCGCAACATACAAAAAGACCTCTATTTGCAATTGCCAATGTGCGGTTTTGCTGGTCCCCTTGTAGGGAGTGGTGGGACTGTCGCTGGTGATGGTATGACCTTGGTCAAACGCACAAAATGACAGAGATTAAGCAGCAGGACAGCAGGGCTTTGCTCTTTCCATTAAGCCTACCACAGTCCATCATGCATGCTCGCTGCAGTCCATCATGCATGCTCACCACAGGGTGTGTGCCAGGCCTGGCACTGGTAATGGCGATGCACATAGCCGCAGCCTCTGGTGCCCCATACGCTTCAAAAAACTGGCGTATGCGCTCAGGGTGGTGCTCTTCTAAAATGCGCACCAGCACATCAAGCGGCCTGGATGCATGTGTGTTGCGTGTGTGTGTGATCTGGTTGGTGTGTGTTTGTGTGTGTTACGGTCATGCACGGCGGCAAAACTCGAAGTCAGTCTGTCGTGGAGAGGAGCAAAAGTGAATGGTTTTTGGGGGCAGATAGCCAGCAGTGCTTTTTGGCGATTAGGTTGGCAATAGGTGAGAGAGGGAGAGAGGTTGCAGGTCGCAACCACGGACTGAGCCAGCATGCAAAGCTCAGTGCTGTACACTGATCCACTGTTCCATGGACTGAGCCAGCATGCAAAGCTCAGTGCTGTACACTGGCATTATAGCACCAGCAGTCATTTTTTCAATCTCATCACCAAAGAACCAGCACTTTTTAGCAAACGCCCGCAACCACACACCTGCGCTTCTCTAGTTCCACCACGCCTGCTGTACTTATGAGCACGTAACGACAAGCAGGCAGAAACAGCTGAGCCACCAGCTCGTCCTGTTGTGCACATGTGTGTATGTGTGTGTATGTATGTATTTGTATGTGTGTGAATGTGTGTGTATGTGTGTGTGTATGTGTATGTGTGTGTATGTATGTGTGTGTGCGAGCAAGCATGTGTGTATGTGTGTGTGCGAGCATGTGTGCATATGTGTGCGTGAGTGCGTGGGTGTGTAAAAGAGAGTGTGTGTGTCAATCAGTGCAGCCGTGTGCTTTTTCTCGCAAAGCAGTCAAGGTAGCTGTCCCTAGATACAGCTTTCTGCCCCACCTGCGGTCCTGCTGTCTGCACCTCTGGGCCTAGGTCACTGAGCAGGGGGCAGGCAGCGATAGCGCAGGCCTCGCCTGCGCACGTGCAAAAATAAAACACATTTGAATATCTGTGTAAAATAAAAGTGTTTGCCTGTGCGCGTACCTATGCTCCTTTGCATGAGTGGTTGTGCAAGCCTGCCTGCGTGTCCACATTGCGCCCATTTTTTATTGCACGCATGCACATGTGTGCGGTGCAAGCCTTGAGTGGCAGTGCGAGAGAGTGAGTGAGCTAATTTTAATTCAGAGTAGTTCAGTTCGGATTTTGGGGAGCAAGAGTTTGATAAGACTTGTGACAATTCTGGAACCCTTGAACTTTTCAAGCAGGTTGATGTGCAATTTCTAAAATGGAGAAATTTGCTGGTTTCTGTGGGCATACTTGTCCAAAACATGCTTGAATTGTCTTAAATATAAGTAGCACCATATAGGTAATCAGTACACAAAAAATCAGAACGTTTAGCGGCCATCTAAGGCTCTTTCCTGCATTTTCGACTACATTTTGGACACAATGTCAAAAAAAAGGGATAAAGTTTGACGAACTTTTAAAAGCGCAAACAGCAATTTAGGATTCGTTAAAATGCGTGAAAATTTGCAAACCCGTACTTTGGACCCAGAACTGAAAATTGGCCGTGGAACTGGTCCTAGAGGGCCGAGAAGTCAATGAACAGCGACAAGGTGAATAATATAACGCGCACGTAGTTTGGATGCTGGGACCACGACTCTTATAATACCGTCCGTTTACGATCACTTCGGGACCACACTTTCAGATTATTAAATTAGATTTTGATTTCAGTTCGTGAGGGGGTCTGAGGATTGATTTTTGAGTTCAAGGGCACTTCGGGAGGTCCCTGTCGGAAGTTAACTTTGAGTTCGAGAGCCCCCCTGTGAATGCTGCCTGTGCACTGCTACTACTGTTTGTTATGGCTGAAGGTGTGGCTGTGGCTGATGCTGCACAGTGTAATGTTTCAATTTTCACCCTCAAAACCACTAAACAATTAATTTACTTCGAATTCAGTTCGGAGAGGCCTCCAAAAATCAATAAAAATTTCGTTTTCTGGCAAATAATTCATTAATTTCCGAAGTGATCGTAAACGGACGGTATATCATTACCGTACGTTTATGGATCCTCCGTCCTCCCTGATAATTACCTATTTTATGGTCAAATTGTGCAACCGCACCCCCTAAAATATATATTTTACAGTTTTATACTGCAGCCGTCCCCCCCTCGCTGGAACTTCTAAAACAGGTGCAATGGGTTCAGGCGGGGACGGGGCTGGGGCTGGGGGGACTGGGGCAGGGGCAGGCGGAGCTGGGGCTGGGGGGTCAGGAAGTGCTGGAAAGGCTTTCTGACCACTCATTGCGAAGGCTTCCTGACCGCCGCTCGCACTGCTCAAAAAGTAAAATTTCCGCCACCACCCCACAACCGCCCCCTTTATAAATAATTATATAAACCACCGCCCCGTCACAGCCCCCACAAAAAAACAGTAATTGGGGGGCGATGATATACTTTTTGCACGGTATGCAACTTCCTTGTATTCCAGGATTCAGGTGCTGGTTTTGCGGTACGAGCATGGTGAATGATGGTGAATGATGGTGCAGAACAGGGAACAACAGCCACTGCTGCTGCATTGAATCCTGGCGCACAAGGATGCTGCAGGGGGGGGCAGTAGCAATTAGCAGCAACGGCTGATGGAAACATGGACAGGAAAGATGGGGCCTGGATTACGGGAGCTGCAAGAATCAACGAGGGGATTTCCCCTGATCCATAAATGCTCACCTGAATTCTATGCCATGTGCACACATTGATCTAATTTACTCTCTCTTAAATTCTATGCCATGCAAACAGGTTGAGCGTTCTCAGCCTTCCCTGCACATAGACACCACGGGCTAGACAGCAGACAGCGCTACTCAAGGCTTCTCAACAAACTTAGCAGAACCAATCAGACCCTTCATCACAGCCACTCACATCCCCGCTCGCTCGCACCCACACGTACACACCCCACCTGGTACGAAATTGTCCAGTTCCGTCAGCATTTCCCGAAGCCCAGGCGTGCTCCCCCCAGCAGTGCCCACATTCAGTGCAGCAAGCGGCAGGGTGTGGTTTCGACTAGCCAGCAGGAGCTTTGTGGTGCGGCCATCCCCTCCTGCTGCTTCTGACAGCAGAAGGTTTCCTGCAGAGTAGTGGGCGCACACCACCTCCAGGGGAGTGGGCCTGCAGAGGCAACGGTTGTACATAGGAAAATAAATGTGTGGGCGTGCGTGCTTGCGTGCGTGCGTGCGTGCATTTGTGTATGTGTGCGTGTGTGCTGATGCGTGTGTGTGTGTGTGTGTGTGTGTGTGTGTGTGTGTGTGTGTGTGGATGCGCGTGTGTTATAACCATGCTCTAGTGTGTTGTCCTGTGTATGCAATCACAATATAACATGGTGCTCTTCTACTTCCATGTGCACTCAATTTATGGCCTGTTGGCCTGCCTTGCTACTCCACACCATAAACCCACAAGACCAGCAATTAAACACCTGCAAGCACACACACACGTACACACACACACACCTGGCAAGATCTGCGGTCGAACGTCCAAGGGCTAGGCCAGCATGGGGCAGGGCTTGGCGAGCAAACACAGCTACTAACGTGACCGGGCGTGCTTGCACGTCCTGAGCATGGGCACGTTGAATAAGAGCATGGGTAAAAGAAAAGGTAACCTATCGTGCAAACACAGCCGCAAACGAGGCGGAGCGTGCTTGCACATCCTGACATGGGCAAGGAAGTAATAGTCACTAGTGAGGGCAAGGATGAAATTAACACGAGTGAGAGGATGGGCCAAAGAACACACTGAGGCGCACACAATATATTCCCACCTTTAGGCACACACACACACATACACAACATCCCCCTGTGTGCACACAAACTCACTTGTCCCCCTCCTCCTGAACAACACACACACACCTGCCCAGGAGCCCCTGCCTGTGAGTACTGTGTGTTGTAGTATGCACTGCGGGGATACTGCGTGGTGAAGTAAACGCGTCGCCCATCTGCAGTGACCACCAGAAGGTGCAGCTTGGAGGACTCGGAGCGTGCTGCGAACAATGTGATGAGAAGCACAAGGGCAATGAAGGTTGAAACGTGTCTATGTGTGGTGTGCCACCAGCACACGCGAAAAAGGGAGCATGCAACAAATTCAAATGCGACACGTTTTTGGAAAGGCAGATGCGTTGGGTTGGCCAGAATCGTACAAGTATATACACGCCCTATATACATGGATGTATAAATAAAATGTCTCCGTATATCCGTATTTGTATGACAGTATGTGAATTCTGGCCGGCGTATTTAAACGCCGTATAATCCGTATATATACGCTTTTTCCGTTTATACGTATGTATCGGTCTGAATGAGTGGTCAAAAGCGACCTTCCACTCGAACCCACAAAAATCCAAAGCCCCTGTATCAGCAATTAAACCATTGTTTTTGTGCGATTTAGCAGCCGTGTCCCTCGTGGAAGGGAATTTTTCACATGGTTACACAGCAGCCAGTGGTTCGACAGCAAGGGGTTCAGAAGCAGCAGCACCAGAAGCACCAGAGTTTGAGTATCAGCAGGGCATGCAAGCCAACCCCACAGAGGTTTCCAGGGCGGAGATGATGCAGGAACAGAAATGGCACACGCACACTCTTCATTTAAGCATATGTGCATGAACACACCCCCGCATGCGCGCACATGTGCATGCACGCAACCCTGCATGCGCAAGCATACATGCACGCAAACCTGTGTGCACAGATGCACACGCAAATACACACGTACGTGCGTAGAGGTACATGCATGCACACAAGTTTACACACACGTACGTGCACGCTCACGCACACATACACGCATGCATGTACGAATCTCAGCGCGCACGCAATTGCATACGCACAAGCACGCATACATACACCATACGCAAGCACGCGTCGCATGTTTGCGCACACGTAAATATGCACACGCACATGCACACGTAAGCATGCGCACGCACACGTGTGCATGCACGAGCGCAAATGCACACGCACGTGCACACACTACACACATGTACGCACGACACATAAGCATACACACACATGCACGCACACACATGTACACACGAGCATGCACGAATATCAGCACGCGTGCAAATACACACACGTACTACACGCATGCATGCAAGTACATTTTTGCACACACACACACAACACATACACATACACACACACGTGCATACACAAACGGGGTTGATGTGGTGGGGGAAGAGGAGGGGTTTTGTGACAGCGATCGTGTGTGCCTGTGTGTTTTGGCCTCTTTGAACAAGCATAGCTCCCTCATCTTCTATTGTGGTTAAACAAATGGGGTACACGATCAGAGCTCTTCAAGAGCTACAAAATGACCCCCCTAAAAATAATCCTCACAGGTCGAAATTTCCAAATACGATCTTACGGTTTATACATATATATGGTTTATACGGCGTATATAAACGTATACAGCCCATACACGGCCCTGGCCAACCCTACAAATGCGCCACCTGTTCGCTTGTGGACTACCACATCTTCCAATGCAGCTGAAATGCGCGGCTAGAGTACTCACCAATGGGGGTGATATGCTTGATGGCTGCGGCTTTTTTGTCGCTGGCAGGATTGCGGAAAGTGTCCCGACCGCCAGTGGCGGCGGCAGCAGCCTGCAACAGAACGGGTCAAGTCGAACAAGTGATGGATGGGACTGTTCAGTGTGTCAAGGATGTTGGTTGGGGCAAAGAGGCAGATACTGCATACTGCAGAATGTTTCAAGACAATTTATAAATCACCAAGAGCAGACCCCAGACAGACAAAAAGTACGGTGAACTTGAGTGGTTGCATGCGTGGCATCCACAGTGTGAATGGATGGAAGGAGAGGAGGGCGATCAACCCTGTGCATTACGCAGCAGGAGCACACTGCAGATTACAATTGTCACTCTGCTTGCATGTTTGTTTCTGTGTCCTTCCATAAAGTGAGGGTATACCACTACTCTACAAAAACTGGCACACCTGGTAGAAGTCAGACAGCTCTGCCACCTTCTTGACGGTCTCTGTCCCATGGGAGCCCATGTCAAACACCTGAGAGGGCAGTGATGAATCGTGGGCTATGGGTAGGACTCGCACTCACAAACACACATCCACAATTAACATGGACCTAAATATTGAACACCGGAAATTTTGTTTTTTCACCAGCCGCATACATGACCTGTGTAAATACATGCCACCACACGCTCATAACCAGAAACATCCACGAACGCACACGTGCACATGCATACTCACTCACACATACAGATAGCTGCAACGGGACTGCAGCATCAAAGGCAGTGGAGGCAGCGCCCACGTAACATGCACCCTATGAATGTCTTTGTTGCAAGCGCACCTGTATAGTTGCAGTGGGAGTGGACAGCACGTACAGGATGTGACGCTCGTCATCCACCACCACTTTGTCCACAGCAGAGGCGGCACCCAGGCCTAGGATGGAAGGTAGGAAGGAAGGAAGCAACTGCTGCAAACGGCCGGTCAGGCGGACCTGTGGGTAAGGTAGGAGTGAGTGGGACCAGATTGACGTGTGCCCGTCAAACGTTTACGCATGCATGCGTATTTGTATGTGTGTGTGTGTGTGCACGCACGTGTGTGTGTGTGTGTGTGTGTGTGCGTGTGTGTGTGTGCGCGCGTGTGTGTTTGTGTGTGTGATTGATCATGTGTGCTTGGGTATGTGTGTTTGCACAAGTACATATGCTTGTATTTGTTAATTGAGTCCCATCCTCATTGGGAAAGGAGACCTCAAGACCTTGGGAGTATGTGTCGAAGATCCAAGCTTTCAGGATCATCTAGTAAATTTAAAGAGTCTACAGATAACTAATTTGACAACCTCTAGGTGGGTTCTTGGCCAAAAATGTAAATCAAGGTGTTTCAAATCAGGCACGCAGCCTTAAGCTGAACTATTAGACCGCCATTTTCACAACATGCAGTACCTTTTGGCATCGCTTGCGTCCCCAGCTGTCGGCAGCATTGTACTGCAGCTCGTACAGGTGGCCATCCGAGCCTCCCAGAAATACACGTCCTGAGCAGCAACGCACAGACGCAACGTAATGCTGGTCAAAGGAGGACTGTGCATCACAAGAACCCTTGCACGCACGCACACATCAACCTATTTACACTAGCAAACACCTATTCACACACACGCACACCCACACCCACACAGGCTCAACCTAACATACCCGCAGCAGTGGTGGTAGCCACGCTGGTCATAATGATGTTGTCACTGGGCACAGTGTACATGGGTAGTGGCTGCAGCGTAATCTCATCGCTGTCGGTGTGGGGCAGGGTCACGTTGCGGCGTGTGGGGCACACACCAAGCAGCACGATCTGCGCGTACCACAATCAGTTACACACAGCAGAAATCTGACTCAGGAAGCATGTACACACACTTACACGCCACCTCAATGGCATACAGCCGTGACGTGCAATCAGTTGAAGTTAGAGACCCAGCCGTTCAGTTTGACTAAGACAGAGGTACCCGTGCAGTTAATGCGTGTGGTGGATGTGTACTTTAGATCTGGCCAGAAGCAGGCATGATTATTACGGTACACAGAATTTATGGCAGGGAAATACACGGTCATGTGCGGCGTTTATAAACGGTTCTGGTAAACCCTATGTATGATGGTTTGTGTGTGTCTAGTGTGCCATATACCTGAACTCCCTGTAGGTCACCATACCTCAGTGGTTGTGCACAGCACAATGATGTGCTGGATGGCCTCCAAGAAGACACCTGGCCTGGGCCTCACCAGGCCCACTGCGCAGATAGCCTGCTCCTCCCCACAGTACTCCACAGGCACGTCACCACTGCAGTCACACAAACACACACGAGTATTGCTCCATAAATATATTGCACATTACACATTACCAATGCAGACACACACATAAAAAAACTAGATTGGACGCTTCTGTGTAGCTTGTTCTTTTAAAAGCCGTAGGTGAAGGTTTTACACAATAGACACAGGTTGCAGCACACTAATGCACAAATGGAAAGCTGTAGCTCATATATCGCGTCTGCGTGCATTTATGTCCATAGGGGCCATTCCTAGAACGGTTCATGCATCTTATGCGTTTGGCTGCACCAACCACTAACTCTCTCAGCAAAGGCCCACCTTTTGTCGTAACGCCACAGGAAGAGGGAGTTGTCTATTGAGGCCCAGGCACGTCGTATTCCCGGTAGCAAGCCACAGAAACACATGGTCTGACATGTGCGGTACTTATCTTGCACCATGCTCGGGAGGTCAAACAGGGTGGGCGACAAGGGGCGCAGTAGGCTCGGCCACTACGGAGTGAGAAGTCAGAGTGTGCAAGGGTGCATGGATACGTATATGTTGTCACACTTATGTATGCATGATACATGTGTGTTTTATGTGTGCGTGCATGAGGACATGAATGTGTGTGTTAATTTTGTGAGCGTGCATGCGTATGTGTGTGAGTGTGTACGTGCATGTATGCTTGTGTGTTTGCTGTGCGTGCGTGTGTGTGCGTATGCATGCATGCTTTGCATATGCTTGCATGCTCAGGATTTGAGCTGGAGCCTGCATGCAACAGAGTGGAACAGCAGGGTGCGCACCCCTTGGCTAGCGGGTTGATAGGTTTCCTCCCTCCTGACATTGGCCAGCAGGTCGTGGAGGTCAAAGGAAGATCGGGAGCCTGCATCATCAGAAATGAAAAGGGTGCAAAAGTGCTACGGGGTGGCCTGGTTCAAAAATCAAACTTTGTGTTTGAACGTTGAAAGCAACCATGCACTGGGAGTTGGCATGGGCATGATGGTGAGCGCAGACTGCATGCAGCTCAGGACTGAACTGTTGTTTAACCCCCTTACCATCTCCCCCCACTGCTCTCAAGTGTCTGTATGCATCAGCCAGGCTTTCTCCAGAGGAGAGCTGCATTTAGGTCGCAAAACCCACTTGCAAAGCTACTGCATTTTATTCCATATTAATTTAGGAATTATTTTATTACGTCATACAGCCAATGTAAGGCTGTGAAGAGCTAGCTGGAGGATGGGCACGGTTTTGGCATCATGCGTATTGAGTGGGCTCAAGAAGTCAGAGGCGTCATGGCAATATGCTAAGCGGACTGCCTTCTGGAGGTGCATGTCCTTCTCCTCTTCCATTTCCAACTGGACCAATCCAAAATTTCACCCCATTTGTGGTACTGCTTTGCAATTTTGCCCATGCACATTTACATGCACGCGCACAGCGCCTGCACGCACGCACACACACACACACACACACACACACCCCCACACACCCACACACACACCCACACACACACACACAAACCCACACACACACCCCCCCACCCCACACA
>Ga0307963_1001616_pt1 | contig 17404 bp, 15 predicted proteins | sample OrgLakmetagen594_FD_201829 | JGI IMG/M metagenome (GOLD analysis project Ga0307963, IMG submission 201829) | Saline water microbial communities from Organic Lake, Antarctica - #594 | ecosystem: Environmental > Aquatic > Non-marine Saline and Alkaline > Saline | place: Antarctica: Organic Lake...
TGTCTTGCATTCCACAAGTTATAGGGGCAAAATGTGGAATGCAAGACAGTATCCTCAACGTTGCTGATACTCCCAGCTTTTGTCTGGTCCATATTTTCCTATTCAACCCGCTGTAGTTAGTGTATGTGTGTATAGTGTGTGTGTATGTGTGTGCATGTGTGTGTGTGTGTGTGTGCCGTGAGAACCCTTAAACTGCTGGTTGCTAGATAGCACCAAAATATGTATGAAACATATCTTGTTGGGTATGTGGCACTGTCAGCGATCTGTAAGCTTATGTGTAATGGAAAGAAAGGTCTGTCAGCAAAAACAACTTTGTCAGCAAGCATTACCATGTATGGGATTGTGTACAGTGTAGATATGATATTGTTTATAGTGTGGATACGGTGATTGTGTATAGTGTAGATGTGATATTGTTTATGGTGTGGATACGGTGATTGTGTACTGTGTAGATATGATATTGTGTACAGTGTGGATACGATATTGTGTACAGCGTAGATATGATATTGTGTACAGTGTGGATACGATATTGTGTACAGTGTGGATACGGTGATTGTGTACAGTGTGGATACGATATTGTTTATAGTGTACAGTGTAAATATGATATTGTTTATAGTGTGGATACGGTGATTGTGTACAGTGTGGATACGGTGATTGTGTACAGTGTGGATACGGTTTTGTTTACAAATTTGACAAACTCTTCACCCATGCGCTTGCAGAGTAGCAAAGGCCGAACGGGAAATGCAACAGTACCGGAAGGAGGCAGAGACTCTTAGGGGTGTTAATACGGATCTGCAGAAAAAGTTGCAAGTGAGTGAATTATACTGTGTTGCACTGTTACAATCGTGCATAACGTACAAGTTATGTCCACACTGTGCTGTTATGTTGCAATCCTGCATGACGTTCAAGTTATGTCCATACCAGGGTTATTCAGTTTGGGGTTCGGTCAAAAGTTCGTCAAACTCGTCGTCTTGCAAACTTTCACGCATTTTAACGAACCCTAAAAATGCCGTTCGAGGCTACTAAAAGTTCGTCAAACTTTATGCTCTTGTTTCAAATTTCAGCTCCAAAAATGTAGTTAAAAATGCAGGAAAAAGCCTTAGATGGCTGTCAAACGTTCTGATTTTTTGTGTACAGATAAAATAGAATATATGTATTTAAGACAATTCAAGCAAGTTTTGGACGAGTATGACATCAGGAACCAGCAAATCCTCCATTTTCGAATTTGCACATCGAAGTGCTCGAACAGTTCGAGGGTTCTAGAACTTTCACGAAATTCATCAAACTTCATCGAACCCTTGCTCCCAAAAAATCAAACTGAACAACCCTGGTCCATACTGTGCTGTTATGTTGCAATCGTGTTTGACATATAATTAGGATTGGCCAGCACCATATATAGGGACCGGCGTTTGCTAATAGTGCTCTATATCGAATTGCTTAGTTAGTATTTCCGGTCATTGTTGTACTGTTCTGATAGATGTATTTTTTTTGTAGCACTGTACATTTTAAAAAATATAACCCGTGCCGAAATCAAGACCGTCAATTTTGTTGCGAGCTGCAAGGCTGCACTTGTGTGTGGCACAAAGCTACAAAGGTGCTGTACAAAGCTGCATGCGCATGCATGAGGCACAAAGCTGTGTGGCACAAAGCTGTGTGGCACAAAGCTGCATGCGCATGCATGAGGCACGTGTGTGTGGCACAAAACTGCATGCGCATGCATGAGGCACAAAGCTGTGTGGCACAAAGCTGCATGCGCATGCATGAGGCACGTGTGTGTGGCACAAAGCTGCATGCGCATGCATGAGGCACAAAGCTGTGTGGCACAAAGCTGCATGCGCATGCATAAGGCACACAGCTGTGTGGCACAAAACTGCATGCGCATGCATGAGGCACGTGTGTGTGGCACAAAGCTGCATGCGCATGCATGAGGCACAAAGCTGCAAAGGTGCTGTACAAAGCTGCATGCGCATGCATGAGGCACACAGCTGTGTGGCACAAAACTGCATGCGCATGCATAAGGCACAAAGCTGTGTGGCACAAAACTGCACGCGCATGCATGAGGCACACAGCTGTGTGGCACAAAGCTGCATGCGCATGCATGAGGCACAAAGCTGTGTGGCACAAAACTGCATGCGCATGCATGAGGCACGTGTGTGTGGCACAAAGCTGCAAGGTGCAGCGCTATATTTGGGGCCTGAATCCTTCCAGAGCGTGACAGAAACTATTTCCGAATTCAATTTATGCCAGGTGCCATTGTGCACGGTGCCCATGCACGAGACCCTTGTGCATGACCCTTGTGCAAGGCCCTTATGCACGGTGCCCATGCGCGAGACCCTTGTGCACGGTGCCCTTGTGCACGGTGCCCATGCGCAAGACCCTTGCGCAAGACCCTTGTGCAAGACCCTTGTGTATGGTGCCCATGCGTGAGACCCTTGTGCACGGTGCCCATGCGCAAGACCCTTGTGCAAGACTCTTGTGCAAGACCCTTGTGCAAGAATCTTGTGCAAGACCCTTGTGCATGACCCTTGTGCAGGACCCTTGTGCACGGTGCCCATGCGCGAGACCCTTGTGCAAGACCCTTGTGCAAGACTCTTGTGCAAGACCCTAGTGCAAGACTCTTGTGCAAGACCCTTGTGCAAGACTCTTGTGCAGGACCCTTGTGCGTGGTGCCCTGGACGCCGTCCAAGTCTGTTGCCAAAACTCCTTTGGGATGGGGGAGCTCTGGCAGATTTAGCAGCTGAAACGTAGCATATCATAGTGCCATATGGCACCTGAAATGTAGCATATCATAGTGCCATATGGCACCTGAAATGTAGCATATTATAGTACCATATAGCAGCTGAAACATTATAGTGCTATATAGCACCTGAAACGTAGCATATCATAGTGCTATATAGCACCTGAAATGTAGCATATTAGAGTGCTATTTAGCCCCTGAAATGTAGCATATCATAGTGCTCCATAGCAGCTGAAATGTAGCATATCATAGTGCTATATAGCACCTGAAATGTAGCATATCATAGTGCTATATAGCAGCTGAAACGTAGCTTATTATAGTGCTATATAGCACCTGAAACGTAGCATATTATAGTGCTATTTAGCACCTGAAATGTATCATAATATAGTGCTATATAGCAGCTGAAACTTAGCATATCTTAGTGCTATATAGCACCTGAAACGTAGCATATTATAGTGCCATATAGCAGCTGTAACGTAGAAAATCATAGTGCCATATAGCACCTGAAACGTAGCATATCATAGTGCTATACAGATGCCTCATGTAGGCCAATCCCTGACTGTGTATATACGGTGTATGTGCAGAATTCTTTGGCAGGGAAATCACCAAATGTACGGGCATATATATATATATATACGGTTCTGGCCAACCCTACTATTTGGCCAACGCCTGAAAGGTTATTCGCTACAAACAATGTTGGCCAGAACTGTATATATACACCGTACATGACCGTATATTTGGGACTTCCTTTCCAGACATACCGTATATATATTATACGGTTTGTCTGGAAGGAAATTACATATGGCCGTGGTCAACCCTGGTATAAAAATTGGTGAAGCAAAATTGGCATAATCAGGCCAATGCCTGTCAGTGCGTCGGTCTGCGCAAAAATTGAAGTTGGCCATAACTAAATGTATTTAATGTATATACGGTGCTTTTGGCAGGGAAGTCACCAAGTATACGGTGTTCATATACGGGTATGGCCAACTCTAGCAAAAATACACACCAATCACCAAGGGCTGCACAGATTTGAGTATGCTAGTGCAAACGCATTTGCAAGTCAAGCATCTACAGACAGGCCAATTTAGTCATATGATCTTAAGTGTCTATTTCGTAAACGATATTATGATTGTGCAAATAGTCCAAAGGAATTACTTTATAATCTGTGAACAACTGCAACAATTTCTTAGTGACGCCTTCCGTTTACACACACACACACACACACACACACACACACACACACACACACACACACACACACACACACACACACACACAGACACGCACACACATATACACACACAGGGTGCCAGTAAGCAGCATCCTGCAAGACGAAGGCTTTAACGCGATACGGTGGGTGTGTATATGTGTGTTGTGCACACACTTGCTTACACATACCCTGTACATAGCTAATCAATGTGTGCGGGTGAAGTAGCAAGTGGCATGAACTTAAATGGCTCACAGTTATGGAATTTTTAAATGAAGTTGCGTTGGAGCTGCGCATATTCTCTGTGGATTCACACTCAAGGTTTACAAGGTTCCGTTAATTTACACTCAAGCAATCTACATTCCATCATTGGTCTCTAGAACACTTTGTGTTAGACCTTTGCAATGCTGGAATGACTGAGAGCCTTGTAGCTTAGAATAGTTTATCTCTTAGCGTACAGATTGTGAGTCACCAACTTGAGTAAAAACCTCTTGCTGAGAAGGATGGTGCTGTCCAGTTGTCGGCCAGTGCTCTGGTTGCAAAGTCATTTATTCTAGGTAGTATGTGCGCGATTATTACGGGCATTACACAAATGCACACACGCAGCAACTGATACACTTACATTGTGTGAGAGAAATTACGCATGTGCAGTCATTACAGGCAAAACACACAGTCATCACACACACACACACACACGCACGCACACACACACACTTGCGCATACACGCACACACACATGCACGCATGCACGCACGCACACACACACACATACACACACGCACACACACAAACACACACACATACACTTGTGACATTTGACAGAATGCTTCGGGAATTGCGACTCTGGGATAAAGGCTGAGCCAAAGTGTTGCCATTTCGCACGAGTGTTGTCTCAGATCGAACTGGCCAGTCTCGCTGTTGTGTGGAATTATTTAGTTGAGTGATTTCTGAGCACAGCTGCCTTTAGGTAGTGGCGCTAACATTTTTGCTCGTGGTATGCTTTGCCTATGGCAGTCCTATAGCTAAACAGGTCAAGGAAGAACAGCACTGGAGGTGGGGATGATACAATACGCCCACGGCATAGATTGGGTTGTGACCGGTCCTTGCACAGCTTAGAAGGTCAGGGAAGCACTGCCGTGTGACATTATGTTGCTGATGATGCTCACGGTATAATTCTGGTTATGGAATAAGAGGATAGGGAAGCACTGCCGTGTGACATTATGTTGCTGATGATGCTCACAGTATAAATCTGGTTGTGGATTAAGAGGATAGGGAAGCACCGTCATGCGAGGTTGTGATGCTGATATTGTTGCAATGAAGAAGTGCTACAGGGGGGAGACAAGGTTCACTGCCAGTTCGGCTGTTTCATATTCTGTCGAATGCTAAAACGAGGTCTCGCAGCAACTGTCCAAGCAGGCTGTGAATTCTTCACAAGAAAGCGCGTGCACTTCATGCTAAATTTTATTTCATTTGCGTTGTGGGATGCTGTGGGGGAAATGGGTCGATGCCGAGGAGATGCAGCAAGCCTGACAGCAAGCAGCACAGTGGGTGCTTCATGACGGTGTTGTGTTGCTGAGCTGCTGTGTTAACAGTGTGTATTGCTGCTGCTGAGTTGCTGTGCTAACAGTGTGCAGTGCTGCTGCTGAGTTGCTGCGCTAACAGTGTGTAGTGCTGCTGCTGAGTTGCTGTGCTAACAGTGTGCAGTGCTGCTGCTGAGTTGCTGTGCTAACAGTGTGTGGTGCTGCTGCTGAGTTGCTGTGCTAACAGTGTGTAGTTCTGCTGCTTCATGACAGTGGGTAGCGCTGCTGAGTTGCTGTGCTAACAGTCCCTGTGCTAAATAATCCAACGTGCAGTTGTACTGAGCTGCTGCTTTGAGCTGCTTTGTATTCTTCATGGCGGCATGCAGCAGTGCCTGGCACCTGCATCAACTTGCTGTGTATCCTTCATGGCAGTATGCGGTGGTGCTGTGTATTGAGTATGGCAGTGCGCTGTGGTGCTTGGTGCCTGCGTTAATTTGCTTTTGTGCCACGTGCAGCGTTTGATGGTGCTGAGCTGCTGCGTGATGATACAGTGAGTAGTGCATGATAGTGTGCAGTGTGCAGTGGCGCTCGATACGCAATTTGTTGCTTTTATGTTCTGAATTGGGAAGCATTGAGACTAGATTGCGGCACTGTCCTCGGGCAGAACTATCAAATTGATAACGTCAACCCTCAAGAAGTACAACGTAAGCTTATAAAGTGGTAACCACTCGTCCATTCAGAACTGCGTAGACTACAAGAAGCAGACTGACGTGTGGTCATGAGCTGTTTGCATAGCAATCTGTTGTGTTTGTAATTTCATTGTGAGGGGGGTCCGAGCTCACACGAGAGCTTATGTTGTTCTTCTGGTGAGACAAAGTGCACACAAGCCCGCGATGCACGGTTCCACATCATCACCACAGGCACGTGTCATTTCATGTCAACTCTCATCGTTTGGAACGCAACAATGTGTGGTCGGTTGCCGTTCGGTTTGTTTCTGACGTGTGGCACAGTTTTATAGAACAGCAGCAAAAACGTGGAAGCATTATTTTTGACGTGTGGCACAGTTTTATAGAACAGCAGGAAAAACGTGGAAGCCTTGTTTTTGACGTGTGGCACAGTTTTATAGAACAGCAGGAAAAACGTGGAAGCCTTGTTTTTGACGTGTGGCACAGTTTTATAGAACAGCAGGAAAAACGTGGAAGCCTTGTTTTTAACGTGTGGCACAGTTTTATAGAACAGCAGCAAAAACGTGGAAGCATGGTTACAATGGTTATAGTCGGGGTTTATGCACCTTTTTCTATACGTTGAAATTATGGTTCCTGGTATCAAAATGGCTCCTTTCCCTTAATTGATGTGGGGAGTGTTTTTCCTGCATGCGTCGTTTCAGAATTGTTTACAGGAATCAAGAACAGGTGGTTTTTGTGGGAGTTCGACTCTGTTCAGGTTGGAGAGGCAGACTTGTGCTAGAGGGCAGGAGCTCTAGGCGCTGTGATATCATTCACCTTTTTGTTCCCCTACAACAATGTAAGGTTCAAGTTATTGTGTGTAGCCAGTCACTCTTCGTCTGATTTGATTGATCACCCCCATGGTTACACTGTAACCATTGGCAATGAATGCAATGGGGATTGAAAACAACGGGAGGTCAGACCTTCGGCCAGGTTGTTCTATGGCTATTAAACTTCGGACTGGTCTCAGCCGGCCAACCTTTAGAGGCGAGGGAGGAGAGAACTCGATTTTTTTACTGAGAAAGGGAAAGGAAAAAAGGAAAGAAAAAGAACGCAGGTAGCGTAAACACTACCGGCATGGATTAGGAAAGGATGTTGTTTTGTATTCTGCACTACTCAATGGATGCAAAGACACAACATCCCACCTGAAGCATAAGAAAAGAAGAAAGAAAAAACTACGCAGGCAGTGAAAACCACTCCCCACATTAATTAAGGAAAAGGAGCCACTTTGGTACTGTAAAGCTCCTCCACCACGGAGCACAGAAATAAGACAAGCTTGTCGGTGGGGATCAGGTGGTTGAGATTCAGAACCCTGCACACCACTAGGAGTATTGCTCAGATATTTGTGAGGGTTGTGTTCAATGTCTCGTCTCATCTGTATGATGTTTGTTGTGATCTGATTGCATGTAGTTTTTAGTTTGGTTTGGATTACAAAGGCCTCCAGCCTGGCATGGCTGCTCAACCTATAGGTCCCAACAAATAAATAAATCAAAAAGATCGACAGCTGCACTAATAAATTTGTAAACTTCTGAGTTATGTTAAAAAACAAAACCTTTGATATCACCTTCAAAAATATTATTAAATAAGTGGATGAACTGGTGCCGTAAATGTTCGGTACCGATACATCTGATTGCATGTAGGCTTACTTGTCTTAAAAGTTCAGTCAAGAAGTGTGACTGCTAGGTAGCCCTTACTTTTTTATAAGTGCTGTGGCATGCAGGCCAGTAACTCCGAGGCTGTCAGGAGTGGGTTCCTTGCGTGGCTGCTGTTTATGGTGCCTGCTGCTCCTAGGAGCATGGTGTGAAGGTTTTTGCGGTGTCTGAGTAAGCGAGGCACTACCACTTGTGTGCCTTTTCTGCTTATTGAGTTGAGAGAATGTATACACTGTACTTTATTTCGATGAGATGTACATCGGGTTAATTAAGTTGTATGTAGTTAGTATGTTAGTATGTCTCTTGGTTTCATTGCCAGGGCGTATGAATTGGCAGCGCCATCTGCTAGATTATCATGGGCAACTCTTTTTATTTGCATTATGACAAACCTAGTTTGATACGTGCCTGCTGTGTTTGTTTGGGGCGTGGTTGCTGGGTCGGAGTAACTATAATTGTATCTGGCTTGCTAAAATTTTTGCCACTGCTGTGCAATGAGATTATGGTTACAATGGTTACAATGGGGGGTGACCTTCAGCCAGGTTGTTTGGCTGATCGGCTGCTGACTGGTCTCGGCCAGCCACGAATAAATCCATAAGCTCAAAAAGAAAAAAAAAGTCTATTGTTCTGCTGAGAAAGGAAATCATGAACAAGTTGGTTGTTGACCTGTTGCAGCAAAAAGGGTTGGGCTGCTGAAAAGTCCTCAAAAAAAGGTGTAAACAGGAAGGAAAAGTGTTTCCTCAGCTCACAAACTCGATGGTCTTGGCAAATTAAAAGAGCAAGCACCTCGTTCTGAACATGTTCATCTTCACCAGGACATTGGTCACAAACGTGCAATGAGATTAGAAGGTAAGAAATAGCCAGGTTGGAATCATTCATATCTGTGTATCTACAGAAGGGCTTTTAATGCTTTGATGTACCATTTCGCGATCGTCTATGCCTGCTTGTGCTAGCAGGCATGCACCCCGTGCACCTTGTTAGAGACGCTACACACACTATCGGCGTGAAATAGGAAAGAATGTTTTGCTCAGCCTATTACCTACACTTTACTTGGTCAGAAACAGGGAGGACATTTAATGGTGATTCAGTGGTGTGAAGGCAGTTACGTGTATACACCAGGAGGATATTTCAGAAGGTTGTTTTCTATGTCTTGCTTGCTTGTCGGTTTTGGTTGAATTTGTTGCGACTTGAGGTAAGGTAAGGTAAGGTTACATCGCTATATATGCCTCTGGGGGGCATCTGATCGGAGATGTCGCGGCTCTATTGTGGCATTCTATGGGACCTGCTGTGGCACGGAAGCTTCCGAATCTTTGCAATAGTGCTGTGGAGTGAATCGGGTCGCTGTTGATTGAATTTGTTGCGGCTTTATTGTGGCATTATTCTATGGGTCCTACTGTGGCACGGGAGCTTCTGAATCTTTGCAATAATGCTGTGGAGTGGATCGGGTCGCTGTTGATTGATTTTGTTGCGGCTTTATTGTGGCATTCTATGGGACCTACTGTGGCACGGGAGCTTCTAAATCTTTGCATAAGTGCTGTGGAGTGGATCGGGTCGCTGTTGATTGATTTTTTTGTGGCTTTATTGTGGCATTCTATGGGACCTACTGTGGCACGGGAGCTTTTAAATCTTTGCAATAGTGCTGTGGAGTGAATCGGGTTGCTGTTGATTGATATTGTTGCGGTTTTATTGTGGCATTATATGGGACCTACTGTGGCACGGGAGCTTCTATATCTTTGCAATAGTGCTGTGGAGTGAATCAGGTCGCTGTTGATTGATATTGTTGCTGCTTTATTGTGGCATTCTATGGGACCTACTGTGGCACGGGAGCTTCTAAATCTTTGCAATAGTGCCGTGGAGTGGAACGGGTTGCTGCTGTAGGAAGTGCCTATAGCTCCTTGTTATCGGAATCGAGAATTTCAAGGTTTAGTGTCCTGTGCGGCTGAATTACAAGTCTAGGCAGGCAGTCTTGTTTTGAGCTGATGTAGCTTTGATAATAATCCTCAAAAATCCTCTTCAGAAAGGTTCCACGGAAGGGAGGTCCTCCTCCTTAATGAATTTGGCTGCTTCAGGTGAGATGCACTTCAGGTTATGCGGTTCGACAGAACAAAAAAATAATGAAGTGTGCCCCAAAAAAATTCCACCATGCATGGAGGGAAGGCTTAAACTTGGTGCCATGCTCAAAGCTAGCAGAATAGTAACAAAGCTGTACAATTGCGGACACCAGCATCTTACCTGGTGTTTAACTCTTTTAACTGGCTGCAGGTGAGCGGAAGAGTAGATGAGCGGAAGAGTAGGTGAGCGGAAGAGTAGGTGAGCGGAAGAGTAGGTGAGCGGAAGAGTAGGTGAGCGGAAGAGTAGTTGAGCGGAAGAATATCGTAGGTGAGCGGAAGAGTAGGTGAGCGGAAGAGTAGGTGAGCGGAAGAGTAGGTGAGCGGAAGAGACTTCTGCTACGTTCTGGTTGGCTGCTGTTTGCTTGGACGCTACGCTGTCACCCGTAGGCGGGATGGGGGAGTTGCGAGAGCTTAGAAGAAGCATCATGAAGCAAATTTACTATGACAGGCTTATTGTTGTCCTATCTGTCTCAGCCCATCAAATATGTTTTGTGTGGTTCAACGGACGGGGCCAAACGTTACGTGGTAACTCCTACCTTTAGGACCTAAACCCTAAACCTAACCCTAAGTGGTACAGAAGGTAAACCGAAGTGTGATGTCACACTACTGAGTATAATTATAACGTAATTATAACAGTGACTGGAGTCAAAAGGGCAAGTTCAATCCTTGCAACATCATCACCCTAGATGTTTAGCTGTTATTAATATAAAGTAGAAGTGGCTACGCACGCTGCCGTACTTCGTAAGACCAAATGGCCCAAGAGGTGCGTGCAGCGCACACGTAGAGCACACTCCCCTGACTAAACCCTAGAATCGAGGGTCTGCTGTGCGATGCTAGTTCGTTGTGATCGTGCAGCGGAACAAAAGATTTGAGCACATATTCGGAAAGACACAATCCTGGTACTTTATTTTTTTGTTTAGCTGCGCCATCACAACAAACTTTGCGATGGCGTTTGGGGTGTCAAACTGGCCCATTTCTGGCCCGTCCCTGCACCATCCACCGAGAATTTTAAAGCAATACAAAGCTGAGAACAATTCATGACATCCTGCGGGGCAACCCGTGATCTAGGCGCGGGAATATTGGCCGGAAAAGATGGCATCAATTCCTGGCTTCTCTAAAATGAGAAAATGAGGTTTATAGAGGTTTTACTTATAATATGCATGCTAGGCCAGCATCAGAAATCCCCATTTCTGATCCTCGGTTTTGGCCGGGGGTTCAACAGACGAGAAACCGAACGCTTTTTGCGGCCCCGATAGACCACCCGCCCGCCCCTTCAAACTTAAATTGACACTTATAGCAGTTTAGTGAATGCACGCCGAGTTTCAGGGCGTACGGTGCAGTGTCTGAGCCGCAATGACATCGCACAGGCTTGAGGTCACACTTTGCTGCCAACTTCGGGTCAGTCAGGGGAGTGTGCACGTAGAGCCTACATAAATTTTTGACTATAATATTTGTGCTGAATTTATTACAATGTCCGAACTCGGATCGAATTCGGAGCAGAAGGTTTTAATCCTCTGCAAGACACAAGACACTATTTTATTTCCTTAACATTACATTCATGTTCCATTCCCCTTCCAGGTTTGACCGGTCAGGCAGGTGTTGGCACCTGCCTTCTAAGCACCTGAGCAAATACTGGTGGGTCACTAACTTCCTGTCCAGTATCATGCACTATAAGTTCATTATGCAAGCTGCGTTTATATGGCTATGCCTGCCCAACTCGAATGTGACAGGCGATAATTGTTCCGCTCAGCACGTGGAAGAACTCCTCTCCACTCACCGTGAGACACCAGTGAACTCATGGCAGATGGAACAGCATCTCCTCAGCCTGCTCAACAGGAGGTAGCGCCAAGCAGGGAGGAAGTGGGAACCGAAAGCTTGTCTAGGGAGGGAAACCGGCATGCTGAGGAAAGGGCTCAGCAAGGAGAAGGAGAGAGTTCTGCAAGTGAAGGTGATCAGCAGGGTGCTAGCGCTGAAAACAAAGGTGCCGAGCAGGAGGGTGCCATGATCAAAGCCGAAGGCGTTGAGCAGGTGAAAGCTGGTGTGAAACAGGATGTTGTAGCTGCAACAGGTTCTGAGCTGGAAAGCAATGCTGCAAGCAATGCAGCAGCAGCAAGCACAGCAGCTGAAGTTGAGATTGTTGCTGGTGGGGAATTAGAGCCAAGCGAAGCTGCAGGGGGTGACGATGCAAGCAGGTCAGCAGCAGCAGCAGCAGCAGCAGCAGCAGCAGCAACAGCAGCAGCAGCAACAGCAGAGAGCGAGGGGGTGCCTAGTGAAGCTGCAGCAGCAGAAAGCAAGGATGCAAGCAAGGAAAAAGCAGCACATCCCAGGACGAGTTCACCTAATGCAGACAGATCAATAGGGGAGCCTGGTGGGGGTACTTCATCAACAAATGCCACAGGTGAGGAAAGGGCAGAACAACGCTCTGTTTCCGCTGTTTGAGTGCATCTGTCGCAAAAGGGTGTTGCTAGGAGTGAGGGCGAGCAATGTGCATGTGAGACTGAGTTAGAAGGAGCGTAAGTACTCCTGGAAATTAAGGCGGTGACGTAGCAGCGGGCACGTGAAATGAGGAAGGCTTGGTAATGTTCTGGCAGGGGGGTATTCTGGCGGTTTCGGGAGAGCATACAGCAGGGACATGTGTATATGTGTATGTACTATGTATTTATATGTGTGTGTATGTGTGTATGTGTGTGTGCGTGTGTATGAGTGTGTATGAGTGTGTGTGTGTGTGTATGTGTGTGTGTGTGTGTGTGCGCGTGCGTCCTGCTTATTTGCGAGTGTGTGTGTGTGTATTGGTTTGACCAGCTACTGAATCTGGCAAGCAACATTTGCCAGGAATGAGTGGTTACCCAGAAAGATTGGTAGTAGACATGCCTGCTCAGCACGCGATTTACACTCATACATATATACATACACACATACATACATGCACACATGCACACACTCACACACACTCACCACACACACACTCACACAAATACACAAATACACACATACACACACCACACATGCACATTCCTTTTGATTAGTGACAGTGGTCATGTCAGTCCACCTCTCTGGGTTGAACTGTTCAAAAGTTTAAGCCGACATAATACCATAGCTAGACAGAAGTGGTAAACAGGACCACATCAAACACAAATACACACATACACACATACACATACACAAATACACAAATACACACATACACACACCACACAGATACACTCACACCCACACCCACACGCATGCACACATGCACGCACGCACGCACGCACGCACGTACACACGCACACTTGCAGATGCTAGCATGAACGTACGTGCGCCGCCCCCCCCCCCCCCTTTCTTCCACGCACGTGCTTTCACGCACAATGTATACCGCGTTGCGCATCCACACACAATTCATCTCCTGAGGCTGCGTTCATATACGCATACACACATGGGCAGGTTCTGATGTGGCTACCACTTCTCAGGCAAAGGCTGGTATCTCCTTTGGCGGAATCACTGGTGCGTCCGTGTTTTTGTATGTGTGTGTGCGTTTGTGTGTGTGTGTCTGTGTGTGTGTGTGTGTGTGTGCATGCGTGTATGTGCGTGTGTGCGCGTGTGCGTGTGTGTGCGTGTGTGTGTGCGCGAGTGTGTGTGTGTTTTTGGCCCATCTTCTTTCTGCATTGTTATCCATCCACTGCGGGAAGTTTAAGCACAGGTCGAAGTGAAACCACGTGCATCCCTTTTGGCTCAATCTCTTCCTGTGCATCGTTATCCTTCCACTGCAGACAGTAGCGGTAGCAGTAGTAGGTCGGAGTGAAACCACGTGCGTTCCTTTTGGCTCATTTCTTCCTGTGCATCGTTATTCTTCCACTGCAGACAGTAGCGGTAGCAGTAGTAGGTCAAAGTGAAACCACGTGCGCTCCTTTTGGCTCATTCTCTTCCTGTGCATCGTTATCCTTCCACTGCAGACAGTAGCGGTAGCAGTAGTAGGTCGGAGTGAAACCACGTGCATCCCTTTTGGCTCACTTTCTTCCTATGCATCGTTATTCTTCCACTGCAGACAGTAGCGGTAGCACCCTCCCACCTCCCTCTCTCATCAGACCTAGGGTGAAGTCCGCCTTGCCTGGCGCTGCTAAAGAACAGGTGTGGCTTGACTTTCTATGACTCCCTAGTCACCGCTGGCTTTTGTGTAGGATTGGCCAGAACCATATATTATGTGTAGGTTTGTCCAGAACCATATATATACATATATATACCTTACAGAGATGTATTCATTCCGCCTTGCCTGGCGCTGTTAGAGAACAGGTGTGGCTTGTCTCTCAATAACTCCCTAGTAGGGTGGCCCAGAACCATACATTTATAGGTATATACGGTGTACATATGTATTTTAAGCAGGGAAATTACCATACATCCGGTCATATACGGTGTGTGTATACGGTTCTGGCCAGCCCTAGTCCTTAGTCACCACTGGCTTGTGTGTAGGTTTGACCAGAACCATATATATACCGTACCAAAATTTTATCATCCCGCACCCCAAAAAAAAAAATTTAGTTTTGCAAATCCGCAACCAATCCGCACCCCCTTCAATATTTATTATAATCCAATCCGCAGGCCATTTTAAAGCCATTCTCACCAATTTAGGCCATTTTCACCAATCCGCAGGCCTAAAATTATTTATTTAATTTTCTGTCCGCACTTGGCCGCACCCCTCAAAAACAATATTTTTGCGGGGTGATATAATTTTGGTACGGTATATGGTTTATATACGGTGTTTTTGGCAGTGAAACCCCCAAACATGCGGTCCTGTACGGTGAATATATACGGATCTGGCCAACCTTTCTTATGTGTGAGGCCTGCCTTGCCTGGCGCTGTTAAGGAACGGCGCTGGCCTGCCTTGCCTTACCCTGTTAAGGAACGGCCACAGCGCTGCTAAGGAACGGCACTGGCCTGCCTTGCCTTACGCTGTTAAGGAACGGCGCTGGCCTGCCTTGCCTTACCCTGTTAAGGAACGGTGCTGGCCTGCCTTGCCTTACCCTGTTAAGGAACGGCCACGGCGCTGCTAAGGAACGGCACTGGCCTGCCTTGCCTTACCCTGTTAAGGAACGGTGCTGGCCTGCCTCGCCTTACGCTTTCAAGGAACGGCCACAGCGCTGTTAAGGAACGACCACAAGTGGCTCAGCTTAATGCCGTCGCAATCATGGAAAATTTGCATACAAGGCCAGTCAGAACCGATGCACTCAACGCATTTGACTGTACGATGGAAACTTCTCTGCTGACGGTATCGCACGTAAATTAGATGTGTATGTGTGTAGTTCTGGCCTTTCCTGCACATCCTGGCGTTATAAAATTTTACCAAACTGGAGGACAGGGTCAGCATCTTGTGGCTCAGCTTCTTGTAATAATGATGCATTCCACACCTGCCTATGCCACACACACACACACACTCACACACACTCACACGCACTCACACACACACACAACACACACACGCACACACAGACTAGCATGCACACATGCATCACGTGATGCGTTTATCGGGTCCTTTTGTGGTTGCTGCGTACATTCTTCAGTTGTGTCGACGTGTGAAGCGTGGTCTTTTCAGGTTGTGCTTCACCAGGTTGAGTGAATTGCTCAAAATTGCTCCACCAGGTTGAGCAAAAGACCTGGTGTGTTACGCTTCTCACCCATTGTTGCTCTTCTTCCCATTGTTGCTCTTCTTGCCCACTGTTGTGCTTCTCACCCATTATTTCAGGAGAGGAGAGAGCTAAGGCCAGGGTCAGCTGACGTCTCCAAAGCAAAAGATGCTAATGTGAGCTCTCGTGTGTGTGTGTGTGTGTGTGTGTGTGTGTGTCTGTGTGTGTGTTTGTGTGTGTGTGCGTGTCCTTTTTACACAAGATATGCCACAGCAGATAGCACACCCACAGCAGTAATGCTGCTGAACATAGCAGCACAACTCATATATGGGTGTGCGTATGCTGTTTTTCTCGCTCAGCAGTACAACCTTGCCTGCGTGATGTCTCAATATACAACGTAAGCGTTGCTGCTTAGAATATGCCATGCCGTGTCTCAGCTGAACGATGCCTACATGGGTTTTAGCTCAGAGCTTGATGGGATCTAGGAATAAATATGATTTACCAAATCCAAGCAAACGAGCATGTTTTGAACCTGGAGGTGCCAGGTGAGATACTATATAACCAGGGATGTGTCATACGGTCATTTGGGACGTTCAATACGCTTTTATATACGTGTTAAATACGATACGGAGTGTTACTTACAAGTATGCCGTATGACACATCCCTTTATAGAATGATATGCTTTTGCCCAGATCCTCCGTAATTGCCTGTCATAACTTGCACCAGCTATCCGCGTTCCACTCGGGGCCATACCTTAACGAATTATAGCCGTTATGGTGGAAATGCGATAATTAGTTTCCGTCTCACACTCTTTATGGAGTGAAGAAACCGAAACCCGTTGTAATCCTCTCGGTCGAGATCACGTCGTCCAAAATACGGAGTCCAACTCCCTGCGTTCCACCTGGTTTAGGAAATCATTTGCGTAAAAGGTACACAGAGTGCAAATAATTTACTAACACCAGCTGCTCCTTGCATCGACTCCTGCATGCTACCCTGTGCAGGGAGCTATTTCCGTCCCAGAGCTGAGCAACAAGCAGTCCATTGGCTCTGATGATTTGACTATTGATAGTGACAAGGCAAATCGCATGGTAAGTTTGGCAACTGCTAACAGGATTGCAAATTCCATTGCGAGCTACCCAGCATGCCACAAACTGCACTTTGGAATGCGCTGCTAAAAAACATACCCTGCAGAGTACGCCAAGACAGATTTCATTGCAAGCCAGGCAATATGCCACAATTTGAACAGAAGAATGCGCTGCCAAAAACATACCCTGCAGAGTACGCCAAGACAGATTTTCATTCCAAGTCAGGCAACATGCCACAAACTGCACCATAGAATGCGCTGCCAAAAACATACCCTGCAGAGTATGCCAAGAAAGATTAGTAATTGCAAGCCAGGCAACATGCTACACCAGTACTGTGCGTAATGAGTAAAGTGGGCCCGAACCATAAATAGACGGTGCATATACAGTAATTTTGGCAGGCAAATCACCAAATATACGGTAGTATGCGGTGTATATGTACGGTTCTGGCCAACCCTAATAATGTGCCTGTCATTGTCAAGCACTGCCTGCTGTGTGTGTTAAGCACTACCTGCTGTGTGTGTTAGGCACTACCTGCTGTGTGTGTTAAGCACTACCTGCTGTGTGTATTAAGCACTACCTGCTGTGTGTATTAAGCACTACCTGCTGTGTGTGTTAAGCACTACCTGCTGTGTGTGTTAAGCACTACCTGCTGTGTGTGTTAAGCACTACCTGCTGTGTGTGTTAAGCACTACCTGCTGTGTGTGTTAAACACTACCTGCTGTGTGTGTTAAGCACTACCTGCTGTGTGTGTTAAGCACTACCTGCTGTGTGTGTTA
>Ga0307963_1001618_pt1:0-5000 | contig 17401 bp, 17 predicted proteins | sample OrgLakmetagen594_FD_201829 | JGI IMG/M metagenome (GOLD analysis project Ga0307963, IMG submission 201829) | Saline water microbial communities from Organic Lake, Antarctica - #594 | ecosystem: Environmental > Aquatic > Non-marine Saline and Alkaline > Saline | place: Antarctica: Organic...
TAGCCTCCTTCAGTTGGCCCCTCACGAGCAGCAGTCCAGCCATATTCAGTAGGCCCCTCACGTGCAGCAGCCAAGCCTCCTTCAGTAAGCTCCTAAAGTGCAGCAGCCCAGCCTCCCTCGGTAGGCCCCTCACGTGCAGCAGCCCAGCCCCATGCACTTCGAACTCAAAGTTGCCCTCATTATCCGACAGCATGATGAATGCATGCATTAATGCATTAAACGAGTGACAAACGGAATCTGCTTGCAGATTAAAGAAGTAGCCGATGGAGTGGCTGGGCTAGCTCCCCTGGCGCGTGCCTGCCAGGCACTCTCGTCCTTATGGTTTTTTACTCTAGCAGAGCTAAACTTTCGGCTCTGCCAATGCCCGCAACCCGGAACTAAAATAATTTAATTGCAGGTAGCCCGGGATGAATGGGAAAATAATGGGAAATAACTCCAGTTTTCCCAGACCAAAATTTCCAGACCCTACCCCGCGCGGGGGAACTTCACTGATCTCGGAGATCCAGGAAGACGAGAAAGACTCCACTGTCGCTCAGGACTTTAAATCCAATCAGCCACTTTAACAGGGTTTGAGCACGAAAGCATTAGAACGGATTAGCCAACTGAAACGATAAAACATTGTGTTTGCCTTGGCTCCAAACAGCCACTTTACAAACAAAGGTTTTAGCACAGAGGCATAAAAAAGGATATTCATTCACCTGTGATTTGTCAACTGAAACGATAGACATTTGCGTTTGTCGGGAAAAAACATTTTGTGTTTGTCAATTGGATGTATACACATTTACGCGTGAAACAAAATTTGTTAAAAAACAAACTGTACGTTGGCAGGGCGCTGGATAATACAACAATTGGAGCCTTTCCTAAAGCATGTGTGTGTGTATGTGTGTGTGTGTGAATGTGTGTGTGAATGTGTGTGTGTGCATGCTTGTGCTTGCGTGTGTGTGTGTGTATGTGCGTGTGCAAGTGTGTGTGTGTGTGTGTGTGAGAGAGCTTTCACGTTTTGCCCACCTGGGTGATTTGCAGTCCTCTGAAATCAGGGAATTGCGATGCCGGTAGCTTGTCACCATCCTCGTCAACCTATACAGGAGCGTGTGTGTGTGCGTGTGTGTGTGTTTGTGTGTGTGTGTATGTGTGTGTGTATGTGTGTGTGTGTGCATGTGTAGAGAAAAACTAGTACCCTGAGAGGGGGAGGCCGAAATTGGACGGGCGCGTACGACAGGGAACCCTGTAAGGCAAAAAAGAGTAGATGTTCATCTTGACACACACACAACTTCCTATGTACAAATGTAAGAAAGTTTAAGGCTAAACCTTCACATGCATACCTTTTATGTTGAGATACATATCGGAGGGGTCTATCAAACCATCGGCAAGCCAACGTATTCGAATGTAAGTCTTCTGATTTGGAACGCAACGCTATGAGTATGTGTACTCGAAACTAGGTTGAATGTTGATATCAAACTGGGTATATGTAACTAAAATTACAATGTGTATTTGTAGGGTTGGCTAGAAGTGTGTGGTGTGTGTTTGGTATGTGTGTGTGCGTGTGTGTATATATGCGGTTTATGTTATTATACATGCATTATATACGCATTGTATACGCTGTATATACAATTTACTTGTTAATTTGTTTTGAAGTTTAACTCGTTCTCATAGGTTGAGCGGCCATCCTAAATTATAAGCCTTTGTAATCCAAACTAAACAAAACGGTTGCACGCACTCAAACCTTGTCCTGAACCCACCTTGACGATGAGCTCCACCGTATTCCTCACGGAGGCCAGAGCTTCCTCTAGCTCTGGGCCTTCAAGGATTGCCCACTCCTGCATCTCAAATGAAACAATTTTCATGTATTAGTGCAGTGGTCAGAGCGAATGTGTGGGGATTTCTACAGCGCCAGACCCTCGAAATTGCCCACTCCTGCATCTTAATTTGACTAATTCTCGTTTGGCATTGCGGTGGTCGGAACGAACGTGAGAGAATTTTGTACAGCGCCAGACCCTCAAAAATTGCCCACTCCTGCCTCTTAATTCAAGTGTTTCTCGTTTGCCAGTGCGAGTGCCGTGGGCAGAGCGAATGTGTGAGGGATTCCTCTAGCTCATCACCCTCAAAATTTGCCCACCCCACTCCTGCATCTCAAGTAAAAATACATTTCTCATCTGTCAGTGCCGTGGTCAGAGCGAATGTGTGAGGGATTCCTCTAGCTCATCACCCTTGAAATTTGCCCACCCCACTCCTGCATCTCAAGTAAAAATACATTTCTCATCTGCCAGTGCCGTGGTCAGAGCGAATGCGTGAGGGATTCCTCTAGCGCCAGACCCTTACAGACTGCACGCTTCTGTGTCTCAGGTTGGGTTCGTTGTATTCAGCGTCAGCTTAATATCTGAGCAAAACATTTCAGGGCAACCTCTAACTCGGTTCCCTCAGAAACTGCTCACTCCTGCACCACAAATGCCACAAGCACTCTCTGCTGTTGGGTAAAGGGGCTAGAGCATATGCTTTCAGGCCCCTGCTCCTCTCTGCTCACCCACACCTTGCATACGCTCAAAATGATCCATACAGCTGAGGTGTGCTGTTGCTTCTGCTACTGCTGCTTAAATACCCTTACTGCAAAACAGTGACATTGATGCAGCCTGCCCCCTAGTCCCTAGAACATTTGAGCATCTCGCTCTGGTTGCCTGATACAGAGATTAATATGCTCATGCGGGAGCTGCTCCTCCACTCTTACGAAGTACGGGTGGCGAGCTGACCACTTCTACTTAACATGAATAACAGCTAAACATCAAAAGGCTATGATGACGTTGCAATAATTGAACTAGTAGGTAGGTAGGAAGGAGCAGAGCACGTCAAAGCCAGCAGCGCAATGGCGCGCTGCAGGGGGAGGGAAGCCTTCATCTTTGATCTGAGGTGCTGAGAAGTCAGCATGTGGCCCGTGAGCGAGTCTGTTCACAAAGGACCATGTCTGCAGGCGACCAGCTCCTTTCCATTTGGTTTTGGGGTAGGTATGGGATCAACCCTCACCGTGGAAGGCCGTCTGTCAGTGTCACATGCAAGCTGTCCATCAGTGTCACATGCAAACCGTGAAAGACGTTATCAACACAGGGAAATTTGCCCCACGCTGGGGCGTGCGATTGACAGAGGAGTGGCTCTCCCGCGAGTGACGACTGAGTTGGCCCTGATGTTCGCCCCACGCTCGGGCGTGCGATTGACAGAGGAGTGGCTCTCGCGCGAGTGACGACTGATTTGGCCCTGGGTGACCGCCCAACACCCAGGCAACTTTTGATCAAAAACCGCAAAGGAGAATGCTCGGTAATGCACGTATGTTTATTATTAGAGCTTCCGGGTGCCCAGAAACTTGGAGATGCCCTTGAACTACATAGCAGTCCATCATATGGAGCCCATACATCTGGAGGTCCACCTCTGGCAAGTTCTCCCCTCCTCTTTGAGCAGTTTACTGTCAAGACATAGGCTGAGTCAGATCCAGGATGAGCCGCCAGAGTCCACACCTTAAATACTACCCAATCAATCCTATTTGTAGATTCTGTGGGTACACCCCCTGCTAAGTCACCACATCATAAAAAATGACATGTTTTTAGGTCCTGGCCGATTTTTGTCTTAGGCACGGTGTGTGCGTGCATGCGTGTGTGTGCGCGCGTGTGTGAGTGCGTGAGTGTGTGTGTGTGCATGTGCACGGAACCTCAAGCACAGAGCCACGCGTGCATGACATCATGACATCGTACACAGCTATATGTACGTCCAGGCGTATGCTGCATGCCCTTCAACCTGACCCCTTGATCCTTTTGTAGTATCCTGCATGCCTTGGCTTCCTTTTTGTTATGCACGTTTGTCCATGCGTGGACGAGTCAATGCTCAAACGACTTAACGTTTAGGTACCACGAGGCATTACGTGATCCTGGGGAGGTTAATGAAATCGGCAAGACCGCCCGGCTTCCACAACCGCACAGCATGCGCTTACACTAGGACATAAGTAGGGTTGGCCTGAATCGTGCATCTTCACCGTACATGACCGTACGTGTGGTAATTTCCCTGCCATTAAAATCATGTATATACGAATGCACCGACCAAATCCGTGCATGTGTAAGCGGTATAATTTCATACATAGTTTCATATATATTTCCCATACGTACTTTTCTATACATAAACACCGGCCAACTCCGTGCATGTGTGCGCGGTATTTTTAGCAAGAATGTTATTATGGACATATACGGTAACAAGAAACAGGTACACACGATTCTGGCCAATATGCCTTACATACATACTATGAACGGCTACCTTGAAGGTTCCCTGCTGGGAATGCAATATATCCATAATTCTGGCCTGCCCTGAACATCAGCCAGTCTGACTTCCTGTTTGCTCAACGCGTGTGAAACAACAGTCCTGGCCTACCCTAAGCTTCAGCCAGTCTGACTTCCTGTTTGCTCAGAGCTTGCAATAAAGTGTGAGTCTGCCACAACCAACATTAATTTGAGTCACATAAATGCTTTCTGGCCAACGTGCCATACATACATACTGATGTCCCTCTTTGCTCAGAGCGTGCAATACAGTGTGAGTCTGCCACAACCAACATCAACTTCAATCACATAAAATGTTAAACACATGTCCCTTCCCCTATTGAAAATGCATTCCCCCCCTTATTGATGCCTGCAAACTTACCCCCTACCAAACAATTAGTTAACCCAACACCCACCCACCCACCCAAACACACCTTTGGTAGCTTGGTGGCAGCCTTGAAGTACAGCTCCAGCTCCCCTCTAGCCATATCCAGGCCTACACGTTGGAGTATGTGAGGATGGCACATTGCGATCTGACGCGGAGCCACGAAAGAGATCTCAGAGGGGACAGATTTGTCCTGAGGTAGTCTTGATATTAAAAGCACTGCTCAGGTGCCTCACAGATAGGGCATAACCATAAATGTTTGGTTTGCATGCGACACCAGCAAAAGGTTAGAACTAAATAGCCATGTCTCATGGAAGCAAAGCAGGTAT
>Ga0307963_1001618_pt1:7500-17401 | contig 17401 bp, 17 predicted proteins | sample OrgLakmetagen594_FD_201829 | JGI IMG/M metagenome (GOLD analysis project Ga0307963, IMG submission 201829) | Saline water microbial communities from Organic Lake, Antarctica - #594 | ecosystem: Environmental > Aquatic > Non-marine Saline and Alkaline > Saline | place: Antarctica...
ACTTGTGAAACGTGTGTGCGATTGTGTGTGCTCAGGCCCATACACTGTACGATGATATGTGCCCGTGCTATCACAGGCGTTGTGTGTGCAGTTATGTGTGCTCTCAGGCCCGTACACTGTACGATGTGTGTCCGTGCTATCACAGGCGTTGTGTGTGCGATTGTGTGCTCAGGCCCACACACTGTACGATGAGGCGTGCTCGTGCTATCACAGGCGTTGTGTGTGCAGTTATGTGTGCTCAGGCCCATACACTGTACGGTGGTGTGTGTCCGTGCTATCACAGGCATTGTTTGTGTGCAGTTGTGTGTGCTCTCAGGCCCATACACTTTACGATGAGGCGTGCTCGTGCTATGACAGGCATTGTGTATCCAGTTGGGTGTGCTCTCAGGCCCATACACTGTACGATGATGTGTGTCCGTGCTATCACAGGCATTGTTTGTGTGCAGTTGTGTGTGTGCTCAAGTGAGTTTGTCATGTGTGCTTGAACACGCATACACGTGTAGGGTCTAGATTTGGCCTGAACCACCAGTACACACCTTCAATTCAAAAAAATCTTGTGACAGGCAGTACACACCTTTAAGCAAAGAAAATCTCTGTACAGGCAGTACACACCTTTAAGTAAAGAAGATCTCTATACAGACAGTACACACCATTAAGTAAAGAAAATCTCTAAACAGACAGTACACACCTTAAAGAAAAGAAAATATCTATACAGGCAGTACACACCTTCAAGTAAAGAAAGTCTCTGTACAGACAGTACACACCATTAAGCACTGTCTGTCTAGAGACGTTCTTGCGAACAGTGTAGAGATGTTCTGTCTAGAGATGTTCTGTCTAGAGAGAGAAGTTCTGTCTAGAGAGAGAAGTCTGTCTGAAGAAGTTCTGTCTAGAGAGAGAATTCTGTCTGTCTAGAGAGAGAAGTTCTGTCTAGAAAGAGAGAGATGTTCTGTCTAGAGAGACAGAGATGTTCCGTCTAGAGATGGTTTTTTGCGAAATGTGTAGCTGGTGCTGTATTCCTGAGTGCGCACCATTAAGCACTGTCTGTCTAGTAGAGATGTTCTTTTGCGAAATGTGTTGCTGGTGCTGTATTCCTGAGTGCACACCATTAAGCACTGTCTTGTAAATGGCAAATGACTACATTAAGCTGGTGCTGTAATTCTATGACCCTGGCCCATCCTCAGCACGTGTGCAGTTAGTTGTGTGTGTGCTCATTCAACCCTGGCCCAGACTCAGCACGTGTGCAGTTAGTTGTGTGTGTGCTTATTCAATCCTGGCCCAGACTCAGCACGTGTGCTGTTAGTTGTGTGTGTGCTTATTCAATCCTGGCCCAGACTCAGCACGTGTGCTGTTAGTTGTGTGTGCTCATACATGAGGAGCTCTGCTTTATTTGACAAAATGTCTGTGTTACGGGTCCATACACACACACGCACACACACACATAAACACATAAAACACAACTGTAAATGGGCCCCTAAACAGGATATGGGTAGCGCAAATTGCGTATAAATGGTACACATGCACACGTATACACACATGCATACACACACGCACACACGCACATGCACACACAAAACATCAAACATAAAACGCGACTGTAAATGGGCCTTTAAGCAGGATATGGGTAGCGCAAATTGCGTATAAATTGTACACATGCACATGTATACACACATGCATACAAATACACGCACACATGCAAACACACACACACACACTCATACACAGGATGTACTCGTAAATGGGCCTCTAGGCAGGAGTGGCTTCCTTGCCGCCTTCTCCCTCATCTTCCTGTCCGAGATCGGCGACAAGACTTTTTTCATCGCAGGTAATTTGTTTGTTTGAACATTAAAGTCGTCAAGGTACTAGAGCTCAGCATGTGTAGAACTGCACAAACAGAGCAGACCCTCTGTTGCCTATGAGTGATCTGGCCCTGTTTTCCCTATTGCCTATGAGTGAGTTGGCCCAGTTTGCTCTATTGCCTATGAGTGATCTGGCCCTGTTTGCCCTATTGCCTATGAGTGATCTGGCCCTGTTTGCTCTGTTGCCTATGAGTGATCTGGCCCTGTTTGCTCTATTGCCTATGAGTGAGTTGGCCCTGTTTTCCCTATTGCCTATGAGTGAGTAGGCCCTGTTTGCCCTATTGCCTATGAGTGAGTTGGCCCTGTTTGCTCTATTGCCTATGACTGAGTTGGGCCCTGTTTGCCCTATTGCCTATGAGTGATCTGGCCCTGTTTGCCCTATTGCCTATGAGTGAGTTGGCCCTGTTTGCTCTATTGCCTATGAGGGAGTTGGTTCTGTTTGCCCTATTGCCTATGAGTGATCTGGCCCTGTTTGCCCTATTGCCTATGAGTGAGTTGGCCCTGTTTGCTCTATTGCCTATGAGTGAGTTGGCCCTGTTTGCCCTATTGCCTATGAGTGAGTTGGCCCTGTTTGCCCTATTGCCTATGAGTGAGTTGGCCCTGTTTGCTCTATTGCCTTTGAGTGAGTTGGCCCTGCTTGAGGCGGGGATGACGAGTGCAGGATGGCGTGCACGTTGCTCTGGCGCATTGTGTGTACGGTGTGTGGTTTGTGTGGCATTACAGAGTGCATGTCTCACATCTTGGTTACGGAATGTTGCACAATGTCAGAGCTTCACGCAGCGCACCTCTGACTCCTTCAAATCCGCGCAGCGCTGCTGGCGGCCAAGCTGGGCAAGTGGATCAGCTTTGCCGCTTGTGGACATGACTCTGACACCATACGCTTTTTGTTTCTTACATTATACCTTCGCGCAGTGCTGCTGGCGGCCAAGCTGGGCAAGTGGATCAGCTTTGCCGCTTGTGGACATGACTCTGACACCATACGCTTTTTGTTTCTTACATTACACCTTCGCGCAGCGCTGCTGGCGGCCAAGCTGGGCAAGTGGATCAGCTTTGCCGCTTGTGGACATGACTCTGACACCATACGCATTTTATTTCTTACATTATACCTTCGCGCAGTGCTGCTGGCGGCCAAGCTGGGCAAGTGGATCAGCTTTGCCGCTTGTGGACACAACTCTGACACCAAACGCTTTTTTGCTTTAAATTTTCTTAAATTATACCTTCGCGCAGCGCTGCTGGCGGCCAAGCTGGGCAAGTGGATCAGCTTTGCAGGCTCCCTGTCTTCCTTGTCCCTTATGTCTGTCATCAGTGTCGCCATCGGCGCTATCTTCTCCAGGGTGGGTGCGGATTGGTAAAGTGTTTGGCTTCAATGGTAGCGTTGTTCCTTCCTGCAAGATGATTCCTGCTTTCACTGTGTGGGTGCAGAAGAGTGAGGTGCATGGCTTGGAGGGTTGGATTGCTTCCTGCAATGCGTTTCTTAGTTTCAGTTTGTGGGTGCGGAAGAATTAAGTGCTCGGTTTTGCAGGTTGCGTTGCTTTTTGAAATGTGTTTCGTACTTTCACTGTGTGGGTGCAGAAGAGTGAGGTGCATGGCTTGGAGGGTTGGGTTGCTTCCTGCAATATGATTCCAGGGTTATTCAGGCACTTAGACGCAGCAATTGAGACAGCAAACACAGCAATTTGACGCAGCAGACACAACAATTTCCGAACAGAGGGTTACACACTGGCTTACACAGGCACTCAGACACAGCAATTTCTGGACACACACACACACACACACACACACAGTGACTTGACACAGCAGACAGCAATTATTCCGGACACACACAGTAATTTGACACAGCACATCAGCAAATCCCGGGTGCACGCCCCCGCCCTCCGTGCTCACACGATCACACCTTAGTGTTAAGACCTCCACATTCCGATCCACTGTCCCTGTGTGTGTCCCTGTGTGTGTCCCTGTGTGTGTCCCTGTGTGTGTCCCTGTGTGTGTCTCTATGTATGTCCCTGTGTGTGTCCCTGTGTATGTCCCAGTGTGTGTTCCTGTGTGTGTCCCTGTGTGTGTCCCTGTGTGTGTCCCTGTGTGTGTCCCTGTGTGTGTCCCTGTGTGTGTCCCTGTGTGTGTCCCTGTGTATGTCCCTGTGTCCGTCACCACTGTTGCCCTTTTACGTACACAGCCGTCTGGCGACAGAGAATTACCTTCCTCAGACACACACACATGCATACACACACACACATGCACATGCACACACAATCTACTGCTGTGGTCCGCTTCAGCATGCCATTTTGAGTACCATTTTCAGTACACAAGTGTGTGTGTGTGCGTGCGTGTTGGCCATGTGCATATGCATGTACGTACGTGTGCTTGTGCGTGTGCGTGCGTTTATTTGTGTGTGTATATGTGTGTTCCTCCCCTAAGCTGCTGTAATTCGTACATGAGTGGGTGTATGAGAGAAGTAGATTGTGTGTGCAAGTCGTTAATATGTGCGTGTTTCACACGCACAAATGCACGCACATGCACGCACGCACACACACACACACATACACACACACTCACGCTTCCATCTCACTGCAGCGAGCATGAAAGGGTTTGAGGTTTTTCAAACGGCCAGCTTCTCCATTAAAACTCAGCCTGCCAGCTCAAACACTGCTTCGCTGTGTTTCCACTGTATTGTGCACGATGCAGCCTCCTTGATTCAAACGGCCAGCTACTCCATTGAAACTCAGCCTGCCAGCTCAAACACTGCTTCGCTGTGTTTCCACTGTATTGTGCACGATGCAGCCTCCTAGATTCAAACGGCCAGCTACTCCATTGAAATTCAGCCTGCCGGCTCAAACACTGCTTCGCTGTATTTCCACTGTATTGTGCACGATGCAGCCTCCTAGATTCAAACGGCCAGCTACTCCATTGAAATTCAGCCTGCCGGCTCAAACACTGCTTTGCTGTGTTTCCACTGTATTGTGCACGATGCAGCCTCCTAGATTCAAACGGCCAGCTACTCCATTGAAATTCAGCCTGCCGGCTCAAACACTGCTTCGCTGTGTTTCCACTGTATTGTGCACCATGCAGCCTCCTAAATTCAAACGGCCAGCTACTCCATTGAAACTCAGCCTGTCAGCTCAAACACTGCTTCGCTGTGTTTCCACTGTATTGTGACACGCAGCCACTGCATGTGCACAACGCCCATTGTAAAACACACATGTAATACGTGTGCGACACACGGATAACAGGAAAATGTAATAATAATGAAAAACACACACATTATAAACAAGTGAACAATAGGTCGAGCTGTTATGCGTGAGACGCACGTATTATACTCAAAATCCAAGCACACACTCATGAGAATGTGATATCTTGTGCTGGTGCCGTGCCCCCAAGCTCCCTCCCAGCTAAGTGTGTGTGTGTGTGTTCCTGTGATGCAATGTCTGTTTACGCACAACGCGAGCAGACCATCTGACAAGGCGTACACACGTAAAGGCACGCGTGCAAAGGTGGCACACGTCAGGCTCGCATGCTATGGTGGCACACGCCAGGCTCACATGCAATAGTGGCACACGCCAGGCTCGCATACAAAGGTGGCACACGCCAGGCTCGCATGCAATAGTGGCACACGCCAGGCACGCGTGCAAAGGTGGCACACGCTAGGCTCGCATGCAATGGTGGCACACGTAAAGGCACGCGTGCAAAGGTGGCACACGTAAAGGCTCGCATGCAAATGTGGCACACGCCAGGCACGCGTGCAAAGGTGGCACACGCTAGGCTCGCATGCAATGGTGGCACACGTAAAGGCACGCGTGCAAAGGTGGCACACGTCAGGCTCGCATGCTATGGTGGCACACGCTAGGCTCGCATGCAATGGTGGCACACGTAAAGGCACGCGTGCAAAGGTGGCACACGCCAGGCTCGCATGCAATGGTGGCACACGCCAGGCACGCATACAAAGGTGGCACACGCCAGGCTCGCATGCAATGGTGGCACACGTAAAGGCACGCGTGCAAAGGTGGCACACGCTAGGCTCGCATGCAATGGTGGCACACGCCAGGCACGCATACAAAGGTGGCACACGTAAAGGCACGCTTGCAAAGGTGGCACATGCCAGGCATGCATGCAAAGGCAGCACATGCCAGGCAAGCGTGCAATGGTGGCACACGTAAAGGCTCGCATGCATTGGTGGCACACGCCAGGCTCGCACGCCACTTTACGCGTTTGAATCTGCTATGCAGGTGCCCGATGCCCTCAAGAGTACATTGCCCATCGGAGAGGTGGCCGGAGTCATCCTGCTGACAGTGTTTGGTATTCGGGCATTACAGGTGTGTGTGTGTGTGTTTGTCTGTGTGTCTGTGTGTATGTGAGTGTGTGAGTGTGTGTGTGTGTATGTGTGCTGCGTTGGGTGGATGTGGCAGTGTTGCAGTGTCTGGATTTCAAAATCGGCGTTTATCAAAAAGGTTGTGGGAGCAACCCTGCTAGCAGTGTTAAAGCATCCCAGCATTGCATGTGTGTGTGTTTGTGTTTGTGTGTATGTGTGTGTTTGTGTGTGTGTGTGTGTGTGTGCAAAGTTGGGCATTGCAGGTGTGTGCCACCTTTGGTGAATGCTGCAGTTTTGCAGTGTCTGGGATTTAACAACAGTAACGACCTCTGCAGGTATAACTTTTTGTGTGCATGGCTGACAGTAGTAGGAACGACCTTGATTGCATATCGATGGGGTTTATTAGAACTGGTGTGTCTCCCATGGCTGGCAGTAGTGGGAATGACTCTGATCGCATATCAATAGGGAACGACTTTGATCGCATATCGATAGGGAGCATGTGGATGGCTGGCAGTAGTAGGAACGACCTTGATTGCATATCGATAGGGTTTATTAGAACTGGTGTGTCTCCCATGGCTGGAAGTAGTGGGAATGACTCTGATCGCATATCGATAGGGAAAGACTCTGATCGCATATCGATAAGGAGCATGTGGATGGCTGGCAGTAGTAGAAACGACCTTGATTGCGTATCGATAGGATTTTTTAGAACTGGTGTGTCTCCCATGGATGGAAGTAGTGGGAATGACTCTGATCGCATATTGATAGGGAAAGACTCTGAAAGCATATCGATAGAGAACAATTTTGATCGCATATCGATAGGGGTACCAGGACCAGAGAGATATCATAGTGCATACCGTGTTCATGCTGGGCAGGAGTAAGGTAAGGTAAGGTTACATCGCTATATGCCTCAGGGGGCATCTGAGGTTGGCAGAAGTAGCCATGGCTGGCAGCAGCGTAGGAATGATTGTGATCGCAAATTGATAGGATTCATCAGAACTGGGTGCTCATGGTGCATCCCGTGCTCATCGTTGCATGGAACACAACAGACAGTCATGATTTGGTATGTATAGGGTTGGCCAAAACCACACATACATACGTATATACGGTGTATGTACGATATTTTTAGCAGGTGGATTACCATACATGCGGTCCTATACGTAGGGTTGGCCAGAACCATATATATACAGTGTATATACGGTATTTTTGGCAGGGAAATCACCAAATATACGGTCATATACGGTGTATATATACAGTTCTGGCCAACCCTACCTATACGGTGTGCACATCTGGTTCTGGACAACCCTAGGTGTCTACGTGCCTGTATGGAATAGTACTGACGTGTCTGTTTGGAATGGTACTGACGTGGAACTGCATTTGCATGCTTGTTATATCATCACATATGCAGCATATACGATCTGACCAATTTGGTGTGTCAGCCCTGCGCACCTGTGATATGCTGAGCCTGTCATACGCGAATGTTGCGCACTGACTTGCAGCCTGCAGACTTTGAGCACTGAATCTTGTCTGCGTGCTCGTCTCTGCGGGCACGTGTGCATTTGTGCACTTTCCACAGAAGGCGTGCGGCTAGAAGGCGCAAACACACTGAGCAATTAAGCAAACAGAGCAGTCTGTGGTCCCACGTCCGTTGCCTGCATGCACGTCTCTGCGTGTGCGTGTGCGCATTCTACAGGAAGGCTGCGACTATAGAAGATGCAGCAACACTAAGCAAGCGTACCAATCTGTGGGAACCGTACGTTGCCTGCATACATTGTATGGAAAAGTTCAACATTAGAATGCACAAAGACGTAAAAGCGCGCATCTGGGCTTAATTACGCTATATATATATACAAAGGGGTCCTAATTTTGCGGGAGGGCTCGCAATCTGAGGACGCAGGAACAGCAGGCGCATGGGGCTCTTAATGTGAACGCTCACTGGACTCTTTTTAATTTTGCAGGAGGGCTCGCAATCTGAGGACGCAGGAACAGCGAGCGCATGTGGCTCTTAACGTGAACGCTCACTGGACTCTTTTTAATTTTGCAGGAGGGCTTGCAATCTGAGGACGCAGGAACAGCAAGCGCATGGGGCTCTTATCGGGAACGCTCACTGGACTCTTTTCTCTTTTTTAATTTTGCAGCAGGGCTCGCAATCTGAGGACGCAGGAACAGCAAGCGCATGGGGCTCTTAACGTGAACGCTCACTGGACTCTTTTTAATTTTGCAGGAGGGCTTGCAATCTGAGGACGCAGGAACAGCGAGCGTGGCTGACGAAGAGCTAGCTGAGGCCAATGAAGCTGTTGAGCAAGCGGAGCAGGTGGGATGTTTTCACACACACACACACACACATGTACACACACACACGCACACACACGCATACACACATGTACATGAGCACACGCACCTTGATCACACACACACACACACACACACACACACACACACACACACACACAACACACAGCACACAGCACACACACAGACACAACACAAACACCTTAATTCTGCACGATGCCTTTTGCTACACTTATGATGCATGCGCGTCTTGACACAGGGTAATCCGACAGATGCCATTTTTGTGCTTCGTGCGATATATATCCACGTAACAGCATGCGCGTCTTGACAGAGGCTTGTGTGACCTTGAATACGCAGGGAGGGAAGATTGGAAGCAAATCGGAGCCAGTCAAGGCATTTTTTGAGGTTGCGTCGTTGGTGTTCATCGCGGAGTGGGGAGACAGGTGTGTGGACGAGTCCTTGGTTATCACTCATGCATCCATACGCACGCACGCACGTGCACACACATGTACGCCTGTACATGCATGCACACAAATGTACACACAACTAGCATTTTAAAAAGTAGCGTCGCTGGTGTTCATCGCGGAGTGGGGAGACAGGTGCGTGGGGTGAGTCCTTGATTGTCGCGCAATTTATATCATACATCTACACACACACGCACGCACGCACGCACGCACGCACACACGTATGTACTCTTGTACATGCATGCACACAAATGCACATACAAATAGTATTTGTCCCAGAGTGGGGAGGCTGGTGCGTGTGCTATATCCTTGGAAGAGTCGCACACACACTTGAACACAATGCACACATGCTTGCATGCACACACTTACAAACATGTATATGTACACTCATGTGTGTACATGCAGAGACACAGATTAAACACATGCACGCATGCACACACACACATACACACACTCACATCACTGCCCTAACCCTGCAAATCTCTGTTGGCCACTTTGCGCACACACACACACACGCACACACTTTACACACATCACTGCCCTAACCCTGCAAATCTCTGTTGGCCACTTCACGCACACACACACACTACACACACACATCACTGCCTTAACCCTGCAAAACTATGTTGGCCACTTCACGCACACACACACACACACACGCACACACACTACACACACACATCTCTGCCCTAACCCTGCAAAACTATGTTGGCCACTTCACGCACACATGCACACACATCACGCACACATGCATGAACCCTTTTCCTGCAGGTCCATGTTGGCCACGATTGCGCTTGGTGCGGCTCAGAACCCTGTGGGTGTGGCCTCAGGGGCCATCGTGGGTCATGCCATTGCAACAGGTGTGGGTGTGTGTGGGTGTGGGTGTGGGTGTGGGTGTGGGTGTGGGTGTGGGTGTGGGTGTGGGTGTGGGTGTGGGTGTGGGCGTGGGTGGGTGGGTATGGCCTCAGGGGCCATCGTGGGTCATGCCA
>Ga0307963_1001619_pt1 | contig 17398 bp, 22 predicted proteins | sample OrgLakmetagen594_FD_201829 | JGI IMG/M metagenome (GOLD analysis project Ga0307963, IMG submission 201829) | Saline water microbial communities from Organic Lake, Antarctica - #594 | ecosystem: Environmental > Aquatic > Non-marine Saline and Alkaline > Saline | place: Antarctica: Organic Lake...
GAAGGGAGGAGACATGTACCAGATGAATGTGAGTTAGAGGAGGGATGGGAGGAGACATGTACCAGATGAATGTGAGTTAGAGGGGGGAAGGGAGGAGACTTGTACCAGATGAATGTGAGTTAGAGGAGGGAAGGGATCAGGCGGGTTGGGGGTTGTGACTTCATGGTTGTGGCATGGATGGGAGGGAGACCCTGATGGAGGGAGGGGGCTTGTACCAGATGGATCTGAGTTAGAAGAGAAGGGAGTGCAATATGAGTGGAAGTGTGTGAATGGGAGTGAAGGGAGGGCAAGAGATCATATGAGGCAAGAAAAGGAGTAAGTGGTAGTCGGAAGGAGGAGTGGAAAACGGAGAGAGAGATCATTCAGGTAGGGAACTAAAGAGACCTGTCTTCATTCATTATAGAAGAGTTTGAAAGTGCATGCTCTAGCAGCTCCGGAGGTGCAAGAGCTTCCCTTTGACCTTCCTTTTTGTGGGATGACGTTCAGAGATTAGAACATACGAGAATCAGCAGTTTTAGATGGCACATCCATTGTTCCATAGATGTCGGCTGCCCCCTTTTCAGTGTGCCATTCATGTACCGTGCATACGTGTATCACAACTACACACTCATACACACATTCACACATTCACACTCACAAGTGCGCACTCAACACAGACTCACACCATAAAAATTTCACAAGCAGGTGCGGATCCAGCAGCTGGAGAACGAGTACAGTGCCAGGCTTCGTGCCGATCGTATGCGGCCGGTGCAGGTCAGTACAGACGTAGGTGGTCAATGGTCAAGTAAGTCGTGCAGCAGCCGTAGGTGGTCAAGCAAGGAGTGCAGCACAGTGGGTCTGTGCGGGTCAATATGTGCAGGTCAGTACAGACATAGGTGATCAATGGTCAAGTAAGCTGTGCAGCACAGGGGGTCTGTGTGGGTCTGTATGTGCAGGTCAGTACAGACTTAGGTAATCAATGGTCAAGTAAGGTGTGCGGCACAGTGGGTCAGTATGTATAGATCAGTGCAGCCGTAGGTGGTCAAGTAAGTTGTGCAGCACAGGGGGTCTGTGTGGGTCAGTATGTGCAAGTCACTACAGACGTAGGTGGTCAATGGTCAAGTAAGGTGTGCGGCACAGTGGGTCTGTGTGGGTCAGGATGTATAGATCAGTGCAGCCGTAGGTGGTCAAGTAAGTTGTGCAGCACAGTGAGTCTGTGCGGGTCAGTATGTGCAGGTCAGTACAGACGTAGGTGGTCAATGGTCAAGTAAGGTGTGCGGCACAGTGGGTCTGTGTGGGTCTGTGTTTTTAGATCAGTGCAGCCGTAGGTGGTCAAAGAAGGTGTGCAGCATGGCGAGTCTGCCCAGGTGAATGTGTGCAAGATAGTGCAGCTTGCCACATTGCTGTTTACATTGTCCGGTCTTCACCATATTATGTAGATGGGAGTATGTGTAGGGTTGGCCAGAACTACATATATACGGTGGATATACGGTATTTTCGGCAGGGAAATCACCAATTACACGGTCATATACGGAGTATATATCCAGTTCTGGCCAACCCTAAGTATGTGTGTCAACTCTAACATGCGTGTTGACTCACCATCGGACACATGGAAACCTCATGTTGCATTCTATTCCTCGTCCATAAACGTACCAAGACTCGTAAAAATATTCTGGGCAGGTTTAGAAGCACATATGCGATCTGCGTAGGGTTGGCCAGAACCGTATTATGCACCGTATATGACCGTATACTTGGTGATTTCCCTGCCTAAAATACCGTATATGCACTGTTTATATAGAGTTCTGGCCAACCCTAGCTTTGCGTCATGGAGCCGGCATCTATTCATGCCTTTATGCTAATATCTAATATTGTACACTTGTCTGGCAGCAGGTTAGGCTTGTGCAAAGGAAGAATTGAAGGCTGGGGAGGAGTGCCCCTAAACACTTGCCGCTGTTCCTGTTGTGTAGGGTGTGGAGGAGCGTATGGCGCTATACCGGCAAGAGGTGGAGGAGCAGGCAAAGTCAGAGATGCAGCGCCAAGTGAGTGGCTTGTGTCGCTGTGTTGTGCACACGTCTGCACTGCAGCCCTTGAGTCCTGTGTATCAGGCCAAAGTGGGGAGCAGACACTGTTTAACAGGTGCAGCAGGTGCAGCAGATGCTTTGCATTGAGTGATGTAATGTAGATTACCTATGTGCATTTTAACACTGGAGGACGCGTTTATGTTTGCCCAAGCAAATGGGGCAAGAGGCAAGAATGATCCAGTGATCCAAAAGGCAAGAGGCAAAGTGATCCTACATGCGATGTTTGCAGCACCAAGGGTGTGCCGTGTGTTTGTTGGCATTGTTGCTTCGCTGTGTGTCGTGGCTCGATGTGTGTCGTGCCATTATTGCTTCGCTGTGTGTCGTGGCATTATTGCCTCGCTGTGTGTCGTGGCATTATTGCCTCGCTGTGTGTCGTGGCAATATTGCCTCGCTGTGTGTCGTGGCATTATTGCCTCGCTGTGTGTCGTGGCGTTATTGCCTCGCTGTGTGTCGTGGCATTATTGCCTCGCTGTGTGTCGTGGCTCAATGTGTTCTTGTAATGTCCTCCGTCAAAGGATATTCAAGGCTGGCCAGAGCCGTGTAGAAACGCTGTGTGTGACTATATGTTAAAAGATTTCCCTGCTAGACACACGTACTCAATCACGGTTCTGTCCAACCTCAAGTACATTCAGTGTTGTGACCCTACGGTGTACGGTACGGTTGACGGTAATACGGTACGGTACCGTAATTACGGTACACCACCGTATTCTATACGGTTTTCGCAAATTTGGGACCGTATTACGGTCGATTACGGTACGGTCTACGGTACGGTTCATAATCTGTCCAACCTCAAGTACATTGCATCACATGGCAGCCTCAGCAACTGGGGCGTAGGCAAGAGCTTGGGTGCCTGGCCATGTGCTCTGAACTCAAACCTGCTCATGACCCAGTTTTTCTCTCACAAGCACTGACACAAGTAGAGCGTGCGAGATCTCAGTCTAGTGGTGATGCAAAGTCTAGCAGGCATGACCACACAAGCACTGACACAAGTTCAGTGTGCGAGAGGTCGGGTGTCTGGCCCTGTGCTTTGTACTCAAACGTGTGCATGACCCAGTATTTCTCTCACAAGCACTGACACAAGTAGAGCGTGTGAGATCTCAGTCTAGTGGTGACACAAAGTCAAGCAGGCACGACCACACAAGCACTGACACGAGTACAGCGGGCAAGATCTCAGTCTAGTGGCGACATTAACCAACTGTGTGCTTGCATACATCGTTGATGCATCTCTGTGACATGTGTTGATAAACACAGGTGGATCGTGTGCGTGAGTTGGAGGTAGCAGCCGCTCGATTGGACGAGAGCACTAAGTGGCGACGTCAACTAGAGAGGGAGCGCCAGGTGGGGTTGTTATGTTGTGTGCTGAGCTAGTTATTTACAAGCAGATGTATGCGTATGCAGGTCAAAGCTGTTTAGTGTTAGCTAAGGGGCAGCTCAGGCCAAAGGCGGAGCGCTGAGCTCTTCAAGTTAATTCCTGGGCAATCTGTAGAAACTGCTGAAAGAAATGGCAGCTGAATCACAGCTAAAAGCTGATATGCTGTGCGCTGGTGAGGAATGACTGAGCCATTTTTGCTTGTCCTCTACACTCAATTGCCTGCCGAGAAGTGGAATGTTCATGTAAGCGTTAAAGGATTGATTGGCTACCGGCAGAGGGAAGTGTAATGTTCATGTAAGCGTTCACGTAAGGATTGATTGGCTAGCGGCAGAGGGTCAACAGCAGGTCAGAAGCAGAGGAAAAGCAGGGCCCACAGTCTGCTCTGGTGTGTGTGGTGCGTGCATGTATGTGTGTTTGTATGCGTGTGTGTGCGTGTGTGTGTGTGCGTGTGTGTGTGTTTGTGCGTAGGCTACTAAAGATGATACTTCCAGTCAGCGATGTGCATTTGCAGTTCGTACTGTCAGAACTTGCTTTCCCTGTATTTGGCAAGATCTTGGGACACTGGGAGGTGCACATACATTTCTGAACATGAGCAAACTCTGCATGCAAAAACACACATACATTAGGCATACATAACACATCACACACACACTTACACACATGCACATAGGAACTGGAACGGCTGCATGCTGACAAGATGACCAAGTTACGAGGCCGTGAAGAAGAGACCAATGATCGACTGAGACGTCAGCAGGTGGGTCTGTAGCTGGGCTCTTAGTGCATAACAAAAGTAGAAAAAGGCCATCAGCAGGTGGGTCTGTAGCTGGGCTCTTAGTGCATAACAAAAGTAGAAAAAGGCCATCAGCAGGTGGGTCTGTAGCTGGGCTCTTAATGCATAACAAAATTAGAAAAGGCCATCAGCAGGTGGGTCTGTAGCTGGGCTCTTAGTGCATAACAAAAGTAGAAAAAGGCCATCAGCAGGTGGGTCTGTAGCTGGGCTCTTAGTGCATTACAAAAGGAGAGAAAGGCCATGATGATTGGGATTGTAAAAATAGGAGCGAAGGACCTGATTAAATTGAACGCTTGGAATTTGGAGATCAGTTAATTAGGTGAGAGAGTTCAGTCATCAGTTGTTGAGGTGAAAGAGACGTCATTTAATTAGATGAGAGAGTCCAGCCGTCGGTTTTTGAGGTGAGAGAGACGTCAGTTGTAAGATGAGAAAGACGTCAGTTTTTGAGGTGAGAAAGACGTCAGTGTGTAAGATGAGAGAGACGTCAGTTTTTGATGTGAGAGAGACGTCAGTGTGTAAGATGAGAGAGTTCAGGCATCAGACCTACGCTAGATCCAGCAGGGACAGCAGATGTTGCTTGAACTGATATGGATAAGGCACAAAACAGTGAACATGGGGTGGTGGGGAGGTATTAAGTACAGGCCTGTGTAGCGTGCTGAAGCAGCCTAGATCTAGTAAAAAGTGTTTCAAATACTAAAACAGCACACAAGAAGCAGGGACCTTGTAGCGCGAAGCCTGTGAATTTTGGTTCCCCAGATTTCATGGCCAAAAGACAGAGGAAGAGTGTGTGTACACACAAGGTACGCTTGCGTGTTGGCCTTTTTTAAATGGCCTGTTAAAAGATTTGGTCAGTGATCAGGATTATCATATATGTAGGGTTGGCCAGAACCTTATGGTATTTGTGGCAGGGAAACCATCAAAGATATGGTCATATATGTTGTATATTCACGGTTCTGGCCAACCCTACATATATGGATTGACTAACTGCTCGTGCCGTATTTGTTTACAGTGTCTTTTGGCAGGGAATATGAAGCTGCACGGGCATGTACGATGTAGGTTATGGTCCTCACCAAATACAGTACGATGCTCATTCCATACAGAATCTGGGGCCAGGATTCAGTGTGAAGCCAGCATAATTATGGGATATTGAGAGGAAGTTCAAGGAAGTTGTAGGCAGCAAACCAGGACACCCCCAAGCAGGGACGAGCCCGTAGTGCTTCAGGAAAAGTATAAAGCATTCTTTGTTGTTTATTAACAAAAAAGGTGCTTGAAGTATGGAAAAGGGATTTTTGATGATTTGCTCGCACCAGTACTCTCATACATTAGTTGGGGCTCCAGCAAGTGTGTATACCTACATATGGCATAAACTCAGCCCTTCAATTTTCAATACTGCATGGTGCCGTTGTTGAACTATTGCAGCTTCACACCCACACCATCTAAAGCCACATTTCCCTGAATGATGCATGCACACCCGGGCACATGCTCACTTGCACACACACACACACACACACACACACACACACACACACTCTGTCACACAGCGCACATGCTCGCTCGCACGCATGCACGCTCTAAGTCACACAGCGCTGCAATGTCTGTAACCCTAGGAGCTTGCACAAATGACATGCAATTTTCTCACCAATGCTTGCGCACACACAAACAGACATACGTTATTGTTCCTTCACGCTCACAACCAAATTGCAGCGAGAGGTCGAGGCCGTTGCATTTGAGCACCGGCAGCGGATCCTTCGTGAAGAGGTGACTGTCAAATTGAGTGTTTGTGTGTGTGTATGTGTGTATGTGTCCTTTGTGAAGAGGTTTGTGTCAGTTTGAGTGTGTGTGTGTGTATGTGTGTGTGCTCCAAGGCAGATCCTGCTGACCCTCATCATTGTTGTGTGTACAAACTAAACATGCGCATGCTAGGGAGCTTGCAGCCAGTTCTTGTCTTTGATATCAAAGCATCACAAATACAAATCCTCTGTACTTATAAACACACACACATACACAAATACATGCACTTGTGCACACACATACAAGGCACACACATACACATGATTTTATGCAAATCATGAACATACCATGCTCCCGCTCAAGTGTACAGGGGCATGTTTTTGCTTGGTATACAACGAGCTGCGAGCACAAACCTACACACACATATACATTTGTGTGTAGGAGCGTGTGCGGGCCTGGTGCACTGAGCTGCAAGCGCAGTCCGGCAGCAGGCAGCAGCAGCTGCAGCACTTGGAGCGCGCACTGGAGCTGCGAGAGCGTGCGGTGTGTAGCAGGGAGGCGGCAGCGGAGACTAAGGGGGCAGAGGCGGCAGAGGCGGTGGCTGGGGCGCACCTAGGGGCACGTGCTGAGGTGGGGGCATAGAGTTGAAGGTGGTGGGCACGCAACTCGTGCATGAGTGCATGCACCCTGAATATACAAACATATACTCAAATACTCAAAACGTACAAACACACAATCGCACACACGAACACACACTCAAACACACACACACAAACACACGCACACAAGGGTGCATGCATGCACGTGCATGCACAAATATGTGCACGCACATGCTCAAGCACGTGCACACATGCAAGCACACGCAGGTTGAGAGAGAGTACCTGGAGCTTAAAGCCAACCTGGGAGCCCAGCGCATGCAGCTTGAGGTAGGTTGCAGGTATTGGAAGTTGAATAGAGACTCGGAAGTTGTATAGAGACCCAGTAAGACTTGTAAGTTGAATGGAGATTAAGTAATTGGAAGTTGCTAGAGACTAAATAGTTGAATACAGACTAAAAAGTAATCTGTGTGTTCTTACTGCCAGCTTAGTTTTTTTTCTAATGTGCGACCCAGGTCATATGTATGAAAAAGAAGGGGAAAAGACAAAACATTGTGGTATTGACAGATTCACTTCCTATAAAAGAAGTCGTCAAAAATGGTAGGGGTGGCCGGAACCAGATACACGATTCACAAACGGTGACTTAGCTGGTGGGGGAAATATGGTCGTATGCAGCATTGACATGAAAGCCTAAGACCCTGGCCAATCCTATGATCAATGTGCTGCGAAGGTTGTTGCAAAGGTGACGCATTGTTTTTCTTTGCTAGGCTGTGTGGGCCTTCCCCACGGGACCATGGCCAAGGTATTAAAAAAAGGAAAAACTAGGCATTTCACCAGCGTTTATACGATAGTGATTTATTTAACCTTTACATGCAATTATACAAAAATTGTGTGGCTCTGGCCAACCCATTTTAAAGATTGGAGCACTGCAAAATATATTTTTATATATTATGTACCCTGACAAAGGCAGCCGTGACAAGAAAGACTGATTACTCAATTATGATGGTGGCCGTGTGCAATTGACGCGTGCTGCTTTGCAGCTAGTACCATGTACTAATCATGATCGTGAATCGAAGTGCTGAGCCCATGTCCGTGTTCAAAATATTTCTGCATTACACGTTTTGCTATGTTCGATGGAGCGTGCCTATGTTGTTCATCTCAGATCAACGCAAAACCAATCGTCTCTATTTCATGCCAACCAGAGCGTGCATGACGCTCATCTCAAATCCATGCACAGCCAATCATCTGTCTCGGTTCCATATCATAGATTATACAAAATGTGCACGTGTTGGTGATCTCATATCTACACAAAACCAATCACTTGTCTGTGTTCCATACCATATGGAGCGTGCACGTGTTGCTGATCTCATATATCTATACAAAACCAGTCACTAATCATTGTTCCATACCAGATGGAGCGTGCACGTGTGGCTGATCTCATATATCTATACAAAACCAGTCACTAATCATTGTTCCATACCAGGTGGAGCGTGCACGTGTGGCTGATCTCATATATCTATACAAAACCAGTCACTAATCATTGTTCCATACCAGATGGAGCGCGCACGTGTGGCTGAGATGCGATCTGAAGCGGCAGCTCAATCCGGGGCGGCGCGATCAAAGGAAGATCACGTGCGCATTTTGGAGGCAGCGAGAGCAGAGGCAGAGGCACGTGCAGCAGGGCACGCTGCTGATGCAGAAGTCGTACGCATGCATGTGAGTAAGCGTAACGGACTGCAGGGCATGCTGCTGATGCTGATGTCGTGCGCATGCATGTGAGTAAGCCTATCGGACTGCAGGGCATGCTGCTGATGCTGATGTCGTGCGCATGCATGTGAGTAAGCGTAACGGACTGCAGGGCATGCTGCTGATGCTGATGTCGTGCGCATGCATGTAAGCGTAACGGACTGCAGGGCACACTGCTGATGCAGAAGCTGTGCGCATGCATGTGAGTAAGCGTAACGGACTACAGGGCACGCTGCTGATGCAGAAGCTGCGCGCATGCATGTGAGTAAGCGTAACAGACTGCAGGGCACGCTGCTGATGCTGATGTCGTGCGCATGCATGTGAGCAAGGGTTATGGATTGTAGGTCACGTGCATGCGGGTAAGCATAACGGACTGCAGGTCACATGCACGTGAGCAAATGTACTGGATTGTAGGTGCTGAGCTTGCATGGACAAAGATTTTGCAATGTCAGAAAGAGTATGCGTGTTTTAGAGATAGCAAAAACAGTGATCAATTCCCCTACGTTTTGCCTGCAGCATTTTAATATAGGTAAAGTTGACAATAGTTAAGCTGCATACAGTTAGACACACACACTCACATGCGCGCACACACACAAACACACACACATACACACACACACACACGCACACACACACACATACAGGCTGAGCGCTTGCAGCTGGAGCTGTCAACTGCACGGACTGAGCTCTCACGTCGCGTGACTGCTGCTGCTGGTGCTGCTGACACCATGCTGTCGAATGCTGCAGGTGAGTGTGTGTGTATGTCTGCTGCTGCTGGTGCTGCTGGCACCATGCTGTCGAATGCTGCAGGTGTGTGTGTGTGGCTGCTGCTGCTGGGGCTGCTGACACCATGCTGTCAAATGCTGCAGGTGTGTGTGTGTGCGTATGCGTGTGTGAGTGTGTATGTGAGTGCATGCGTGTATCTGTGTGTGCATGTGTGTATTTGAGGGTGCGTGTATTTGAGCGTTTGCGTATGTTTAGGCGTAGAAGTGTGGCTGGGAATGAGGTATAAGTAAAGCATCATAGCGTCCTCATCAAACCAAATGCCCCTTTTCAGTACCGTTGATGTCGTTGGTTTGTACCTAAAGCAAATGTAGGTGCTCAATGATAGGAACATACCTGGGCAGTCCTGCTTTTCCTTGGTTTCCTCTTTTAATTGGCATGTGAAGCTCCTGCATCTCTATCATCACCCTAACTCGTCCTTAACGATGGGGGTGCGCTGGGCATGCTTGAGACTGAGTATATCCTTCTTCAACTTTGTTAATAGCGTGCTGAGCTCCTGCAATTTCACCATTTTGCTGCGCTCGTTTTTTATGATATAGGTGCGCTGGGTATGCTTGAGACTGAGGCCAACAACACGCGAGGGGCAGGCGGACAGCTGCGTCAGACGTATGCCTCCCTTCAGCAGGTGTGTGTGAAGTGCATGTGTGTGTGTGTGTGTGAGAGAGAGAGAGAGAGAGAGAGAGAGAGAGAGAGAGAGAGAGAGAGATGCACAATGATACAATGATAACTGGTCAGTAGCAGGCATGAATCTGCTTTGCCTGGGCGACCGTGCCTCAAAAATAAAATGTTGTTGCCGGATGATTGCAAATCTTCGTTTTGGTCCACTTGTTGCTAGACAGTATCATTAGGGTTGGCCAGAACCATATATATACGGTGTATATACGGAATTTTTGGCTGGGAAACCACCAAATATACGGTGTATATATACGGTTCTGGGCAACCCTAAGTTTCATGTATGATGTAAATCGTTGAATGATATAAATCGTTGTAAATCGTTGTATGATGTAAATTTATAATGTATCATCATTGCTGTGTGGGTTGTGCAGGAGAAAGAGAAGTACAGACAAGAAAAAGAGGCGCGTGAAGAAGCAGAAAAGGGCCTTCAAGAAGCACAGGCTGCAGCAGCAAAGGCAGAGCAGCAGGTACGTCATTGTTGTTGCAGGGCACTTGTGTGTGCGTGTGTGTGTATGTGTGTGTGTCTGTGTGTGTGTGCATGTGTGTGTGCGTGTGGGTGTGGGTGTGGGTGTTATTGTTGCTGTTTGAGGAAGCATACATTGCAGCAGCGGGCATGGGATTTTGTTTGCAGGGCACTTGTGTGAGTATGTGTGTGCACATGCATCTGATCTCACAAGTTAGCATGCGTAACTGTGATGCAAGTGTGTGCACATGCGTGTGGTCTCACCAGGGAGTGTGTGTTTGTCTGTGTTTTGCCAGTGAGAGCATACGTGCACATGTGTGTGTATTTGTCTTGCAAGTGTGCGCACATGCGTGTGGTCTCACCAGGGAGTGTGTGTTTGTCTGTGTTTTGCCAGTGAGAGCATATGTGCACATGTGTGTGTATTTGTCTTGCAAGTGTGCGCACATGCGTGTGGTCTCACAGGTGCGTGTATTTGAAGTGAGTGCATATGTGCACGTGTGTGTATTTGTGTTGCAAGTGTGCGCACGTGCATGTGGTCTCACAGGTGCGTGTGTTCACATGCATTCACATGCATGTAATGCTGCAGGTAGAGGTGCTGACACGCAGGCTGGAACAGACGGAGTCTTTGGTGGAGGAGGCCATTGAGGCGCGTCAGCAGGCGCTGCAGCAACTAGCGCACACAACCTTTCAGGCCAGCCAGATGCAGCGGGAGCTGAAGGAAGTCAGGTGTGAACAGTCATGGGTTGTGCAGGAAGAAATGTTGGAGTGAGTAACCTTTGAGACCATCCAGATGCAGCGGGAGCTGAAGGAAGTCAGGTGTGAGTGGTTGTGCACTGCGCTCTCAAGGAGGAAGGAGAGTAGGAGAGTAGGGGAGTAGGAGAGTAGGAGAGTAGGAGAGTAGGAGAGTAGGAGAGTAGGAACTGAGGAAAAGTTTAAAACTGGGGAAAGGGGGCAGGAGAGCAGGAATTGAGGAAAGGTTAGAAACTGGGGAAAGGGGGCAGGAGAGCAGGAACTGGGGAAAGGGAGGAAGTTCCTACATGCGGCTGGATCTGGCACTCGCAAATTTCCAATCCAGCCAAGTGCAGCTGAAGCACCCAAGAGTTCCAGAAGGTCAGGGAGTCCACGTGCACACGCTGCCCATCATTCCTTGGGCTGCCCTGCATACAAGTAGGGTTGGCCAGAACCATGTGTACACGATGTGTATACGGTATTTATGGCAGGGTAGTCACCAAATATATGGTCGTATACGGTGAGTATGTACGGTTCTGGCCAACCCTGCATATAAGGAGCGGCAAGTGAAGCACACATTGTTCTGTGTATGTGCACATTTGTGTATAGGTGCATGGGCTGTGTAAAGGTGCACACCTTTGTGAGGAGTATAACACACACACATACACACACGCACATACACAAAACCACACACACGCATAACACACACAACATACACACACTCACGCACGCACACACACTCATTAACATACATACAAACCACAGGGCCTGCTTGATACGTGCCCACACCAACCTAGCTGTGCAACACACACACGCACACTCTCGTACAATTGCAACTTGAGTGCATATTTACACTTGCAGGGCCTCCCTGAAACGTGCCTGCACAGACACGGCTGCGCATACATACATACATACATACATACATACATACATACATACATACATACATACATACATACATACATACATACATACATACATACATACATACATACATTAACACTTACACACACATGCATAAATGCATACTTGCAGGGCCTCCCTGACACGTGCCCGTACTGACCTAGCTGCGCAGCATGCACAAAGCCAAACATCAGCAAGAGGTGCAGGAGGAGGAGGAGGATCTGGTTGGCCCAGCCCTTCCCACAGTGCCTACGCAGCAGGTGGCTATTTTTGTTATGTAGCCATAGTGATGGTGTTATTGTGTTTACTACACAACGTTGTGCTTACTACACAGCAAGTGGCTAGTGTTTGTTATGAGCCGTAGCGATGGTGTTATCGCGTATAAGCATCATATTCAGTCATACATCATGCATCACATTTAGGGTCAGCCCAAACCATACATACATACGTATACACGGTGTACGTACGGTCTGCTTGGCAGGGAAACTACCATACATACTACATACATACGGTTATATACAGTGTGCATATACGGTTCTGGCCAACCATACATCATACTCAGCCATACGTCATGCATCACATTGTACGTGATTCACGTGCTCGATCCCTGGCAGCATGTGCGCCATCTTTGCACACAACCCCACCCCCTGCACAGGCACAAGCACACTTGCATGCACCCCACAATCACAATCTCAGTCTCAATCTCAATCTTGCACCTCAGTTCCATAACCACAAGCCCTCGATCCCTGGCAGCATGTGCGCCACTCTTGCACACAACCCCACCTTCCTGCCCACCGTTTGCTAAAACTCTCGTACACTTGTACACAAGCACATTGTGCATGCACCCACGCACAATCGCAAAAACACTCAGACCTAGTCTCAATCTTGATCCTTAAAACCCACAACCACAAGTCTTTGATCCCTGGCAGCATGCACGCCACCTCTGCACGCAGCCCCAGCTTCCTGTCCACCCCTTGCTCACGCACACAAGCAAACCCGCATGCACCACCCCACATTCACAATCTCAGGTGTACCTCGTTACCACGGCCACGTGTCCTCAGTTCCTGGCAGTACGCATGCCAGCCCCACGCGCAGTGCCACCTTCCTCCCAACCGTTCACCCATCAGACCACCTCAGATTGAGTGCGGGTGCAGCTGGAGGGCAGGGGGGGTTACCTGCTGTTCACCTGCCAGGTGGGTTTGGGTGGGTGGGTATGGGCATATACTTGCCAGGGGGGGTTGTGTGGGTGGGCATGTACTTGCCAGGGGAGGTTTTGTGGGTGGGTGAATACTTGCCAGGGGGGGTTGTGTGGGTGGCTGTGCACCTACCAGGTGGGCGAAAGCTGGTTGTACACCTGCCAAGTGAGTTAGGCTTAGTTGTGCACCTGCCAAGTGGGTTAGGCTTAGTTGTGCACCTGCCAAGTGGGTTGGACTTAGTTGTGTACCTGCCAAGTGGCATTGTGTGTATTGGCGTACAGTGTGTCATTTTCTTAGGGTTGTGCGTGTCTTTGTGAGTGTAATTCATGATTTGGTCAGGCACATGCACATGCAGTTAGACACACATGCACAAACACACACATACACGCACATACAAATGGTGGATTTGAGCTTGGGTGTGCTATTTCTAGGTTTGACCAAACCATAAATATACGGTGTATATACGGTATTTTTGTTAGGGAATTCACCAAACATACGGTCATATACGGTGCATATGTACAATTTTGGCCAACCCTAGCTGTTTTTGATCCAAGGCTGACACACTCACAAGTGAACTTGCTTGCATATCCAAATACACACGAGGCGTCAATTCACCATCCTCTAATCCAGCACCTGCATTCAGTGTGCACGATCTTGCTGCTCACAGACCGCACTGTGTTTGGCCACATGAAAGTGTTGACTGCAAACATGCATCACCACACTTGAACACCACATCAACGCCCACACCCATGCACGCACACACACGCACACACACACGCGTACACACACATACACACACGTACACACACGTACAAACGCGTGTACATACGCATACACATACACATACATGTGCACACACAGAGGCTATGCTTATGAGGGGTGGTGGCAGCAACAGTACCACCGGCGGCTATGCCCATCTGGGAGCAGTGCCGTGTGGCTTGCAGACACAGGCAGGGGCAGGGGCAGGAGCGGCAGGGAGGCCCAGATCACCAGAGCAAAAGAGGTGAGGGGTTGGGTGTAGCAACTGTGGTGGCTGTTGTTGTAATAGATGTGGACGAGAGATCACCAGAGTGGGAGGCTTTAAGTGGATTGAGTGTAGTGACTGTGGGTGCTTGTGGGTGAAAGGAATGTGTACAGCAGGTAGAGATCACCAGAGCAAGAAAGGCGAGGGGAAATGAGTGTAGTGATTGTGATGGCTTGTTGATGAAGTGAATGTGGGTAGGAGGTTTAGATCACCAGAGTGAGCAGGGTTTTGGGATGCGCTGTATTTGTCTGCTTAGAGTCAGGCCAGCCATCCCTGTGAGAGTTCTTGCCCCAAAGCATAAAAGTGCATTAAGTATGTAGGAATCTTAACTAGATATATCTCAGCACCCCTGCACACTCAGTTTGTGGCGGGAGGTGCCCAGGTGGGCAGGGTGGAAATCCCTGCCAGAAAATGGATTTCCAAAAGCTTCTCCCTGGTACCATCAACCAGGGGTTTGAATAATATTAGAGCCTTTTTTTGTGAAGGTCCGGGGTTCTGGGGTGAAGGTCCGGTTTTGGACCCCCTTTTGGCAGGGAAAAGTGCCATTTACGATCAGGCACAACCGCTGAACCGTTTGGGGTCGCGTCTCTTTTGCTGAACTTTATCAACATATTAGTAATGCGTACTAAAATGTAAGAATTGGCTTCCCGCGTAAGTCTGAGTGGCTCGGTTTCGTTAAAAATTCGTCTGGAATTGTTTGTCGAACAAGACTGTGCTCGGAGGGGCTGAGCAGAGCCTGATGTTTTTTTAATCTCATCTGTCGGTGCCCACCACAGCCCATCTCCAGCATTCCAGACCATAATACTTGACAGGGCATGCCTTGGGAGCATACTGAAGGGCTTCCGACACTCAGGTGATGGCCAGAAAATCGTGATTCCAGGTTTCCTAGAAATGCACCATTTTTGCCCAGCAAACAGGCCCATGCACTAAGTCCTTTAGGGGCAAAAATTAAACCCCTCTTTTTTTGCTCTGATGGGTATGGTTTGACCCTTGATCTCTAAACCCATCTGGGAACAAAACAATTGGTGAAGTTCGAACCAAAACCTGTATTTTTACACCCATGCCACCTCTCTGGCAGGGAATTCGTACTAATTCATCCCTCACTCACACCCTTGATTGAAACTCATTATTTTTTATGCAAAAGTTTTATGTATTAAAGAAACCATTGGGTGACCCCAGGTGTGCAATTCAGGGAAGGGGCATCAATTCCCCCTTTTTAAGTGGGGCTTGGCTGGGCTGACATAGAGGACGGTCAAAATGTTGTCGTGGTGTTCTAGTTTTGGCTGCATAACCAGGTACGCACGCACACATCACACACACTTGCACGTATACACGCAACACACATGCATGCAAAAATGAGCAGGCACGAGGCTGTGGCCAAGCAGCAAGCTAAAACACATACACGCACACATCACACACACTCACACGTATACACGCAACACACACGCATGCAAAAATGAGCAGGCACGAGGCCGTGGCCAAGCAGCAAGCTGAAGCTGCCGCCAGCTTGGACAATTACCGACAACGTCTGAAGGCCCAGCAAGAAGCCAACGCACAGGATCTGGCGATGGCACGATCTCAGGTATGCGATCTGAAGTTAACTTCTTAAACATGACAGGCTATAACGCTTGGGTGCAGGTTAATTGGGAAATAACACAGGTGATAAAAGCCACTCCCCACATATTCTACAAAAAGGAGTCATTGGACATCTGCAGCTGCTCTCTGTCGATCCTTTCAGTGCAGAAGACTCTATCTAGGATTCCTCGACCAGTATGTGTGTTTCAGGCTTCAGATCGCGATGAATTTTATGATATCAGTATATGTGCTTCTTGCAGGCCGGCACCCTGTTTGATATACTCACACATACTCACACATATCACACATGCTCACACATATTACACACGCAGGCACTTTTTGGAACTAGTCTTCCTACCTCCCCTGCCAACCCCTTCCCAGCCTCAGCCAACCGTGAGTTGTGTGTGTGTGTGTGTGTACAATCATGTTGTTATTGTGTGTTAACAATGTGGAAATGGGTGCAAGCTGATGTGATCGTGCATGTGATGGGGATGTGGCACAGGAACAAAGTCACCTTTACCTGCTTACACAATTTTTGAAGTATGAACTTGTATCAAGGACGATGATGCCTCTTCCTTGGGACAGACGTAGATGCAAAAGGCACAGAGATAACACAAATGTTTGCACACAATCACAGTCACGGTTACACACGTGCAGGGACACATGTAGATGCATATAGCCCAGGTATACTACAAACGTCTGCACACACACAAAGTCACACAGACACAGTTACAGTCACAGTTACATACTCATGCGCACACACACGCACACACACACGCATACACACATACACACATACACACAAACAGGCACACACACAACACACACACAGGCAACCACCATGACACCTACCACAGCACCCCCTACACCAGCCCCACCAAAACCAGGGACACCACCACACACCTTCCCGCCTATTACGGCTCCCACACACACGCACACACAAGCAGCCCCCCCTCCTCCCCCCCAATTGCACCTCTCCCTGTGCCCCTGCCGTCAGCCCTACAGCTACAATTGCAACCACGGCTACGTGACCTGCCCCCCTGTGGGGACTCATCGCCTCATGCTTTCAGCAGCAGCCGGCCACCCCTGTACACAGCGCCTGTAGCATACAGCACCCAGCAGCAGCAAGTGGAACCCTGCCCCGTGTCTCTGCCTGCGTCGCTGCAGCAGCAGCAGCAGCTGCCAGCACGCGCACCGCAGCAGGGCGTGGTAGGGAGAGAGCCCCCCCCCCCTCAAGCGCCACTGCAGGCTTCGTCACAGCAGCAGCAGGGCACGGTGTTTGTGCGTGCTGGGCATGGGGGTGGCGGCCCCAGTGTGTCAGTGACAGATGCGAAGCAGACCGAGCCTGCTGGCAGAATGGACGGCAGTGCTGCTGGTGGTGGAGGTGGTAATGGTGTTGGTGGTGATACCGGGGCTGCTGCCGCACCCGCCAGCCACACTATCGGTACTGCCGCATGGCCTTGGAATGACAGCTCCGGTGGCAGCCATGAGCCATTGCACACTGGCAGCCACAGTCCGTCCATCTCCTTCGGTGACCTCAGCCTCAACCCCAACCCACAGCCGCATCAGTATCAGCAGCAGCAGCAGCTGCAGCAGCTCACCCTCCCTCCTCCCCCACACTCCCAGCCACCCTTACCAAGCGCACACCCCACTCAGCCCGCCACAGCCCCATCACAACAGGGCAGCTTGCAGCACAAAGCAAGCCCCACATCCCAGCCACAAATGTCAATCCCCTCCACCTTATTTCCCCCCCCT
>Ga0307963_1001620_pt1:0-15000 | contig 17397 bp, 19 predicted proteins | sample OrgLakmetagen594_FD_201829 | JGI IMG/M metagenome (GOLD analysis project Ga0307963, IMG submission 201829) | Saline water microbial communities from Organic Lake, Antarctica - #594 | ecosystem: Environmental > Aquatic > Non-marine Saline and Alkaline > Saline | place: Antarctica: Organic...
CCCGCCCCCCCGCCCCCGCACCCCCGCCCCCCCCCCGCCGCCCCCCCCCCCCCCGGGGGGGGGGGGGCAAATTAAGGGTGAAAGGGTGGATTCAACTAAGAGGCAAACGTCATTTATTCATTTGGCGCAGCCAAATTTCTGGCAGCTTTTGGGGGGGGGGGTATTAAGTCTGTTAAGGCTACACTCATTTTCAGCAAAAGCACCCTAGCCAATTGGCTACACATCCAAAAGCCTTAATAGAAACACTGGTGAGACAAGAGCGTGTGTGTGCGCGCTGAAATAATTGGGCAAGCAGGTCGTGGACATGACACCTGTTGCAATAGTGTGTGTGTGTGCTGTGTGTGTTTTTGTGTGTGTGTGTGTGGGTGCGGGTGCGTGTGTGTGTGTGTGTGTGCGGTCAGAATTGTGTTCCCGGTGTCGCAATCACTGATTGCCCAGCATTCCTGGCGCAAGCACTTGCTGTGCAGTCACACATTCACAGTTTGTGCAGTCCCTACAAGCATATTTTATCGTGTTTGTGTGTGTGTGTGCGTGCGTGTGTGTGTGTGTGTGAGTCAGCAAGGCACGTTGGCTTGCAAGGATAATGGAAGGCTGCTTATGCAGCGGGACCACTCCACACATCAGTCCAAGGAAGGGATGCACTGCAGTACTCTAATCCCAACTAGATTGTTCAGCTTCCTCTCTGTGGTGGAGGAGAAGCACGGTACATGGTACCAAATGCGCGCCTTGTCCTTCATCAACGGTTACATGGAAAGTGATTTTCTGCTGCCTGCTTTTCTTCTCTCCTTTTTCTTGTTCTGTTACTTTTATCCGGTGTTTGTACTCATTCTTGTTTGTCCGTTACTTTTGTCTGGTGCCGGGAAACAAAACAGAAGCGCAGGCAGAGCAAACGCGCTGTGCTTGCATTAAAAAAAATCCATGTGAGTACGAGGTGCCGTGATTCAGATCAGAAGCGCGGGCAGAGGAAACACGCTGTGCTTGCACCGCGGGGGTCGATTGAGATAAACGCAGGAAGAGAGAGAGCAAAACTCCCCACGTCAGATCAGGAGAAAAGATTCCCCACGTCAAATCAGGAGACAAAACTCCCCACGCCAAATCAGGAGACAAAACTCCCCGCGTCAATCAGGAGACAAAACTCCCCACGTCAGATCAGGAGACAAAACTCCCCACGTCAGATCAGGAGACAAAACTTCCCACGTCAGATCAGGAGACCTAACTCCCCACGTCAGATCAGGAGACAACGCCGCTGGGGTATTGGGTAGTGTGAAGCTTTTTAAACACCAAATAGTTTAGTTCCACAACAAAAAGATACTGTGACGCCATATGTGAGGAGCAAGGGAAGGTCTAATCGAATGAGATCAGGGGATGGAAGCAGCTGGGGACTTGAAAGGGTTCCTAATTAGATATGTGATCTGTGTTGAAATAAAGGCGTGTCTGACTGGTGCGGACAAGCTAGGCAGCACAACTGACAGAGCATGTGCACTGGAGATGTTTGAATGTGTCGTAGCTTTTCTTTCTGCGTGCTGGCGGACTTTTGATAGCATTCTGTGCAAACTGTAAATGACATACCTATATGCTAAGAGCAATTCATTGACCAGTGGTTGGGCAAATGATGATTGTGTGATTTTGATGAAGTTTAAAATGATACGAAAGACAACAGCATCAATAGGGTCAGTCAAAAAGACACAACTAAAACACGCACCCCCCCACAGATACCCACACCCACACCCACCTCGAAGTCCTTGTTGTATGTTGCAGGTGTTCCCTTCATTTAGGGTCAGTCAAAAAGACACACAACTAGAACACGCCCCCCCACACCCAGACCCACACCCACACCCACACCCACACCCACACCCACACCCACACCCACACCCACACCCACCTGAAAGTCTTTGTTGTATGTCGTAGGTGTTCCCTTCATTACACACATCACACCAGCTAGGTTGCCTTGCATGCGGCCTGCCTTGCCCCTGTGCGTGTATTTGTGCGTGTGTGTGAGTGCATTTGTGTATGTGTGTGTGCGTGTGCATTTGTGCTTGCATGTGTACGCGTGTATTGATTGTGCGCAAACATTTAGTTAGAAGATTCAAACTAGCTTGAACAAACAGCTTGAAGGGTGTGCATGCATACACTTTGTGCTCATGTTCTGTTTTAATTCTCTCCTCCACAAATATCTGTAATCGGATTCATTCCACGGCATCACTTTACAATGTCATTTTGGAGCTATGCAGAGCTTCTCCAGTTCTGCCACCGTAATGCCACCTTATCGCTACCTTAAGATACCGCAGAAAGCCCGGGCATACCAATACACACAGGCATACGCATACACACAGGCATACGCATACACACACGCACACGCAAATATAAACACACATACACACGTAAACGCAAACACTGCATGAGTTGTTTTCTGAGGATTCAAGATGAATCATGGCACACACACGCGCACACACACACACACACACGCACACACACACACACACGCCACACACCTGATGAGCTCTAGGGCATCTGGATTTTTTTTCTGAGGCATCAAGCTGGAGCCTGTGGCGTATGCATCGCTGCACTGCACATACCCAAACTGGCCACTGCTGTAGATGATCAAGTCCTCTGCCCATCTGCACGGTTGGGTGTGTGTGTGTGTATGTGTGTGTGAGTGTGTGTGTGTGTGTGTGAGAGAGAGAGAGAGAGAGAGAGAGAGAGAGAGCGTGTGTGTTAATTTGAGTATGTGGGCGTGCATGCCGTGCCTGTGTTTGTTTGTTTCTGTGTGCACACAAGCACAAGTGTGTGTGTGTGTGTGTTGTTAAGGGAGTGTGTTGTTCAGGGATGTGTTCATTTAAGGAGTGTGTTTTTTCAAAGGGGTGCGTACCTGTAGGGTTGGCCAGAACCGTATATATGCACCATATATGACCGTATATTTGGTGATTTCCCTGCCAAATATACTGTATATACACCGTATATATATGGTTCTGGCCAACCTTACGTATCTGCACTACAGGCGCGTGTGGTTGTCCACGCCTATATCACCCTCCTTGCTTGCTACCTCCTACTAGGATCGGCCAGGAAGAAAACGACGCAGGCAGTGAAAACCACTCCCCACAACAATCAAGGGAAAGGAGCCACTTTAGTGCCGAGAACTGTGAAACTCCTCCACCAAAAGAAACAAAGATGAGGACCTGGAGGGTTGGCCAGATATCATATCACGTCAGTTGTGTACATCTGTATGTCATGACCGTATACTTGGAGACTCTCAGAGCCCGGATGCTTGGAGACCTTTCCAAAATACCATATACTTGGAGACCAGACCATTGAAGACCATACATGGAGACTGGGTGCCTTTTTCCAAAATGTCGTATGTATATGTGGCTGTGTCCTAAAATTACTGAAATAGGTAGCGCCCAATTGTTGTGCTCTGTATATGTGCTTAATTAGGTAACGTCTTATATATGTGCCCTGTGTATGTGCCCTCTCTATATATGCTCAAACAGGTAGCGCCCAATATATGTGTCCTCTATATGTGCCCTAAATGTGCTCGAATAGGAAGCGTCCCCGCATTGCCCGCAATATACCGACAGACTGCACATAAAACACGAAAGACAACATGCACATAATGTAACACCCAGCAGCTGAGATGAGCAATGTGAATGTAAAAAAAAGCATTCAATCACACACTAGAAGACGATTTTCCCTTTTTCGCAACACACCTTCGTGCCCGTCCCCTACACTCAGAACTGCACATTGAACACAAAAGACAGCATGCACAGAATCACGACGCCCACCTGCTTGAGTGAGCAGGCGCAATTGTGGTAGAGCAAGAGCATACCCTCTAATACCCACCACGAGTAACTTACGCATGTCTGTTCTACCCACCACGAATAATTGTGATAGAACACGAGCATGCACTTGCTTGAGACACACCGCGCACCCATAATTTCCTTTCTTACGTAAACTACAGAAGACGTAGGCCCCGAACAAGAGCTCAAAGACCCCCTGCCAACGTGCACTATTTTTACCAACAGTTTTAACCCGTACAAAATGCGGTGCCCCACACCCGACTGAGCACTAGCTGCATACTGCTTACTGCACGCTCACAAAGCCCACACCTGCTGAGGAGCATCACAAGCGGCGTGGATACTACTAAGGCATAGTACCCTCTCACACCACATGCAGTGTCCTAACTGACTGAGCACTAGCTACGTACACCACGCTCACAAAACCCACACCTGCTGAGGTGCATGAGCAGCGTGGATGCGAAGAACACGGTCTCTAGAACGTAGTCACGGTCACACACAGCGTCCATGGAGTTGGGGCAAACACCTCCGACCTACGCGAGCACCAGTGTGCATTTTGCATGAGCACCAGTGTGCATTTTGCATGAGCACCAGTGTGTGTTTGCATGAGCACCAGTGTGCATTTTGCATGAGCACCAGTGTGCATTTTGCATGAGCACCAGTGTGCATTTTGCATGAGCACCAGTGTGCATTTTGCATGAGCACCCGTGTGCGTTTGCATGAGCGCGTGTTCTGAAATCCAAGAGCATGCACGCAGCAAATTTGATCAGGCAATCATGCGCAGCTTCCACGGAGGAGGTTATAATAATATACATTTATCAATATATATAATTAGGGTGTGCCTTGTCGAGCCTCGTCGAGCCTCGACGTCACTGCTGTCAAAGCCTAGACGGCAACTAGGGTGTCCATTTTTGGGGGGGAATCAGGGGAATTCCCTGAAATATCTCAAAATTGGGAAATTGACCACATTATATAATTAATATAGTATTAAAGTACTTATGTGCAATGTAAACGCGAAAAATGGCACATCACGATGTCACAGTCCTGTTCAGAAAAGTGTCAGGATTTAGTTTCTCGACGCCCCAAAACGGGCAGCAATTTTGTAACATTATTTCTTATTACTTTCAAATACATGAAACTAATTATGGCCAATCTGCTGTGTGTATGTCTGTCCAGGTATTTTTCATGAGAAATTCTCCAAACATTTCCTACATTTCTTTTCAGTCTGGTCTCTTCACGATATTTGTTTATTAGTCATAAATAAACTCCAGTAAATTTTCCGGCTGAATCTGCCCAAATTCAGAAAGTTTTTTCTAATCATAATGCACCAACTAGGGCCTATACCTCACTGGCAAAATCGTATACCCTAGTTACCCATGCTTATATATAATATACATGAATTATGTCTTATTTTTAATATATCATGCGCAGCTTCCACGGAGGAGGGTTACACCTCTGACCTACTCCAGCATCATTGTGTGTTCGCATGAAGGCATGTTTCAAAGTTTGAGAGCACTTTTTAAGCAGTCACGACGCAGCGGTGGTGTACACTGTGGCCATACATACACTGTGGCCATGCAAATACAGGGTTTAGGCTGTGCATGATAAGCTAACGCCAACCGGCACACACACAGCACCTGTAGTGGTGGTTGATACATCTCCAAGCGATGCGAGCATAGCTGTGTGTATGCGTGTCTGTTGGCTACTGGATAGTATGTTGGCATCACTGTGTGTGTTGGCATCACTGTGTTTTGGCATCACTGTTGGCATCACTGTGTGTGTATGCGTGTCTGTTGACGTATGCGTGTCTGTTGGTGTATACGTGTCTGTTGGCTACTGGATAGTATAACCAGGTATATATTATGGGTTGGCCAGGACCGTGTATATACACCATACTATGCCGTATATTTAGACATTTCCCTGCTGAAATTGCTGTACATACACCGTATATATACGGTGTACATATGTATACGGTCATGGCCAACAGTACTTGTAATGAACATGTTGCACAGGTGCCTGCAGAGAAGGGTCAACAGTTTCTCAGCAGTCACGATAACAGCAACACAGGACGAAGTGCACATGGGCTTTGAATGGACAGCACATACTAGGCACTGTTTATCACAGCAAAATGTTAGTTGGACTCATTACAGCCTGTCTGCGTTGCAACCTATTCGGCGGTACTTTTAGTCACGCTCAAGTCCACTGTCATCACGCTGCATGCACATGCACACACAAACACATGCACTCACACACAGCACAAGCTCACGCACGTACCATGCCGAGCTCCTGAGCAATAAATTGCCTGTCCACGCCGAAGGGGTTGCCTGCACACACGCACACAGACACACACGCACAAAGGCAAAACTTGGATACCATACACACATACACACATAAAGGTTGCCAGCACACTCACAACGGTGTGTGTGTGTGTGTGCGTGTGTGTGTGTGTGTTTGAACGGAACCATGCGCGGATACATGGGGAGGAACAAATAATAAGAGCAGGGCAGGTTTATATATGTGGGGCCATACATTTTGAGAATCGGTCTGAGCCGTATACATATGTCTGCACCGCGTATGGCTGTATCCAGGCTTATTTTTCTGCCTATGATACCATATCCTTGCTGTCCAACCGTACATGTGTATGGTCTTGGCCAACCCTAGCCTACCCTAAAATTACGTTGATCCTTATGATCTGCACATTACGTTGATCCTTATGATCTGCACATTACGTTGATCCTTATGATCTGCACATTACGTTGATCCTTATGATCTGCACATTACGCTGATCCTTATGATCTGCACATTACGTTGATTCTTATGATCTGCACATTACGCGCTCGTGCGTTTTTGATGTCCTGAGCGCGTCTGGCAAACAGTGCAGATTTTAAAGTACCACTAACGTAACTAATTAAATGCACTCTGGATACCGAAGTAGAGGCGTTAATGTTTGCGCACACTGGATTTCTTGCCCCAGGACTAAGACAATGTGCGGTGGTTTTCAACCTGGGCAGCCTTGAACACACAAACATACACATACATAGGATTGGCATATACATACATAGGGTTGGTCAGAACCGTAAACACACACCGTACATGACCGTATGTATGGTGGCTTCCCTGCTTAAAACATACCGTATCAACATACATAAACAATGGTTTGGGCGAACCCCCATCCACTAGCCCCTTTATATGCTAGAATTTCAGCACGGAAGGGGAGGCTCCATATATCTACATGTGTTTGGTAAATTACAGTATGCTTGTTCATACGGCACTGGTCAGCCTGTGCACAGTCGCAGAAGAAACTTTAGAGTCATGCGCACAGTCGCAGTGTCATGCGCACAGTCGCAGAGGAAACCTCAGATTCATGCACTTTGACAGAGACACAGGTATACAGTGGCAGAGTGGTTGCTTGTAAGCTGTGTTGGCATCAGCTAGTACGTGCACATCTCGACCCACGCAGGATGTCCAAGATGTGCGCATCTTATTATCCACCTACTAAGGCTATGAATTGCGAGTACACACACACACACACACCTGCAAGGGCACCACTGCCCAGAGGTGAGGTGGCCACACGTGGCATGAGGTCCCTGAGCCGCATGTCGTCACGCTGTAGCAGGAGTGGGGTGTGTGTGCGTGTAAACGTGTGTGTGCGTGTGTGCGAGTGTCTGAACGTGTGTGTGTGTGACCGTGTGTATGGTGTGTGTGCATGTGTGTGCGTGTGTGTGTGTGTGTGTGTGTGTGTGTGTCTGAACGTGTGTGTGTGTGCAAACGTGTGTGTGCGTGTGTGTGAGTGCCTGAACGTGTGTGTGTAAACGTGTGTGTGCGTGTGTGTGAGTGTCTGAACGTGTGTGTGTGTGTTAACGTGTGTGTGCGTGTGTGTGAGTGTCTGAACGTGTGTGTGTGCGTGTGTGTGTGTGACCGTGTGTATGTGTGCATGTGTGCACATGTGTGTGTATGTGTGTGTGTGTGAACGTGTGTATGTGTGTGTATGTGTGTGTGCTTCTGTATGTGTTTATACATGTAAGCAGGGTGTGTTAAAACAAAGCGCTTGCTGATTTTCCTGCCAAGATAACCAAATATTATTTTTTATTCGGAGTTCATTGTATGTTGGATGCATCGACAAGTCTGGCTGGCAGAGACCAGCTAGCAGCGGGGCAGCCACAAAAAACGGAGATCAACCCCAGCTGAAAGCGTTGGAGAAAAGCGTGCCCTTGATGTGCATGGATAACTACATAACCGCACACGCACATGGCTGTGCAGGTACATTCTTACACATATAAGAGCTGAGTCAGGTGAACCAAGTATATTTGTGTGTGCATGTGCGCATGTGTGCATGAGCGTATGTGTGTGTGTGTGTGTTATGTGTGTATATGTGTCAGTATGTGCGTAATAAGCTGAGATACACAGACACGCACGAACATGCACACATGCACACCTGCATACACACATACACGCATGCACAAGCATGCACACACTTTTGCATATAAACACACACACGTATATACACACGCGTACACACAACTCACCTGCCAGGCAGAGGCATGGCACATCATCCAGTGGCTCCAGCGCACTGTCATGGCGGGCTGCAGGTGTGTGAACCCTGTGTGCGTGCGTGTGTGTGCGTGTGTAAAAGTATGTGTGTATGTGTGCATGCGTCTATGCGTGTGACATTGAGGGTGCTTGAGTTGAGGCTGGTGAGAGAAGTGAGGGTGTGCTCATGCGTCTCTCGTGTGTGTGTGTGTGTGTGTGTGTGCGTGTGTGTGTGTGTGTGTGTGTGTGTGTGTGTGTGTGTGTGCACGTGCAAGTACGTGTGCGTGCCCGCGTGTGTACGTATATGTGTGTGCCATTGAGGGCGTGCGGAACTTGAGGGTGGTGAGAGTGGTGAGGGTGTGCTCATGAGTTGTGCGCATGTGCGTGTGATGTTGAGGGCAAATCCTTCTCTCAAACGGATGACCCCCGTTTCTACAAGTTCATATTCTACATAGAACCCTACTTGTGCATACAATGGCTCGTAGACTTCGAACGCTATACACATACACGTGCACACACACAACACCTTATCTGCACATGCATACATGTGTAATAATCAGTGTTGTGCACCTGACGCTTGACGGCGTCAATGGTAAATGACGCTGACGGCGTAATTTATGTCAAATTGACGGTGAAAATAGTAGATTACGCCGTCAATCGTCAGAGTTTAGTGACGGTAACGCCGTTATTTACGATCGTTATTTACGGTGCCATTTTTGAGTGCACAACACTGGTAATAATGCACACAAAAAACAACACGCACCAGGCATGAGCACGTCTGCTTCCTTCTCCGCACGCTCTGAGGTGATCATGATCAGCTCTTGCAGGGCCCCTCGGATTTGGTGCAGCTCCTTGTACAGCCATAGCCTGGTGTCAGTGGCCACCTGCACATTGTGTGTGTATGTGTGTGTGTATGTGTGTGTACGTGCGCGTGCGTGCGTGTGTATGTATGTGTGCAAATGTGTGAATGTGTGTGCGTGTGTGTTGTGTGTGTTGTGTGTGTTGTGTGTGTGCATATGTGCGAATGTGTGTGCGTGTTTATTTGTCAGTCTCACACGAGAGGAGTCATTACAAGCATGTTCCACAGCATCTACGCGTCCAATCGTCCCAAGGCTGGCCGATCTGCAGCTTGGGATGCATCCACTTCTGTCCCACCTTTTGCCTGCATGCATGCTAATTGTCATCATTTGTACACAGCTGTTTTTTTGCACAGGTTGAGCAGCCACCCCAGGCTGAATGCCTTTCTAATCCAAACTAAACTCAACTTTGCCTGCATACACACACCTGGTCGTTCCGGGACCGACCGGTGTGCAGCTTGCCCCCTACAGCCCCAATGATCTCTGTGAGGCGTCGCTCATTCGCTGTGTGGATGTCCTCGTCGCCTGCCTTGATCACAAAAGCGTTGGCCTCCCACTCGCTGCCCACCTGCACGTGCAAGCAGGACACACAACTATGAGCGCACGTGCATAGTTTGTCGTGCTCGACTGAACGCCCTTGTTGTGTGCCTTGATCACAAACGCGTTGGCCTCCCACTCTTTACTAGAGTTGGCCAGAACCGTATAAGTACACCGTATATGACCGTATGTAATTACCCAGCCAAAAATGCCGTATACCGTACTGCGCTTCTCAGGGTGCAACTCGGCCATAATGATGATGATTGCCCCTGGTACATTGGGGACTCTTTACGGAGCCCAGAATCGTTCCCGTTGGCAAGTCGCAGTTTTGCGAGGTCCGGAAAAACTTGATTTTTTCCGGCCTGACTTATTGCGAGGGGCCTTAATAATTATGTATTTATTTTGCAAAACAGCCAAGCGCGGTACGGTATACATATGTATGTGTATGAATTTGGCCTCCCACTCATTACCCATTTGGTTGAGTGGCATCGAGTTGGGGCTTACTGACGTGCGCCATGTGTAGCATTGGCCAGAACCATACATTTATAGGTATATACGGTGTACATACAGTATTTTTCGCAGGGAAGTTACCAAACATACGGTCATATACGGTGCAAGTATACGGTTCTGGCCAACCCTAGTCATGTGTAGCATTGGCAAGGGTAGGGCGTCTCATATTCATCTTACCTACTTTGGAAGAGAATCCTCCAAAGCTACTGACAATACATAAAAAGTACACGGTTTTTGCTAAAACAAGAGAGCCAGTGCTGAATTTAAGTTCCGAGGAAGGCAGCCTCCAACACACACTTGCCCCCAATTACACCATGCACGCAAGTAGACAAGCAGCGTGCTTTTTGCTGCGTAAGCGTTTCCTGTCAATATTGATCGCAAGCGTGCAAGTTCATTGGTCGTCCCCGCTCATTTTGTTACACGAACATTCGTCCATACGAGCACATGAGCGAAAGACCGGTGCTTGAGACCATAATCATGCACGCGCGCTAGACAAAAGGGTCGTCCATGCACAAACGTGCACTGCAGTGGTGTGCGTGCGTGCGCATGCATGTGCGCGTGTGTGTGCACGCCTGTGTGTGTGCCTTATTGCCCCACAGATGCTGCAGAGGTGTGCACGACGCTGTGCTAAAGCAGGCGTGAGGATGGCAAGCTGCTGCTGCTGTTCCCTGTCTGATAAGAGGGCGAGTGCGAGCATGGTGCCCGGGCTGGCCACGATGTCAGAACTCTGTTCAACACACAGTGCGCGGCAAGCACCTGCACCATGCGCTTCATGCCACGCAAACAGTCCATGCCAACACGGACCGCGTTCCTGAAGGATCCCGTCCAAGCTAAGCTTCGCGCATCATGAATATCTGATTAAACTAAAAAATATTTAAGCCCATCAAAATTAGTACTACTTGATTCTGCTTGCTTGGTCAACCGTGAACTTTGCAGCCGAAACACAACCAAGGGCTCCTGACACAGCATCCGCGGCCAGGGAAGTGTGCTGATAGATACTGCACCAGCAGGAAGTGGTCTGGGGGCCTGGCCGAGGAATCCTGGGCAGCTTCCTGGAGCTTCCAAACATCAATATATGCTCTAAGACTTTGCACACGGCACCCCATGTTCCCAGAACTCATCTGCCCCGGTAAAGGTTTGGTCGTCCCCATGGCTGGTTGACCCAAACTGTGCCAATAAGCTATCCACCCAATTCAAAGCCCCCTATACCTCATCTGAATGCAAGGTACTTGAAGTTATATCCGAACCATTGACATTTGCTGAAAATTTGGCATTCTGGGGGGCTGCATGGGGCCCGGTGCATATTTTGCACCCACTTGGCCGGGAAAAGGTACATTTCTGAACTTGCCCCGATCGACCTCTGCTTCAGGATATAAGCATTATAAATGTCATATACCATTGCTGCAATGTCAAATTCGGGACAGGGGTACTGGGAATGCCAGCGTATGGGAGGCACTCACACAAGGGACACAGGGGAGAAAGGCAGAAAAAGCTGTCGCCCCATACCTGCTGCGAATTTCAGCCCGGTTTTTGCTCTCATAGTTGCGGGGTTAATTACATTAAAATAAAAATGGGGCCGATCGGTGGCCTGGTTGAATTTTGGTGAATTATCTGCAGCGTTACATGCAGCAATTTTGGCAGGAGCCTTTTCCGGCACCATTTCACATCCTCACTTTCACACCAGAGAAGCCCTATAAAATTTACAGGGCACATATTGGTGCCCGGCACATATTGGTGCAGTGTGTGAGAAATAGTGTCTGATATTGACCCCTGACAAATATGATGGCGAGCCACCCACTGGGTCTTTCCACCTGCTTTCTTTGCAGGCAAGTCAAGAAAAAAATAGGCTATCCAACACAAGTTTCAGCTCCCAAAACGGTGCAGTGGTTGGGGAGATAGAGCCAAAATTGGCTTATTGGCACAATTTGACTGGGAAAGGGCGGTCCAGCCATGGGGACGACCGTTTTGGTAGGAGCCAATGTCGAGTTTCAGCCCGGGAGGTGCCGGGGATGGGCCCGGGGAGGAGGTCTTGACCCCTCCAAAACAAAACTTGTCTCTAACACTTTACACACCGCACCCCAGGGTCCCAGAATTCATCTGACACGGTGAATGTTTTGGTTAGGAGCCTGTTTCGAGTCTCAGCCCGTGGGGTGGCCTGGGTGAGTCTGGGGAGGCGTAGGTGAAGTGTGGTGGGAATCCGACAACGCTAGGGGCTCACGCCCCCACGTGGGGGCTTCGCCAAAAAAAAGCCACCTTGGCACCGAGTACCGTAAAACTCCTCCGCTACCAAGAGTAATAAGCTTGTCAATTTGTGCTTCTTTATGTTTGTGTGTGCACATGCTAGCTTACGTGTACGTGTGCGCACGTGTGTGTGTGTGTGTGTGTGTGTGTGTTTGCGGTATGTATGTGTGTGCGTATTGCTTGCCTGTTTCAGGCCATCCACAATGGTGTCTGCCTCTTCATGAGTTAGGATGCCGGCCTTGGCAAGCGCCCTAGCATAGACTTGACTGCCCTATGTATGTAAGTAGATTGTGGGTGGGAGTTTGTGCGCACATACTTGCGCGAGTGTGCGCGTCAGTGTGAGTTGTGTGTATACACGTGCATGTATGTGTGCGCGTGCTGTGCTTGTGCATGTGCATGTGCATGCTGTATGTGCACGTGCTTGTGTGTTTGTGTGTGTAAGTGCGTTCGTGCGTGTGTGTGGTTGGGGGGGGGGGTGAGCGCCTAAGCGTTTGTGTGCGTGTGTGTCTGAGTGTATGTGTGTTTGTGTATGTGTGCGCCTAATTGTATGTGTGTGTGTGTGTGTATTTGTGTGTGCGTGCATTGTATGTGTGTGTCTGTATGTGTGTATGTGTGTGTGTATGCACATGTGTGTGAGTGTGTGTGTGTGTGTGTGTGTGTGTGTGTGTGTGTGTGTGTGTGTGTGTGTGTGTGCGTCTGTGAGTATTTGTGTGTGCGTGCAGTATTTGTGTGTGCGTGCTTGTAAAGTTTTCAAATGTGAGAGCCAGTTAGTGAGAGACAGTTAGTGAGTAAAAAAGTGAGACGTGTGTCTTGCACAAGTGATGCACATGCGCAAGCACATGATGAGTTGCAAGACTTAAAACAGAATAAAGTCCTTGGAACCTCTCCTGACCTTCAAATCCTCAGCCCACATGCGCTTGTCAAAGGGCAGCGATTCGTTAAACTTCTCCATCAAGGGGTCAGTCTGTCCAGTGAAGCGCCCTCCCCACAGCTTCTTTTCTCCAGCAGGAGCAGCCCCTTCACCTTGAGCACTGCTACTAGCCATCTGCATCACACCATTTCGACAAGCAGGCCTTAACCAACCAAGGGTGTAAGCAAACTCGGCTTTCGACACGTTTTATCGTGGAGAGGAGGCACTCACGCTCAACGTAGTTCCGCGAGACGAGGTAGGCACCATCTTCACTGGCAGAGGTAAACGAGTGTGAAACGGCCTAGTTGATGGTGCAGCCTGCCCCTTTCCCACGGGTTTGCCTTGGCTGATTAAACCTGGATGCTTTAGTTGAGACATGCTGGAAATTTTTGAAATTATAATCCGCGATTCGAAACACCTCGGTAACCTGGCACTTCCTGACCAGCAAAAATTGCTTGCGATAAATAATTTAATTCATAGAACTCCGTGTTACTACACTACCAGTGTGATGCATTTCCTGATTCAGGATTTAGCATGCATCAGAAACTCACTATCTTTCATTGTTACGCCCTCGCGGGCTTTCTGTTGGTTGCTCGTTTCCCCCACCTCGCTGTGATTCACACAGAACAGCACCCGCCAGCGATAATTGCGCATCAACACCGCGTGTACTGCTCATCAAAACGGCATGGGCCCATAGCCGAGGCAGTTGCACATAGTCTGCGCACAAATATTTAGTCTGCTTCATCAGGGTTCTGCACAAGGTTCCTGTGCATGCAACAGGCCTGCTGCTGGAGAAAGAAAAGAAAAAGAAATACTACGCAGGCAGTGAAAACCACTCCCCACATAAATTAAGGAAAAGGAGCCACTTTAAAGAACTTTGGTACCGAGTACCGTAAAGCTCCTCCACCGCGAAAAGGAAAGGAAAATCAATGGGGATCAAGAGGGTTGCAGGCTTGGCCTGAAACCGGCTCCTGATGTTTGAGAGTTGATAACAGTACTGGAAAGGGCACGTCTGGTATGGACATATTTAGCAGTGAAGTTCACAGAGTTCGCAGAGTGCTGCTGGATAATACTGTCGGTGTTTCACATGATGACGGCGTGCGGGGTTAAAATGTTCTATAATTTTCTTGTTCCTTTTTCGACCTGCTGTAATTACACATTTGTCTATCAAACTAGATCTGACAAGCCGTGGATATAAAGAGGCATTTTGCCTGGAGTTAGGGGTTAGGGTTTAATTTTCAGGATGATGTTTAAATTGAACAGAAATTGACCCATGATGTCAAAGCAGCATTTGGAAGCTTCCATGGGGAATTACACAGCTCGGGTGTTTTGATTTGCATTGGACTCATCAGTTAATACAATGACACCGGGGAGTGCTACACAACCAGCAGAAAAGCCCTTTCTGCTTGTTGAGAAGGGAAAGTGTCCACACAGTATCTAATTTCGATGAAATGTATATCAGTGTATATTGGAGTATATTGGAGCACATTGGAGTATATCAGAGTAAATCAGCGTGTTACAACGTATTTTTGGTTGACCCACGCCAAAGTCACCCCAAACAGTGCCAATAAGCTGTTCATCACCCAATTCAAAGCCCCTTCTACCTCACCTGAAGATTAATTCT
>Ga0307963_1001621_pt1 | contig 17394 bp, 18 predicted proteins | sample OrgLakmetagen594_FD_201829 | JGI IMG/M metagenome (GOLD analysis project Ga0307963, IMG submission 201829) | Saline water microbial communities from Organic Lake, Antarctica - #594 | ecosystem: Environmental > Aquatic > Non-marine Saline and Alkaline > Saline | place: Antarctica: Organic Lake...
TGTTGTTGTTGTTGTTGTTGTTGTTGTTGTTGTTGTTGTTGTTGTTGTTGTTGTTGTTGTTGTTGTTGTTGTTGTTGTTGTTGTTGTTGTTGTTGTGATGATATGTAGTACCTATGTGTGTGTTCCTGTGTGTGTTAGTTCCTGTGTGTTCCCGCGTGCGTGTGCGTGTGTGTGAGAATGTGTGTGCGTACGCTTGTGTGTATGTGCGCGTGTGCGTGTGTGTGTGTGTGTTTCCGTGTGCGTGTGCGCGTATGCTTGTGTATGTGTGTGTGGTTCCTGTGCTCGTGTTTGTATTCCTGTGTGTGTCTGTCTGTGTGTGTGTGTGTGTGTGTGTGTGTGTGAGAGAGAGTGCATGTATTTCACCTTGGAGGTTTCAACCTGTTGCTTGTCCAGCACAGGTGACAAACGCGTAGCCACGACCACTACGACGGGGCGTTATGACTTGCTTGAATTGGCTTTTAACTGTTTCTTAATTCATTAGGCCAAAAAGCGGCGCTTAATTAAGTTTCGTTTTTGAATTGCAACTTGTGAGTTCTGACATTTGGAGGCACCAACAATGAATTTAAGGAGCGGTGGTATTAATTTACAAGGCGCGTGTTGCACTGAGAATGTGTTGGTTTCCAAAGCTGTCAGGAGTTTGAAACTGGTCTGTTTTTGCGAGACTGACCTAACAAGCGTAGGTTGTGAGGAAGGTAAAATGGCACGCTTTTGACACTTAAAGCTTAAAGTGCTCAGAAAGGTGGTGAAACGGTGGAGAGATGAGGAGTTGAAGGGTAAAAACAGGCCATCTTTGTACTGGTGCGCGCGTTGGTCATTCACTCTTATCCTCCCCTTTTTGGGTTGAATAGGTTCTGTAAGAGCAGAAAAACACTTCTTTGGTCCAGAAAAGCTCCTCCTTCCAAGGCCCTTTGAGGGCTACTAGCTAAAAGACTCAGCCACGAAGAATCGTACTTTCACAACAGGCACATGCCAAACCTGAAGGCATCAAAAGCTTGCTACAATTAAACGTATATAATTCCAATGCAACCTTATAAACCAGGGTCCAAAGACGAAAACCTGTTTATTGCTTTTGCCACGTTGTGCTGATGTGTACATCTGTGTGACCTTAACAATGCAGATCGCAAAGCTTGATGTGGCAGCACTGCGGGAGATCAGTACTGCAGCAGCTCTTCCTTCTGCTTCAGACCTGGACGAACTGAGTGATGTCGCCTACATGAGGGATCTAGAGCAGCAGGGGGGCGGGCTGGCAGTCACCGACAGTGCATCTGGGCAGCCACGCGAGCCTCCTTTGCCTTTTATAAGTCAGCGCTTGGACGCCATCAGCCAGGTGGGTGCTCAAGTTAAGTGACAGCTAATGCCAGCTAGTATTGTTGTTCAAGGTCCAAGCAAGCCATTGGCCAGGTGGGGGCTCCGATTAAATGACAGCTGCTGCCAGCTAGGTCTTGCTGTTGCAGTTGCAGGGTTTGTACGCGCGTAACAAGTTGCCCTTGGCCAGGTGGGCACTGCAAATGTATTTGCAAGGCCTAAACCAACTGGAAAGCCTGTTTTACAGATTGCGCTTGTGTTGCTTTACGAGGGGCAGCCTGTCACAAAGCACAGACTCAGGCACGACCCTGGAATTGCCAACAAGCACTTTTAATTTGCCTTGTCCTCCCTACGTCCAGGATGTGGTATCACTGACACCAGAAATCAATCAGGCTCGTGACCAGCTCACCACTTTAGAGAACATCGCTGCAGAGATGGGAAGTCTGGAGTATGAGCAGCTTGCACGTGACATCCGCCAGGCTCTGCAGGTGCGTATTGAGAACCAGGAAGCGCAAGGAATGTCAAGCACGCCTCACAATACTACCAAGAAAAGGAGCCTTGGATACGAGTGAGTGTTTTGAAGCTCATCCACCCTAAAAAGGGAAAAGAAATCATGATCATTTAATCCTCCAGCGATGCAGACTGGTTGGGCTGAAACTGGCTCTAGATGAGAGTCTGTAACAGCACTGGAAAGAGCCGAACCTTTCCTAGATCACCCTGGTTAAATAACGTTTTTTGCCCTCCGAAATCATGCCGGCTCTCTAAAATATTTATATTTATTTTCAGGCTCTGGGGATATCCGGGATTGCCGAAAATAAAGTTTGGCGGGTGGCCGATTGGTGATAAGCGGCTCCCCAGGGCCTCCCCTCGCCCCCCTTGCTCCCCTCCAGCCCCGTCAGCAGCACCTGTTGCGCCCCAAGGGGTGTACCAGCAAAAAGCAATCAGCTTCAAATCAGTAGCAAACGCCGACCGGGCCATTGATTGAAGGTTGAGGTTTGGGTTAGTCGTGGAGGTTGAGGATGAGCAAGCTGCAGTGGATGCACATGCAGATACAACAAGGCAGCTCAGCAGTTGGCATGCGACCAGGTGGGGTAGCTCATGCAGACAAGGTCACGCACCCAGGCCCATGCCCAAGCTGCACTATCAGCACGCCCAAGCAAGCAAAGCACACAGCGGCAGCAGCACCAGCACCAGCTGCAGCAGCAGCAGTGAGGAGAGCACCAATACACATGCCACATGCACACGCACAAACACGCATGTGCACGTATACACACACGCGTGCTGACTGGGCTAAATGCCCACTGGGATGGTGCGGGAATGGCTAATTTGTTTCTTGAAAGGGTCCCCTCCCGGGGTTACTTCTTATATTTACGAATTTTGGGTTTTGGGGCGAATACGGTAAGGTACGGTATATGCTTTGTACCAAGTCAACCAAGGCAACAGAGGGATCGCGGAGCTTGGTGTTTTATGCTCTGAGAAGCAAGACCAAAGCCTTGAAAGCCTCCAGTGTATGAATGTAGTAGATAGTGCCACCCACACCTAGCAATATGATGTGGAAGGTAATGGAGGTTCCCTGATATTTGGTGCAAATATCTGCGTGCTGTTCCATTGCGCCGTGCAACTGGGTCTAGGGTCTAGTCAATGAGTTGGTCACGTTAACTTGTGCTTAGACCTTTGGTTGGTGCTGTCTGGGAAAGGTGGCTCTGTTCTGGTGACTGGCGTTGCTACTGAGATGCTCCCAGTCTCCCATTTCCCAATTGCCCCTGCCACTCTGGAGAGCCCATCCCCCTTCGTTAGTTTTTGTTCATGTAGTTTGCAGAGATGGGGTCAACCAACATAACATCTGGGCGACTGGAGGTATATTTATTGTCACCCAAAAAGTGAGATGGAGAGAGCACTCATAAAAGCACAGCCTGTTTCAGAAACTTGGACATTATAACACAGCCTTTGTCGCTGCCTGTTTGCAAGGACAAAGCGGGATACCTATGAAGCCTTCGCTGCTATTGGCTTATGTGAACATACTAGATTATGTATCGCAACGACCCCACTCTCTAGTCTGGTGTGTGACAGCTGCTGCTGCAGCTTTGCTTGCCAGTCATGGCTTTTAATAGAAGATACAGGGTTACTTGAGATAGCCATTTCCTGGTTCTCACCAACAACACACTTGCTACTCGTGCCTCTGGGCCCTCAGGAAGATGGATATCCACCAACATTCTCAGACGGCCCCTTGCTTGATAACCTGGAGGTCGTCTCTGACCGCTTGAGCCCCACTGTCGACGACCTCATTAGATACATCACATCATTGAGGTGGGGTAAATCGCATCAGTTCAGTAGGGTAAAAGATGGTGGCATCGACATTGCTCGTTTGTTGCTCTATGGTTGCCCGGCGCGCGAGTTTTTTCCAGAGTTGCTGACCAAGCTCTAGACAGGTCTTGAAGAATTTGGTATCCAAGGCCCGCAACTGTGAATGACTTCACATATGTGGGTCGGCATCGCATTCATCCTGCTCTTGGGATGATGGAACCTGGATCAAGACGCAGGGGCTTGCCAATCTTTCCATAACACTTCCTCATCTCCTCCTCCTCCTAACGCCTTTCCCCTTTGTCTGATTGTATAGGACTGTTCTCGGAAGTATCTCTGACGTGCGTGATGCACTGCAAGCGCATGATGATGGAGGGAATGATGGAGCGCTTGTTGACGAGCTCAATCAATTCAAGCCCCTAGTCCAAGATGCCCAAACACGCCAAGACAACACAGACTTCAGCAGTTTCCAGGTGTGAGCTTGTAGGTGTCACACAAATGCACAAAACAGCTCAAAACACTCTCACACATGCTATGGGGTGACCTCTGTTTGAGTACACACTGCGTTGCACCTGCACAGATGTACGCAGCAGATGCATGCAAGGGTGCCACTAACAAGCTCACAGCATTTCCACACACGCCAGGGCACCTTTGTTTGAGCATGTTGCACCTGCACAGATGTTGACCGTCATCCATACGCAGATGTAGCTATTGGCTTGATCTTGGCTTGCTCCTGAATCACCTAGTGCTTCTGGATCAGCTAGTCAGTCAAGGAGCAGGATACAACTGCACATGCTCAAACAGGGGTTGCGATACTGTGTAATTTACATGGTGTGGTGCATCACGCATTAAGATACTGAATACTAGTACTAGTATCTAAATGTGTACAATTAAGTGCACCCGGATGTCAGCAGGAGCAGCTACTGATGCAACTGTACAAACTTACCCTTTTTTGAGCTCGTGCTCTTGCAATGCTTGGCGAGGAAGCATGCTACCAACAGGGCAGGGCTTGCTTTTTTCTTTAAACTGGATGTTGTGTTGCATACAGGAGAGCACTCAGTAATTGTCTACTCAGCTACTCAGCTACTTTTAGCAAAGTGTGCCTTCCTCATGGAACGTCTGACTCACAATTGCTGATAGAGTTCAAACGCCACATTTTTGGTCTGCTCTACCCAATGTAGGCCGGTGCCGCTGACGTTGACGACAATGCACAAGACGCTGAAGATGCGTACCTGGTATGCGTTGCCTGAGGCTTGAAGTAATGCTGTGAGGATGTATGAAGTCATGCTGTGAGTGAGGGTGCTTGAAGTAAGGCTCTGCAGCGCTTGAAGTAATGCTGTGAGGTGCTTGAAGTCACGCTGTGAGTGTGGGTGCTTGAAGTAAGGCTCTGCAACGCTTGAGGTAATGCTGTGAGGGTTTGTGAGCTGGCTCTGCATCGCTGCATCAAGCGTGCTGGTGCCGCTCATTCCACCTTGTGACCATGTAAGCCACCACTACAACTTGCACTACTACGACTCACCATACAACAACTTACACGTCATCTCCTTTTCAGCAAATTACTCCCCGCACCTCACACACACATTTGGCACACCACCATACGCATGTGTGTGCGCTGCAGGCTCCTAATCCCAGTGTCCAAGGCGAAGTGCAGGCTCGCAAAGATTATTTTGCAGGCTTCCTCAACCGTCTTCCTGCTTCACTGGATGCCTACGTCACAAATCTCAGGGAGCTTTTTGTTCGAGCTGAACCTAGGGTGCGTGGATTGAACATGGCAGCTGTAGATTACGCTTGCAGAGGTTCACAACAATCACACTCAAGGTATCTTACAATACCACTCAGCAAGGACGTGTATCGGAGCAAAAGATGTTTCTACGCAGATACCCAATAGAATTAAAGAAAGCTTGCCTGCGGGGAAGCGTTTGACTTTCCCCAACCTTGCAATTTAATTTCAACAGCGCTCGCCACCAGTGGCAACTTTTTGGCTTACTTAGCCTTGCATATGCATTTGCATCGCCAACCAAAATATTAGCACGGCAACCGGTCGCAAAACAACGGCATCAAAAAAAAGAATAGGAGTCCTTTGGTATCAGGTCCCGTAGAAAAGGAATGGATTGACTCATCTGTTGATTGCACGATGTGCACAATCGCAGTTGTGTACACGCGTGTGCATGCCATTCCAGTTACCGGACATCGTAAATAGGGGCAGTTGCTGGTAATAGCAGCTAAGGTTAAAGAGCTTTGTCTGGCAACGCTACAAGTGCAACCTCAACCAGAGCAGGGCACCTGAGGCCCGGAATGGGCATATATCATTATGCTCTTTGGCCTGCGTGCGATGGACTTGGAAATCTTCAACAATTACCATTACCACACACTGTGTCTATGTGGGTGTAGGAATCAGAGCTTGCCATGCTCAATCTGTGAAGTGCGTGGTTAGCCGTGCGTGCCAATCATTGCAGGTCCCAGCCTCTAAGATGTCACCTTAATTCCTACTACTTTTAAAAGCAAATACAGACAGGTATACAAACAATAATTGTCGCATAAGTTCAGCCAGTTGCCCTGATGTAGAAAGGAACAAAAATTCATTTTCGACCCCCTCCAACACAGATGTATCTGCTCAACATATTTCAAAGTATTAATGGGACTGCATCGATGCGACTCGTAGTGAAAACTAGGCTGTTGCGTTGGCTTTCTTTGGGGAACAATTCTCTTGTTAGGGGAATTAGACCATGATAGAACGGAAGCCCAACGGCTGACCTCCCTAGCTACATGTGATGTGGAGTTTGCGCCTCTGCAGTGCAGCGAGGTTGATCAGTTGCCCTCCTTAGTACTTCTCACAACTAGTTGCTTGGGTGTTTACACTAAAAAGGTGCTTGCTTTGGACAGGTGCTGCTTTGGAAAGATGTTGCTTTGGAAAGGTGTATACACTAAAGAAGGTGCTTGCCTTTGGAGTTCCTCGTTCCCTTCCAAGTCGATACTTGTATGAATGGCTGGGAATCAGTATGTTCTATTTTCTTGACCAAAGATACTTTGAAGATATCCTCGTGTTGTTGTTGGATCCTGCAGGTGTTCTCTCCAGTGGAAACCCTGCTCAGCACGCTGGATGCCTTTTTGCAAGAGGTCACAAGCATTGCGCAAGAATCAGGCGATCTAGAGGGCAACTTGCTCGACACGACCAGTGAAGTGGATAACCTGAAGGATGTGGGACCCGTAGGGGTGAGCTTGTGGTTGTGGTTGTGTGTGTGCGTGCGTGTGTGCGTGTGTGTGTGCGTGTGTGTGTGTGCGTGTGTGTGTGTGTGTGTAGTTGCGTGTGTATGTGTGTTGGGAGGAGGGTACTTGGTTGGGGGTGATGCGTCCAAGATGGTAATTGATTAAGCTGCCCTTTGGTACAAGGGGGAGCGCTTGCCTTCCAAATCAGCATCCTTATTGACACACCATTGGTTGAGCAAGTACCAGTGAACGTAATAGACATAGGAGGAAACAAGAAGAGGGGGATTGAGTCCCAAAAAGGAATGTTTTTTACATGCTCCCCGCAAAAGTTTACAGGGTATTTGCAAGCTTCAATACGTGCATGTAATTGTAAGGCAGGCTATTGTTCCGTTGCAAATGCCTGATAAGCCACGGCGTGGACCCCAATTTTTGCTGCCGTTTTTTTTATGACAGATTATCATCAGCACCAAAATGAGATTTTAAATGTTTGTCCTTAAATGAATGAAGATCATTGCACAAGAAATGAAGTGGAACGACCAAGTGGTTGATGAGATGTAAGTTATGCCATTTCCCATGATGTAGAGCACGTATTTAGGGCATGGGTGCCCTTCACGTATTTAGTTTTGTCAATGTGTACACAGAGCAATTTACGTGGATCTGAGTGCGTGCCCTGGTAGCTTAAAATGTCAGCTTCAGTTTGAATCAAGCAAGTCTTATTTGATGAAGTTGTGTATGAGCAGCTGCCTTGAATGTCAAAATATTTGCATATTTGGGCACTTGCTCTCCACCCCCACTGGTTAACAGGATCAATTGCAGAGGAATCCGTCACCCCACTTTTTCTGATTTTGATCGTAATTGTTATGTGTGAGTGCTCTTGCTTCCTGTGGCCATTTATGTAATTCAAACATCCTAATTATGCCATGTGAGTGCTCTTGCTTCTCGTGGCCATGTGTTCTCCTGCAATCCTTTTCAAAGAACTTTACCAATATTATTCATTGTAAACCTTACCAATGCTCTTCATCGTAGACGTTGAGGGACTCAGGCCGGTCAAACGCCGATGAGTATGGATTCCTGCGCTATCGGGTAAGAAATGATGGGAGAAAAGATCTGGAGGCTGCTTTCCTTATCATTGAGTAGCCTACATTATGTAGCCTTCAAAGCCTAGGTAATACCTGTTTTTTTGGATGGGCGGTTTGCAGTTTTGCATTACGCGGGTACGAACTCCTAAGCGCTTTGGCTCATCCATTTATTTGCCAAGCCCGTGTGGCTCTGGCATCATCACATTGTCTACATCACTACGTTGCCTGCACAGCAGTCATCACATTACCTACGTCACAACATCGCCTGAGCATCATTTCCACATTGTCTACATCACTGCGTTGCCTGCACAGCAATCACCATATTGCCTACGTCAATGTGTTGCCTGCACAGCACCACCACATTGTTTGCACACAAACAGCAACCTCTTCTACGGGTGCAGGTCAACATGGTTCTGTACGGCCTAGCTGGCATATTTGGCGTGCTGCTTCTTGTTGTTTGCTGCACTCAATGTCCTGCAGGCATCGCTATTTTCACAGGTGTGTGTGTTTGTGTCGTGCCGAGCGTTTCTTGTCTGTTTAGTCATTCATGGCAAGGAGGAAAGCACAAAGGGAGCATAGCATCATGGAGTTCACAGCTGCACGACCAAATGCGGCCTTGGATGACACACGCCTGCTCTGAAAAAGAGTTCAAAAGCCTCTCTAGAACCTGTCTCAAGAAATGACCTCCATTCCAAGAAGTGAAGCTGACGCACGATTTGCATGATGACAAGGCTTGTTCATGATGCACATCAGATGTTTTGAACTTGTGTGCATGTTGCGTGTTGGCTTGCACAGACACGTTTATTTTGAATTACGCACTACTTCACCATTTTCTCCTCTCTTCTCTTCTTGCTGTTACGCAGTGCTGACACTCCTGTACACCATTCTCTTCTTCATTCTTGCTGCCATCACGAGCTTCATTCTCTCTTTAGAGCGAGATGGCTGCGTGAATGTAGAACCACTGATCCTTCACAACTCAGATGAGGACATTCGGCCTCTTTTGCGGTACGATATGTAGTGTTGTACTCTATGCCTTGATAAGGCGCTACGCTTCGTCACTGTTATTCTAGTTGAATGCAGACACACACGCACACACGCACACACACACTTGTGTACTAAGTTATCAAGATTCTCAAATCAACTGTCACGTGCACATGCGCTCAGCAAACACACAACGCACTCAGGTACTCACAAACACACACACACACACACACACACACACACACACACACACACACACACACACACACACACACACACACAAACACACACACACACACACACAAACACACACACACACACACACACACACACAAACACAAACACACACACACACAAACACACACACACACACACACACACATACAGATTTTATTTCTATGACGAGCCAGGAACTGTCAGGAGTCTGTTCAAAGATTTTGCAGGCGTGGACTTTGATGAGATTACAGATGAATCCCAGGTTTGCATTGCTTACTAAGTTAAAGGGTTTGCCGTTATTACAGTTTTGTATAACGTATGAATGATGAAAGTACATGTGCATGACGTTGAAGCGGATGAAGTGCAAGCTGTGGGCTTATATCATTATACCCCTGCTGAAATGCATGGGGGGAAATTAGTGGTGAAACTATATTTCAAGCTGCTGTTTTGGTTGACAGTCTGAAATAAAGTTAGCATTTGCTCTCATGCACGTCACCCCTGAATAAGTGTATGAACTGGCTGAAAACGCATACATACGTGGATTAGCTCCCTATCACTGTAAATCCATACACAGGGTTTCTTCAAGAGGCTAGAAGACGCCCTTCTGCCATTCCAAGCAACGGGAGACCTTGAAAACGTTTTATCCCAGATTGAGACAGAGGCCAGGAGCATCGAGGTGCGTGTGAAGTGCTTCCGTATAACTTAAAAGGCATTCTTCAAACAGTTTGCGTCAATACTTACGCCTGAACACTTGCAGCAAGATGTCCTGTTTGCCTCCCAAGATAGTGCCTTGTGGCTATAGTAATGTGCTGGAAAGAAAGAAGCACTCCGGCAAAAAGTACCTTGGAACTTGATTAATCTTCAGCCGCCATCACAGCTTGATGCTGTAAATGGGCATGCAATTGAGGAAACATAGTGCAATATCCAGGGATACTTAGTAAGGCTCACACTTGCACACACACACAACACACACATAGGCACATACTCCCACATACGCACACAAACACGCTCACACTTACATGTACATGAATTTGTTTCAATGCAAGCATACATACACATATGCATCTGCGTATCATGTGCTTACTCACAAGACACAAATTATGCTCTTGGCAGGGTAAGGTGGATGCCGTGATTGCCAAGTTTGAGAAAGAGCCTGTGATGGAAGTGTACAACACAATCAAGGGCTTTTTGTGCTGCGATGTTTTTGAAGAGATCTCTGCGGTGAGGTTTGCGAGGTGTATATATAGCTGTTTACGCTATTACTGCACTGACAGACAATTTCTCGGCACAGGCATACAAAAAGACTGAACCGTGCATGTGCAGTGCACCACACATGTGCATCACACTTGTTTCTCGCTGTCTCCACATGAGTAGCACATGATGTTCAGTGGACGCTCACGAGTATATTAGCACAGGATAACAGGAAGAGACAAGCGGGCTGCTTCATTTACCCCCTTCATGTTGTGTACTCCAATGTCTTGCACCACACAATTCAATGTTTTGCACCACACGAGTCAGTGTTTTGTACCACACAAGTCAGTGTTTTGTACCACACGGTTCAATGCCAATGTGGTACAATCAACAGCTGTTGCACGCAACTGTTACAACCAACAGCTGTTGCACGCAACTGTTACAATCAACAGCTGTTGCACGCAACTGTTACAACCAACAGCTGTTGCACGCAACTGTTACAACCAACAGCTGTTGCACCACCCCATGTTTCAATGCAGATGTGGTATGTCTTCACCTTTTCTGGCTGGATCCTTATGGTCATGACCTGGTTTTCTAACGGTGAGCATACAAAGCCTGGCTGGCTGGATCCTTATGGTCATGCCTGGTCTTCAAATGGCGAGCTTGTAAATTTCAGACCTTTCCTGGATGGATCCTTATAGTCTGTGACTTGGTTTTCTAACGATGAACTCGGTCAGATGGAAAATTGCCTGGAAATTTGCTGCCTGAGACCTCTGGCCGTGACCTGGTTTTCTTATGGTGATCTTGAATTCTCTAAGGTCTGCAGGGGCAGCTAGATGCAGGTTGCAAGCTTTTTATTGTCTTTGTGTGCAACACGTCCTGCTCACCATTGCCAATTCGTTCCTGGTATCTAGCATAGACGCAAAGTATGCAGGTTTGCAATACTGCTGCATCGAATGCTCTGCAACCTTCAAAGTGAACCGCTTCCGGCGATCCCACCTATACAAGAAACTTGCTTGTTGCCCATTGCTTTGTGTTGCCCAGATCAAAGTTGCGTTCCCTGTTTTCCCCCTAGGCTCATAGGACGCAAACTTTAGCAGCATCAATAACTTGGCACTTTTTAACCCCAACAAAAAATCTTTGTGCCAATGCATGTTAATCCATTGCTAGGTAGCCTGCACTTGTCGCCTTTGACTAAAATCCGTGAAAGCGCTTTCAACCCCGAACCAAGAAAGTACGAAAAATGTTGTGGTAACCTCCCCCTGCACAATGAGTCTTTTGTACGTAGCGTTCTTGAGTGCCCTCAACAAGAACCCTTGTGCCAACGCATGCTGCCCATTTGCATCGCAAAAATTTTTGTTGCCAGCGCCTTAACACAATTTTTATCGTCTAATTCCGTCCATGCAGCGCTCTTGGGCGACCTTGACAAGACCCCTCGTGCCAATGCGTGCTGCCCTTGCATATGCATGCTGCGGCTACAGCCTGAGCCAAAGAATAGCTCACCCACAACCAAGGAAGAGGCCAAGCCGAGTGTGGAAGGATTGGGCAAGCCTTCCAGTCACAAGAAGTCAGATCAGGTGCGGAATTAAAACACGCAAAATGAGGCGCAGGAAGTATCAAACCAGTGAAACCACTTCCTGCATCGGAAAAAGGATTGGAGCCATTCTGGTGTTTATATCACCCTTCCACTGCAATTGAAGCACACTGAACGTCTTAAGGCTTTACACCAATGTGTAAGCAGGTTGCCTTTCTTCTCCTGTTACAGATCAAAAGTTATGAAATCATCTGCCCATCGAACATGCCAACATAAAAACAGCAGTGGACTGGTGTGACCTGTTGGCCACGCACGCCACAGTTGCACACCACAGACACCACACTCTTTCAAGCATCAGCGCTCTCTTCCTGCTCCCTCCTAAGTTCTTGATGACTTTCTCTCTCTCTTTCTCTTTCCCCCTCTCTCTCTCTCTCTTTCTCTCACACACACACACACACACACATATACATACACACACATTCCATTACTAAGTATAAGATTTGAAGTAATGTGGGTTCTTCTAAAATTCAAAGCACAACGAATTATTTATGCATCGGATACCTGCAAACACAACAAAGCTGAATGTAGGTACCCTGCACACTGGCACTTTGCATACAACATGAGTATATACACATCAATTGTTAGTATGCACGTATTTAACGCAGCTGTGAAAGAAAACGCGAGAAAGTGAAAATGTATGCATGCATCTACAGAGCAGGCGGTCCCACTGATGTAACAGGGTGTATAACTGCAAACAATACGTTTTGGAACTTGTGCCATGCTTAGTTTTAAACTCGTTCATATATGTATGAATGTGTATATACAGATTTACACAAGTGCGTCCAAGGTGAAGGGCGAGGAGGGGATTTTCGGACCACAGGTCGGAGATGAAGAGCTGGACTACACTTCTGCCTACAAGGTAAAACAAGGAGGCGAAGCAGCAAGCATCCCTGGCACCGTTGACCAGGAACCTGCTTGCTCAGCGGTGCCAATGCTCCCACCGTTGCCACAAGTATCAATGCGGAAGGACTCGATTTAGAGTTTGCTGCCACCCTTGTGAAGCCTGCTCAGGGTGGTAAGCTCAGAGGGTGTTTTGTGATTGAAAGGGTTGATGCATTACCTTAAGCACATGCGTGCGTTGAGTCTGAATTGAAAGGGTTTGGTTTGTCATGTGCAGCCTCTTCCTGCTGCATGGGATTTGCATGGAAACAGCAGCCTTCAGCTGACACGCATAACCAAAGGATGAGCTTCTTGTAAGCACTTTGCATTGTTATCACTTTGTATCAATGTTAAATGGTGGAGGCATGGACTTGATAATAGGGCCCCCTTACTAGGTCTTATCCTCTTATTTTCATGAACGGAGGAAACAAGCTTTGTATGTGTAAGGTAGTGAGAAAATAGGATTAGTGAAGTATCGTGTTCAATTGTTTAAGTTGTGTGTGCTTACTTTTAACATGCTTGCAGCCAGTGGCGTGATTTATTATGCTCAATATCTGCTAAGCAGCGGTATTGTTTTCTTACGAAGGACCTTAGCCTCCAGGTATACATCTGTTGCAAATAAGAGAGATGTTCGAAACTGCAGGGTCAAAGTCCATGCGTCTCATGCCGGGCTGACAATTTTCAATTTCAGGTTCAGAGCTGGTAGTACACCCACTCTTCAAATTCGTTTAAGGTTTCTGGTTGATCCTTTCTTCCCACTGTGGCCCCCTCTTCAATGAAATTCACTTCTATTCATATGCTTTTACTATTTCATCTTCATCTCTACAAATTCCTTTGTGCAATTTGGATCCAACTTTAGCAAGAAGAGACCTTTTTTATTTTATGTAATAAGTGCCCTCAAAATGCATGTGAAAAGAAAAGAAATAAATACGCAGTAGTGGAAACCATTCCCCACATTAAATATGGAAAGGAGCAACTTTGGTACCGGGTATTGTAAAGCTTGTGATACTACTCCTTTCGGCGGCATCGTAAACATCGGCGATATCATTATGTTGTGAATACTCCAATGGCATGTCATCTTTGTCCAGTTGGTCTCCTTTTTCAAAGTCCAACATCCTATGACCAGTGTGCATCATAATGAGCCCCGCAAAATAGTCACATTACTGGACACGCCTGGGATTTTGCAGTTTTCTCTTAATTTCGACCAAGCTTCCCCTGTGAAACCGCGCGCGTTAAAAAAATCGCGATTTACGCGCGCGCGCGAGGAAAGACGCGCGCGTCGCGTTCGGTAAAAATGCGCGCACGCGTCAGACGACAGGCCTGGCTCGTATGTCCTCCAAGTTTTCATCAGATAATCTCTTGTAAACAAGCTCGTGCTATAGCAGGAAGATAGAATTTAATTACGCAGGCAGTGAAAATCACTCCCACATTAATTAAGGAAACGGTGCTACTTCGGTACCGGGTACCGTAAAACTTCTCCACCAAAGGAAAACAAAAAGATCATTGAGGATCAGGAGGGTTGCAGGCTTGACCTGAAACTGTCCTGGTGAGAGTTGATAATAGTGCTGGCTGTCAGATCAAATCACCGACACTGCAAAGTATAAAACTCAGCACAACAACTGACAGTCAATAAATTGATGATTAAGGGTACCTTCGGACCAAGAAAGGCCTTTAAGGTGGGAAAACCATCCAGCAGGGGATTGAGTTATTTGCATTTCAATGGTCCCTAATGCTTCTACCAGTTCTGTACATCCACGCCTGTGCGCTGGCTGTGTCCATCTCTGCTACTCATCTTTGGTTGGCTGCCACACCACTGTCCCTTCCCGGAGCTGGGACCGTTTACTCAGACATTCTTGGTCTCATCGTGTTACACGTTATTATGACTCTGCAAATAATCAGAAATCTTGCACGGTATAGGGTCCTTTGAGGATCCACTCTAATGGTAACTCCTAGAATGCTCACATGGTGTCAATTGATTACCAAAACTATCAAATCCAGAAGATACAGGCTATCAATAAGACTGGCCATCTAGCTTATTGAACAAGACATATAGAAACTCTCAACTGTCAACCAACTTAACTGCTCTGTCACACGATTCGTCGCTGCCAAAACGATTGGGCGTGACATGGAAAGGGCACGTCTGGTATGGACAAGTTTGGCAGCGTAGTTGACAGAATGGACATGAAGCTTGGAAGCAAGTTTCTGAACTCTTTAAGAGTAAAAACCCAGCTCCTTCTTTAAAGGCTCCAGCGTATGATTATGGTAGATGATGCTACCCACTCCCAAAAGGATGGTGTGGAGAATAACAGAGTTACAGAGTTACAGACAAAGCCATCAGTCAAAACGTGTGACTGCATATGTAAAACGTGTCTAAACTGTGATAGTTCTTGTTGTAGTGCCAGACTTGTAGCACTAAATAAAAATCGGCGGAGAGTAACGGAAGCTTCTTAGAGGGTGGAGCAGAGGCCTTTGAGTTGTTCCTGCACGGCGCTCAGCTGGTTCTGCGGTCTAGTGTCCTCACGGTACTTAAACTCGATGAGGTGAAGTGTCACGTTGTAAAATGCTGAGATCTTTGGGTCGGTGCTGGTGTCTGGGGAAGGTGGATCTGCTAGTAGCTGGCGGTGCTGCTGAGGTGCTCCCTCCCAATCCCCCTCAGGTGCCCCCTGCCACTTCTAAGACCCACCCTTTTTCATTGCTAGTCTGTTGCTTTCTAGTTTTCGCAAAGATGGGAGCAACCAATACAGCATCCGAACGGATGTAGGTGAACCTGTTTTTGTCTGAGAAGCAGGGTGGAAAGAGTTACTTTGGTATTTCCTGGTTTCAGCTGTATCAGGATTCTGAAGATTTTGCATTGCCAGCTGTTGCTGCTACATATATCCATGCAGACAAAGCAGGATCCTAGGAATCCTGGTGATATATATATTGTCCTACTGATGGCTTTGGAGATCATACTGCATGCTAAGTTGTGTCTCTCAGTGATCATATTTCCTACTTGCGTGTGTTGGCATCCAGAAAGGATATGCAGGGCACTGTGGTACTCCTGCTCACCTTCCTGGATGGGGAGCAATTGTGTATACACCATGCGCGTAGAGGGGAAGCTAATTTGCTTTGCTTTCGCATTCAAGCCAGATGACTTAACGAAATGAGTTGAATAAGCATTGGTTATAGACTTTCAGCATTTGGCACTTCTATAACCAATGCTTATTCAACTCATTTCGTCAAGTCATCTGGCTTGAATGCGAAAGCAAAGTTTTGATGATATACGAGATAGATGATACTGTACTGGTTTGTCAGCTGGAACTTAATTCTGTGCAGTTTTGCAGGCTTTCCGCACTGCCGAATTCTGCCGAAATCTGCAGAATTCTGCCGAATTCTGTCAAAATTTAGGATTCCCGCTAGTTCTAGGACAATTGGCGCGTCCGTTGTTCTCTATAACAATGGCATACATGACAAGTTCACCATAGTGAATAGAAAGCCTGAACACTGAGGACAAGCCGGTCAGAAAGTCGACTGTTCTCACATGTCACCACTTGAAGGAAATGAGCTATTTCATGAGCACCGGACAGCGCCATGATATGGACTTCCGGTAAGCTGCTAAGTGGTTTGAACCTTCTTACTAGTATAATAAGTCAAGTAGGCTTGGTATATCGACAGAAAAGGTTCATGCAATAACAGTCTAATGCATGTGATACATGTGAATACCCGTTGTATACCCGGAAAATCACCTCATTCCTTTCCATTATATAATTCAGCACATTCAGGTTCACCAAGGAAGAATTGATGAATTTCTTATGACTGGGAGGCACATGCGGGACCACACAGACGTGGTGATCCACTCGGCAGAGACAGAAATAGTGCGGCTTGCCAACCTGCCTAAGCCCACTAAAACAACGGAGTGGACCGTGGACCAAAACGAGCAGTACTGTAGGAAAAACCACAACGCATGCTTCCTTACCGTTACTAATAGGCCCTACTATGCTCTGCTGTCTTGCAAAAATATTGCCAAGGGGGAAACCATCCAGGCTTACTATGGCCCAGCTTCAGGTTTTCTCCTTGGACAGTACGTGAACGGAAAAGTTTTTATGTTGGATTACTGAGTTCATTGAGGGGACCAGCAACATCAGTTCAAATGTTTACTGTCAACTTTTGACTTAATCTTCATTTCTGATATTGACCTGTTCTAAGAACCAAACAAGCATTATCATCATGACTGCTCGCCTATTGATTCTTACGTTTGGAAGAAACTTTGAATCATATACTCTATTGGGTCAAGCTGTACCCATAGCAATCTTGGAGAAACTTTGATGGCGTAGTAATAATAAGACAGCAGTGTAGAAACCGTGAGTAAGGAACAAGCTAGTACCGAGAAGGAGTGTAGCTACGTGCGTTTGCATCATGACGATAATAAGCAAGAAGAAAGAAAAAAGAATAAGAAGGTAATTAGCCACCCCCAATTGCTTGTTGCCGCCCCCTGTCAAACATCATACATCATCCTCATTAGCAACACTCACACTTTGAAGCCTTTCAAGGAACTGGGTCTTGATTCTCAAAGAGTTAAGAAGCTTGCCTCCAAGCTCCATGTGCACTCTGTAAACTTTGCTGCTAAACTTGTCCATACCAGACGTGCCCTTTCCAGTACTG
>Ga0307963_1001622_pt1 | contig 17379 bp, 20 predicted proteins | sample OrgLakmetagen594_FD_201829 | JGI IMG/M metagenome (GOLD analysis project Ga0307963, IMG submission 201829) | Saline water microbial communities from Organic Lake, Antarctica - #594 | ecosystem: Environmental > Aquatic > Non-marine Saline and Alkaline > Saline | place: Antarctica: Organic Lake...
CACACACTCACACACACGCACACACACGCACACACACACGCACACACACACGCACACACGCACACACACAAACACACACACACACATGCACACACACACACGCACACACACGCACACACACGCACACATGCACACACACAAACACACACACACACACACGCACAAACACACGGCAGTAGTTGACAAATAAACGCAGCATTTGCAGGTGAACATGGGGCGATGAGGAAAGCTTCCCCTTTGGCTGACCTGTTGCTTGGATCTGGCCTTGTGCACACCACTAGCGCTGCTGCGAAGGTGCAACCAGATCACAACAAATCAGATTCTGGACGCAAGGTAGGGAGTGCGGTGCACCGTCTTATCCAAGCCCAGGTTGTGCTTGCCAATAGATTTCAGCATAGCATCCATATTGTTGACTTCAAGTGTGATGAAAGACTGGGCCCATTTGGGTTGCCCAGAAACATATATTTGTGGTGAAATACAACATATGAACATATGGTGTAAGAAGCATGCGGCGTATATATATACACAAGGTGGGCCAGAACATGTCCAATTCAAATAGCGTATGTTTAGGGTTGGCCCAAACCGTACAGACTAAAGTACGGCGTATTTTGATATTTTCATACGTCGTACAACCAGTACCATATTTGGAAATTCCGGACGTCATTTGTGTTCGTACGACCGTATGCAAGTTTTAGCGTGTATCCGCCGTTGTCACCGTATATGGGCCTTTTTTGTAGGTGGTACATTCCAGGCTCGCGTTCAACATCCAGCAGAAGCGGTCCCTTCTGCTCTATTTGGTCAAATTTCTTTTCTCGCGCCATCTTATATCTGGGTACTCCCCTGTTATAGTGCATGTACCAAATATGGTCATGGAGCATAAAACCCTTTAAAAGATGCATTTGTGAGTCTTTTCGGCGGAACGCAGGTCTACCTCCCCACCATTCGTTTTTTGGCTTTATAGGTTGGACCGATGCGTGCTCAGCTTTGCAATAGCCGCAGAATGATCCCTTAAGATTGACTTTCTTCAAACTTCCTTGTCACAGTGTAGGAAGATGGAAGTACGGCGTACCTATATCGGATGTACCGTGTGTGGGTAATGTTGATACGTCCGCATTCCAATTATACAGAGATATTGGCATTTTCCAGGTCTAAATCACAATAGGGTCATTTTTTATGACTCAATATGCAGCTCTTGAAGAGTTGCGTTACCTGTAAGCGATTACGTTGTGCCAAAAAAATTTGAATCTGGAGGGCTAGGCCACCCTAAGCCGAAAAAACCATAAACTGGCCACTATCAGCTGTTAGCGCAAAAAGGAGCTAAAATACTCCAACCACCAATCAAACCTGTATCAGACGAATACATGCAGTGGTAGCAGACTGCTTCTGCTGAAATTCGAACCCGGAGCCCGAATCTGGGGTGTACCAAACTGGAACACGGTGTATAAACAAAATTGACATTGTGCTATGAGGGACTAGTTGGACTGTCTTTCTAACTTGTCAAGCCCTGAAGTCTTTCTGGCATCTTTAGGCAAGAGCATGCGCAAAGAAGTTGATGCACGCGCACTGTTCCTTTTGTATTATACCCCGCATAGCTATTTATTTTTGCCCTGCGAGGTACCTGCGATACTTTAAAATATACATCTACTTTAATCCTGCGGGGTTGCACGGTGTCAATATAAACAACCCGGTTTTTTGGGTCGCTTCCAGTCATGAACGGTGAGAGACCCCCGCCCTGCTCTTAAGCAAACTCACACGTGAACAGCACGTTGACTTTCCTTTGCCCTTTTGTGTTCTTTTTATATAAATTATTTGTGAAGCTTTCTGGTGAACAGGGCTTAAAGCCCTGCGGTGTTGATGCGGGGAGGGCAAGAATATATTTTCGGGGTGCAGGAAAGGTGCGGGATTCAATCATAAAATCTGGGGTGCGGGACGAGTACGCGAAGGTACGGTATATGACATATGTACCGTAAAATGCACACCCTAGGTATATGTGAATCCCGTGTACGGTTCTGGCCAACTATTTGTATCGGTACTGGGATTCTGGCGGTTGAGGCTGTTGAGGGGGTACGCTAAGGTACATGCCCTTGTGTATGTGTACTTACACGTGTGTGTGTGTATGTGCTGTTGTGCTACACATGCTCCTTGCGCTGTGCTATGGCATCATCTTGCTACGGCACACACCAAGACAGATGACTGGGGACGTGATTGTGCGCACTCTATTGTGTATGTAAGTGTGTATACCGGTATGTATGTGTATATATGTGTGTGGTTTTGTCGTCATGGTCCTTGCCCTGTGCCACACGCTTGAGAAGGCAAACACTAAGGCAGTTTGAGTTGTACAAATTGGTGCACGCTTGTGAGTGATTGCGTTTGCGTATGCTTGTTATGCTGCACGCAATTTCGCACTGTGCCCCTGGCCTAAGGACCAAGCAATTGAGGACCTGCAAGGGCAAAGTCACCACAAAACCCCTGCTACGACCTTTTCCTGTTAGGGCTTGCATCACTGTCATCACCATCATGTTAGGTGTGGCCGGCATTGTCACGGCTCAAACGATGGCACCCAGTCTGAGACCCCCTGTGGAGCCGTTATAATTGACGTGGTTTGAGCCTGAGAGGGCTGTCCGTGTGGCTGGCCAGCTCAGACATGGGCTCAGCAGGCCTTTAAAGCTACAAAGGAAGCACTTTTGATAGATCTGTTCTCCACTACTCAGATGAGAACTCTGAACTCAGATGAAAAGCGCTTTTGCTGGATCTGTGATTAACAACTCAGATGAAGAGCAGGCAGCATATTCAGCTCGTCCCTCAGACCCCATCAATATCTTATTATCTACTCGGAAAAATAGAAAATAAACGCAGATAGTGTAAACACTACCGGCATTGCTTTCCACCATGTTTTACTTATTTTGGAGTGCCTGGTACCAAATTTGCTTTTTCTTTCTGTTAAAAGTTGGGGTCCCAAGCGGCACCGCTGCCAGCATAGATTTTCCACCTATTTCTTTGATAGGTTCTGAGTATTTAGGTCAGTGGGTACTCCCAAATACCCCCCTTTAGGGTATCTACAGTTGCTCCCCCCCACAAACTTATGTGTAGCTGCCACTGCGTCACAAGCAAGTGTAATGCAACAGGTGCTCCCCCTCATTGACTTATGTGTAGCTTCCGCTGCATCACAAGCAAGTATAATGCAACAGGTGCTCCCCCCCACAAACTTATGTGTAGCTGCCACTGCGTCACAAGCAAGTGTATTGCAACAGGTGCTCCCCCTCATTGACTTATGCGTAACTCCCACTGCATCACACGCGAGTTGAACGCAACAGGTGCTGCTCCTCACCAGCTTCTGCGTAGCTGTCACCTTGTCCATATTGCAGGTTGCAATCCTTATTCTTTGAGGGAAGTCCAGGCACAATCGAGCACAGGCACTCCACAAAGGAGTCAGCCTCATCCCACAGCACTCCCCCACTTTCGCTTCAATACAAAGTCTCTTGCCTCTACCTCGCACAGGTTGTGAGCCCACCATCTGAGGGGCTGCAGCAGCAGCAGGACCATTTGAACACACACAGCAGTGCATTACAAGGCGTGGGTAATGCCACGACAGAGTCAGCCCATTATCCCTACCCAACTCCCAAGTGAGTGAATGCAACTAGTAAAGTTTGGATTACAGAGGCGTTCAACCTGGGATGGCTGCTCAACCTGTAAATGCAACAATCTTAAAGCGGCCTTAGTTCTGGCGGAGGAGCTTTACGGTAGTTGGTACTGAAGTGGCTCCTTTTCCTTACATAATGTAGGGAGTGTGTTTGCTGCCTGCGTACTTGTTTATGGTGAGCGCATGCTGGTGGCTTAGCGGTGACTTGACACTTGGGACCGGAGGACAGACATGCTGCTGCATCCTTTGGCTTTTGCAAAGAGAACAGGTGGTTCAAGTCCATGGACTGCTTGCAGCAGTGCGTGTAGCGATGAGCAAATTGGATTTACAAAATTTACGTACTATAAGAGGCAGTGCCACTGCCTCTCGTAGTCTCGTAGTCTCAGACTATAAGCGAGCTTCATGGCACGTACACAAAATCTGCAATCTATGGGAAGCAGTGCCACTGTCTAGGGTCTGTAAACAACCACACACACACACACACACACACACGAATAGGTAATTGGTGACCGACGTCCTATGGTACACCTTATGCTCGGTTGTAACAACGGTTAAGGTGCCTTTTCTTTCCTTCTAGAACTGGGCGTTAACTAACTGTTTTGGGATTGCAAACAGGTCAACCTGCCTGGTACTGCAAAATCCGCCGGCCATAATCCTTAGAGAAAGATTGCCTGTTTGTCCCAGAACCTCTGCTAAGTTAATTGACATCACATAGACCAAGCACCCTCCCACGCACGTGCTCCTCTCACTTCTCGCCTCTACACCTATCACACCCCCAGACACCAATCCTCGCTAAAATGATCAACCATTGCCAAACAATGTTTGCCCACCCTTCTTTTCATCCCGCCATTCTTACTCTCCTCTCACTTCTCGCCTCTACACCTATCACACCCCCAGACACCAATCCTCGCTGAAATGATCGACCATCGCCGAACAATGTTTGCCCACCCTTCTTTTCATCCCGCCTTCCTTACTCTCCTCTCACTTCCCATCTGTACACCTATCACCATCCAAGGCGCCGGCCCTCGTCTTCTGCTGGAGTAGGCCGCACGTCCTCCAACGATAAGGGTCGAGACAGCAGTGACAGTCGACGTGCCAGCTCAGCTGCAGGCAAAGACAGGGACAGCAGCAACACAGGTTCAGCCGCCCCCTCCCACCCGTCCACTTCCCCTACTTTGGGGGAAAGCCTGAGCCTCAAACAAGCAGCGAGCGCTGACTACTGCGGCACTGACGCAGCCATAGCATACCACAGCCCTTATGCTACTGCTTCTGAGGAAGGGGGAAGAAAATGGGATAGTGAAGGGGGTGTAGGGGGCCGAGGGGGTGTCAGTGAGTGTTGGGGAAGTGGTAGTGGGGGGGGGAGAAGAGGTAGTGGGGGTGGTAATGAGGCTGGTGCTGATGGGAAGAGTGGTAGTGGGAGTGGCTTACCCCCACCCTGCCACCAGCACAGCACACGCAGGCCAACCTTGGTGCATGCAGGTAGGGAGAGAATGTGTGTTTGTGTATGTGTGTTATGTTTTCGTGTGTATCTGTGTGTGTACGCGTGTGGGCGTACGGGTTGTGGGAATTTTGCAGTAGAAAAAATCAACGGAATGTCACGTTTCTGCTCCCTGCCACCATCATCGCCCGCAGGCAATCCTTTGTGCGTACCAAATTTTAAATAAGGCAGCCTTGCCTCAGTGAATCAAGGTTGAATGTTCCAGAGACTCAGCATCAGAGCTGTGCCAACTGTAATGCAGATACTGAAAATTTCTCTGAGAAAGCTCATGTTCACCTGCACGTGGCTCCACCTCTTTCCCTGTCTGCTTGTCTTCTCTAGTAGATTGGCCTACAAACCCTACAGGATACTCTTCCATGTATAATTGTTGCCCTAGGCCAGGTCCACCTGCCTTTGTCCATGTGCAGCCCCTTCCAAGTCATATTACTGCATGTGTGGTGGCCCTCTGAAATACACATTCACCTGCTGCAGCCCATGTGCAGCTGATGAGTCCGGCCTCTCTCAAAACAACTCATTGCATGTGCGGTGGCTCTTTGAATTGCAGGTGCACCTGCTGCAGCCCATGTGCAGCTGTTGAGTCCGGCCTCTCTCAAAACAACTCATTGCACGTGCGGTGGCTCTTTGAATTGCAGGTGCACCTGCTGCAGCCCATGTGCAGCTGATGAGTCCAGCCTCTCTCAAAACAACTCATTGCACGTGCGGTGGCTCTTTGAATTGCAGGTGCACCTGCTGCAGCCCATGTGCAGCTGTTGAGTCCGGCCTCTCTCAAAACAACTCATTGCATGTGCGGTGGCTCTTTGAATTGCAGGTGCACCTGCTGCAGCCCATGTGCAGCTACTGAGCCTGCCCTCTCTGAAAGGCGGCCCCAGTAATACTGGTCACACTCAAAGCTCCGTAAGCTCGACCGGACAGGGCGCGGTTGGGCTCCCAGCTGTGAGTGTGTGTCTGCACGCGATGTAAGGCACTTTGCAGCAAACTGTCCTGGCTGTTGTCTTGTGCAGAGATCCTTGCAGAATCGTGTGCGTGTGCATGTTTTTGTGTGGGTACACACTTCACTCAGTAGCACTGAATTACATTCACTGCATGTTCATGCGGGCATCCTCTGAATTCGTTCCATTTCGTATAATTTAAGGAAGCTTTGTGCAAAGCCTACAGTCATGCACACAAGCAAGGTACCACCTCTTCTATTTGCTTTACATAACCACCTCTTTTATCTGCTTTACAAAACACCTCTTCTATCTGCTTTACATAACATCTCATCTATCTGCTTTACATAACACCTCTTCTATCTGCTTTACGTAACCACCTCTATGCCTTGGCAAGGATTTGGCTAGAGCACGAGCACCGAATTATTATCTCCTTTTTCCCCACGTTGGCCATAACAGCTTCTAACTGTTATCTCTTCCTCTTTTCCACGCTGGCCTTAACCAGCTTAAAGCTCTGCTTTTGATGTGCCCCAGGCCCACGCACACGTCAAGCACAGGAGCCGCCCCACCTCAAGAGAAGCCACCCCATCCACCCAACCCCTACGCCAGCTGCCTGCTCCTGCACACCACCCCCTGCAGCAGCAGCAGCAGCAGCAGCAGCAGGAGCAGCAGCACAGTGAACATCCCCAGCTGCTTTTGCCTCAGCAGCAGTACCACCGTTTTGAGCGGCAGCAGCAGCAGCCGCAGCAGCAGTGTGAGCTGGAGGGGCACGAGCAGGGCCAGCAGGTGTTGTTGCAGCCCCTTTGCGCTGTTAGTAGCACCCACGTCCCTCTTTTACGCAGGCAGAGCCTGCAGCAGAAAGGGGAGCACCTGGATCAGTCAGGCTTGTCGAGTGGCCACCATCACCTCCTGAAAGAGCAGCAGCAGCAGCAGCAGCAGCAGCAGCAAAACCAGCAGCAGAACCAGCAGCAGAACCAGAATCAGCAGCAGGAGCAGATAAGGCCGCAGCCAGGACAGCAGCGTGACAATCTGCACAGTAGAAAGCCCCAGGAGCAGGGTCTTGTGCAAAATATTCCTCAGCTTGCAGGCGTGGGTGAACCATGTCAAGGATATTTGCACGGGGATGAAGTTTATGTGGTTGGCGATGCCGCAAACGGTAGACAACACCAGCAAGGACCAGGCAAAAGGGAGACGCAGCACAGACCGTGTGTCGCTGACGAGGCTTTGAGACAGGGAGGGGAGGTGGGAGGTGCGGACCAAGATGATGGGAAGAACTGGACCAAGATGGATGGATGGATGGATGGATGGATGGATGGTTGGATGGACCAAGAACTGGACCAAGATGATGGGAAGAACTGGAGCGATTCCAGCAGAGTCGGTGCAGAATTGGGGGATGAGGCTGACAGGGCAGGAGTTGGTGTGAAGGTTGCATCATTAGCAGGGACTTATGCACGGTCACCATCTGTTCCGGCTGAGGTTGTCAGAGGCGCTGCTGACCAGAGCTGTGCCGCGCATGATGGTAGTGGTGATGACGGTTGCAGTGATGGTGGTAGGACTTCGAGTACAGAGCAGTCTCTGCAAGACCAGCTGCGAGGACTGGCTGCACGCGTGGCTAGTTTGGAGCGGCAGCTTGAGGCTAAGGATGCTGAGCTGGCATCCAAAAACAGCCAGCTGTTGTCAAAAGACATTGAGCTGGCAGCCATGGACGGCCAGCTGGCAGCCAGTGTCGTTGAGCTAGCAGCCAAGGACAGCCAGCTGTCGGCAAGGGATGATGAGGTGGCAGAGAAAAGGAGGGAGCTGGAGGCAAAAGAGGCCGAGCTGGGAGCAAAGGCAGGATCGCTCACTGCCACACGCTCCCAGAGTATGCGCCTCTCTGGATCTGGGTCTAGAAAGGAGCTGCAGGTTTGTGTACGTGTGCGTTTGTATGTGTGTGTGTTTGTGTGTGCGGTTGTGCGTGTGTGTGTGTATGTGTGTGTGTGTTTAAGTGTGTGTGTGTGTTTGTGTGTGTGTGATGGATGAAATGATGAGGTTGGCAAGGTAAGCACATTCGCGGCTGCTGCAAGCTCATGCTATCAATAACCTGGGGTGAGGTAGGGATGATGGTTAACTCTGTCGTGGCGCTGCACACGCCAGGTGATGCACTGCTGTTTGCGATTTAATGTGTTGCACCACAAGCGCAGAAGAGTACCCTCCCTGCTTTGTGTGCGCATTACTCTAACTAGCGCTGGAGTTGCATACCACAGCATACCTGTACAAGCAACCTAGAGCTACTGAGTCATGTGTACAAGCCATTCCAGCATTGGGTCTACTTTCCTTCATTGCCTTATTGGCATAGCTTACGCAGCCATCATTAGTACCCGACCTGCATCCTGTTTCTAACCGGCAGGACAAAGAGTCAAGCAGCACAGCAGACAAGGTCAGGGATCTGCACGAGGAAGCTGCGATGAAGCACCTAAGGGCTTTGAAGTGAGTGCACATTTCCGTCTACTTCTTTCTCATCTCCTGTATCCTAGCAGAAGCAAAGTATAAAACAAAACACCCATAACCCTTAACACACTCAGCATACAACACTTACAAAAAGGTATGCTTAATCAGCCTTATAAACGTTGCTCCTTCAAGTTGCGCATGACAAAGTGTGCAGCACAACAAGGCAAATGTAAGAGACGTGCAATTTGTGCATATCATTCATATTAATGCATTTGAACCTCACCATATTCTCAGGGCAGCCGAAGCTGTGACAGAACGAGCAGAGCTGGGCAAGCGTGGTGCAGATCGGAGGGCTTCTCAGGCGGAGACAGAAACTGCAGGGATGCGCAAGCAGCTGAAGGCCCAAAAGCTGGAGCACACACAGGTCTGGCGTAAAGCATCATTGAATGAGACAGGAAATGTTTACATTTGCCAATCATGTCTAGGTCTTGCAGGCATTTCCATCACCAGCATTACTGAATGACAGGAAATGCTTACATTTGCCAATCATGTCCAGGTCTTGCAGGCATTTCCATCACCAGCATTACTGAATGACAGGAAATGCTTACATTTGCCAATCATGTCCAGGTCTTGCAGGCATTCCCATCACCGTCACCACCTGTGTGCAGCCATCACTATCACCGTCTGTGTTATGGATGGTGCTGGCAAGTGCAGAGGACAGGAAAATGTGCAAAGTTGGTCTTTGACGTCATACTCCTACGATTGGCCCTATTTTATCACCATATTGTAAGGTGGTAAGGATTGCACCTTACATAACCCTAATCTAAAGTTTGTTTGCTTCAGTGACCTTACACACATCGTACAGGTGTTTTTTACTCAAGCGTAATTTTTTGGCATGGAACTTTTTCCTAAATACGAGTCTGCTTCTGGTATATAATTGTGATCTGTTGCACGTCCCTATCCTTCATTCGTTGGTCTTCAAGACTCTCTTGATTACCAGAACCGCGAGCCCAACTTTCAGCAGGCAAGTGCGTTCGCAAATTTAATCAAAGATCCTTTTTCTTGACTAACAATTCTTCTTACACATCCATCTTGGCATGATACTTGCAAATATATACAATTGCAACGGCTCTGTGTGAACAAGCACAAGCTGTGTAGTTCCTATGTCTGCCTTAACTCACTCACAGTCTCGCAGCAAATGGAGAAATGGTGGGCTTCCTAATAATTGCAACGTATATAATGGTACAATGTGTAAGTTTTTGCAGAGCGGCATAAACATTGGTGCTGAAACAGGTCGTGAAGGGCGTGCAATCTGTACTGACCAGCTCAAAACGCAAAGCATTGAATGTATGCATACATTGGAAATAATTACATGAGCTCACTTACAGGTGGAGGACCTGCAACCTGCACTGGCCAGATCACAACGCAGGCATTGAATGTATGCTATATAATATGTCACAGACACACATTGATCAAAAAATTCGCTCTGTGTACATGAATAGGTGGTGGAGGGCCTGCAATCCGCACTGGCCAGCTCACAACACAAGGCAGAGGGCATGCAGCGTCAGCTGGAAGGACAGATCACACAGATGATGGTACGTGCACCTCAAACTGTACCTTTGTCTTCAGATTGCACATCTCTGTGTGTGAGTTCTTGTCAAGCTCAGAAAGATGCCCTTCTTGCCAAGGTCAGGAAGATGTGCTTCTTGTCAAGGTCAGAAAGATGCGACTTCTTGTCAAGGTTAGAAAGATGCCCTTCTTGCAAGTGCAGCTGCCTTTTTGCAGCTTAAACTCAGGACTTGAGGGCCATGTGCATTGCTAATGGAAAGCTGCACTTACGACTGGATATTCAGGATCTGGGGCATGTTGAACACGACGGGGTCATCTTTGCACCTAATTATCTCGACAGCGAATAAAATAGGAATGTTTTATAATTAAGTCGCTTTGGCAACCTCGAATTTAAAGCACACCCGACACTTGAACACCCTTTTCTTTTTCCAGGACGACTTAAGAGTAGCCAAGAAGAAGGCTCAGACCAACGCAGAGCAGGATAAGAGGGGCACTCAGGTTTGTGGTTATTGCTCACCTGCTAACAAATCCACCTGCACACACACACACTCCCACATTCATATGCATACTCATATACTTACATGTGTCAGTTTTAAGAAGAGTCCACCTATTCTCCACGCATAAAGCGTAAAAACGAACTGTGTTTTCATCACCTTTTATTTTGTGAGCGTCTTACAAGCCAGATTGCGACTCAATTACTTTTTGAAATTATGGCAGGGTGAGTTATAGCTGGTTGTCTCCTTTTGATAATGCCACGCAGGAAACCATCGAACAGTTGCGGCAGGACTTGGCAAAGCGCACGCAGACAATCTTGGGGCTGAACGCAGACTGGGAGCTTGCTCAACAGGTACTGGGTAAAAATGTTGCAATCTACTGTGAAGTAAATACGAAGCATATTACTTGTGAATGTACGGGACTTTTGGCTGAACGCAGACTGGGAGCTGACGCAAAAGGTACTGTGAAGGGGTTCATGTATACTTATTAGTATAATTGTAGTGCCTCTATTGAGACCTGGGGCTGATTGGGAGCTTGCACGCTTTTTGTAAAGGCAAATGTGTTAGTAGCTAAAATGGTAAGAAGCCAGACGCGTCTTTGCTGTTCAGCACTATGGTGGGCATACATTAAGGTGTTGAGGCAAAGATTGACGGAGTGTGTGCTGGTTCTTCGTAAAGTGCTCTAGATGCACACCTGCGTCAAACCATGGCTGTGTCTAGATACACACTGTGGCAAACCACGGCTTCGTAAAGTGCTCTAGATGCACACCCGTGTCAAACCATGGCTGCGACCAACGCTGCGTGCTAAGTGCTTAAATATCACGTTCTGGACCCAGAGAGCAAAGCCAGATCCATCTCGCCGCAACAGAAGCAAAACCGGCATTACCGTATGCCTCTCAATGCCAATCAGCATGCACAAGCTCAGGCAGGAGCGTGAAGGTTATACTGTGTACGACATTGATTCTAACCATTGTGGTCGTGGACTTTGCATACACTGTCACCCCATGGGCTGGCAGCACATCGAGCAGCTTGATAACCCCAAAGTGCCCTGCTATACAGCCTGCGTTTTTTTGCACTTGACTGCCATCTACCACAGTTTCTAAACGTGGCCTGCAGTAGCACCTACATGCTTTACTGCCGCATACTGTTTTCTGATCGTAGGGCACTGTTTTCTGATCATTGGGCACTGTTTCCTGGTCACAGGGCTTGACTGCCACATACTGTTTTCTGATCGTAGGGCACTGTTTTCTAATCATAGGGCACTGTATTCTGATCACAGGGCTTGACTGCCGCGTACTGTTTTCTGATCGTAAGGCACTGTTTTCTGGTCATAGGGCACTGTTTTCTGGTCACAGGGCTTGACTGCCGCATACTGTTTTCTGATCGTAGGGCACTGTTTCCTGGTCATAGGGCAGTGTTTTCTGATCACAGGGCTTGACTGCCGCATACTGTTTTCTGATTGTAGGGCTTGACTGCCGCATACTGTTTTCTGATCACAGGAGGTGCACAGAGCACAAGAGGAGTCACAGGCGCTGAAGCAGCAGCTGTTGCTGCTCCAGCAGCAACAGAAGGATCATCCAATCCTGCCCCTAGGTGTGTGTGTGGCTGTGATCTTTTAGTGTGGCCGTGATCCGTGATCCTTGCCATATATTTAGGGTTGGCCAGAACCGTATATGACCGTATAATTGGTGATTTCCCTGCCAAAAATACCGTATATACACCGTATATATATGGTTCTGGCCAACCCTACATATATTGCAATTACAAATGTGTGTATACAGCTTCAAAACGATGGTTCAACGATCGCCCCTTCGGCTCGCAATTACATGCTTTGCATCTTTTATGGTGGTCTTGCATACGTACAAGCGCTACCTTGCAAATACTGTAAGTGCCGGACTCGGTACTACACCCACTCTGTACGTTCTAAGTGCACTTACAACTTACAACTCAAGCTTCTCGGCTTGCATTACTTCATCAGACCACATCGTCTCTTCCACAGCTGAAACCGTGTGAAGGTCGTGACAACATAGTACAGACTACATTCTAAAAATTCAGTACATGGAAGCATCTGGGAATACAAACCCAAACAAACGATCGTGCGCAACCCCAAAACGTCAGGAAGACACCTTTAGGTACAACTTTTATATCCCAATGTCGACATGTGGAGTTTACCACAATTTGCCAGAAGTATGCACGTACAGTGTGCTTCATGCATCTTTTACATCTTCAACATTTGGCCGTATGCTGTGCATTTGTACAAAACTGAATGCCCACTTAAACATACTCTCCAAATTATACCCTACAGGCACAACCACACCTGCCATTCCACAACAGCAGTCAGATCTGCAGCCGCAGCAGCCAAAGCAGCAGCAGCAGCAGCAGCAGCAGCAGCAGCAAGGCAAGGAGCAGGTGCAGGCACCTCTTCCTCCTAGACCCAGCTCCTCTGGCGCCTTTGCTCAAGGAGCAGCCTCAGGCGTGTGCAAGTGAGTTTGTGTATGTGTTTGTGTGTGTCAAGTCTGTGTGCTCCAAGTTTGTGTGTGTGCTTTCTCTGCCTTCTGTGCCATGTGGTGTGTGCTGGTGAGTTTGCTCCCTTGCAGCAAGGGGCCTTGTGCGCAGGGGTGCAATTACCCCCCAAGTGTGAGATCTTGTGAGGTACTGAGTGAGAGTGTGTACATTGAACTTCATGCACACATTGGAAATGCTGCATGTGTCTGTGCAAATGTTTGCGTTGCTTCAGCAGATGTCGGGGTACTTGAGTACAGGGAATGACCTGACTGATTCATCATTTGCAAAGTGCAATGTGTGGGGAGGCGTTGAGGGGTGTTGAGTCAAGTTAAATCACACATCACTCACACATTATGAACGTACTTATGACCGCCGCTTAGTGTTACACAGCAGTTGTGGCCACATTACAAGTGGTTCAGAAACTAACTGCCACAATTTTGCATAATATGGTTATTTTACCGCTGATAATTTGCAGCAATTGTGGCCACAATGCTAGCGGAGCAGCAACCAGCCGCAGCATCCACAGCCAGGGGGGCAGTAGTAGCAGTCGCCGTCGAAGTAGCGCAAGTGGCCTCCCGGAGGGAAAGGTGGGTAATTTGGGTCGGAAGAAAGACTGATGTTAATTGATTTGGGTTGGCCAGCACCGTATATATACACCGTATATAACGGTATATTAGGTGATTTCCCTGCCAAAAATACCGTATATATATGGTTCTGGCCAAACCTATAAATTATCAGTCTGAGATATACAGCATTAAATGGGAGGATAATTAAAATGGAACTTGGTGGTGAGAGGTGTTATTGGCGTACCAGTTTGTCAATGGTGTAATTTACCTATGCGAAGAAAACACGGCTTTCCTGTCAGAGGGTGCTCTTATCTCGGCCCTTTCAGAATGATGCTCAATGTGTGAATGGTTTCTCAACCAATTGTCAAAGATATCTTGCTCGCTGTATTTGCAGCGATGCTGCTTGAGTATAAATTTATGAAAAGGAGGTCAGCTCCTACTGCCCGCACTGTTTCTTAAGTGTATGAGCCACACAGAGATCTGCCTACTCTGGACAGTGAGCAAAACTGCTCGCATCGCATATACCTCAGCATCACTTGTAGTTTATTGAAGGAAACAGAAACTGCACTCCGGGGGGCAACTCTGGAGGGTGAGATCTGCACAATCACAGGCTAGTATAGATTAAATTTCGTGCATTTGCTGTACTGACTCCTAACCTGACTGTATCTTATACATCTCCTGTGCTGACGGTGTGTTGCACGTAACCTATACGAATTGTACCTTGCGCGTTTTTTCTACTGATTGTACCTTGTGCATTTCCTCCTTGCGCCAACCCCTGCACTTCAGGAAATGGATGCTGCGCTTGAAATAGCATCCCTCATGCACACCGCACAAACACAAGTGGCAGAGGCACGGTAAGCACACACGCAAGTGGCAGCACAAATACTGTGGCAGCACAAACACTGCACAAACACAAGTGGCAGAGGCACGGTAAGCACGCACACAAAAAAACTGTGCACAGGCACGGTAAGCACGCACACAAAAATGTGCAGAGGCACGGTAGGCGTGTGATAAATATATGCATGCAAACGATTGCATTGGAAGCACGTGCCCATTGCACGGTAAGCATGCGTACTGGCACACATGAATCCGACGCTTATATGTGTATGATGATAGAAAAGCAACAAGCTGAAGCAGAAGGGCGATTCATGTCCCTCTCATTAGCAACATTGTTCACATTGCAACATGGCAATTGTTTAATGTGTGTGTGCTTGCTTTGTGCACAAAGAAATCTCACTGCTAACTTGGAAGTAGAAGACGCTGCACATACACTCACACACACACACTCTCTCACACACCTAAATGTACATAACAACACACGCACACACAAAGAAACACACATACACACTCAATTGGTACAATGTGTTTGTGCATGCGTGCATCCCACTTACCGTGAACCGTATGCATTAACTGTATGCATTAACCGTATGCATTGATCGTATGTATAAACCGTAAGCATTAACCATTAACCGTATGCATCTCATTTACCGTGAACCGTATGCACAGTAATCAGTATACCTGCAGGCAGGAAGTGCTGCTGCGCTAATATCTTTCCATAAATTGTGAGTATGTGTGTGCGCCCCACTTGCAGTGAAGCATATGCAAGGCGTTTGGCAAACCTTGAGGCAGAGGTACTGCGCTGCGAGTCTGTCTGTCACGATGCTAGCTCAGGCGCCGAGCAGCTGGTCAAGGTGAGACATATATATATGTATATATATATAGAGAGAGAGAAAGAGAGAGAGAGAGAGAGAGAGAGAGAGAGAGAGAGAGAGTGAGAGAGAGAGAGAGAGAGAGAGAGAGAGAGAGTGTTGAGTCGCTCAAAGAATCTGTTGGTGTTGGTTTAATCCTGTCGTTTCCCAATTTACTGTTATGCAAGAATGACTCGTAGTAATATAATATAATACCATATTGTAAGATGTATGATGTGTACACATTACTTTAAAGCAAAGGTGACGGCAGGAAAAGGCACTCGTGCTTTGTAACTAGGACTGGCCAAAACCATACATATAATGTATATGTACGGTGTGTACACGATACTTTTAGCACAGGAATTACTATACCTATTGTCGTATACGATTTGTATGTATGGTTCTGGATGTCCCCATTGCTAATGCCCGTCACTGGAGGGAAATGTGGAGGGAAATGTGACCTCATGCTCTACGTTTTTGGTCAGCCTAGTGCAAGGGCATTAAGAGTCTGTATGTCGTTAAAACGGCCACCCATATAATGTATTCTAAGGTTGTGCTATGCTACATTTATACATCTGACAAATTCCCTCTGGTTTACTGACCATAGGAGGGTGCATAGGACGGCATTGAGATAAGCAACTTGTCTAGTCATCTAAGCATTTGATCCAGCATCCATCGTACACATCTCTTTGGTTGCATGTCTCTCGTGCACTCTTTTTCATGCACCCATCACGCCCTGAATACAAAGGTTGAGAAAAAGGTATCTCTGTTCTGCTGGTCTTTGAGAGGGTCATGCCCAATTTGCACATCCATCTTCAACAACATAGGATCTGCACATTCCTGATAGAGCAAAGCCTGAATTGCATATCTCTCAACGGTATAGAATCTGCACAGCCCTGATAGAACAATGCCTGAATTGCATATCTTGTTTGGATAACGTAGGCTCTGCACAATTTTGTGAAAGCAATACCTGTTACATAACTTTCCTTTGGACAACGTGGTGAGCTCTGCACAATTCTGAGAGAGCAACGCCTGATTTCCATTTATTTTCTAAACATCATAGGTCATAGGCTCTGCACAATTATAAGAGAGCAATGCCTAATCTGTACTTCCTTCTTTAAACAATGTAGGCTCTGGTCGCAAGGGTGGCTGGCATACTGGCAGGGCGTCAGCCTCAAGGTGCGTGTGCTGTGTGGTATGGGTTGCGTATGAGGTGCTGTAATAATGAGTTGCTGTGTGGTATGGGCTGCGTATGAGGTGCTGTAATAAATGAGTTGCTGTGTGGTATGGGTTGCGTATGAGGTGCTGTAATTAATGAGTTGCTGTGTGGTATGGGTTGCGTATGAGGTGCTGTAATAAATGAGTTGCTGTGTGGTATAAGTTTACATCGTTTTTATTGTATTATTCAAACCCAACCGTAGCATACAATGCTTGGCACTTTTTTCGAATTTTCAATTTTCAAGCCCTCCAGGGGGACTCCTAATCTCTCATAGCGCTACAAAACTATAAAAGCTTTCCTTGTTAACTACAGTTTTACTAACTGAGAAGCTCTGTTCAGTCTTGTGTTTAGACATGGCAAGCTCAAAGAAACGAGCTGTGCTAAAAGGCTGAAAACTCGGCTGTGGCTGTTACTGTGGCTGTGTCTGCCACTCTACTCTTATTCAGAGTGCCCAGTCTCAGCCTCTGGCTAGCAGGGGGCATTGTGTGTATACTGGGAATGTCCGAGGGGCCAAATGGGGGTTGTCAGGGCAGTTAATGCAAGCCCTCGGTACCCCCAAAAGAAGCAAAACGTATTTATCGTATGAACACACATCTCGTATATTACATTGTAATTATTGTTTAAGACGCCTGGCAAAAATGTATTACCCATCCCTGCTTAGTAGTGATATTTATTTCTGCTTGGATTTCGAGTAGGGTTTCTCCAGCACTTCTTGCTGCTACACATATATGCACACACGCTTCCCGCCCACCCACCCAACCTCCTCTCTCTCTCTCTCTCTCTCTCTCTCTCTCTCTCTCTCTCTCTCTATCTATCTATCTATCTATCTATCTATCTATCTATCTAT
>Ga0307963_1001623_pt1 | contig 17371 bp, 19 predicted proteins | sample OrgLakmetagen594_FD_201829 | JGI IMG/M metagenome (GOLD analysis project Ga0307963, IMG submission 201829) | Saline water microbial communities from Organic Lake, Antarctica - #594 | ecosystem: Environmental > Aquatic > Non-marine Saline and Alkaline > Saline | place: Antarctica: Organic Lake...
TGATCTCAGCCATCTGCATGGTTAAAAAATTGGCGTGGTGAAGAAAGCAACGCTGTTTAGATAACAAAGTGGCAGTGAACATGGAGAAAGTGACCAGCTTGTCTTGCACCTCGGTGATCTCAGCCATCTGCATGGTTAAAAAATTGGCGTGGTGAAGAAAGCAACGCTGTTTAGAAAACAAAGTGGCAGTGAGCATGGAGATGCCGACCAGCTCGTCTTGCACCTCGGTGATCTCAGCCATCTGCATGGTTAAAAAATTGGCGTGGTGAAGAAAGCAACGATGTTTAAATAACAAAGTGGCAGTGAGCATAGAGATGCCGACCAGCTCGTCTTGCACCTCGGTGATCTCAGCCATCTGTATGGTAAAAAAAGGCGTGGTGAAGAAAGCAACGCTGCTTAGATAACAAAGTGGCAGTGAGCATAGAGATGCTGACCAGCTCGTCTTGCACCTTTATGATCTCAGCCATCTGCATGGTAAAAGCAGGCGTGGTGAAGAAAACAACGCTGCTTAATAACACAAAGTGGCAGTGAGCATAGAGATGCCGACCAGCTCGTCTTGCACCTCGGTGATCTCAGCCATCTGTGGTAGGTGCAGAGGGCATGGAATTTGGCTTTTCAAGGTGTGCCAACTACTGCTCAAAAGAATGAGGTGGCGGTGTGCATGCACAAGTGCTTGGATGAACAACAACACTACACAGGCAGTTTAGCTTGGGCTTCACAAGACAAGCGCGCACCTCGTTGTCATTAGTGTAGGTGTAGAAGATGAGCGCAATGTCGACCACAACCATTATCATAATCATAATGACATCATTGTGCATAGAGGAGCGTCACAAGACAAGCACGCACCTTGTGTCATTTGTATAGGTGAAGAAGATGAGCGCTATGTCAACCACAACCATATCATAATCACATCACTGTGATCAGGGCTTAAGCTTCACAGACAAGCGCACACCTCACTGTCAATAGTTCAGGTGAAGAAGATGAGCTCAATGCTGACCACAGCCATATCATAATCACATCACTGTGATCAGGGCTTAAGCTTAACAAGACAAGTACACACCTCATTGTCAGCTGCGTAGGTGCAGAAGATGAGCTCATTGCTGACCACAATCAAATCATAATCATAATCACATCACTGCGATCAGGGCTTGAGCTTTACAAGACAAGTTCACACCCCATTGTCAGCTGTGTAGGTGCAGAAGATGAGCGCAATGTTGACCACAATCATAATCATAATCACATCACTGTAATCAGGGCTTAAGCTTCACAAGACAAGTGCAAACCTCACTGTCATTAGTGTAGCTGCAGAAGATGAGTGCAATGTCGACCACAACCAATCATAATCACATCATTGTGATCAGGGCTTAGGCTTCACAAGACAAGCGCACACCTCATTGTCAATAGTGTAGGTGAAGAAGATGAGCGCAATGTTGGCCACAAATAATCATAATCATAATCACATCACTGTGATCAGGGCTTAAGCTTCACAGGACAAACCCACACCTCATTGTCATTAGTGTAGGTGCAGAAGATGAGCGCAATGTCGACCACAACCATATCATGATCACATCACTGTGATCAGGGCTTAGGCTTCACAAGACAAGTGCACACCTCATTGTCAGCTGTGTAGGTGTAGAAGATGAGCGCAATGCTAACCACAATCAAGATCATAGGCATAATCACATCACTGTGCTCAGAAGAGCTTCAAAAGACAAGTGCACACCTCATTGTCAATAGTGAAGCTGCAGAAGATGAGCTCAATGCTGACCACAGCCATATCATAATGACATCATTGTGCTTAAAGGAGCATCACAAGACAAGCGCGCACCTCACTGTCAATAGTGAAGCTGCAGAAGATGAGCTCAATGCTGACGACAGCCATATCATGATCACATCACTGTGATCAGGGCTTAGGCTTCACACGACAAGCGCACACCTCATTGTCAGCTGTGTAGGTGTAGAAGATGAGCGCCTTGCAGGCTGCAAGCAACCGAATGGTGTAGCGTCCAGGGGCTAGGTAGTTGTGTACGCGATCTGGGTCTGAGCGCATGGGCAGCATGGACGCTGGAAAGGGTCCTTGCTTTGCTGCAAAGGCAGAGCGTGCAGGTAGTTGTGTACGCGATCTGGGTCTGAGCGCATGGGCAGCATGGACGCTGGAAAGGGTCCTTGCTTGGCTGCAAGGGCAGAGAGTGCAGGTAGTTGTGAACACGATCTGGGTCTGAGCGCATGGGCAGCATGGACGCTGGAAAGGGTCCTTGCTTGGCTGCAAGGGCAGAGAGTGCAGGTAGTTGTGTATGCAATCTGGGTCTGAGCGCATGGGCAGCATGGACGCTGGAAAGGGTCCTTGCTTGGCTGCAAGGGCAGAGAGTGCAGGTAGTTGTGTATGCAATCTGGGTCTGAGCGCATGGGCAGCATGGACGCTGGAAAGGGTCCTTGCTTGGCTGCAAGGGCAAGGAGTGTGTTAGGTTATTCCTTCACAAAAGTATGTACTTAAAAGTGATTGCACTCGAAAGATGCAGCCTGATGTCTTTCTGCGGTTGATTGGGCAGTCTGCATTCCTTGTGTGATGGAGTGGGCAGTCAGCGGTGCTCGTGCTTATAATTCCTGCACAGTATTAGGTTGTGCTTTGGCAACATAGAACATAGACTAGTATGAAGCAGATAATTGGCAATCCTCTAATGGAGTGGCCAGCCAGCAGTGCTCTTGTTCAATTTTCCTGCACGGTATTAGGTTCAGTGTTGTGCACATACGGCGTCAATCACAAATGGCACCGTTAATTACAGTGCTTATATGACGTCTACGTCACATAACCGTAATTAACGGTGAAATTCATACTGACGGTGGGAAATTGTAAGTAACGGTGCGGCGTCAGGTACTCAGTGGCTCAGAGTGCCAACTCAAGCTCCGATTTCCCCACAAACAACATTTGCGGTTTGCGATATAAATATAAAATTTCCTCCGGAAACCAGGCCAAGCGGGCTCGTGTGGCCCTGAGTCAGTCGAGCCTGGCCCGGCCTGGCCAGCTGCTGACGGTTTCCCACCGTAAATAACTAATTTCTGACGGTTTCCCACCGTAAATAACTAAAAAGCCGACCGTCAGACATCAAAAACTAAAATCGCCGTAATTTACGCCTGAGGATTAGTTTCTGACGGTCAAAACCGTAAAATATGCCTGATCGTCAAATGACGGTTGACGGCGTCAACAGTGAAGTGCACAACACTGATTAGGTTGTGCTTTGGCAGCAAAGGACACAGACTAGTATGAAGTAGACAAGCATAAAGTATGAACCAGCACAATCGGCAATCCTTGCGTGGTAGAGTAGCCAGCAGTGCTCTTGTTCAAATGCGCATTATCAGGTTTTGCTTTGGCTACAAAGGACATTGGCTGGTATGAACAAATATATGAGATATTTAATGTAATGGCTATATACCATACGCATCATGTTTACAAGTGACCTTTAATACGGATGACTAGGGTTCGCCGGAGCCACATATACATGGTGTTATTTTGGCAGGGATATTACGATCTTATACGGTGAATATATACGGCTCCAGCCAACCTTATAAATACCTAGGTTCCACACTTATTTTGTTTACAAATGACTTTGGTTGAATGCCTGTGACTACAACTCCACTACAAAATAAACAGCAACCTATTTTATGCATTATGCACACTTTCTAAATTTTATTTGAAGATCGCTCCTTTGCTCACCTTCACTACAACGCATCAACCAGCGCACCCCCACACTCTCGCTCCTATATGCACTATGCACACTTTTTAAATTTTATTAAAATCGCTCCTTTGCTCACCTTCACTACAACGCATCAACCAACGCACCCCCACACTCTCACTCATCCACTAAGATGCACATGGCCCAAGGAAAACGCACCTGCAGGCACAGCCACCATCCCAGACTGCGTTCCAGCCGCAGGAATTCTCTCCACCGGCTGGTATCCGGCTGTGGCACCATCGACAGCTGGCACAGAATCACCGACAGCTGGCACAGAATCACCGACAGCTGGCACAGGATCACAGATAGCTGGCACGGAATCATTGGCAGCATCAGGCCGTGCGTGTACCACGACCCTGCTGTGTCCAACACGTGAGGTTTGGTGCGCTTGGTGCGGTTTGTGTGGTACTAGTGGTGCCGCAGCAGCTGCAGCAGCTGGCGCTGCAGCTACTGATGGGGATGGTGTATATGCGAGGGTGGCTCTTCGCGTAGTAGGTGGGAGGAGCTGGCCTTCTCCTTCTGGGGTGGGGACCTGTAGCAGCGAATACAACAGTTCAACTGTGAGTGGAGGACAGTGCTGTATAGAGTCTACTGTGAGTGGAGGACGGTGCTGCATAGAGTCTGCTGTGAGTAGAGTCTGCTTAAGTAGAGGAAAGTGCTGCATAAATTCTAGAGTAAGTGGAGGACAGTGCTGCATAGAGTCTACTGTGAGTGGAGTCTGCTTAAGTAGAGGGCAGTTCTGTAAGTAGAGTCTGCTGTGAGTGGAGGACAGTGCTACATAGAGTCTACTGTGAGTGGAGTCTGCTTAAGTAGAGGGCAGTGCTGTGAGAAGAGTCTGCTGTGAGTGGAGGACAGTGCTGCATAGAGTCTACTGTGAGTGGAGTCTGCTTATTTAGAGGGCAATGCTGTGTGTAGAGTATGCTGTGAGTGGAGGACAGTGCTGCATAGAGTCTACTGTGAGTGGAGTCTGCTTAAGTAGAGGGCAGTGCTGTGAGTAGAGTCTGCTGTGAGTGGAGGACAGTGCTGCATAGAGTCTGCGGTGAGTGGAGGACAGTGCTGCATAGAGGGGTAAAGGACATGCCAAGTGCTTCGTGTGTGTGTGTGTTTGGGCATGACATGGTTAACTACAGCTTAAAAAGTAAGACGCCGAATGTAAGATTAGCAGACAGGCTTGCCCTTACTCCCTATCCCAGCAAAATATAAGAGTGAGTCCACTCGAATATTGCATGTGTTTGTACTCTATAGAAACAATATGTCTTCGTGCTCTAATCAAACTACAACCATTCTGCAGTCTCACTGGTGCTCCCTCTCCCAGCAAACGAATATAACTAGATATTATAACCCTTGTGTGTGGATGCCCCCTCTCCCTGAGCCTCATTTGTGATCCCTATCGCAGCAACACAAACAGAGCAAGATAAACCACCCATGTGTTCATTCCCTATTTAATCCCAGAGGGGGTCAATTAAGTATATGTCTGGAATTGTGATTTTTGTATGCACACCATAACAAAATAACATAAGTAGATGGTTTACAAAATTTGGGGCCAAACGGACCCCCCCAGTGGTCTGGGCAGAATATCAGTTCATTTTTTGGCACTGATTATTTACGTAATGAGCCACCACGCTCTACCCAGGGTCTCTTTTCACCTCAGGACACGACAGGAGTACTTCTTTCATGATAAGGAATCGTTTGGGATGCTGAAGACCGGATTTGGTGGAACTTGGTATTCCACCTTTTTTGGCACCCCTTCTGTTGATTTTTTTTGGGAAATGGGCCAAAATGGAGAATCTGACCAACTACTGGGTCGTTTAACCCCATTTTTGTTGTAATGATATTCATTATTGAAACTTAGACGATTCTTATAAAAATGACACAAATCAGGTCAGCGGGTGGTGAGATATGAGAGAATGGTGGTGAAAAATCGGGTTCACGTCGCGCAAAATTAGACTGTGCGCCCTAGCTGGCAACATTCAAGCTCAAGTGCTATCAGCTACCTCTGGGTACTGAGCTTGATTGTTGCCAGCTGAGGCGCCTATACTCAATTCACATTTTTAACGCACCCCCTTTTCAGGCCTTCGTCGACCCCCTCTGCCAAAATAGGGTACCTGGCCAACTACTGCTCCGTTTTTGTTGCGATGATATTCTTTATTAAATGCAGACTATTCGTGTAAAAATGACAAAAATCGGGTCGGTTGGTGGTGAGATATGACAGATTGGTGTCAAAAAGTGGGGTGCACGCCGCGGGCAATTAGGCATGTGCCCCGAAATTAGGCAATATCAAGCACAAGTGCTCTGGAAAGTAGTTTGAAATTGCCCAATTTCGGGCCCATACACGGGGAACATTTGAAAAACATGCCCATTTTGGGGGGAGTTGTCCACCTCTGATTAAATCCAAACCGTAACCACCTCGCAGCCTCGCTCGCGATCCCTCTGCCAGCCAAAAACAAACGCAACAAGATAAATCAACCCCAGTGTGTATTCCAATTTTGATACAAATGAGTTCACCTCATAACCGCGCTCGCGCTCCCTTTGCCAGCCTCTGGCTACCTCCTGTTGCAGCAGGTCTCTGGTTTGTGGGGTATAAGGGATGGATGGGACTGCATCTACCCCTAGGTCACCTGTGAGGAATGCAAAAGAGTGTAGTGTGTGTGTGCGTGCGTGTGTGTGGGTGTGTGTATATGTGTGTGTGTGTGTGTGTGTGTGTGTGTGTGTGTGTGTATGCAACTGATCGCACTTGCAAGTGCATGTGCATGTGTGTACAAATAATTGGTGTGAGTGATTAAAGCTGCACCTCATCAAGGAGATGCTGTGTGTGTGCAAGTATACTGTTGTGAAAGGTGTGTGGAGCTCTGAAATAAATTTCATGGTTGGTAGTTCACACACGCACGCACACACACACACATACACACATACACACACACACACACACACACACACACACACACACACACACACACACACGCACACACACACACACACACACACACGCACGCACGCGCACACACACAAACACACACAAACAGATGAACATAAGAATCAACACACACCTGCCTCACTCCCGGAGGGAGACGCAGGGGGAGGGGGAGGCAATGGAGGGGGGGATACAGGAGATGCTTCTTGAAGAAGAGCGGGGGGTGCAGGAGGGGGTGGGGCCGGCGGTGAGGGAGGGGAGGGCGGAGGGGGCAAATTAAATGCAAAATCATCTTGGCCCTCGGGATCACGTTTGTGGGCGCGTTGCTCTTGCTCTTGCTGCTGGGCGTGTTGCAGGACCTGCTGCTGATCGTGTTGCTGGGGTAGCTCACCCTGATTGTTGCTGGGCAGCTGGTCTTGGTCGTTTTGGTGGTGTGACAGCTCAACTTGCTGCTCCTGTTGTCCGTGCTCCTGTTGTTCCGGGTCCTGCTGATCCTGCTGGTGTCGGTCCTGCTGATCCTGGTTCAGGTCCAAACGCTGGCCTAGCTGCTGGTCCTGATGCAGGCCTGAGATTTGGTCCTGCTGATCCTGCTGGTGTTGGTCCTGCTGATCCTGGTTCAAGTCCAAACACTGGTCCTGATGCAGGCCTGACTGTTGGTCCTGCTGATCCTGTTGTAGGCCTGACTGCTGGTCCTGCTGATCCTGGTGCATGTCTGCCTGCGGGTTCTGCTGCTGGTCCTGTTGTTGCTGTTCATGATTCAGGTCTGCCTGGGGAGCAGGGGGGGGGGGTCGGCTGAACAAAGGCTGCACTGGCACCTTTCTCAGCATAGATTCCCCTCGCCCCACTCGGCTTAATGGCCGATGCCTACGTTGGAGTGAAGGCTGATGATGAGGGGTTGGCTGGGAAGACGCTGCTGTTGCTGATACTGCTGGTGTTGCTGCTGATGGTGCTGGTCTTGTTGCTGTCAGTGTCGATGATGGAGATGGCGATGGTGATGGTGATGCTGGTGCTGGTCTTGCTGCAGTCAGTGCCGATGATGGCAATGGAGATGGTGGTGGTGGTGGTGCTGCTGATGAAGATGATGATGTGGGCCTTGCTGCGGGGGAGGCTCGGTGAGGGGGACGGGTGCTGCTAGGCTGCGAGCAGAAGCGTTAGAAACAATGTTGTACATCTAAGAAGCGTCTGTGTCTCTTATCTTCTCATCGTGAGAGGGACGCTGGTAATTGAAATGATGGTAGGGGGAGAGAGTGGTGTGCAGGTGACGGGAAAGGGGACACAAAAAAGGGAAGCGGAGGGGGATACTAAGGAGAGAGAGCGATGTGTAGGTGTTGGGAAAGGGGGCACAACAAAGGGTCGTAGAGGGGGATACTATGGGGAGAGAGTGGTGTGTAGGTGTTGGAAAAGGGGGCGCAACAAAGGGATACAGAGGGGATACTATGGGAAGAAGAGTGATGTGTAGGTGTTGGGAAAGGGGGCGCAACAAAGGGAAGCAGAGGAAGATACTAAAGAGATAAAGTAGGGTGGGCCAGGGCCATATAAGTTTACGTATTACAGTGTACATATGGTATTTTTAGCAGGAAAATCACCATATATACGGTGTACGTATACGGTTCAGGCCAACCCTACTGGGGATATTATGGGGACACTATGGGGATACTATGGGCACACTATGGGGATACTACGGGGATACTATGGGCATACTATGGGGATACTACTGGGGATAATATGGGGAAAGAGTGATGTATAGGTATGGGGTAAGGGGGTGCAACAAACGGAATCCTAGTATGCTGTGGCCTATGACTTAAATTCCTAGTATGCTGTGGCCTATGACTTGAATTCCTAGTATGCTGTGGCCTGTGACTTGAATTCAGTAGCGGCGGCAACAATGGTCAGCGGTGGTGCTAAATTTCTGTGGTGCGCAAAGATACACCTATACACCTACACCTACACCTACACCTACACCTTCACCTACACCTACACCTACACAACTACGACTACAACTACGCCTACACCTACACCTACACCTACACCTACACCCACACCCACACCTACACCTACACCTACACCTACACCTACACCTACACCTACACCTACACCTACACCTACACCTACACCTACACCTACACCTACACCTACACCTACACCTACACCTACACCTACACAACTACACAACTACAACCGTTGGTAGTGACTACAACTACACCTAAACCTACACCAACCTACAACTCGCGTCGCAAGCTAGTCTGTATTAAAAATCGTTCCGAAACAAGCATGGAAAATCATTCCAAAAAGCCAGTCCAGCATGATAAGTCACAGCGGTCCTTCATGAATCAATGAATCGTAGCACAGTGCAGCCCCACCTGAAGCCGTGAAGCAGAGTGTGGTCGAGGCTGGTACCTTTTTCCTAGCAGTGCTTGCTCTGGCGGTGAAGAAGGTACAGCTCCTGTGTGTTTGTATGTTGTGCGTATGTGTGAGTGTGTATGTGTGTTTGCGTGTGGGTGCGTGCGTGTGCATGCTCGTGTGTGTGCATGCATGAACACGCTCGGAGTAGCACACACACACACACACACACACACACACACACACACACACACACACGTCAACGCACATGCATATTGTGTGCATGTCAAGCACATGTACATGTACGCGTTTGAGTGAAGGGTTTAGATCGACTTGAACCTGACCCTAGCCCTAAACCTGCATCTGATGTGCATGAAACTTCACCTAAAGCAGTGCCGCTAAAATGCACTTACCGCTGCTCCTGTACCTGCTGCCTAAGGTGGGGCACCTTGCGTTTAAGGCACAGCAGCCCTGTGCTCGTCAATACCCTTGCACCTACACCTGCTCTCGTACCAACTGCTCAAAAAATCACTGCTAGATCAACACCTGCCACTGCTCTTGTACCTGCTGCCGAAGGTGGGGCACCTTGCGTTAAAGGCGTAGCAGCCCTATTTGCACGAGCCACGTTCCTGTACTTACTGCTCCAAAATTCGCCCCTAAAAAATGCGTGTGCCACGCTCCTGCACCTGATGCCGGTACCTTGGGGCAGCTTGTACTGAGGATGCGGCAGCTTGTGCTGAGGGTGCGGCAGCCCTGTGCTCCTCATAACACCTTTGCACCTACACTGCTCTTGCACCAACTTCTCGAAAATCAATGCTAGATCAGCACCTGCCTCTGCCCTTGTACCTGCTGCTGAAGGTGGGGCACCTTGCGTTGAAGGCGTAGCAGCCCTGTGCGCACGCCCACGAACGGGTGCAGATACAGGCCTGGCCATGGGCATCGCATCAACGCTGCCTGGGCCTGTGTATAGGTTGGCCGAGCAATGGATGTGTGTGTGTGCGTGTGTGTGTGTGTATGTGTGCGTACATACGTGTGTGTGTGTGGGGGGGGGATACATGTATTTGCATTGTACGTACACACCCATTAACAGGTGGGATCTTTATTACATGTTCGATCTCGTCATGGTATATCCGCAGTTGTCAATTTACTTTTTTCTGTACTTGGTCCACTGATGCTTGCACTGCTGGTGCAGGGGCAGGCCTATCTTCACACCACACAACACACACACACACACACACATACATACACATACCACCTACGCACACCCATGCACATACACCTGCACAAATACATACACATGCACACATACACAAAACACACACGCATAAAAAAAAAACGAACAAAAACACACATGCACACACAAGCGCACACACTGCTCCCGGCCCCCCCTAAAACAGCGACACACCCATCCTCACACAATAACCTTGGCCCCGCCCCCCTCTCACCATTGCTAGCTTCCCCCCCTCCTCTCTTCTCTTCATCTTCACTCCCAGCAGTGTGTGACTTAGTCCCGTCCCGTCTGCGGCCGTGCTCTTGTCCCCCCTGTCCTTCTTCTGCACCTCCACCATCACTCCAATTACGGCTGTGGTGCAACGGCTCATGAGCTACTCCAGAAGGGCCACTGTGTGTGTTTGTGTGTGTGTATGTGTGTGCGTGTCAGTTCAAGAGTAACTCCAGAGGGGCCACTGTGTTTTTGTGTGTGCATGTATGTGTGTGTATATGTGTGCGCGTGTCGGTTCAAAAGCTACTCCAGAGGGGCCACTGTGCGTGTTTTTGTGTGTGCATGTATGTGTGTGTATATGTGTGCGCATGTCGGTTCAAGAGCTACTCCAGAGGGGCCACTGTGTGTGTTTGTTTGTGTGTGCATGTATGTGTGTATATGTGTGCGCGTGCCGGTTCAAAAGCTACTCCAGAGGGGCCACTGTGTGTGTTTTTGTGTGTGCATGTATGTGTGTGTATATGTGTGCGCGTGCCGGTTTAAGAGCTACTCCAGAGGGGCCACTGTGTGTGTTTATTTGTGTGTCCGTGCATGAGCTTATCCAGAAGGGTCACTTTTACATATGTGTTTGAATGTGTTTGTGTGAGTCTGTGCACGTCAGCGCATGAGCTTCTTCATAAGGCCCACGTGTGTGTGTGTGTGTGTATGTGTGTGTGTATCAGTGCATGAGTTTGTCCAGAAGGGCCACTTTGTGTATGTGTTTGTGTTGTTTGTGCATGTCAGCTCATGAGCTTCTCCAGAAGAGCCGCTGCATGTGTCAGTACAAGAGCTACTTTAGGGGGCCACTGTGTGTGTGTGTCTGCGTGTGTGTGTGTGTGTGTGTGTGTGTGTGTGTGTGTGCGTGTGTGTGCATGTCAGCTAATGAGCTTCTCCAGAAGGGCAACTGCATGTGTCAGTACAAGAGCTACTCTAGGGGGCCACTGTGTGTGTCTGTGTGTGTGTGTACGTGTGTGTGTGAGTGTGATTGTGAGAGAGCATAGATATCTGTCGATAGCGCCTCAAGCCAGAGCACTGAAGCACGTCAACTCACCCTTCTCTGCCTTCTCGTGAGCCGCCATCAGGCGACGGTGAGTGGCTCCGCTTTTGTGGGTATTCATCAAACCTGTGTGAAAGGTACACAGAGGGTTCCTTCATTCCGTGTCAGAGGTGTGTGTGTGTGTGGAGTTCTGAATCAAACATGTGAGTTCCAAATCAAGCATGCATCTGGGCGTGTATAGAGCACAGATTAAAGGTATACAGAGGGTTCCGTGATTTTGTGAGCTCCAGATCAAGCACGCATCTGGGCGTGTGTGCGAGAGCACAGTGCACGCACATAGCTAGCTTCCAATATTTACGGTTATGCTTGAACTATGCATTTGACTGAGTGCAGGGCTGTGAGAGGCAGTGAAGGCCAGCTAATACATGGACATCGTATGTGCATAGAGCACAATTAAATATGGGTCATTCCTGCTGTGGGAGTGTCTGGCATAATCTTCTGTTCATGTCTTTCCTGTTCTTCTTTCCTTTTCTTTGTTCCCTTGAACGAATGTCATTTCCAATGTACCTGTGGCGCTCAGCAACTCATGCAAACAACAGGTAGGCTTTGTCATACACTTATTAATCAGACTTGCTCGCCACTTTCAGGTGTACCAGTAGCACTTGGTAACTTGCATGAACTACAAGTAGGCTATCTAGTACACTCATTTATCACATATGCAGCACGCTATCAACAAACACAACGGTCGCTCACGCGAACAAGACGGGGCTGCAGTATGACACTGCACGCTGCGTGCTATAAACTAGTACAGTGACCACTCACGTGAACAAAAAAGGTTTTTTTTTTTACGCTGTGGATGGTACTTGTTCGACCAGTCTGCATGCTATGAACAAATGCAACCATCACTCACGTGAACAAGACGGGGCTGCAGATGTTACGCTGCAGATGGTACTTGTTCGAGACCTCCCACCTCCCGGCATCGTAGCTACGATCCTTGTCCTGTATGTGTGTGTGCGTGTGTGTGTTTGCGTGTGTGTGTGTTTGCGTGTGTGTGTGGTACTTGTCCGACACCTCCCACCTCCCAGCATCGTAGCTACGATCCTTGTCCTGTATATGTGTGTGTATGTGTGTGTGTATGTGTGTGTGTGTGTGTGTGTGTGTGGTACTTGTTCGACACCTCCCACCTCCCGGCATCATAGATACGATCCTTATCATGTGTGTGTGTGCGTTTACACAGGCGCGCTTACAAAAGTGCTCTGAACAACGCTGTGCATTGTTTAGGCAGTCTAGCACCATGCATGCACTGTCGTGCCTGTAAGAACCTATAGGGACTTCGAGGCTGCGCAAATCAACAAAAGGAATTGAGGCGGATGTCTAGCGCTTGAATTTAGGACACAATACGCAGGCGGGGATAGGTCACTCCCCACATAAATAGGGTTGGCCAGAACCATATATATACGGTGTGTATACGGTACTTTTGGCAGGGAAATCATCAAATATACGGTCATATACGGTGTATATACACGGTTCTGGCCAACTCTACACATAAATGAGCACCTGCTGCCCTGTTGACCCTCAGTTTAAGGCACGCTAAGATGTGCAAACCCTAGGGGTTGAGGCTTTAGTGATACTGTACACATTCCAAGCGTTTTAGCAAAGATGACGTCGATCATTAAATGTGTATGTCCACAAGTCGCACTTAAGAAGAGCCTGTAAGAAATATTACAGTATGTAATATTGAGTTATTTTACGGATCGTTCAAAAGGCGGAGGAGTACAGATATTCAGATATCATAAAGATGTCTTTTGTGTGAAGGTGCATTACACAGGTCACTCGTCTGCAAGAACTAGAGTTCTTCTGCAAGCAGAGAACTCGGCAGGATTGGCACACTGGTGGGGTAGCAACCTCTAGACTCTGATTTAGAGACAGCCGGTTCTCTTTGTGTGCGCATTTGAACAGCAATTGTCGTGTGCGCATTTGAGCAGCAAGCAAAATACGTGCAGGCTAACCCACACGGCCAGAACCGACTGTCCCTTGTTTTTAAGTACAGAGATTGCAATGATTAGGGTTGGCCAGATCCGTGTACACCTTGTACAAACACACAAGGACAATGACGCACTGGATCAGTTCTGGCCAACCCTAGCTGCTATAAACGGTGCCCTTTCAAAGTACTACGCCTCCTTTGTTTTGGGTTAAGCATTTTTACTTCAAAGTAACCACGCCCCTTTAATTGGGTTAAGCATGTTCCAGATACCCCCCGTTTTCATTACTCCTAAAGTACCACGCCCCCTTTGTTGGATTAAGCATGTTTCAGATGACCCTAGTTTTCATTACTCCTAAAGTATCACTCATCCTCTGCTTGGGTTCAGCATCTTCCAGATAACCTTCATTTTCATTACTTCTAGAGTACCACGCCCCCTTTGTTGGGCTAAGCATGTTCCAGGTAACCCCTGCTTTCATTGAACGGTGTGCTTTGTGAGGTACCCACCAAGCCTCCTTTGTTGGGCACAGCCGCCCGAGGGCCGTAGAAGAAGCAATGACCCTCTGCATCTGTCGAGTAAGCGAAAGTCGTGCCCTCAGCCCCAGAATGAAGATGCTCAATGCCTGCATGTGCGCAAGGACATTCACATCCGTTTATATGTTGCAGCATTATGAGTCAGTGCCTAGACCTCCAATCAGCCGAACAACCTGGCTGAAATTCACCCCCCATTGTAACCATTGTAACCATTGTAACCATTGACCTCAATCATTCACACATAGGGTTGGCCAGGACCACATATCTGCACCGTGTATGACCGTATATTTGGTGGTTTCCCCGCCAGACACTCCGTGCATACAGCGTATGTATATGGTTCTGGCTGAGCCTATTCGCGCATAGCGGACATATTGTTAGGCGATTCTCTCATAGCGGATGTGCACCTGCACGGCATCGCTGCTGCTGCACTGCATCTGAGTCGTTGCCTCGACCACATTCGTTCAGACAAAGCAGTCGTATTGTGAGGCAATTACCTGATAGAGGATGTGCACCTGCACGGCTGAGCCGCTGCTGCACTGCATTTGAGTCGTTGCCTCGACCACATTCGTTCAGACAAAGCAGTCGTATTGTGAGGCAATTACCTGATAGAGGATGTGCACCTGCACGGCTGAGCTGCTGCTGCACTGCATCTGAGTCGTTGTCTCGACCACAATCATTCAGACAAAGCAGTCGTATTGTGAGGCAATTACCTGATGGAGGATGTGCACCTGCACGGCTGAGCTGCTGCTGCTGTACTGCATCAAGGCTGTTGTCCAAGCCGTACCCAGACCCCGTAAGGGTATCTAGTGCTGCGGGCTGAAGGGCAGTTCCATCCACTTGCAGTGCGTGGTGTGCCCTGGGTTGGGAAATTGAGGTCAAGGGCGCATGTGTTGTGCAGTGCGTGGTGTGCCCTGGGTTGGGAAATTGAGGTCAAGGGCGCGTGTGTTGCGCAGTGCTCTAATGTACACTAATTTGAAGGCTTGGGGCGGTCAGGCAGGCAGGCAGGCAGCGGGGCAGGCTTTCAGGCAGGCTTTCAGGCAGGCAGGCAGGATTTCAGGCAGGCAGGCAGGCAGGCAGGCATGCAGGCAGGCAGGCAGGCTTTCAGGCAGGCAGGCAGGCTTTCAGGCAGGCAGGCAGGCAGGCAGGCAGGCAGGCATGCAGGCATGCAGGCAGGCAGGCAGGCAGGCAGGATTTCAGGTAGGATTTCAGGCAGGCAGGCATGCAGGCAGGCATGCATGCAGGCAGGCAGGCAGGCAGGCAGGCAGGCAGGCGGGCAGGCAAAGCTGCAGCGGTTGCAAATTATTGGGCTTAGGGTTAGGTGTGTGTGTGTGTCATCTGAAGGCCAAAGGGCTGTGATCTTTGTGCTATGTGAACTGTGTGTTTGCAGGAACCAATGGAAGCAAAGAGGCTGCCAGGCAGCTTGGGACTTATTCAATGCAATGTTGGCAGCATTGGGACAAATTTCCTGTGATCTTTGTACTTGCATGTCACAAAAGATTGTTCTGGAATGCAAATCAAGTGTGTGTGTGTGTGCGTGTGTGTGTGTGTGTATGTGTGTGTGTATGTGTGTGTGTGTGCCATAACATGTATACTATATACTACTATATGTTGGTTTGTTTGTGGGTGTGTTGGTGTGTTGGTGCGGAAGTGTGAGTGTGTTTGTGTGAATGTGTGTGTGCGTATGTGTGTGAGAGTGTGTGAGTGTGTGAATTTGTAAATTTGTGTGTGAGTGTGTGTGTGTGCGCGTGAGTGTGTGTGTATGTGTGTATGTGTGGTTGAATGTGTGTGCTTTGGTAGCATCTGCATCAAGCTTTACATCTCACATCAAGTGGCCGCCAGGAAGCAATTTTAGGGTTGGCCAAAACCGTGTATATACACTGCATGTGACCGTGTATTTGGTTACTTACCTGCCAAAAATACCGTATATACGCCGTATATATACACCGCATATGACCGTGTATTTGGTTATTTCCCTGCCAAAAATACCATATATACACTACATATATACATATATATACGGTTCTGCCAGGCCAACCCTAAGTATTCTTCCTCCCTCTGCAGGACCGCTGCGCTTCATGCCTGCTCGTCTTATAATATTCTGCAAGAGCTGCAACTTACATCAACGTCGCTGCTAGGAAGTCTTGCTTTGCCCTCCCTGGGAGGGTGAAGCCCACTTTCTGGGGAGCTACCCCAACTCCAGGAGGAGGGGGACAGAAGAAGGGGTTGACTTGGCCGTACACATCCTGCATGGTTGTATTTCATTTTGTTGGGTGAAATATTGCAAGGTGTCGCTCTGGTAATCGCGAGGGGGAGGATGGAGAAAGAAGGGTTTACATGCCTGCACATATCCAAATACTATGATCGCTTTTTGTTTGAATATCATTTGCATGTGAGAAATTGTATGCGATACGCTTTTCCTGTGAATGAAGAATGAAAGGGAAGACAGCTGCTCAGTGTGTAGTGGTGCTTGCAGGGCTTGTGCCTACAAATGCGTACACGTGCAAATACGCACACCTGCAAATGCAAAAACGTGCAAATGCGTAAAAGTGCAAATGCGTAAACGTGCAAATGCGTACACGTGCAAATGCGCAAACGTGCAAATGCGCACACCTGCAAATGCGCAAACATGCAAATGCGCAAACGTGCAAAAGTGCAAATGCGTAAACGTGCAAATGCGTATACGTGCAAATTCGTAAACGTGCAAATTTGCAAACGTGCAAATGCGCAAACGTGCAAATGCACAAATGTGTAATTGCGTACACGTGCAAATGCGTACAAATGCAAATGCGTACACGTGCAAATGCGTACACGTGCAAATGCGTACACGTGCAAATGCGTAAACGTGCAAACGCGTAAACGTGCAATTGCGCAAACATGCAAATGCGCAAACGTGGAAATGCGCAAACGTGGGAAAGCACAAACGTGAGCAAAATGGGCAAATGCGTAAATTGTCTTCCTAAGAAACCTGAACCACCTTGACGATCTTTCCTTCAGCGACTGAAGTATAGCAACTTCACACAAACACTCACACAATCACAACCTACAGCAGCAGCACACAAACACTCACACGCAAACACAACCTACAGCAGCAGCACACTAACACACACAATTACAACCTACAGCAGCAGCACACAAACACTCACACGCAAACACAACCTACAGCAGCAGCACACAAACACTCACACAAACACAACCTACAGCAGCAGCACACAAACACTCACACGCAAACACAACCTACAGCAGCAGCACACAAACACTCACACACAAACACAACCTACAGCAGCAGCACACAAACACTCACACACAAACACAACCTACAGCAACAGCACACTAACACTCACACAAACACAACCTACAGCAGCAGCACACAAACACTCACACAAACACAACCTACAGCAGC
>Ga0307963_1001629_pt1 | contig 17351 bp, 19 predicted proteins | sample OrgLakmetagen594_FD_201829 | JGI IMG/M metagenome (GOLD analysis project Ga0307963, IMG submission 201829) | Saline water microbial communities from Organic Lake, Antarctica - #594 | ecosystem: Environmental > Aquatic > Non-marine Saline and Alkaline > Saline | place: Antarctica: Organic Lake...
TTCTTCAGACACACTCTTAGCTTGTGCTCTTGTGAGCGTGGGCCAATTTCTCAGACTGTGGTTTTTCAAGGAGGGTTTTTCTGTTTAGGCAGGAGTTTTCCTTTTCCCAGTCTTATAGGTTTTTTTTTCCTTCATTCTGTTAGGCCCTTGCTGAGGACCGTGTAACAACCCCCACCAAAAAAAAAAAAAGTGGATCTGATTGCATGTAGGCTAAATTTTTGCATGAGCGTTGTGGCATGTAGACCAGTAACTCCGAGGCTGTGTAGTGGGTTGCTGTAGATGGTGCCTGTTGCTCCTAGCAGGATGGTGTGAAGGGCTTTGCGGTATCCGAGTCGACGAGGCATTGACAGCTTATGTTGTTTTCGTGCCTTTTCTGCTTGTTCAAGTTGGGTAGTAGGGGAAGTGTCTATACAGTACTTTATTTCAATCAGGTGTATATCGCGTTGGTTTGGTTGTATGTCTCTTGGCTTTATAGCCAGGGGGTATGGATTGGCAGCACCATCTGCTAGGTTATCACGGGCAACTCTTCTTGTATTACTACAGATGAGACGCGACATTGAATACAACCCCCTACAGATATCTGAGCAATACTCCTGTTGGTGTGCAGGCTTCTGCCTCCCAACCACCTAATTCCCATTGATATGCTCCTCTTATTTCTATTCGCCAGGTGGGATGTTGTGTGTCTCAGAGACACTGTCTCTGCATCCATTAGTTGGCTGGTGCAAAACACAAAACATCCTTTCCTAATCCATGCCAGTAGTGTTTACACAATCTGCGTTCTTCATTTTTTCTTGAATTAAGGTTTAGGGTTTACGGCTAAGGAACACGGCAGCCCTCAGCGTGGTAGCCGTGGCAGCAGTCACAACCAGAACTAGGCTGTAGCTTGCGACCTGCTCCTGGCGAGTTAGGCACCGGCTCCCTTCGCGGCCAGGAGGCATGCCCTGGCTCACGGTTTCAATTGGCAAGTTGTAGAGGACAGCATCGGACTGCTCTGCTGTAGCTGGGTGAGCTGGTGGGGTGGGCAGTTGAGGAGAAAGAGGCGCTTCTGCTGTTTTTTGGGCTGCATGTGTCCTTTGTCCTCTTTCCTGCTCTGCTACACTTTGTTCTCTTGGTACTCCTGGATTCGTGAGGCTCTCTCGGCCTCTGGTTTCCTGTTTCTGATTAAGGCTTCTTATACACACATCCTGAGACATATCAAAAGCTTTTTCTTGTATTCTTTGATGCGTTCTCTTCACGCTTCTTCAAAAACTTCTCTTTCTCTATACACTTTCTCTTTTACATACCTCTGTTTCATGTTTCCTCTAGCTTGTATCTTTTGTTTAGCGAGGAGCGGTTTCAGGCCTTTTCCAAGCTTCCGCTGAGATGCCCTTTGAGGCATACATAGCGATGTAACCTTATCTTTCTTTTCTTGTCTTTGGCCGGGTAATCTTGTAGGTTATGGGCAGCTATCCGTGCATTATTGGTAGATTTAGTTTGGTATAGCTATGTTTGCTGAGTTTCTCTTGAGATTGGTGAGAGCCAGGCTGAAACCATCCTTATCTTTGATTTAGCAGAAGGGCGCATAATGCCCTGTTGCATGGCTGCCTACGCCTGTTCGTGCTACCAGGCCAGATCACATTGCACTTTATTGGATTGCTTTCGAAAATCGTTTGTCCAGCAACATTGTGCAGGGACTTGAAATCCTGTGCCCGTCAAATTATGTCCTAGCACATCCCTACCTATTCCATAGCGGTAAATGAATGAAACAATGCAGCTAGCAGTGTGTATAATCTGCAAAAGCCCTGATATGAGATCACACGCAGCAGCCGAATCCCTCACAAATAATAACATATGCACACATCACTTCATCACAACTACAATATAAAGCAAGTGCACTCGAGAATGCCATCCTGCTGGTCCTCTTGAAGGGTTGCACGCGACCATCTGTCAATAAACCTGCATCAGTCAAATTTATGTCTGTATGTTGTACCCAGATCAGCCATCTTCTACTTTTAGCGCCTCGTGGCTTCGCTTGGAAAATATCCCCCCAGACACAAAACCATTCGCAGACAGGTGTAAGGCACACTTCTCCCGCATACGTTGCCACGTGCTAACTAGAGGACATGCTGTACATGTACATATGTGTGTGACACAAGCAAGTCAAGGAGTGTCTCCCATCCTTGACCAGCGCCGACCTCACAACCCGGTCTCATCATTCAATGTCCTGACAAGGTTCCCAAACAGGCTGGTCAGATCCACCCAGTTGTAGCTGCTTTGAGCGCGGAGCGCTCCCACAGCATCGGAGGCTGAGCGTAGGTAAGCCATGGCAGGGCTCAGCCTGTTGCGCACCTCAGGCTCGGTAATTGAGCACCTTCGTACGTGTGTGTGCGTGTGTGTGCATGCATGTTTGGGCGTGTGTGTGCGTGCGTGCGTGTGTGTGTGTGTGTGTGTGTGTGTGTGTGTGTGTGTGTGTGCGTGTGTGTAGCAGAAAGCAGGGGTAAATTGGCATTTTATGTTTTATAAGCCAATATTCCTTTAGACTATGGGTGAATAAGGGCAGGATATCAAGATGCCTTGGGAAGCACACTGGCAACTACCTCTCCTAAGTGATAAATCATATGCACAAAACACGCCTACAGAGAAACAAGCCTCTAAATCACACAAGCGCCACAGCCACTCCAAACAAGTGCATTTGTACCTTACAAATCAGTAGATTTAAAGGAGTGCACGTATACAGGGCTGTGGCACACTTACAATTGCAAGTGTTACACACACTTTCTAGATGAAGCTATGCATGTAGTGACTCACACGCTTATCAGAGCAGCCATCCTGCTCACGTGCCACAAGGTTTGCACGTGCATGCAGTGCCCGTGGTGTGAACTCGAACGAACGTGCATGTGGGATTTGATTAAATGCACTCGTGCAGCAGGTGCCGAGACCCCATCCCAACATCCTCCGCAGCCTACGTATGTGGAAAGGGTGCCTACTACATCGTCTTTGCGCGCCAAGCACTGCACACTCACTTGGTGTCAGAGGCACACACGTGCAGTCTGCGTTAAACGTTCACCAACCAAGCAATGCACACTCACTTTGGGCCAGAGGCACACACGTGCAGTCTGCGTTAAACGTCCACCAACCAAGCAATGCACACTCACCTGAAGCCAGAGGCTCACACATGCAGTCTGCAATAAACGCTCATCAACCAAGCAATGCACACTCACCTGGGGCCAGAGGCACACATATGCAGTCTGCATTAATTGTGTACCAACTAAGCAATGCATACTCACTTGGGGTCGGAGGCACGCATGCGAGCTATGGCCCTCCTGACTGTTGACTCTGGATGCAGCAGTCTATGGTAGAAGGTCAACTGCGATTGGCAGGTATCCATGTACTTGCTTATGAGTTGCGTGCTGGAGTGGAGTGAGCAAAGTGAACAATTAAGGGGACATCAAGTACGCAGGGTTAACATGCCCGCCAAAATGTGCATGCAGGGTCAGCAGAGAGCGGTACTTATTCCAGGTATCGGCTACAATGGCAGGGCATCTGCTCTAGGACAATGGGTGAGCTGCACCACTCAAATAAAGTCCTTCCCAACACCACAAAGTCGTTCCCAACACCAGATAACTCTAGCTACACCACAACTTTCGGTGTGTTCAAGTGGTCCGGTATGTGTGTTTAACAGTTCAAAATGTTCAGGTCAGAGTCGAGCTCCCACACAAGCTGCGACCAGGAGCAGAAGCATCACCGTCAACAGGGCCAGGGCACACGCACAGCAACAGGCCACGCGCACAGCAACAGGGCCATGCGCACAGCAACAGGCCACGCGCACAGCAACAGGGCCATGCGCACAGCAACAGGCCACACGCACAGCAACAGGGCCACGCGCACAGCAACAGGGCCATGCGCACGGCAACAGGGCCATGCGCACAGCAACAGGCCACACGCACAGCAACAGGGCCACGCGCACAGCAACAGGGCCATGCGCACAGCAACAGGGCCATGCGCACAGCAACAGGCCACACGCACAGCAACAGGGCCATGCGCACAGCAATAGGGCCATGCGCACAGCAACAGGCCACACGCACAGCAACAGGGCCATGCGCACAGCAACAGGGCCATGCGCACAGCAAAGTGCGCATGAGAGGCAGCCTGTTTGGGAGCAGCAGCAAAGTGTGCAAAGTAGGGCCACCAAGATTTATGCATCAGGGACAGCCAGTGGCGAGCGTCAGCGACAGCCATGCATGTTACCAGTAGCGTTGCATTAGCAAGGAGTGCAAAGTAAGGTCAGCAACGTATGCACCAGCAGGCAGCAGGCAGAAAAAACTGCACCAGGGACAGCAAGTGGTGTGCAGCAGCAATACTGCTCAGGGACAACAAGGTGTGCGCCAGTAGGAGGGGCAGCGTTAAATAATCACTTAATATAATAATATTTTTATCAGCGATGTCGCAATAGGGCAGTAAGCAAGGTATGAGGGACAGCTAGAGGCTAAGTGGGTCAAAGTGGGGTCAGCAAAACACGCACTGGCCAATGAATGCAGGCATGACAACGCATTGAAGAGGGTAAATTGGGGGCTGGAGTGGTTTAATCATGGGAGGATAGGTATGAGATGCCACTCAGGACTGGAGCGGAGAACAAATTTACCAACAACGTATGGGCGGAGAGGGGTATGAGGTGCCACCCAGGACTGCAAATCGTCAGAAGGGGGGGAGCTGAGGCCCTCCAAAGGGGATTGTTCCAAGGTCTTTTTCTGCATATAGGTCCCCTAATTTGCTAGATTCAAGCTAAGTCTGAGTCTAGAAAAAAGGGGGGGGACCCATGCCTGATAAGCTGCGGCGTAACCCCAATTTTTGCTGCCAAATCTTTACTACTGATCGACTCAGCACCATACAGAGTGACAATGATGTTTTGGACTTATTACCACAAAAATAACTGCTGATAATGAAGTGAAAACTTAGTGATTAGTTAGGTCTCCAAATTCAGCCAGTTCCCTTGGGAAATCAGCAGAAGGGGTGCCATATGGGTCATAAACTGACCTAGTTTTCAGCATCCAGTGTTGTACACCACATTAAGCTAATATTCTTAATGTGGAGTACAACACTGGATGGCAGTTGGGGTGTGAAATGAGCTCTAGTTGGGGCGTGGTGGCGCACTATGTGTGCAGTTAGTGGGAAACATTTAGGCTACACGCTCGTCCAGGCCAGCAGGGCCGTCCATCTCAGCCAGCCAATACTTACCAATAGTCTAGTTGAAAAAAAAATACGTTGGTTTGCATCAAAAAGGAGCATGTCAGGACTTTCGCACAGTCTACCCCCTCTGGCAAATTGTAATTGGATTTGTTCTCTGTTTATGTAATGTTCATCTAGCGTGCATGTCCTTTTACAATAGGATCAGGCACAGTTTGATCCGGGGTCAGAATTGTGCTGGAAAGGTGTGCGCAAGGAGTATGGATTGTCAGCAATGCAAGGGGCGAGAGTCAGCACAGAAATGAATTCGCCCTTCATCAAAGTCCCTTGCACACAAAACTGGGCTTTGTTGCTTCATTGCTTTTACATGTGCTGTTTCACCACCACACTCACAGAAACAGCTGGCGTAACAAAAGCTTGCATAAAAGACACAGGTTTCAGCTACCCTGCAAGCAGCAGTAGCCGGGCTCAATCTCTGGCTTGTAACCCTACCGACAGAACCAACATGGACTGCATCAGGGGGAAACAGTTTGCTTCCCCTTTGTTGTGTGAGCTGCCCTAGCAACCAAAGTACGCACACACACACACACACACACACAACAAGAAAAAACCCTACGCAGGCAGTGACAACCATTCCCCACATTGATTAAGGAAACGAATTGCCATTTTGGTACCGAGTACCGTAAAACTCCTTTAGCAGCAGACAAACAAGGCCACCTTGCACACACCTGCAAGAATAGCTGGCGCTCCGAAACCTTGCGTGCTAGCAGCACACCCGCGTGACGTGCTACATCCGGGTGGGGGTAGTGGTTGTGCCTGTTTTCATCATCTCCACTGGGTTTTAGCACCACATCCCGCAGCATGGCTCCTGAGGTGTGCAAAAAAGCAAAGAATATGTAGGACCAAGCGCTTAGGCATTGTCAATTGTGGAGTTTTGTTGGCAGTTTTGATCCCCACGTAAAATACAGACAAGGATCATGATATTTGACCCCAATGAAAACCAGCACCAGACCTTCAACATGCTTAAACAGTGCAAATCATGTGTGTGTGTGTGTGTGTGTCCTGCTTTACAACGTTTGGTGCTATTTGGTTTGCAGTGTCAGGTGGCGGTGGGCTCACAAAGGAAACAGTGAAAACTAGGATCTGTACGAAAACCAAAAATTCCACTTTCCTTAACAGCATCAAAGTGAGGAGCAGGAGATTGACCTGCACGTCCTTCCAAGTTACTGTTGTTGCTCACAACAGTAGGATTTTGAATTCTTATCGTGAAAATGATCCTACTAATACGGGCATTACAACCACCTGATGATCCTACTTATACGGGCATCACAACCACCTGGAGCGATTAAACTCATAGACCTAGCCGTGTAACGTTAAGCCTTCAGCACCAGAGCGCGCAGAGTGCCATGGAGCTGAAGAGAGAAGGCGAATTGGTATGCTGACACCGGGTAATTACTCATTTTCAGATCATCATTCTCGATTACAAATCTGGCTACCAGTAAACAGTGAGAAGGGTGACATTTGGAGCCACTTGACGAAGCACAAGTGCAGAGTCCAGCATGTATGACAGTATTCTCCTGAATCCAGAAGCAGCAGAGTTTGGTGCTTTGCTGCTGTGATATACATGGTGGAAGCCAAAGCCAACCCGACATGGTCTGTACTTTCTGCTGAGCTTTCCCAAATGCCTGAACATAGCACGTCATACTCATTTTTTGAATTCCTATCAAACTATTATAGCACGTTGCACCCATTCAACGCAGCCCTACCATTGTTGGCAGCACGTGCTAGCTCATCATCCGCTTCCAGCTCTCCGTTGTAGTACGTAGTAATGACATCGCGTGCTCGCAGCAAAATCTAGCGCGTGTATTGTGTGTGTGTGTATATGTGTGTGTGCGCGTGTGTGTTTGAGTTCTAGAGGTCTCAGCATCTTGTACACGCGGCAATACTTTTTCACTCAGTCAATTGCGCACAAACACAAATATACACATGACTCATCTGTACCTGGTTAACGAGTGCATGTGGGCTGATAATGGCGGCCTCATCGCCCACTGCGTCAGGGGGGGCAAAGAGCTGCACACACAGATGCAAAGGGCAGAAGTTTAACAGCCAGAAATGGCACACGGACAAGTGCAAGGCGGAAGACAAACAGCCAGGACATGCGCAGACGAATACTTTGAGTAATAGAGGTTGGAATAGCCAGGAACGGCACACAGACAAGTGCAAGCAGAAGATAAGCAGCCAGGAAAAGAGGCAGACAAAGGCAGTGAAGGACAGAAGCTACGCAGCCATGGACAGCTTGAAAATAACGCACACCACGTCAGGGGGTCAAACAGCTACACACACAGGCAGTGCAGTGATGGGTGGATTACGCACAGCTAGTCCTAAAAGGGCGCTAGCTCACAAGAATTGCGGGATTGGACAGGTTCATGTGGTGAGTAGTTTTATTTATTGGAGTGTACACAGGGGGCAGGGAGCTGCACACACACACACACACACACACACACACACACACACACACACACACAGACAGTGCAGTGATTGGTGGATTATGCACACTTAGGAAGGGCACGAGCTCACACACAACAGTTGCAAATCGGACAGGTTCATGTGTTGAGTGGTTTAAATGGGAGTGTACATAGGGAGCAGGAAGCTGCACACAGGAAAGACGTCAAGGGTGTAGGCAGGTAACAGCGCATGCAATTAGCAGGGGCACACATCTGCTTGTGAACGTACACATAACTGAATTGCCACAGCACGCAGGGATTGGTTGGCTGTGGCATTTGGATATTTAAGATTGGCAACAAACGTGCGGTGTGGGCTATAGCTTTAGATGCTAAACGCAACAGCAGGGCATAGTTGGGTCAAAAGCTGCACACATCATCATCAGTACACACACATACACACACGCACACGCACACACACACGTACACACACACACATACATACACACACACTCACACGCACGCGCCCTGAAACATACACGCTCAGCCACTTCATGGCCCTTGTACTTGCAACGCTATATTGGCCTACATGTATACAGATCACTCATTCACTTCCTGACCTGCTCCACAGACATGCTGCCCATGGCGAGTTCCATGGCCCCCCGGAACTCAAAAGCAGTGCCGTTTGGGGACATGAGGGTTAGGGGAGTGCAGTCCTGTGAAATTGGGTGGGAATGATATTGCTGTCTGCGTCTTCACAACAAATTCCTAGCAACGTACAGCAGGGTGTAGGGAGTGCAGTCCTGTGAAATTGGGTGGGAATGATATTGCTGTCAGCGTCTTCACATTTCTTTCCTGTAGCAACATAGGACAGGGTGAGGGGAGTGCAGTCCAGTGATATAGGGGCGCAAAGACAGAGACCAGAAGTGAACCTCCTGTGATAAAGGGGCGCAAACACAGAGTCCTGTGATATAGGGGTGCAAAGACAGAGACCAGAAGTGAGCCTCCTTGGCTAATGAGTGTGTGTGTGTGTGTAGGGCTTAGTCAGTCTGCGCCATATATTTCAGTGTCAGTAAAGGTACAGAGGGTGCAGCCTTTCGAGAGGAAGGTGCGAGAGGGAAGGTTTCAGTTCAGTAGGGAAAAGGTGCAAAGATGGTTTTAAGGGTCAAGGTATACTGTTTATTGCGTAAGATCAGACTTATACAAATAAATAACTCAAATGAATGTATATACATCATACAATTGGAAGTCGTGATTGATCTGATGACCCTGAAACAAGAGACCAATGTGACCGACCTTGTAGTGCTCGTCATCATCCATAATGCTGCCACCATTAAAGCCATCGTCACATCCACCATATGCTCCTGTATTTGAAAGTGCGTGTGTGTGTGTGCGTGCGTGTGTGTGTGTGTGATGCGAATATTACAAAGGACTGTTGGACTGAACCGACTGCATAGACCACAGTTGTGACATTATTATCTTTAGCACATCAATCTGCAAATATGTGCGTCGTCGTCATAACCCCTGTCCAAAGGCGGGAGTACTCACAACAATACACAGTGACATAAACACAGACATGCACCCACACACATCTGCTGTGCAGCACAGCCTGTGCTCAATAATTGGGTAACAAAAAGCCCACATCTACTAGTACTTTATGATTGCGTGCCCCTAACAAAATCTACCCCAAACAGCATACCCTACCCACAACCTGCTCATTTCCCACAGCTGTCAGAAACCACTCATGTTACACAGCCTATCAGCACACCCTGCCCCTCATCTTCTCATTGTATGAAGCATACCGTGTCCAAAAAACACTCACTTGACGCAGCAGCGGCTGCACCCTTGAATCGCGCAGCGTCTAAGCCCAGGCACTCTGCAATGCGCATGGTGTCTGTGCCCTCAATGGGGTCACACAGTCGAGAAACCACTGGGTGCACCTGTGCGTAAGGGCACACACACGTGTGTATGTGTGTGTGTGTGTGTGTTTTGCGTGTGTGTGTGTGTGTGTGCGTGTGTGTGTGCTTGCGTGTGTGTGTGTTTTGTGTGTGTTTTGTGTGTGTGTGTGTGTGTGTGTGTGTGTGTGCGATGATGCACAAGCCCGGGCACTCTAGTTTCTTCTCTTGATCACGCATTCTCCAACCAACATATTCATTACATAATCCTTAGGGTTTACCGGTGCTTCTAGCTTCTACACCCAAGAACAGCTTCTAGCTATTTCATGCACTGGTCACGACTTTCAACTCAACCCCACACCCATACCCATACCCACACCCACACCCACACCCACACCCACACCCACACCCACACCCACACCAACACTCACACTTAACACCCATACCCATACCCATACCCACACACCCCCACCCCCACCCCCACCCCTGGCCCCACCCTATACCCAGACTTGCACCCTCAATCAAACCCCCACTCCCACCCACACACCTGGTTGGCCAAGTAGTACTCAACGTCCACCACCAGCTGCCCCCCACTAGCCCGCACTTCATCAGGGTGGTACGCACGCTCAGCAAGCTGGCCCCCTCCTCCCTTTGCATTTTTTGCATTTGTAAAAAGTGGAAGTGAGTGTAAGTGTGAGTACGCAGGTAGGCACAAATTAAGTAAGCTGGGTTCACTTCTTTGTTCTCTTCTGTTCAAATGTCTTGCACTGAGTTGGTTCTCTTCAAAGGTTCTCATCTGTCCAGTAAGCCTGCAATGAGTTGCGCGTTTGTTTCATTCTTTTCATGAGCACAAGGAAGCGCACGTCATGTATTGCTCATATGCTGGCGTGCAGGCTTCTTTTCTCTTGGTTTATCCTAGCCATTTGGGCGAATTGCCTCTCACCCCTTGAAAAGGCAAGTCAGCAAAAGAGAAAGAGAGAGAGAGAGAGAGAGAGAGAGAGAGTGAGAGAGAGAGAGAGAGTGAGCACACCTTTGGTGCATTGGCCAGTGTGGTTGTAGCTGGTGCTGTTGATGGAGGAGTCGATACTGCTGCTGCAGCTCCTGCCACTGGCGTTGTGGCGGCGGCGTTGGGGGTGGCGGAGGCTGTAGCGATGGGAGGGCCTGTGTTGGGGGGACTGCCGGGCCCTGCTTCACCACCTGATTTGCAAGAAGCAGAGAGAACATATGAAGAAAGGCATGCAGGTTTAAACAGGTGTGTGTGTGTGTGTGTCTGTGTGTGTGTGTGTGTGAGTGTGTGTGTGTGTGTGTGTGTGTCAGGAGCAAAAGAGGGCACAGAGGGGGGGGGACCTTTGTGGGGAAAATTGCCGGGACATGCCCCACTACTTAAATTGCAAGAAGCAGAGTGAAAATTTGAACAAGAAGGCATGCTGGTTTAGACAGGAGGCGTAAGTGTCTGTCTGTCTGTGTGTGTGTGCGTGCGTGTGTGTGTGTGTGTGTGTGTGTGTGTGTGTGTGTGTGTGTGTGTGTAGCAAAAAGAGGGCAACATGGGGGGGGACCTTTGTTGGGAAGACTGCTGGGTTACTTTTTAAGGGATTACCAAGAAAAGGAATTCCAAGAAAAAGTGTGAGACCCCTCCCTCCCCAGTTTGATACAAGACTTTACAAACACATTCAATTAGGGCGCTACGAGAGAGCAAGCAAAGGGGGCACTGGCTAGTGCCGTTGTAGCTGGTCAAGCTTGAGAAACTGGCACTCGTCATTAGCTTGGGAGGGCAGGAAAGTGTGAGCAAACAAAGCAACTAGCTCAAACAATTCAAAATTAGGCAGGCCCAGGAGCAGAGGAGCTGATGCTGGTGGGGGTTGGGGCGCTAATCTTATCGCCATAGTGCACACAAGATGATACACATTACTTTCATACAAACACTCACACTCACGTACTTGCGCACACACAATCGCACCCACCCACCCATACACACGCACACACGTGCGCACGCTTACCCGTACGCGTATGCTTGCACAGGCACACGCACACCCTAATCTGCACTTACACCCACCCACCCACCCACTCACACACACACACACACACACACACACACATACACACACCTGAGCTGTGGGGCCCCCCTGCTGAGCTAGGTCCTTCCGTTTGGGGGGTATGTGCAGGTCCTGCCAAACACACACCAGGAACATATAAGCATCACCACACAAGCACAGCTAGTACAATAAACTAGGCAGCCATGCAGGAGGTTGGCCAAAACTATACATGCATACGTATTTACGGTGTATACACGGTATTTTTAGCAGGGAAATTACCATACATATAATTATATACGGTGTACATATACGGTTCTGGCCAACCCTAGCAGCATCATATCATTTAGGGCATCATACAAATAGGGCAGGAAAGGTACCTGGTCGCCCCCGTGAAAAACTCACCCCCCTGCCAGCTAAAAAGTCTCACTTAACTTTGCGCAAGCATATCTCTGCACCCACTCCACCATTTTGTGACCTGAGACATGCATAGGATAGCTAATTTTTTGTTCTTTTAGTAAATGCTTGAAGGTTGGGGAGAGGTGCAGAGACTGGGTAGGTATTTGGGAATGTCAGGAAACAGACACCATTCTTCACACAGTCCACCAATCACCATTTTAAATACATAAATCACCGTTTGTTTACCCCCAACTCTGGTGTGAGTTGGGGTTCGTGGACTGAATGGGAAGGCACAGTTGGAAAAAGCGCCCCAATGTCAGGTGGGAAAAATAAGCCAAAAGATAACCAGGCCACCGATTGACCCCATTTAAATTGTGTTGAAGTCATATAATTTGGCCGCAACTCTGAGAGCAAGAACCAAGCTGAAACTCGCAGTAGGTAAGGAGCGACAAATTTTTATCTTTTCCCCTGTGTCCCTTGTGTGAGTGCCTCCCACTCGCCGGCGTTCCCAGTTCCCCTGCCCCACATTCGACATTACAGCATTGTTATATAACATTTATTATGCTTATATCCTGAAGCAGAGGTCGATCGGGGCAACTTCAGAATTGCAACTTTTCCCTGCCAATAGTGGGTGCAAAATACGCAGCGGGCCCCACAGAACCCCCCAGAATGCCAAATTCCCAGCAAATGTCAATGATTTAGATATAACATCAAGTATTTAGCATTCAGATGAGGTATAGGGGGCTTTGAATTGGGTGGAGAGCTAAGTGAGACTGGTAGGTTGGGTTATTTTCACGGTGGCGACCACCTCTTACGAGGGTAGAGTGCATATTGAAAAAAAGTGGTACAAGCATGTTGCCCTGCTGCAGCGAAGATGTTAGTATGCAATCAACCTGCGTCGGAACTAGCCCATGTAATTAGGTTACATGTCAGGAGGATGTGTATTTGTGTGTGTGTGTGTGTGTGTATGTGTGCGTGTGTGTGCGTGTTTATGTGTGAAGTATGTACAACAAGGTTTATGAGAAGGAAGGAAAGCAAAGGCCCAAAGCAGCAACCTGGTAAAAAACCCATAAGGACACACAAGTTTACAAGCACAATTACACACAAACACACACAGAGACACATACACACGCACATATACACACACGCACACACACCATTTGCGGCGGGTGGGTTGCTTTCGTAAGATGCCGTGGGGCGTTGTATACAAATGATGTAGGGAACGGTTTCACCCTGCAATGGCAATCACACATCTAACCATTTTAACAAATAGTTTTTGACACGTGACAGCTCCTGCTCATTCAAGGATGCAAGCTATGTGTGTGTATAAAGAAATGATGTAATTGAACGCTGAGGTAATTGAACGCTGATGTAATCAAACGTAAGGCGTGGAAGATTCCTTTTTTTTGCAACCTCTCACCGGTTGGATGCCGTCACGCTTGCCTGCCGCACGTCTCCTGAGGGCGACCTGTGTGTGCGCGCGTGCGTATGCGCGTGTGTGTGTGTGTGTGTGTGTGTGTGTGTGTGTGTGTGTGTGTGTGTGTGTGTGTGTGTGTGTGTGTGTGTTTGTGTGTGTTTATGTATTTGCGTGTGGAAGTGTGTGTGTCTGTATGCAACTGAGAGTGAGCGTAGTTTTGCAATTGCTTACGGGTCACGTGCAGCTTAGATGTTTGAGGTGATTCGCGCAGAGTACTGTGTTTTGTAATGTTCCATACAAGCGCCCTGTCTTTTGGTACATGGACAAGTGAAGAGTTGTCATAACAGTATCACTGTGATCGTGGAAATGCACACGTCGTCTATACCCACCCTATAAAAACAGTACCAATGGCAAGGCTCTGCCTGGTGAGAGCACCAGACTGGCCTGTGCTTCCTGCACGCGCACCCTTGACAGCGTAGCTTAAACTTGAGTTCTACTCTCTTAGACAATAGATGAGCGAGTGAGAGATACATGCAGTCCCTTATATGGAGCATTTGTGCGACCTGTGCTTTCGGTCTTCTTACCGTGCATGCACTCACATACACAAACCCAACAATGGCAAACACCAGACCCCACACCCACACCCACATGCACACACATACACGCGCGCAACAGCTCACACATACGCACTCACACACACAGACACGCACGAACGCTTGGCCTCATACACTTGCGCGTGCATGCACCTGGACATGGGGCTGTGCGCGGGCGTCCGGGTATTCTTCCAAGCGTTTGGTGAGCTGCTTTGTGATGATGAACTTGTCAAGCAAGATGGCGCCATCAGCAAGGCGCTGCCTCACGGTCCTGTACGTGTGCATGTATGTGTTTGTGTGTGCGTATGTGCGTATGCGAGTGTGATTGTGTATGTGTGTGTACATGCAATTGTGACTGAGTGTGTGTATGTATGTATGCGCACGTGCATGTGCGTGTGTGTCTGTGCTTGTGTGTATATACATACATATATATACACATATATATATATACGCACTCATTATACATACACTCATTATACATACATGTGTGTGTATTTATATATGTGTGTGCGTGTTCACGTGTGTGCCTGTACGTGTGTGTGCCTGTACGTGTGTGTGCATGCAAATGTGTGAGCATGCGCCAATTATTAGGGCAAACAGGTACATCATGGTTATAACAGAACAGGTGCGCACTCACACACACACGCACACACACGCACCCTAGGTTGTCATGTATCTCCTCCACCACTTCCTCCCTTGGTCTCCCACTGAGGATAGCACTCAGGGCCATGTTGCCAATGTCTTTGGACAAGGGGCACCAATCACGGCGCACAATGTCCAAGCCTTTCTGCTCAGGGACCTACACAGTGTGTGCATGTGTGTGTATGTGTGTGTGTGTGCATGTGTGCATGTGTGTGTGTATGTGTGTATGAGCGTGTACTAGGTTGCTTCCATCAGTGTACACCAACACAGCCACAAGCACATACTCAACTCTGTGTACACCTTTACATACAGATTAGCACAAACACACACACACCTCCAGCATCCTCCCATCCGGGGCCTTCTCCAGCTTGATGCTAGCGTACTTTTTCTTTTTGAGCAGCAGCATGCACTTGAACAGGCCATCCAGCTCAATCTCCAACAGCCGATACCTGCAGGTTGTCCAGATTGGTGGTAGGTGAACAAAACGTCTTTTGCAGTTAGCATCAGCTCTTCCTTACTTGAAGTACGCTGGTTGCAAACTTTTAAATTAGGCCAAAGACGGACACGTACACCGTATATGACTGTTTTTTGGGACTGTTAGGATTGGCCAGAACCATACATTTACAGGTATATACGGTGTATATACATTACTTTTGGCAGGGAAATCATCATACATACGGTCATACACAGTGTGTATATACGGTTCTGGCAAACCCAATGTATTTGGTGATTCCCTAGCCAAACATACTGTATACCATACACCGGATATGAATGGTTTTGAACAACCCTACTGATTTTACACAGAAAGGCTTGAATCAAAACAAGCAACAACATATTCCCTTCTTCTTATCGCTCACTCTGTTTATTATATGAAGGCTGTTTCAAAGCTTCCACTCAGATGCCCCCTGAGGCATATATAGTGCTGTAGCCTGACCTACCTTGCCTTACTATATAAGATAGATGGCTCGTCGGTCCTTTAAAAAGTGAATTCATTGCTTCTCTCCTTTAATCTGGCTTGCTGCCTCGCAATGAGCAGCCTGGTCGCTCTTTTAATCCGGCCTGCTGCCTTGAAAAAAGGGCCTTTTTCACGTATTTGGCCCGATAGAAAAGCTCACATTCTCTTATTCGAACTAGCCTCTCGCCTCGCAAGGAGCAGCCTGATTGCTCTCTCGATCTGGCTTGCTGCCTTAGAACAAGCAGCCTTCTTGTCTGTTTGTTCGACCTGGGAGGTTTGCTCACTTTTCCTCCTTTTGATTCGGCATAATGCCCTGAAGCCACTCAGCTCATTTAATCTGGCCTGCCTTCGAACAAACAGCCTCATGACCGGTCCTGCTTTATCTTCATCTTACACACCAAGCAACCCACCTCTTGTTGACTTCCCTCTTGATCTGGCCAGCGAGCTCATGTGCCTTTTTCAGGTCCTCGCTGCCCGTGTAGATCATGATAGAGTCAGTGTCTCCGTAGATGACCTACAGGCAGGGGAGTCAGCTTGACACCTTTTATTATGTTACACACATTATTATGTTACATTATCATGTTACACACACATTATTATGTTACACACACATTATTGTTACACACACATTATTATGTTACACACACATTATTATGTTACACACACATTATTGTTACTTATTATGTTACTTATGTTACACGCACATTAATATGTTACACACACATTATTAACCGCACAGTGTAAATCACAGATGGAGTCAGTGCCTCCGCAGATGACCTACAAGCAGGAAAATGAATTTGACGCTGATCTGTGTATTCCAGAGTGCTACACAGTGCCGATCACTTGGAGTTGATGTTTCCTGCAGGTAATACAGATTTGGTGCTTTCAGAAATGTTGAATGTGTACTGCTACACACCTGTGTAATAGTTATACACCGATAAGCACACACACACACACAACACACACACACATACACACACACGTATAAGCGCACGGACACACAAACGAACACACATGATCACAGATACACACACAAGCGCACCTCTGCCCCAATGGTGTTCTGTACAATGTCCACCGTGGACTGTAGGATGGTTCGGCCTTGAGATGTGATGAGCTCAGCCAAGGGGCGCGCAAAAAAGCGACTGTGGGTGAAACCCAGGCAGCCGTACCTGCACACCCATGTGTGTGTGAGTGTGTGTGCATGTGTCGTGTAACTTTCAACCTGCAGCAAGGAGAAAAAGCCCTTGAGAAATGGTGCCGGCAAATTGGGGTTCATTGACGGACACCAAGGAAGTAGTACGTCAAATTTTTGCTATGACAGTCATGTGCATTTTTTGGGCCTCCCCCCCACCAAAACCCCCTTCCTGACCCCCCATATTAATAAAAAAAGAGTGTCAACCTGCTCAGAATGTAGGCAGCTATATGCCTGCACAGTTTCCATACCAGATAATATAATACCTGAAGAGTTTTATAGAGCGAGAACTGATATGTGCACGCTCTAGCACTGACAACCTGTTTAGTGCACAAATCCAGCCAAAACCTTTGCCAAAGCATTTTTTTACTTCAATCATGCAACTTATGCATAATGCAATCCGTGAACTGCAAGTTTGGAATCAATTGCTGGTAATTTGCCTGAACACACCCCCGCGGCCTACTTGGGGACATTTCATGCATTTCTATGACCAGGCACCCAGACCCCCCCCTTAAATCATATCACCCAACAAGGGTGCCAATCGACTGGGCTTGAGCTGAGGATTCCAAAAATATAGTTATACTTCGTGAAAGTGGCCCAGTAAAATTCTGGAGACCCCCCTCC
>Ga0307963_1001633_pt1 | contig 17338 bp, 25 predicted proteins | sample OrgLakmetagen594_FD_201829 | JGI IMG/M metagenome (GOLD analysis project Ga0307963, IMG submission 201829) | Saline water microbial communities from Organic Lake, Antarctica - #594 | ecosystem: Environmental > Aquatic > Non-marine Saline and Alkaline > Saline | place: Antarctica: Organic Lake...
TTGGGTGTATGTGAGTTGGGGGGGGGGGGGAGGGGGAGTAATGATAAGTGTCTGGGGTGGTGTGCTCAGTCAGTGCAATGTGGGATTCTGCAACAAACACATCCTTTAATCAATTTGCAAGCATAGTTAGGCATGCATGGGGGTGTACTTCTCTGATGGCGTCACTGCCACTACGCTTGTTGAATTTTATCTGCTTTGCCCATTCTTGACTGTTTTCTTTTGTTTTCCTACACTTGCTCATCCAAGTTACTCATCTTGTATGTATGCAATGTGTAAGTGTCATGTGTTCAAGGAGTATGTATAAGACCGTTCTTTGGTATAAGGTGCAAGTTTTGCCCTAAATGACAGCATTGTCATTCTGTTGCACCCTCATTGCACACGTTATTCTCTATCGTTGCAGCGGGTGGCTTGTCAGACGCAGTGGACACGTACGCCCTCAGCATCCCTGCACGCTTGTGTAACGCTGCGTTAGCTGACAGCGAGCTGAGGCCCACCATCCACAACCTCCTGTACAATCAGGGCATTATACCGTTGAGCACACCCGCTTCCACAGCTGCTCAGATCTGGGTACGCCTCCTGCTGTGTGTGTTTGCATGTGTATGCTGCTGCGTGTTGTCTTGTGCGGCTAGGGCTCTTAAATTTGAACAGCTGAACAGAGGCTCAGATCTGGGTACATGTCCTCTCGTGTGTGTGTTTGTGTGTTTGTGTGTGTACATTGCTGTGTGTTGTCTCGTACAGCTTAAGCACTCAGCATCAAAAAGCTGAACAGCCACTCAGACCTGGTGTGCGTTTTGGGTTTGAGCCGTGTGCTGTGTTTGCTTGTATCACTACCTGGTACTTGGTGCTTGCTGCAGCTGCTCACTCGATTTGTTTGCGTATGTGTGTGAGATCTTGTATGCATTTTAGTACGGTGAGGTGTATTCACAAGAGAGCTGCATGAAAGTCTGGCGACTCATGGATTGCTGTGGGGACTGCTGCTCTGCCTGCATAGTTTTACACTGTAGCTTTCTCGCATTCTGGGCGCACCTTTGGTCTGTGTAATAGAACGGTTTCGGAGGATTTAATCTCATTGCTCTCTATACGCGCACAAATGTTCGTTGACGGTCCACTGTTGAATACTACTTTGCTTGAAAGGTGAGCTTAGCTTGGGCATACACAAAACAGCTCAAAAAGTATGTTATGAATGTGATGAATATGCATGTACGTTCTCGTACATACACACACACACACACGCACACGCACACGCACACGCAGGCCCTGGTGTGGGCGGATGGGGAGTTTGAGGATCGCAACTCCGTGCTGCGCCTGCTGCGATGTAAAGCTGAGCTGCAGCGCTCTATGGGCGTCCTGCTGCAGCTGCGCCAGAGACTGAAGGCCAAGGTGAGTGGGGATGCTTTTCCTTTTTATTATTGATGCTTGTACTGCTGCTGCTGCTGCGTCACAGGCTCAAGGCCAGGTGGGTGCTGGTACATTGTTCTACAGGTTTTATATCGTTAATGCTGCTGCAGCTGTGTCAGTGGCTCATGAATAAAAGTGATGGTGCTACTGGTGGTGCGCAAGTTTTTGTCGTGTTATTTTGATGCTAATGCTGCCAGTCATGCAGTGCGAGTTCGTACCAGACTGCATTTCCTGTGAAAAAGTGAACGCTTTTTAGCAAGGCTGCACCCTTATCCATTATCCATTATTGACAGCAGCCGCTCACGTCACAGACTTTTTCTGATCCTGAGGAGGAGGTGTCGTTGACACGGCAGCGTGAGAGGGCATGCTTGGCTGTGCTGGACGACCTGGTGGGCAGCCGCGCAGCCAACGCAGACAGGTGCGCTGGTGTGAGTGTTTATGAGCGTAGGGCTGTGTGTGTATGTTTGTGCAATGATGTGTGTGCATGTGTGTGTGCACACTGTGCACGCTTGTGCCTCTTGCTTTCAGTGCTCTCCTTCAAGTATCACCCATCATCACACGTTTATAGGCACTCGTGCCGACTCAAAAATATACGACCTATATCTGCTGCACCATACCCGAGTGTTTATGAGCGTAGGGCTGTGTGTGTATGTTTGTGTAATGATGTGTGTGCATGTGTGTGTGCACTTTGCACGCTTGTGCCTCTTGCTTTCAGTACTCTCCTTCAAGTATCACCCATCATCACACGTTTATAGGCACTCATGCCGACTCAAAAATACATTACCTATATCTGCTGCACCACACCCATGTACACGCTCAAACACACAAACACACACAAAATGGAAATACAACGCACGACAGTCGAGCCAAGGCCTCTCAGCTGCTGCACCAGCTCCTAGATGTCAAGGACGGCCGTGTATTTGACCGCCTGGCTGTTGTGTGCAACCCGCTAGCAGAAGAGGTATGCGCTTTCTGTGTTTGTTGTGTGTGTATTGTGTGTGTGCTGTGCTGTGTGCGCGTGCGCGTGTGTGTGGGTGTAAGTGTGGGTGTGGGTGTGTGAGATCCTGTGCGCGTGCACATGCGCTCCTCCTCCCTGCTTTCTCCATGCTAAATTATTTTTGCCACTGAGCCTCATGCAAGGAACAAGTGTGCACCACATGAGCTTAGTTCGGGTTAAACCCTGAACCATGACTCAATAGAGAGATTTGCATGCAGTTTTTGCCTTTTGTCCTAGGGTAGCAAATAGCAAAGGGGGACTGCATCCTACAATTACTCGTATACAGGGCACCAAGATCTCTGAATGCCAAGGCACACACATACATACATACACACACACTCGCACACAAACATGCACACACAGTCTTACACACACTTAATCACTCATACAACCACACACACTCATACAAACACTCCCTTGGCACACACAGCGCGACGCACGCGACGCTCGACGAGATGCCATTGAGCGTGTTGGCACCAAGTCGGCTCTAGGCACCTTTTTGTCCACCCTCACAGCTATCCTGTCCCCTGTCCTCATCTCTCCAGCCACGCTGGCAGCCCTCACTCAGCAGGGCTGTCCTCTGTTAGAAGGTGCGTCTGCAAGGCTGTCCTCTTCTCAAAAGTGCGTCTGCAAGGCTGCCATTTTTTAGATGGTGCGTTTGCTAGGCCGTCCTCTGTTAGAGGTTGCGTTTGCAAAGCTGCCCTCTTTTGGAAAGTGCGTCTGCGGAGCTGCATTACCAAAGAAGGTGCGTTTGCTAGGCTGTCCTCTTTTAGAAAGTGGCTGCCCTTTCTCAGATTCTTAGAAGGAGCGCTTTGTGTGCATATGTCACATACACCATACACCACAAATGCACACCACAAATGCATATGTCACATACACCACAAACACACCACAAATGCACTTGGTTGTCCCCACGCCAATGTCACCCCAGACAGTGCCAATTAGCTATTCACCCAATTCAAAGCCCCTTATACCGCATCCGAATGCAAGATACTTGATGTTATATCTATGGCATTGACATTTGCTGGAAATTTGGCATTCTGGTGTGTTCTGTGGGGTACGGTGCGTATTTTGCACCCACTTTGGCAGGGAAAAAGTGCATTTCTGAAGTTGCCCCGATCGACCTCTGCTTAAGGATATAAGCAACATATATGTATTATAGCAATGCAGTTGTGTCGAGTCTGGGGCAGGGGTACTGGGAATGCCGGCGAGTGGGAGGCACTCACACAAGGGACACAGGGGAAAAAGACAATCTGTCGTGTAGCTTAGCTTTAGCTCCATACCCGCTCTGAGTTTCAGCCTGGTTTTTGCTCTCAGTGTTGCAGGGTTAAATACAAGTTAATTATTACCGTTAATATAACATTTGAACAAGGCCAAGCAGTGGCCTGGTTGGACTGGGGCAGAAAATTTGCACCGTATCATACACTCTTTTTCTTACCGAGGACATTGCGCCTTACCGTGACCTCAGACTCACATCAGAGTTGTGGGGCAAATTATCAAGGCCCATGAAGTTTAGAGGGCGTGGATTTGGTGCAGCCTGTGAGCAATGATATCTGTTTTTGTACTGTTCGAAACTTTCTAGCAGGCCACCCACTGAGTCTTTCGCAATCTTTGTAGACATGTAATTTTTTTGTAGACGTGAAAGAAATACTTAGCTATTCAACGCGACTTTCAGATCCCGGGTTGGTGAAGTGGGTGGGGGGATATGGCTGGTTTAGGCTTGTTGGCACTGCCGGGGAGGTGGGGGGGTTTGCATGGGGACGACCACTCACACGTCCACACATACATAACTATCCACTGAAAGTAGCGGTACGCTGCACCCTGGCAAGGTCAAACAGCTGTGATCTTTACCTATTGTGCTCTTCTTATGCAGATGATCAACAGCAGCAGCAGCAGCAGCAGCAGCAGCAGCAGGAGGGACCTCCCAGACACAAAAAGCAACGGCACACCGCAAACGGCACTGCCGGCATCGTTCCTGCTTCTTCTTCAGCAACAGGTGTTGTGCACTTAATGTTATTGTTACGCTCGTTTGTATTAATGCATTATACATAATACCTTAGTGCAAGCACACATACCCACACACACACACACACACTCATAAGCATGTTGCACTCTTGAACACCTACCCATATACAAACCACAAACACATACATGCACACACACATGCACATGTACACGCACGCACGTGTCCCCTAACGCACCAGTGACACACGCACACATTTGCGCACAAGCCCGTGCACACTGAACGCAACGCATGCACAAACACATACATGCACACACACACGTACACACACGCACACGTCAGGCACTTCGTCAGGCAGTGGTGGAAGAGGAGCAGCAGCGAGTGCTGCGTTAGCCAGTGCCGCACGTGTGCTTGTGGGGGATGCTTCAAAGTCTGCCCCTTGGCTGTGCACGGGGCTGGTGGGCCATGTAACACAGGTGGGCGTTTCGATGAGTGACATGTGACTTCCTGTATTCATGGGCATGTGTGTTCGTGTGTGTATGTTTGTGTGCATGTGTGCAGGCGTGCTTGGTTTGTGCACGTACGTGCGGTCACGTATGTGTGAGTGTGTGTGTATGTGTGCGTGTGTGTGTACAGGGTTCAAGCGCACCTTGGTGTAAGCATGTTAGTTTTTGTGCTGTTTTCTGTGAGCTGGGGATCATCTCGATTTTTTATGCTCCTTCCAGTAAACCAATCATGTAAAATCAATTCATCTGTCATTGTGTGGTGAAGCGTTCCTTTTCAAAAGTTGCACTAAAAACCTGTCTGTGCACACTTGTACAACACTCACCTCACACAACCACACACGTGCACACAAAAGCGCAGACACACACACAGACACACACGCACGCACACACACACACACACACATACAGCACACACAACTCAATACGCACGATCACGCAACCAGTTGTTGTGCTTAAGAATGAATTCTGTGTATGACTATAATTTCAACGACAACAGCACGACAAGTTTGAAATGCACGTTCGCACACTCTGCACACCCTCACACTCATGAACGCACAGGTGGTGGTGCTGTGGGTCCCTCCTGAAGGGGTAGCTCTTGAGTCAAACGGGAATCAGCAGCAGCAACCAGGGCAGCAGCAGCAGCAGCAGCAGCAGCAGCAGCAGCAGCACACGAGTGAGGTACCTGTGCGTGGGCGGGGAAGGGGAGCCAGGGGCAGAGGCAGGCATGCCCCCCCCCCTGCTGGTCCTAGTGGTGATGAAAATGTGCAGGTGTGTTTGTTGGATGAAGCAGGCTTTGTTAGGGTGGGCCTGTTCATACACAGTACGCACACTCACACACACACAGCAAATACACACACACTCACATACTCACACACACAGCACACACGCACACTCACACTCACACACACACACACATGTAAAAACACACACACATGAACACATGAAATGTCAATGAGATGGTGAGCTGTACACAATGCTTCTGGCAGTGTTTGTTTAGAGGGGCTGTGTATGTGATACGCATGCTGGGCATTAATTGTGCTTGAACAATAACGCGACCTGCTTTGCGCTTTTGCTACTAGACCATACTTTTGGTGTATCACGCTATTGTTTGTGTGGGGAGCGATTTTCACTGCCTGCGCAAAATTTCTTTTTTCTGTGAGCACGTGAGTGGGATCAATGCTGCAATCTCATCTGCTCCTTCTCTTTTACGCGCCACTGCACGTCCACGTGCATATATGTTGGATCAATGCTGCACAGGCCTGTGCACTTACGCCATAATGTTGGATTTTGGACCGTATTAACGGTACCGACCGTAATTACCCCGTACAGTACGGTCCAAATTACGGTCGGCCAAAAATACGGTGTCAGACCGTACAAGGACGTTGCCACCGTACAGTACAATTTTGACCATAATTTGGCCGTTTGGCTCCAATTTTAGCCCAAAACAATTTTTTTTCTTTTTGCAACAATAGTTTGTGAATAAAACACAAATAATCAACCAGGAACCAACGTACAGTGCACAGCATGCAGTATTCATTATTGTATGCTGCTTTCTTTTTGCTCAGCGCACCACTGAATGGACTCTGAGACTGTGTGGGGTCAATGCTGTCCAGCCCTCTACCTGCTCTTGAACTTTCCTGTACCTCCACACACACCACTGCATGCTTACTGACGTGGACGGTGGGGGGGGCTGTCATTTGTAGGGAGGGGGGCAGAGCCTGCAGGGCGAACAAGTGCACCTCCTCCAACCAAACCACTACCCCACAGAGACAGGAGGGGGTATGCGAAGACAGTCAGGTGGGTGGGCGTGAATGAGGGCTGATTTTGTGTTTGCTTTCATATGTGCAGGTGCACCACCTCCAACTGTGTCGCTGCGTTGCTAGCTACTCTACAAATATTGGGGGGTTATTATATGCCAGATCGACCTGCTCTGTGAGATTCACGCGTATGCTCGCAAGCACACACATGCGCACACACACAAACACGCACTCACGCTTGCACACACACACACACATACAAACACACACACTCACCGGTACACAATAGCACTCGGCTGAAAGTAGAAATGTGCGTAAATAACGCCAACATAACGGCAAACACTAATGCAGGTATGCACATAAAATGCATGCATTCCTGCGCGTGCAAACTGTAATTACACACACACATTTACACAGGCGACTCTCACTTTCAGCCCCCAGCCCCCAGCCTGGGGTCCCTAGCTGCTTCAGTCAAAGTGCTGGCCAACACAATGCGCCCTTACATTGACGTGCTGAGGGAAGATGAGAAAACGGGGGGAGCAGGGGCACAGGCATTGGCTGTGCTGCCTCACAACCTGGCGCCTGTGCTGCGTGCGCTGTGCGTGCACAGCACGCCCAAGGTGGCCAAGGCAGCAGCGTTGGCAGTGGCAGGTGTGTGTTTGCTGTTACGTAGAAGCACGGAAGTGTGTGTGTGTGTTTTGTGTGTGTGCATGCACATGATTGTGTATGTATGTATGCCCTGCGCAGTATTTGGGTTGTAAGTTCGGGAGAAGGAGGCTAGCCATGAAATGCTCACTCAATAATTTTCGTTTTGTTAAATCGCGTGATCTGGTGCATTACGGACTGGGACACACGCTATGTACAGCTTGTGCCATGTGCAGCTTGCTTCATTGCATGTACAGACTCGTGCAAATAATACAATTTCGTGCACTTGCTCCTCTTAGCTACATAACCACAGAGGCCCTAGCACTACAAGAGGGCGAAGGACCAGCAATAGACACAATGCACACACATACGCACGCACACACGCATGCGCACGCACACACGCACACACACACACACATACGCACGCACGCACACGCACATGCACACACACACAAACACACATGCATGCACATCAGGTGTGGCAGAGGCTCTGGCCCTACAAGCGCGAAGAGCCAGCAAAAGTCGTGAGGCACAGGACAAAGGGGGAGGCAGTGGACAGGGGGGGCATGCTGCTGCTCAGAAGGCCCTCACCGACCTTGCCGACCACCTGGCAGAAGTTTTAGGGCAGCAGGAAAGGGAGGGGAAGGGAGAGCAGCAGCAGCAGCAGCAGCAGCAGCAGGGAAGAAGGGGAGGGGGGGTGGTGCTGCGTGCGCTGTGCGCTCTGCACGCGCTGAGAAGCGTGGGGTGCATTGCGCCGCAGGTGTTTGCAGGTGAGGGCACGTGTGAGTGTGTGTGTTTTGCATGTATGAGCGCACGCTGTGTGTTTAAGGCAATTAGTGTGCATGTGTGTGTGAATGTTTGTCTTTGCTGCCTTGCATACTTTTATATGCTCTCTCTCTCTCACACACACACACACACACTCACATACTCATTCGACTCACAAACTCACACATACACACTCACACAAGCACTTCAACTCATACACACACGCACACACACGCACACGCTCACACACACGAGCACTCACAGGGCATGCTGAGGTTGCAGCAACGTATGTGACCCAGCAGCTTCTGCCAGGTAATCTGGAGCGCTCCTTAGCATCTGCTGCTCTGCTTCCTACTGAACTCACGTGCAAGGAGGGAGGTGGTCACCAAGCGGCCAGTGCTATGGTGAGTAAGAAGACAATTCGCAGTGAAGTTGCAAAGGCCGTTTTGGGTGCCGGCTATGCTGTGGTGAGTGGGCTATGCTAGGTATCCATCCATTTGCATTCCTGTGTACTTGCCGGCGGCATGTGCAAATATTGTTTTGTGTGTGTGTGTGCGCCGTTTGTGTATATGTGTTTGTGTGTGTGTGTCTGTTCGTGTGTGTGTGTGTTTGCATGTGTGTGTGCCTGAGCAAATGCACTGGATCGTGTGCTCCTGGCATTATCCTGGCATGATCCTGTGCTCAACTGTGTGCGCAGGCTGGGATGATTGATGAAATAGAAGCAGGGCTAAACATGGCACAGACTGGACATATGTCTGACCTATCGTTGAGATGCAAACAGCAGACGCTACTCAACAGACGGAACACCACCCACCCACCACCACCTCTAACAACACACAGACACACCCACACTTACACCCACACACGAGCAGTGACACACACACTCACACGCACAAAAAACATTCATATACACGCATATATACACACACACATACACACATACACACATATACACACATGCGCGTATGGGCATAGGATGAGGAGGACGAGTCTGCCTGGGGCAGATTTTCCCCTGAAGCTTCCGTCAAAGCACGTGCGCTCAAAGCACTGGTAAAAGGCATGACGCCAAGCAAGCTGGCAGCCTCGCAAGTCCCGTACGACACAGAAGCGGTGGTGCCACCATTGTTCCAGGTGTGCGTGCGTATGTGTGTGTGTCTGGCAGGACGTTTGTGGTGCCTTTACGACTGTGTTAACATATAACATATAACATGTAGCTTCCGTATTCCTTTTGGCACCCCGCCTGCGAGTCATGACAGAGTGACCCTTCCTCAAAACATGACAGCCCCTGCCTCAAAACATGACAGCCCCTGCCTCAGAACATGATAGCCCCTGCCTCAGAACATGACAGTCCCTGCCTCAAAACATGACAGCCCCTGCCTCAGAACATGACATCCCCTGCCTCAGAACATGACAGCCCCTGCCTCAGAACATGACAGTCCCTGCCTCAAAACATGACAGCCCCTGCCTCAGAACATGACATCCCCTGCCTCAGAACATGACAGCCCCTGCCTCAGAACATGACAGCCCCTGCCTCAAAACATGACATGCCCTGCCTCAAAACAGTGCTCTCCACCATCGGCAAGCTTGAACACGGAGAACGTCACATTTGTAGCAGAGTCGTGAGTGAGGACTATGTGGGTGGCTTTCCTCAATGCATAGTGGTCAGCTGCGCTGTGTTTATAATACCTAAGAAACCTTACTGGTATCACCTCTTGGTGAGTAACCAGTGATTTTCATAAGGTACGGTATGACAGATTGCATGTGCCACATATGGTATACACATGTGTAAAGGGCTGTGACCCTTACCACATGTTCTGTGTGTGCGCCTGGCTTGCTCAAACCACTGGCTTAAACTCAAACCAAAGCAGATGATGCCAATTGCACGTGCATCAGACACACATGCAAATACACGTACACACATGCACACGCACACGTCACAATCACACACGTAGCTTTTGGAGGGCTTGATGGACGTGGACAATGACATGTTGGGGCTGCAGCTGTTTAATGTGTCGGATGTGGCACTCTTGCGCTTAGCTGCGGGAAAAGCTGCACTCAGGTGTGTGAGTTTGTGTGTGTGTGAGTCTGTGTCTGTGTGTGTGTTTGTGTGTGAGAGTTTGTGTGTGGTTTGTGTGTGTGTATGTGTATGTGTAGGGTTGGCCAGAACCATATATAAACGGTGTATATACGGTATTTTTGGCAGGAAAATCACCGAATATACGGTCACATACGGTGTATATTATATACGATTATGGCCAACCCTGTGTATGTGTTTGAATGAGTGTTTTGGGGGGTGAGGCTGGGGGGGCGTTGAGTGTGGGTGAATGCAGGCCTGGGTCTGATTGTAATTTCCAAATTGTAAGTGTGAGTCAGCGTCTGTAGGTTTCCCAAGTAACGAGGGTGTGACAGTAGGGTGTGTGTATGATTCACTTTTTTTGGTGCACGTTGTGTTGATATCTTGTGTGCTACGTTACTCAAACTTGGTTGACGTGTCAATGATCATAACACTGCGAGCGTGAGTGGCGCCTTTCGTCCCTCCCTCCTGCCTATTTTCCCACCTTCTTTGTCACATCTTTGCAAGCTGTCCTATCCAACTCTCACTTTCCCCTCCTCCTCCTCCTCCTCCTCCTCTTTGCAAGCTGTCGTTTCTGTCTCACTTTCCTCTCCTCTTTGCAGGCTGTCCGAACGCTTTGACAGGCTCATGTCAGCATCCACGTACTGTGTGCTGTCTCTCATGGTTCAAGACCCGATGCTAGAAGTCAGGACGCAGGTATACTATCTATGGTGCACACTTAATGTTCTTGCATAGCTAGAACTGCAAACTAGTACCAGGTATGTACGTTAACTTGTGTGCATGTGTGTTTGTGTTTGTGTACGTAATTGTGTCTGCGTGTGTACGTGTGCGTGCTGGGAAGCTATGTGTTATAAGAAGATCTCAGATCAGTGCTCCCAAACCCTGCCTAGTTTGCCTGCTTCTGTGCTAAACCTTGCAGCTCAACACTGCTGCGCACGTGTGTGTGTGTATAATTGTGTGCATGTGGGTGTGCATACCGCTACGAGCTGCCTCATATGTGTGTGTATGTGCATAAGTGTGTGCATGTGGGTGTGCATATGTGTGTGTGCGTGTGGGTGTGGGTGGGTGTTTGTTTGTGTGTGTGTGCATGGCTTGATCAGGCCCCGACACAACACGTGACCTTCCTAGCCCACCTTCTTATGCCTCAACCCTGCACTACCCTGTGTGTGTGTGTGATCAGTCCGGCACTGCCCTGAAACAGCACGTGTCCCTCCTCTTCACAGCTGACTTCTACGCCCTACCCCTAAACACACTGTATGTATGCAGTTTGGCATGGCCCTGAAGCAGCACGTGACCTTCCTCATGGCCCAGGGCATCAAACCTTCTCCTCACAGCTGACTTCTACGCCCTACCCCTAAACACACTGTATGTGTGCAGTTTGGCATGGCCCTGAAGCAGCACGTGACCTTCCTCATGGCCCAGGGCATTAAATCTTAGCACCACTCACTCACGGCTGACTTCTACGCCCTACCCCTAAACCCCTGTATGTGTGCAGTTTGGCATGGCCCTAAAGCAGCACGTGACCTTCCTCATGGCCCAGGGTATCAAACCTCAGCACCACTCCAGCACCACCATCAACCCAGGCGGCTGGATGCCTTCCAAGTATGCTGCCATGCTGCCACTGGCAGGTGTGTCGTACTTTGCGCTGTGTGCCATGCTGTTCCGTGTTTTGTGCTGTGCAGCTGGACATCATGCAGTGCTGAAAGGTGTGTGTTTGTTTGTGGTGTCACGTCTGATTCAACCGAAAAGCACGACCCCAGACACTGGGTGCCCTTGAGGTATGCAGGCATCCTTTGTTCTACACATTCACGGCCATGCATGCAACTTGGCTGCAGTGTCCATTCACACGTTATCTTGAGCTGACATTAGTGCATTGTGGTGCTGAAATAAGGGCATACACATGTTGCTACCTTAGCACCTATGTCATTTGCACTCTGAGGTGTACTGCCTGCACCCAAGTACCCACACACACATACACACGCACAAACAAACACACACATACACACATACACACGCACAAACAAGCACACACATACACACACACGCCAGCTGTGGACCCAAACCAAAGCAATCGCATGCGTGCGGCGCGCACGCTGGTGGAATACACGACGGCAAAGCGGCGTGCTTCCCGCGGCGCGGCGCAGCAGGCGGTGCTAGCTGCCGCTGCCACAGCAACAGCAACAGGAGCAACCAGCAAGAATGCATTGGGGGTCAAGGGGGAGGAGGAGCAGGCAAAAATGCAGCAACAGCAGCAACTGCAGCAGCAGGAGCAGCTGCTGCACCAGCAGCAGCACAGTCAAGAGCTGCCTGAGTTCATGCTGCCTTACCTGGTGTTTCTGCTGGCTCAGCACCCCGACTTCCCGGAACAGGTGTGTGTGTGTGTGTATGTGTGTGTGTATGTTTGTGTGTGGAGGGGGGATGTGTGCTGATGTGTGTTTACCAAATCGTATACAATTGAACAGGATCAAGATGAGCGAGGGGGGGCTCCATGGAAAAGGAGTTGTCAGAGGATGGTGTTGTGCGCTGCTGAATCAAACACTCAGCTTGAGGTAATGCCCCTGCATTCAAACACTCAGCTTGAGGTGCTGAATCGAACACTCAGCTTGAGGTGATGCCCCTGCATTCAGACTGCAGACGTGATTTCACATCAGCAGACAGACATAGAGATACAGCCACACACATACACAGTAGCATGCACAGACCAACATGTATGCATGCTTACATACACAACTCGCACTTTTTCTCTTCACGCGCCCGCTCAGAGTGTATAATGGATGCTGCTGCTTCTCAGGGTCTAGCTGCTGCTCAAGCAGCCAGCGCTCAACCCCAACCCCCACCACCACCACCACCCCCACACACACACACGCACACACGCCACACGGACACACACATACACACACACACGCGCGCGCGCAAATACACGCACACGCGCCACATGGACACACACATGTGCACCCACACAGATTGCATTGGATGCTGCTGCTTCTGGAGGCCTGGCTGTTGCTCAAGCCGCCGGCGTTCAAAAGCTGCAAGCCCTTACAAAGGGACAGAAGCAAAAGCATAAGCAGGTCAGTACAGGCGATAGTAGTCTTTGAAAGTGGGTGTACACCCTGGAGGCAGGTTGACCAAAATTGGTGCTCAGCCAGCAATGTACAAAATGAGGTGGTGTGGCTAAAGCTGTTTAAATATGCTGCACATGACCTTGTGTTTTTGTGAAACAAATTTAATGCTAGTTACGTACGGTTTGTGTGGAATATGCTCTACGTTTAATGTCATGTATTTGCTTTAGGTAACCAAGCGTGCCCACGTGTGTTATCGTGTGTGTGCGTGTGTGTGTGTGTGTGTGCGTGTACGTGTGTGATGTGTGTGGGTGGGTGTAAGCTCTTCATTATTACATTTGTGCTTGCATGTGTGCACGTGCGTATGTGTGTGATTTAATGTATGTGCATGCTTATGCATATGTACTCCCGTGCGTACGTGCGCGTAACGTGTGCATACGAGACTCAGGCCAATCAGACGCAACACCTCACAACATATGTGCTGGAATGGGCGGTATCTGTCTGTAAAAGGTGCGACACACTTTGCGCAAACTATGTGCAGGAATGGGCAGTATCTGCCTGAAATACAAAACACAACACATTTTTCTGACCTGCTGCAACACGCTCCTCTGCCTAAACGCGAAACGCAAGCACATTTGTGCTTTTCTGATGCAGGAGCCTGGGCAGAGCAACAGCGAGAGCAGCATGGCATCAGACCAAGGGGAGCAGCAGCGGCAGCAGAGGGAGGAAGCAGAGCGGCAGAGGGAAGAGGCGGAGGAGATGCAGTCGTTGTTGCAGCCATTCAGCCAGATGATGCAGGTAGGCTGGTGGTGGATGCACATAAGGTTTGCTGCAAGAGTAAGGCATTTTTGGAGAGGGTGATTCTTCTTGTGAGTCGCTTGGTCACGTGGATGCTTGCAGTATTATGGGAGTGTGCATCATTGATGGTGAAATTTGTAGGGTTGGCCAGTGGCCAGAACCATGTATATGTATATACGATGTGAATACGGTGAATATATACGGTTCTGGCCAACCCTAGATGTATGAATAAGGAGGTGCACCTTGCGTCGCAGCCGTCCAGCTAAATAAATGGCAGTTAGGTTTTTGGCTCTGTGTCTGGTCAATTTTCTCCTGCAAAAGTGTTTTACGAAATATAAAGTACTTCGAAGTGTTTTGGATTCGGTAACTTCGCTCCTTTCTACAATAAAAAAGGCCAATTTCTAGATCTTCATAACTCAGGGCTGGCCTAGCCCTCCCAGCTTTGATATTTTGGTACACTGTTGGGAATAGATTTGCAACTTTTCAAGAGCTGGCCCTGGAATGACCCTGATAATTGCTTTTGATGATATTATATGGAGTAAGGCATCGTGTTCGATGGCAGCCAACACAAAGCATGTGCTCGTGTAATGCTCTCGCGGTCCTGGAAGCCAGTCTAGTCTGATCATGGGAGGAAGCGGACCAGGAACACATTTACACTGTACACACACATACCTCAAACGTGTACACATAACATAGCACATGGCGACGGCAGACCGTGCTCGTGGACCCTTTCCCCTTAAAGATCACACACTTTGGAATAATTGGACGGGAAAGGCAGGCCCATGCTCCGTGTAGGTCGTAATTATAATGCCAACAAAAATAGCACAGGCCCTGATTGATGGAGCACTGCTGCTTGAAGGCAATGGGCATGACCAAATTCCATATTGTTTACACCATATACCATCATTCCGTACACTGCACCACACTCGTATCACAGGCCCTGCTTGAGCTGCTGCTCCTTGAAGGTGATGAACGCGTGAGGTTACCAAGGCTCATGTTTCATATCATTTATGCCGTACACTGTACACTGCACCACACTCATATCACAGGCCCTGCTTGAGCCGCTGCTCCTTGAAGGCGATGGGCGCTTGGGGTCGGGGGTCGGACCAGGGGCAGAGGCAGCAGCCCGGTGGCCTGTTTCCAAAGCTTTGTTGAATGCCAACAAGCTTTTAGAGATGGCCGCAGCCTTAGAGGTGAGTAGATTTGTGCATATTGGCAAGATTTTGGGTGTGGGTGGGGGTGGGGGTGCAGGTGCGGGTGTGGGCGTGGAATAAGGACGGCTGCTTGGGCGCATGTTTGTGTGCAGTTGTTGCTTTTGTGTGTGGGCATGCATGCATCTCTTTTGTCATCTGTCAGCTGCCCACCATTTTTCTGGCCTCTGCAACGTATATTTGGGGCTGATTTGTCGTGTTTTTGTAAAATTCAAAATAAACAGGCCCCTCGCTATTACCCACTCAATAGCAAACAGCATAGTGTGAAGCTGGCGGACAGGGACTGTGCATCTATGATTTCTTACAGCAAAAAGTCACCACTCCTACTGCACTTTCAACATATACATATTTTTGAAGGTAATCCTCCTGGCATCATTCGTTTTCCTGCGCTGCAAGACCTAGCCTCTGCTGCGAGCGGGGTGAAAATCAGTTTACAATGAATGGGTGCTTTGTTTGAGAAGGATCCCTCTACCGCTGCCTAGATGAATTTGCTGTGTGATCCAGTGATAAGTGATTGAGGAGGTCAAATAATGAGCAAATGCACGCACTGTAACACCGGACCCCGCCAAGGCCACTTGCATGCACGTGCTAGGTGACCCGGGTCTGACGAACACAAAACTAAACTACCAACAAGCACACACACATAGGGTTGGCCAGAACCATACATATGTAATATATACGGTGAAGATACGGCATTTTTGGCAGGAATTCATCAAATATACGGTCATATACAGCGTGTACATACGGTTCTGGCCACCCCTACACATACATCATTGCACAGGACCCCGCCGCCACCACCCGCATGCGTGCGCTGTGTGACCTGGGTCTGCTGCTAGGGCCCAAGATCGTGGAGAGGGAGCTACACGGCAAACCATGGCCTGCCTCCGTGCCTGAGTACCCTGGCAAAGTCACACTGCCGCGCTCGCTGTACAGTTTTGCGCACTTGACGCAGGGCTCAAAACGTGGGTAGGGGAGGGTGGTCCCTGTTTGGAGTTGAACGTGCAAAGGGAAATGACGAGGTGCCCAGCTGTTGTGGTAAGAAAGGAAGGGTTCATGGAACTCATGGCATGGTTGAGGAGGGGTGCAGGGTGAGCGAGCTTGTTTTGTGAATTGTGGCATGGGCTATCGACATAAGGAAGGTGTTTTTGTACTGTTCGATGTGCGTGTGTTTGCGAATTCTGAAGCTGCAGTACTGTGACGCGCTAGGAAATGGATTAAGCATGCAAGACGTATGTTCAGCTGCCCCTCTATCTGATTTCCCACACATCTTCCTTGCACCTCATATTGCTGCGCATGCGGATGTGGTTTTCAATCAACATTTGCATGGTCCGCCATCGAGCACGATTCAAGTGCTTGTGTGGGTGTTTGAAAGGGTGCCTCCAAGCACCTGCTTCACCCCCGACCTGCGTCTAGGTGCTTGTTACTATGCACCAGCCTTGAGCCCCTTTTATTTTCTTAGGACTAGGTGCTTGTTGCTTTTATATCTCTAGGACTAGGTGCTTGTTGCTATGCACCAGCCTTGAGCCCTTGTTACATTTTTAGGACTCGCCCATCAATGTTAATGGTTTTCCTGCTTGCTAAGCATGTGCACATGCTCCTCTTTTTAAATCCCTTCTAGCAAAAAAGATTTACTACTTTATATAATCCCCTCACGCACAGACGCACGCGCGTGCACGCACACACACATACACACACACACAAATACAAACACACACAACTTGCACACCTACTTCCTTTTTGCACAGACGCACGCACGCACACATACAAGTACACACACAAACACACACAAACACATACACACAACTTGCACACCTCCTTCCTTTTTGTACCTCCCAGCCAAACAGCGCCTAGGCGATCACCTGCCACACGGAGTCAGCATTCAGCTTGATGAGCAAGTTGCCTACGCATCCAACCCCTTTGCCGTTAGAGAAGGAGTAGGGGCACGCAAACGTACAGCAGGTGTGTATGTGTGCATGTGTGTGTGCGTCGCCTCATGTGTGCATCGCCTCGTGTAAAACTTTGCAGGCAATGGTACGTTGCTGTCTGTGGGAATGCTGTCATTGCATTCAGCCTTTTGACTGTCACTACTAAATATGAAAGAGACGTTTGCAGAAATTGTGCTGCCTTTGTGTCTGAATACATAAATTATATACCAGACCCTTGGC
>Ga0307963_1001638_pt1 | contig 17312 bp, 15 predicted proteins | sample OrgLakmetagen594_FD_201829 | JGI IMG/M metagenome (GOLD analysis project Ga0307963, IMG submission 201829) | Saline water microbial communities from Organic Lake, Antarctica - #594 | ecosystem: Environmental > Aquatic > Non-marine Saline and Alkaline > Saline | place: Antarctica: Organic Lake...
AAGCCCCTCACAGCGTTAAACACATCCAGGGCCATTACGGGAGAAGGGGCACTGAGGTGCCAGCACCTAAAAGCCCCTCACATAAATGCACCTAAAAGCCCCTGAAAGCCCCTAAAAGCCCCTCACCGCCAAAATAAAGGTGTGCAAGACAAATGAAAGGCTAGACTGGCAGTGTCGACACATCCAGCGTGGTTCTGGGAAGGAGCACTTGGGTGGCAGCACCTAAAAGCCCCTCACCGCCAAGATGAGAATGAAAGGCTAGACTGGCAGTGTCGACACATCCAGCGCCATTACGGGAAAAGTGGCACTGAGGTGGCAGCACTGAGGGGCCAGCATTTGCACTGAGGTGCCAGCACTGAGGTGCCAGCACTGAGGTGCACTGAGGTGCCAGCAACTGCACTGAGGTGCCAGCACCTGCACTGAGGTGCCAGCATTTGCACTGAGGTGCCAGCACTGAGGTGCCAGCACCTGCACTGAGATGCCAGCACCTGCACTGAGATGCCAGCACCTGCACTGAGGTGCCAGCACCTGCACTGAGGTGCCAGCACTGAGGTGCCAGCACTTGCACTGAGATGCCAGCACCTGCACTGAGGTGCCAGCACCTGCACTGAGGTGCCAGCACCGAAGTACACTGAGGTGCCAGCACTGAAGTGCACTGAGGTGCCAGCACTGAAGTGCACTGAGGTGCCAGCACCTGCACTGAGGTGCCATCACTGAGGTGCACTGAGGTGCCAGCACTGAGGTGCACTGAGGTGCCAGCACTGAAGTGCACTGAGGTGCCAGCACTGAGGTGCACTGAGGTGCCAGCACCTGCACTGAGGTTCATTGAGGTGCCAGCATTTCAAAGCCCCTCACTGCCGGAATCAAGTTTTTGGCCACTTAATGTCCCCTCACTGCCGGAATCAAGTTATGGCCACTTAGTGTGTATGCTGGTGGGCAGCATCGCCTGCCTTATCTACCCACTGCCTAGTCCACCGACTGCCTGATCTGCCCATGTCTAATCTACCCACTGCCTACTCTACTAAGTGCGGACTGCCTTATCTACCCACTGCCTAATTTACTGCCTGATCTGCCGACTGCCTAATCTACTGACTGCCTGATCTACTAATTGCGGACTGCCTTATCTACCCACTGCCTAATCCACCGACTACCTGATCTACCCACTGCCTAATCTACTGACTGCCTAATCTACCAATTGTGGACTGCCTTATCTACCAACTGCCTAATCTACTGCCTGATCTACCGACTGCCTAATCTACTGCCTGATCTACCGACTGCCTAATCTACTGACTGCCTGATCTACTAATTGCGGACTGCCTTATCTACCCACTGCCTACTCTGCTAAGTGCGGACTGCCTTATCTACCAACTGCCTAATTTACTGCCTGATCTACCAACTGCCTAATCCGCTGCCAATTATATCAATCGCACGGGCTGTCAGAGGCCTCAACAGAACCGCTAGGCCTCGATAGAAACAGCTGCATCATGAGGGGTGCGCATCTTGCGTGTGGTTTGGCAGTTGCCCTGGCATATTCATTGGCATATTCATCGGCATATGCATTTGGCATATTCATGCCGGAGAGCACTCATGCGTTCATACTGGAGCTTTGATATCAGTAGGGCTGGCCATAACTATATGTATCCAGTGTATATACGGTAACTTTGGCAGGAAAATCACCAAATACTCGGTCGTATACGGTGAATATATACGGTTCAGGCCAACCCTAGACATCAGGGATGTTCATACAGCGTATTCGTGTAATACAAGTATCGTTTTTAACACATGTTTCACTGTATTGAACATCTCAAAAAGTCTGTATGAAACATCTATGTATGATATGGTCATGTGAACAGGCCCCAATTATGGTCATGTGTACAGGCCCTATGATATGGTCATGTGCACAGGCCTCATGATATGTTCATGTGTACAGGCCCCATGATATGGTCATGTGTACAGGCCTCATGATATGGTCATGTCTACAGGCCCCAACTATGGTCATGTCTAAAGGCCCCAATTATGTTCATGTGTACAGGCCTCATGATATGGTCATGTGTACAGGCCTCATGATATGGTCATGTGTACAGGCCTCATGATATGGTCATGTGTACAGGCCTCATGATATGGTCATGTGTACAGGCCTCATGTTATGGTCATGTGTACAGGCCCCAATTATGGTCATGTGTACAGGCCCTATGATATGGTCATGTTTACAGGCCTCATGATATGATCATGTGTACAGGCCTCATGATATGGTCATGTCTAAAGGCCCCAACTATGGTCATGTGTACAGGCCTCATGATATGGTCATGTCTAAAGGCCCCAACTATGGTCATGTGTACAGGCCTCATGATATGTTCATGTGTACAGGCCCTATGATATGGTCATGCCTACAGGCCTTAACTATGGTCATGTGTACAGGCCTCATGATATGGTCATGTCTACAGGCCTCATGATATGGTCATGTCTACAGGCCCCAACTATGGTCATGTGTACAGGCCTCATGATATGGTCATGTCTACAGGCCCCAACTATGGTCATGTGTACAGGCCTCATGATATGGTCATGTGTACAGGCCTCATGATATGTTCATGTGTACAATCCCTATGATATGGTCATGCCTACAGGCCCCAACTATGGTCATGTGTACAGGCCTCATGATATGGTCATGTCTACAGGCCTCATGATATGGTCATGTGTACAGGCCTCATGATATGGTCATGTCTACAGGCCCCAACTATGGTCATGTGTACAGGCCTCATGATATGGTCATGTCTACAGGCCTCATGATATGGTCACGTGTACAAGCCCTATGATATAGTCATGTCTACAGGCCCCGACTATGGTCATGTGTGCAGGCCCCAAAGCGTGATATAAAAAATTGGGTACGGCCCGCGTGCTTGCACATGACGACGACACAGGCGTTTTGAACAAATTTGTGTCAATTTTCGTTTGAATTACAAAAGCATTCACCTTCATTTGGATTACAAAGACATTCACCTTCGTTACAAAGGCATTCACCTGGAGTGGCTGCTCAACCTATGAGGACGAGGGCATGTGTCAAGAAGTAATGGTTAAAAGGTCTCAAACAGACGGGGCTACCCGTTTCGATAATTGAATTGCAAACCCGTCTTTGATAATCAAATAGCAAACCCGTTTTTGATAATTGATTTGCAGACCCGTTTTTTATAATTGAATTGCAAACCCCTTTTAAAAGAAGGTCCCCCCTTGTCAAAAATGCATTGCGAAAAATGCAGAGGGGGTCAACTGAGCAAATGTTCTGGAGATGTGATTTTTTTGATGCAAATCATGTTTGATTAAATAACTAGATGGTCCACAAAGTTTGGGGTCAATTGGACCACCCCAGTGGTCTTGGCAGCAATCCAGTTCAAATTTTGGCACTGAGTTCCCACATTACAGGCCACCACGCCCCATCCAGGGCCTCTTTTCATCCCAAAACAAGACAGGAGAACTTACTTCCTTTTTTAACCATATGCATCAGCCTGGCTTTTAAAAAGTAGATTTGGTGAAGGTTGGTTTTCCACCTTTTTGGCACCCCTTTTGCTGATTTCCTTTAAGGGAAATGGGCCCAAATGGAGTATCTGACAAACTACCTGGGCCGTTTCACTCCATTTTTTGTTGCAATGATATTTATTTATCAAAAGAACACCATTGGTGCAGAAACTTTCAGAATTGGTGCAGTAGGTGGTGATATGTAGCAGATTGGCACTGGAAAGTGGGGTTCACGCCGTCAAGGGCTATCATTTGGTGCTGACCTTGAAAAGTGCAACTCCGGCACGCATACTCCATTCACATTTGAAAAACACCCCTTTTTGGATCCTCAGATGACCACCTCTGCAAAAAATGCGTGAAAGTTTGCCTCACTGTGCCTTGCTCGTTGCTTCCTGCTGTGCCTCTCCTGTCATTCAATGAACTGCGCAGCCTAACAAAATATAATCCAAAACATAATGAAACATGGAAAATGGAACATTTTAACAATGAGTGTTGTTGTGCTTCCCGTTCTGCCCAGGGTCTGAAATGCAGAAAGAGCCTCAGAGCTGGCTTGCCAAGAACTGGTAAGACAGGGGTGTGGATGCTTGTGGGTGAGGGTGTGGGTGTGGGTGTGGGTGTGGGAAATGGTGTGGGTAATGGTGTGGGTGTGGGTGTGGGTGTGGGTGTAAGTGTGGGTGTGGGTGTGGGTGTGGGTGTGGGTGCTGCCCCAAGTAAGCGACAGAAACACACATGCAAGAGCTCTGTCAGTTTTCTAATATTCCATATCAGTCCAGCCGCTTGGGTATACATCTTAAAGATTCTGTCCTTGAGCTGCTCTACGTTCTGATCGTCATCCACTGCAGTCACACACTATTTCCTTTTGTGTCTGAGCTCACGGATTATTGATGACAGGCAAGGACCAGTCACAGGCCGATCAGCTGTACAGCCTGGATGATGGTCCCCCCACGTGAACTTAGAAATGCTATGTTGCGATTGTGACACCTAAATCTAAATATGCTATGTTGTAATCGTGATACCTAAATCTAAATATGCTACGCTGTGATTGTGAAGCGTTTAAAATTAGGGATGCCTGTGGTTGTTCAAAGGCTCCTCACGTGAACCTAAGCCTCAATCACCCACTGTCCTACCACTGTAGGATGTTTGTGCTGGGAGGCGTGATGGTGATCATCAACGTCGTGTCCACCGCTGGCAAGATCGCAAACACGCCCGCTGGGACCCCAGCTCCTCCAAGGGGGGGCTGATGTGTGCATTTGTTTGCTGGGGCTCAGAGACTCAGAGGCTCTAGCTGGGGTGAGCACGTGCACCGAGTAGCTCCTCCTCAAAGGGGGGCTGATATGCATGCGCATTATTCTACTGGGGCTCAGCTGATATGTGCATCTGTTTGCTGGAGCTCAGAGGCTCTAGCTGGGGTGAGCACGTGCACCGAGTAGTAGCTCCTCCAAGTGGGGCTGATATGCATGTGCATTTTCCTACTGGGGCTCAGAGACTTTAGCTACTAGTAGGGTGAGCACGAGCACCTAGTAGAGTATTTTTTCTAACTGCACGTTGACATTTTCAACTGACCTAATTGTAAAAAGAGTTGGAGTTACGAGTGGAAATTCAGTGCATCAATGTGGAAACTACACCACGTTGCTATATTTGGCGTGATTTCTACCTTCGACGGCTACGTTCCTTTGCTCCTCTCACCCGACAAGCAAGAGCAGTTAGGAGGTGCCATCAGTCTTAACCGAATGGTCGGTCATCAGTCTAGCAAAAATAGAAACCGAAATTTAGTCAATTTCTGTCAATTTAGAAGCCTTGGGAAGACAAAGTAGGAGGGACGAAATATGCAGTCCACAAAACTTGACAAGAAAATCACGATGAGGAGGAGCCACAACTACTTCATTTAGTTTAAAATACAAGGACCTCCGGCCTGGCATGGCTGCTCGATCAAGAGACCCCAACTACAAGTCAAGAACAGGAGAGTTGTGTATGTCAGAAACCTCTGAATGCGGCAAAACAAAAGAATTGGCTGTGACAAGCCACTGGCTTCATCGTTTCTTTCAAAGTTGTACAATATACGCTTTCCTTTTGTTCCTTTTTATACACTACAGTCCTTTTTATTGCCCCTGGTCGTTTTCCTCTTCTTTGATGGTTGTAGCACTTTCTGATCAAAACCAAACACCGTACGACTACCTGTTGTTTTTCTTAGATGTGTGTGGCGGCTTCTACATCCACTGGGTGAGGCCAAATGTGAATCCTAGCTGCGTTTTTTCTCCTTTTTCAGGCGAGACAGAACCAAACATGACATTTTCTACCACAGTCCTTGATCACCCTGCTATAGCGTTTGTAGGTGCGAGATATATTTTTTGCGTGCCGCACTGACGTAATTGAAGTTTCTGCTTTCCCAATTAGCACAGTGAACATTCAAAGTTTAGTTTAGTTTGTATTACAAAGGCATTCGACCTGGAATGGCTGCTCAACCTATGAGAACGAGGTAAACATCAAAACAAACCAATAAAAAAAGGGCTGTGATGCAACTGGAACATTCAAAGTACCGTTATAGGACGTGCTTTACAGATAAGCTGTCCAGCCCACATATGTACAAATGAATCAACAATGGCACTAATCACGGAATCCAATGAGTCCGATCAAATCAGCAACAGTAACAATTGCTCACAGGAGGCTTCCTGCCTTCAATAAATACTCATAAGGCAACCCGTAAAGTCAGCAACGTGCCAACCTCAGCAGACCATGGCGCCCTCTAAGGGTCAGTCAACGTGCTCATTACATCTGTGGCAACCAATTCCACGAGCAATTTGTAAAGTCAGCAACGTGCCAACAATAACTAATTGCGTTTTATGAGCAGCCTAGCAGTCGCACTTCTTGACCGAAGGCCTTTTTTTTTGTAAACCTTGTACACCTTGTAATGTCAGCAACGTGCCAACCTCAGCAGACCACAGCGCACTCTAAAGGACAGTCAACGCACTCATTACATCTGTGGCAATAAATTCAACAAGGAGTCCTCAACATACAGGCCACGAGTAACGAGCACACCAAATGCTAGGCCAATCCAGGCTAAAGGCCACGAGTAACGAGCACACCACATGCTAGGCCAATCCAGGCTAAAGGCCACGAGTAACGAGCACACCACATGCTAGGCCAATCCAGGCTTAAGGCCACGAGTAACGAGCACACCAAATGCTAGGCCAATCCAGGCTAAAGGCCACGAGTAACGAGCACACCACATGCTAGGCCAAATCAGGCTAAGCCCAGCATTTCAACCTCCATTCAAGACAAACATCACGCCGGGGCATCCCAAGCAAAGCCAGTGAAAACAACTTCCAGTAGAGAACGAACGACTGGCGCACTCAATCATTCCAGCATAGTGCAGTAGATCCCAAGTTGATCTCAATAAACATAATCCGCATATCAGATCCACTCCAGGACAGATTGGCAAGCTTCGACGCTCCATTACTTCTTCTTCCAAGGGCTCCAAGTGCTTTCGATCTGCATCACAGCATTCCTCACCAAGCTGCCCTTAGGCGCGCCCTCCTGCCACCCAGCCTTGCCCCCTGCTGCTGCAGCCCCACTTGCCGCCTCCTCACGTTGCTGCATTTGGGGCTGCGGGTGTGACAACACCTCTTCCTCCAGAGCCTTGTCATGAACAGTGCCCAGCTGCTCCTGCTGCTGCTGCTGCTGCTGCTGCTGCTGCTGCTCCTGCTGCTGCTGCTCCTGCTGCTGCTGCTGCTCCTGCTCCTGCTGCTGCTCCTGCTGCTGCTGCTGCTGCTGCTGCTTCTGGTCTTGCTGCTGCTGCTGCTGCTGCTGCTGCTGCTCCTGCTGCTGCTGCTCCTGTGGGTCCAAGCGCGTGCTCTGCCGCCGCACAAAGCGTGCGCGGGAGGAGTTTGGCCGAGAGCCCTCTGCCTCCTGTCTTGTGCCTGACACATAATCGTCCTGCGATTGCTCCTGCTGTTGCTGCTGGTCGTGATGCTGCCTGTCTAGCTCCTGCTGCTGCTGCTGCTGCTCTTGCTGCCTGTCTAGACCCTGCTGCGGTTGCTCCTGCTGTTGCTGCTGCTGCTCCTGCTGCTGTTGCTCCTGCTGTTGCTGCTGGTCGTGATGCTGCCTTTCTAGCTCCTGCTGCTGCTGCTCTTGCTGCCGCTGCTCCCCATGTACCATTTGGGGCAGTGACTGCTGCTGCTGCTGCTGCTGCTGCTGCAAATTGAAGCGTGTACCCTGCCCTCGCACAAACTGTGCTTTTGCAGACCTCTGCGTCAGCGATCCAGCAACCTCCTCACGCGCACGCCCTGCCTCTTCCTCATGCACCTCTGCAGAGCCTGCAGGCTGACACCCTTCTAAAGAGGTACCTTTTGCAGCAACTACTGTTTGCGTTGCTTCTGGGAGCAGCACTTCCTGGTCCTCCAAAAACCAATCATCCGCCTGCGGCTGCTCTATTTTCTGCTGCTGCTGAAGCTGCTGCTGCTGCTGCTGCCGCGGTGTCGTGGGACGCACAAACCGTGACGCTCTCGTAGGTCCCGCCTGTGATTGAACTCCTTTTGAAGGAGATTTCAGGGTGGTGGAGGGTCCCTGCAACGAAGGCTGCAGCTGAGGGTGCGTGTTATGCTGCTGTGCTGCCAGTTGCGTGAGAGTGGTGGCATGTGTGTTTGTGGGGCTGCTGGGCGATTCAATTGGACTTGAGGCACTCCTCTGCTGCTGCGGCTGTGTTGCTGTGGTGGCCGTCCTGCTGCGAGGTGTGGATTGGGGTGGTGTGACTTGGTGTGGTGCCTGCTGAGGGGGTGGCCTGGTACGAGGTGTGAGGGCGGTGGAGTGGGGTGGTGTGGTTTCGTGTGGTGCCTGCTGAGGGGGTGGCCTAGCCCGAGGTGTGAGAGAGGTGGAGCGTCTCATGAAAGCGGGAGTGGGAGCTGACGCAAGCTGCTGTGTGAGGGGTGAGGTTGTGCTCCGTTTCAGGGCATCCCTGGCCGCGGCTGCCACGGCCTGTGGAATGCGGAACAGAGAGAAGAAGTGGTTGTAAATGCATCAGAGATTTGCGCGCAAGGGGTGATGTGGTGCTCCGTTTCAGGGCATCCCTGGCCGCGGCTGCCACGGCCTGTGGAGTGTAAGAATAGAGATGCAACACATGTGGACGTAAGAGTGTTACTCCATTTCTGGGCAGCCCTGATACCACGACCTTGGGTAACACGTAACACACATACATACACCCCCCCCCCACAAAATGGTGGAGGAGGGAACTGCAGCAGACTGAACAGCATTAGATCTTGTGCTTGCCGTGTAGTTATTGCAAAGGAAATTGCAGCAGACTGAGCAGAAAATATTCCATAACTGCAATGTATTTAATCAAAGGAATCGTCTTTTCAAGCATCAAACATTTTGGATTCACGCATCAAGCATTTTGAAGACTGCTGCACTTCGAATCAGGGCATACGGGTAGCTGGTAGCAGAGGTCACTGATCACTGATACATGCACACATACACACCTGCTCATATTCATATTGATATACATGTATGTGCACAGTGTACACAATACACAATGTAGTTTGGTAGGAAGGTTCCAGCATGAGCCAGACAAATTCACATGCCCAAACCTACCCACTCTGAATCCAGCCATACATGCATGTCAGCTTGTACAAATGCAACCACACCTGAACCCCATCTCACATCCGTGTCCCCACGACCCACCTGCTGCTGCTGCCGCCTCAGCTGCTGCGTCTGCTGCTGTGTTTGCTGCTGCTGCTGCAGCTGTTGCTGCATGGTCAAGGGGCGAGGGGAGGAGCTGTAGCTGCGACGGAGAGAGGGAGACGCAATTGCAGAGTGCAGCTGGCGTTGTGCGCTGCGCGGAAATAGGGGCAAAAACAGTGGGTGCTTGAGTGTGTGTGTGTGTGTGTGTGTGTGTGTGTGTGCAGCTGACGTTGTGCGCTGCGCGGAAATAGGGGCAAAAACAGTGCGCGCTTGCGTGTGTGTGTGTGTGCGTGAGTGTGCGCACGTGTGTGTGTGTGTGAGTGTGTGTGTGTGCAGCTGACGTTGTGCACTGCACGGAAATAGGGGCAAAAACAGTGTGTGCTTGCGTGCGTGTGTGTGTGAGTGTGTGAGTGTGTGTGTGTGTGTGTGTGTGCACGCGTGTGTGTGAGTGTGTGTGTGTGTCTGCCTGCCTGCCTGGATTCAAATTGCATACTGCATGAGACGACCTTATATCACAAATGCACATGCACATACATACACCTACATGCATCTATACATTACTGATTGGCAGGAACCTGATGCTGCTGTTACCCAAGAACCGCTGCTGTCCAAAGTGTGGCTTCAGAGATCACACACACGCACACACACAAGCACACGCACACGCACACACACGCATACACACACATACGCACACACACACACACGCACACACACGCACACACACACACGCACACACATACACGCACACACACACACGCACACACACACACGCACACACACACGCACACAGGCCCCTACCTGCTGCTGCTGCTGCTGCTATTGCGCGTCACTGCCACGTTGTTGTGGGGTGTTGTTGTAACATTTAACACACAAATGCACACATGCACACACAAGCCCCTGCCTGCTGCTGGTATTGCGCGTCACTGCCCTGTTGTGGTGGGGTGTTGCATTTACACATTTGACACACACACCTTTCACACACATGCACATGCACACAAGCCCCTACCTGCTGCTGCTGCTGTGCGTCACTGCCCCGTTTCCTTTACTTTTACAAATTTTAAACATTTCACACAGCACACACATGCACACAAGCCCCTACCTGCAGCAGCTGCTGCTGCGCACCACCGCCTGTTGTGGTAAGGTCTTGCTCTTACAATCTGACACACCTTTCACACACACGCACACACACACACAAGCCCCTACCTGCTCTGCTGCTGCTGCTGCTGCTGCTGCTGCTGCTGCGCACCATCACCTGTTGCAGTAAGGCCTTGCTCTTTATTCTGACACACCTTTCACACACGCACGCACGCACACACCTGCTGCTGCTGCTGCGCACCACCGCCCTGTCCTGGCTGGCCGAGGCTGACAGAGCCTCTTTGGAGTCGCTGCGTGGGGAGGAGCACACAGAGCAAAACGGCTGAGGTGACACCACCACTCGGGGGATTGCACGTCCTGAGGGGCTAGGCGAGGGGCTGGTGGTGCTGGTGGTGCTGAGATGGTCTGCTAGCTTCTCCTTACTGGAGCGGCGCAGCCGGGCATCGAGGCCTGTTGCGTGTGTGTGTGTGTGTGAGTGTCTGTGTGTGTGTGTGTCCGTGTGTGTGTGTGTGTGTGTTTGCGTGTGTGTGTGTGTGCGTGTGTGTGTGTGTTTGCGTGTTTCCGTGTTTATATTCAGATGTTGAGTGTACGTAGTACTTACCAATAGCTTGCAGGGGATGTGGTTGCGGCAGTTGGATAGGTGGAGGAAGGTCAGGCTTGCGGTGTTTGCTGGGGCTGCCTGCTGTCTGCTGCGGGTGGAGGCCTGATGTGTCGCTGCCGCCCTGCTTTGTGGGCGTTATGATGAGCTCAGAGATCTTGTGGGCCTCAATGCTGAAGGACTCCTCGTCGGTCAGCTCGTCTGTGTGTGTGTGTGTGCGTGTGTGTGTGTGTGTGTGTGTGTGTGTGTGTGGCCTCAATGCTGAACGACTCCTCATCGGTCAGCTCGTCTGTGTGTGTGTATGTGTGTATGTGTGTGTGTGTGTGTGTGTGTGAGGGACATGTGTGCGTATGGCTGTGTGTGTAACTGGGTGTGTGAGTGTATGCGGGTGCAAGTGCTTGTGGAGGGCGATGCCTGAACTTTTAGAGTCAATCACAGTCTATCTTATCTCGCGCACACCTGCTGCTTAAGACATCTTAGCCTGGATTTTAAGCATAGGCCAGTGTTTTTTTGATCCCTTTCAGCCGCACGCACCTGCTGCTAAAGATACTTACACCTGGCGTTCAAGATGTCAGTGGCTTTGATCCCTCTTAGCTACACACTCCCTCTGCTACACACTCCATCTAAGCTACACACTCGATCCCTCTGCTACACACTCCTTCTAAGCTACACATTCGATCCCTCTGCTGCACACTCCTTCTAAGCTACACACTCCCTCTAAGCTGCACATTAGATCCGTCTGCTACACACTCCTTCTAAGCTACACATTCGATCCCTCTGCTGCACACTCCCTCTAAGATGCACACTCCCTCTACACTCCGTCTGCTACACTCTCCCTCTAAGCTGCACAGTCGATCCCTCTGCTACACACTCCCTCTGCTACACCCCCCCTCTGCTGCCATTTGATCGCTCTGCTGCACACTCCCTCTGCTGCACACTCCCTCTGCTACACACTCCCTCTGCTACACACTCCCTCTAAGCTGCACATTCGATCCGTCTGCTACACACTCCCTCTGCTGCACACTCCCTCTGCCCTCCCTCTGCTACACACTGCCTCTGCTGCACACTCCCTCTAAGCTGCACATTCGATCTCTCTGCTACACACTCCCTCTGCTGCACACTCCCTCTGCTACACACTCCCTCTGCTACACACTCCCTCTGCTGCACACTCCCTCTAAGCTGCACATTCGATCCCTCTGCTACACACTCCCTCTGCTGCACACTCCCTCTGCCTTCCCTCTGCTACACACTCCCTCTAAGCTGCACATTAGATCCCTCTGCTACACCCCCCCTCTAAACTACACACTCGATCCCTCTGCTACACACTCCTTCTAAGCTACACATTCAATCCCTCTGCTACACACTCCTTCTAAGCTACACACTCCCTCTAAGCTGCACATTAGATCCGTCTGCTACACTCTCCCTCTAAGCTACACAGTCGATACCTCTGCTACACACTCCCTCTAAGCTGCACACTCCATCTGCCCTCCCTCTGCTACACCCTCCCTCTAAGCTGCACAGTCGATCCCTCTGCTACACACTCCCTCTAAGCTGCACACTCCCTCTAAGCTGCACATTCGATCCCTCTGCTACACACTCCCTCTGCTGCACACTCCCTCTGCCCTCCCTCTGCTACACACTCCCTCTGCTGCACACTCCCTCTAGGCTGCACATTAGATCCCTCTGCTACACACTCCCTCTGCTGCACACTCCCTCTGCTACACACTCCCTCTGCCCTCCCTCTGCTACACACTCCCTCTAAGCTGCACACTCCCTCTAGGCTGCACATTCGATCCCTCTGCTGCACAATCCCTCTGCTACACACCCCCTCTGCTGCACACTCCCTCTGCTACACACTCCCTCTGCTGCACACTCCCTCTGCCCTCCCTCTGCTACACACTCCCTCTAAGCTGCACATTAGATCCGTCTGCTACACACTCCCTCTGCTGCACACTCCCTCTGCTGCACACTCCCTCTGCTACACACTCCCTCTGCTACACACTCCCTCTAAGCTGCACATTAGATCCGTCTGCTACACGCTCGCTCTGCTGCACACTCTCTCTGCCCTCCCTCTGCTACACACTCCTTTGTAGCTACACACCTGCTGCTGAAGCCATTTATTCCTGCCTCCTAAAATTCGATCGTCATTTTTCTTAGCTACACACCTGCTGCTGACATCAGGGTCAAGCGCTCTGTCCCCAAAGGGTTGTCAACATGAGCCTGGCCTTTTAGAAGAGAGTCGTTATCTTTCTTAGCTGCACACCCGCTGCTAGAGTTGGGGTCAAGCGTTCTGCGCACTGCCCCAAAGAGAAGTATAAAACAGGCCTGTTTTTGGAATTCCAAATATCCAAAAGAATGAGCGAATAAGTCAGTCGATTACCCTTCTTAGCACACCTGCTTCTAATGTTAAGGTTAAGTGCTCTACGCCACCGCCTGAGAGGGACTTCAACATGAGACCGGCTTTTTATAAATCCGTCGTTATCCTTCTTAGCTGCACACCTGCTGCTAATGTCGGGGTCGAGCGCTCTACGCCACTGCCCCTGGGGGACAAGGAAAACGAGGGAGGGCTGTGGTGCGCCAACTCTGACCCGCTTCGTAGGTACTGCTGGTCCTGCGCGGTGGGTGCCAGATCAAAAAACATCTAAACTAGGCATCACACTCAAATCATTGACGAAAGGAAGCAGCAGAACCGAACGCAAGGCAGGGAGAGGGTGTGTGTGAGAAAAAAGGGCGGCTGGGGTAGGCCATCCATGCCCTGCTCGTGCTGCTATCCTTGCATGGCGCAGAAAAAATGCAATCAGGCGCTATAGTGAGAGCTGTGTCAGTGGAAGTGAAATGAGTGAGAGGCTGTGTCAGTGGAGAGAAGAAAAGAGGGAGGTTGTCGTTGTTGCCAGCTCTACCCTGCAGGTACTGCAATTCTTGTAAGCAGAAAAGCAACGCAATCGAGTGTACACATGTGAGGTTCTTGTGCAGCAGAAAATCAACGCAATTGAGTGTACACATGTGAGGTTCTTGTGCAGCAGAAAAACGACGCAACTGAGTGTACACATGTGAGATGCTGTGTAAAAAGATGTTAACAAGAGGGAGGGCATGGTCAAGACATTTCTGGCAAGCTGTGCAGATAAAATCAGTACAGCAAAGCATCCGTGAACACATGAACAAGCACTTGTACGCACACAGACGCACGTGCAAAAAACACTCACAAACAGCTGGAAAGGGACTAGTAAGAGATGCACAACACCTCTGACTTCGCGTTTTATAAAGGGAGGACAGGCTTTTGAAACTCTGAGCACCACAGGCTGGTTGTTGTGACATGAGTTGAAGCAATATGGCTCTCAGAGTATGCATACACGTGCACACACACAATTGGAATCTAGGTCTTGATAGTAACGATGGTTGGATAAGTCTGAGCTACAAAACAGTGGCGCGAATGAGGTCTGCAAAAGCAATCAAAATTACCATGTCGAGCATTCGCACAGACACACACACTCACCCACCCAGACACAAACGCACCTGGCTCTGCAGTCTTGACAAGGAGGGCGGGCTATTGGCCTCAAACACCCCAAAGTGCATTTTGAACACACACACACACACTCTCTCTCACCGACCCAGACACAAAACGCACCTGGCTCTGCAGTCTTGACAAGGAGGGCGGGCTGTTGGCCCCAAACACTCCAAAGTGCATTTTAAAAATATACCACACACACACACAAACACACACACACACACTCTCACCCACCCAGACACAAAACGCACCTGGCTCTGCAGTCTCGACAAGGAGGGCGGGCTGTTGGCCCCAAACACTCCAAAGTGCAGGGAATCACTCACAGAAAGGGACCCCTGCCCCTCCCCAGACATCACCTGCCAGGGGGAAGGGAACTGCAGCTCCAGCCCTTTCGGCTGCTGCTGTTCTTGCCGTCGCTGCTGTTGCTGTGGAGACAGGCTACCCCACTCCCTCCTTCCTCCCCCTTCCTCCTCCCCCTCCACTCCTCCCTCCCCTCCATCCACACTCCTAAACCCATGACGTGCCTCCCCCTCCCCCTCCCCCTCCCCCTGCTCCATCTGACCTCCCCTCCCTCCTCTCCTCTCCACACCGGCCAGCCCTACTCCAGTCCTGCCGCCGCTGTTGTCACGGCTGCTGCTGACTCCTGGAAGGCCTAAGCTTGGCAAGGAGGACAACGAGCCATGCAACACCACGGAATTTTCGTCTTTGCTTTTGCTGCCCAACGTTAGTGCCAAAGCCTCCCCTGATTGCTCTTCCTCCTCACTGCCTTCACGGATACCCTCTAGCCTACCGGACTCAGAGCCACCCTCAGAGTCGCTGTGAGTGTGTGAGGGAGCGTGTGTTGGTGTGTATGCCTATGCCTTAGTGTGCTTGCTTATATCTATGTGTGTACGTCTGTGTGCATGTTCTTTGTGTGTTTACTGCTCATGTGTTCTACTGCTCTAGCGTATGTACTGCAACAAGTACGTGTATGTGCGTTCATTGATGTGTGTGTGTGTCTTGGTACCTGCTTGTGTGTGTTTGCTTGTGTGCGTTGTTTGTGTGCGTGTGCGCGTGTGTGTATGTGTGTGTGCTTGCATGTGTGCATGTGTGCCCTACACAGTTACATGACAGCAGAGTGAGCAGGCAGCAGCTCAAGGAGGGGGAGGCAGCCAGGCTTTAGACCGACCTGTCTGAGGCAAACAGTACGTGGTGTAGAGCAGGGCTAAAGCCTACAGGCCCTGCCAAGCGAGGATGGGGTACGGGGCCTGTAGCTGTTGAAACTGCTGTGCTTCCAGCACCACCAACTGGAGCAGTGGCAGCTACATCATCATCAGCATCAGGAGGAGGTTGATCCGTTGGAGCTGGAGTGCTAGAAAGAGCAGCTGGTGTAAGTGGAGCTGGTGTACTAGAAAGTGGAGCTGGTGTACTAGAAAGTACAGCTGGTGTACTAGCAAGAGCAGCAGCTACGTTTGAAGCAGAAGCTGCAGGGGGGGTTGCGGTGTTCCTTATGCCGCTTTTGTCTGCACGCAAGGTTGCGAGGGTAGGGTGCTACCAGTGAGAGTGCATTTATATGTAGGGTAGGCCAGAACTGTATATATACACCGTATATGACCGTATATTTGGTGATTTCCCTGCCAAAAATACCGTATATAAACCGTATATATATGGTTCTGGCCAACCCTATTAATATGAGGCTTGACCAAAACACACTTTGCCCTTTGTTTGAGCATACAGAGGCAGAAGCTTGCACAAACGAGGGAGGCTTTTGTAAAGCACGTGAGGAGTTCAGCCGGAGTCGTAAGCATTTGTAGCAATGTGGGTACTTATAGAATATGTAGCAGTGTGGGTACTTATAGAATATGTAGCAGTGTGGGTACTTATAGAATATGTAGCAATGTGGGTACTTATAGATTATGTAGCAGTGTGAATACTTATAGATTATGTAGCAGTGTGGGTACTTATAGAACATGTAGCAGGGATACATGCATAGTGTACGTTCATGTCTGTTGCATATGCAACGGCTCTGGCTACTCCTACATATGAGGTTAAGGTGTGAATCAGGAGTCCAGTTCCTACACATGAGGCGTAAGCAAAGGTGTTAAACAAGAGTCCAGTTCCTTTACGTGCCTGCGCTGCGTGCGTCACGAGCGGAAAAGGGGGAGGGGATGCCACTGATGCTGCCGCTGCTCTTGTCGCTGCTGCCCAGTCTGGGCTTGCTGGGCGTAGTGAGGTCCTCTGCGGCAGAGGGCAAGGGGATGCGGCTGTTGCTGCGCCTGGGTGTGACAGCTGGAACGACAGCTGGCGACAGCTGTGCACTGCCCGTGTTGTGGATGACAGCTGGCGACAGCTGTGCACTGCCTCTGGCGACCGATGCAGGACGCAGGGGTTGAACACTGAGACTGGTGCCCCTCTGAGGCCCTGGTGACGCTGCATTGCTCGCACTCCCTGCAAGAAAAGGAGAGGGTGTTGTAGGAAGCAAGGGGTGCTAGGTAAAAAGGTAGGCTGCGTCGCTCGTGCTCCCTACAGGAAGAGGGGAGGGAGGAGGGTGGTGTTTATAAACAGCTGGCTGTATTGCTTGCGCTCCCTACAGGAAAAGGAGAGGGTGTTTATAAATAGCAGGCAGCGTTGCTTGCGCTCCCTATAGATAAAGGAGAGGGTATTTGTAAATAGCTGGCTGTAATGCTCGCGCTCCCTATAGGAAAAGGAGAGGGTGTTTGAAAATAGCCGGCTGTATTGCTTGCGCTCCCTATAAGAAAAGAAGAGTGGTGTTTATAAATAGCAGGCTGTACTGCTTGCGCGCCCTATAGCAAGAGGGGAGGGTGTTTATAAATAGCAGGCAGCGTTGCTTGCGCTCCCTGTAGGAAAAGGAGAGGGTGTTGTAGGAAGCAAGGGGGTGATACGTAAAAAGGTAGGCTGCGTTGCTCACGCTCCTTACAGGAAAAGAAGAGT
>Ga0307963_1001640_pt1 | contig 17307 bp, 16 predicted proteins | sample OrgLakmetagen594_FD_201829 | JGI IMG/M metagenome (GOLD analysis project Ga0307963, IMG submission 201829) | Saline water microbial communities from Organic Lake, Antarctica - #594 | ecosystem: Environmental > Aquatic > Non-marine Saline and Alkaline > Saline | place: Antarctica: Organic Lake...
ACTTTGAAAGTTGAGGCAGCAGCGTGGCATGAAGATGGTTCTTGCGTATGTGACCAATGTCCTGGTGAAGATGAACATGTTCAGAACGAGGTGCATGCTCTTTTATTTTGCCAAGACCATCGAGTTTATGAGCTGAGGAAACATTTTCCCTATCTGTTTACACCTTTTTTGAGGACTTTTCAGCAGCCCAAGCAACCCTTTTTGCTGCAACAACCAGGTCAACAACTAACTTGTTCATGATTTCCTTTCTCAGCAGAACAATAGTAATTTTCTTTTTCTTTCTGAGCTTATGGATTTATTTGTGGCTGGCCGAGACCAGTCATCAGCCAATCAGCCAAACAACCTGGCTGAAGGTCATCCCTCATTATAACCATTTAGAAATATTGAAACATTGAACAATTGGGTCCCCCGCCACAATTTCAAATTTGAGCTTGTATTACAGAGCACTTATAGAAAAAATTTTCTCGATGCTATGTTGATCAGAACGAAAGTTGCCTCCTTACTTTCATCCTTTTCATGAACTGCAAAGAGCAGCCTTTTGTAAGCGCTGCATGATGGACTGGCCATACTTTAGTTCAGCTTATTACATTGCTATACAGGAAGGATGGTAAGGATACGCTTTGCAGCCACGGTGATAAGAATCACCAACAAAATTGGCCTGGTGCATCAAAACAAGGTAACTACATTAAGAAACAGGATAAAGGCAGGAATGCTTGGTCCGTGGAAAAATTGAAACTTATCTGCTGTGAAAACAAGAACTTGAACAAAAGAGAAAAACAGGAAGAAAAGGGGGATCATTCCGCTCGAGTTTGTCAGGTCACACGTGATTTGGAATCAAATTATAAACTTGCAAAAATCCTGATGAGATGTGTCAGAGGGCTTTGATGCTATTCCTGCAACATATTGTCCCCAACACAACACTGACAACACTGATATATAAATAGCTAGGGATGTATGGAAGCACGCGTGCTTTGTCTGTTGCATGAAATAAGCGGGCGTAGCAGACACTGACATGCAAACCTCCCTGCACGCTCAAGGTCAGAGGAAACAGCACACAGGAAAACGAACACACACACAATTCTCCACTTCACCTTGCATCAACTATCGTCTGGGTTGACCCATGCTAGGTCAGAAAGCCCTTGACCAAATGTAGGTTCCCTTGCACTTGAAGCACGGCAAGGCTGAGCTCTCAGCAATCCGTGTGCTGGCCATGCCACACACACACACACACGGCGAACTAAAGGTCCTAGGTGTACAAAAGCCCTGCAGCCTTTGACCAGCTTTATGCGATCGTCCTAATGGAGTGGTGAGCACCTCCTCCCCAATCCGAAGCACTCTTACAGCCAAAAAACACCATGTCGCAAGCAACTCAGCGCCACGTTTAACAATGCTCTTCCCCTCATCAATTCTTGCAATCTAAGTGTTATTTAACCCTCTCATCTCCCCTGCCTAAAGCCTAAGACCGATCCGAGTGTATTCAAAAAGCAGGAAACACGTGCTCTTTGCCCAAATAAAGTGACCATCGACCCTGACACACACACGCATACACAAACGCGCAATAAGAAACAAAGTGACACACCATGAGTCGACCATTCGACGCCAACCGAACCCCGTACAACTTTGGCACCACTACCTTCTCCCCATAAAAAAATACTACAAATGCTCATCCATGCAACCCCTTCTTGCGTACGCTACAACCACCAACATGCTAATACTCACCACTCTCGTTGCTTGCTGCTGCCCGGAACCTAGGTCAGCACATTGATGGCTCTCGACTCTTCACTTATCTTTCTTCTTGTGGCCACTGCCGCCTGGGTGGGCAAGCTTGTTGAAAAACCGACTGACTGAGCCCTGCATGTCAAAGAAGTTACCCCTGTCATTAATTAGGGCCGTGGAGAGGCACGGCTGCAGAAATTAAAAAACCCTGCATTAGTTGTACTGCAAGAGCCCTGTCAATAGTGTATGTGTGTGTATGTGTGCACAGAACTTTAGAAGCAAGTGACAGGAATACGTGACCAAAAGAGTACATAGCACTCCTTTGCACTTCTTACATAGCACCTGTGTGTGTGTGTGTGCGCGCGTACCCTCCTTACAGTTCAATGTCAGTTGAATATGAGATGACTTACTTTCTTGTGGTGGGGGCTGCTGGCACTACCCACACTTGCACTGTCCATCGGGAGGCCAGGAGAGTTGGATCCGTTGCTTGCACTTAAAGGCGATGCGCCCAGGGCACCTGGCAAGGCAAACAAATCAACGATCAGTTGTTGGCCTGTGGGTTCACGCCTGAGCAGCACACACACACACTGTCTATGCACTCTGGCGGTGCCTTTGCCCAGGGCACCTGCCAGAGTGCATGGTTACGCGAAGAGTAAGTGCACGTGTGTAGAGAGTGAGTGCACGTGTGTCGAGAGTGAGTGCACATGTGTAGAGAGTGAGTGCATGTGTGTAGAAAGTGAGTGCACGTGTGTCCAGAGTGATTGCACGTGTGTAGAGAGTGAGTGCACGTGCCACCCACCTATGGCCTGACGAGAAAGGGACGAGGCTTCGGTGAAATTATTAGGGAGGGGGCTGGGGTGAGCATTGTGGATCTGCGTAAGGCTGCTGTTCATGCTGGCGTTGTCAGCTGAGCGCCTGTGTGTGCATTCGTGTTTAACCATGTTTCTGTGTGTGTGTGTGTGTGTTGTGTGTGTGTGCTTGTGAGGGGTCCTAGTCTGAGGAACACACTGAATTTGCGTTTTTGTGTGTGCATGCGCGTGCGTGGGGGCGTGTGCGCGTGCGTGTGTTCAAGCGCGCAGTGCAACCCATTGGCACAGCACACATGTACAGCATCTTAGAGGAGGCGAGTGGGTGTGATGATATAAGAATGGCAAGCTGAGTGGCATGTGTATTATGATATTTTAGTGATAGAGGGGGTGACTGTCAGCAATCAAGTAGCATTGGTCCAGCAGGAGAAAACAAGAAGAGTCACGTTTGAATATGGCTATGTTCACTAGTTTGATCATGGTGTTAGGAGCAGTACACGATCACACGATCACGATCACACGATCATGGTGATAGGAGCAGTGCACGATCACACGATCACAATCACACGATCACGATCGCACGATCATGGTGTTAGGAGCAGTACACGACATTAAGCGCATACATAAGAAGGTACACGAGTACATTATCGTACAAAGTGTGTCCATGAGTACATCAGTAGCATAGCGTACTTGACTTCCACGTGTGTGATTACTGACATGATGCATCCAGCACCGATCTACAGTCGATTCTAGAAATCACAGGCAATTTCCTCTGAACATTAGATTTGCGCTGGTTTTGGCTATATACAATTCAGTTGTCACACGCTGCAAGGGTCTGGCTTGTCTGACCCTATTGTTGTACGTGCATCATCACAAGCACATTGTCACGCAGCATGACACATTGTCACAAACACATTGTCAAGCAGGATGACACATTGTCACACATATTGTCAAGCAGCATGACACATCTTACAGCACATACAATCCTTCACACACACACACGAGTGCCACTGAGCCAGTCTTCTTTTGAGTTATAGCATCCGTTTCACTGCACAGTTAAACACACAGTGCAACATACAACACACGGGGTGCTTGCATGGCAGTAGCTGTGCGCCCACAAAACTTGTGCCCACATGTGTCACACACACATGCACACTTGAAACGCACACATGCATGTTTCTTCTCGCGCATACCCAGGCAGAAGAATACAAACATACGTTTCTTGACTGAGGTGATCCATTTGCTGGCGCATGAGTGTGAGCTCCCCCCGCAGAACCATGAGCTGCTGCTCGGCAGAAAGAGAGGGTGACGAGACCTGCAGTCAGTGCAGGAAAATAATATATGTGACAGCGTAAGACTCACCAAGCCTCCCGAAGGACTGCTGGCTGCTCTAACAAAACACATAGGCTTTCATATTCACGTGCGCGGTACTACTACGGAGTTCTGACATGCTGCACTCTCCTCAAAACCTTTCGGGAATGTAAAAAACATCCACATATTGCTTGCATCCTCCCCTCTAAATGCACGCGCGCACACTCACACGCATGCGCGCATGTGTGCCCACGGCTTTTTTGCAATTGTTAAAGGCCGTGTGCCAAGCACATTCACACAAACACACATGGCAAAGACACCCACACAATTACTCATAACAATGAGACACCAAAACACACCCATACAAACACACACTATTCCTCTTTTTCCCCTCCTCCAAATCGCTCATCCCCATATCCTTCTTGCTTGGATATCATCAGACAAACTCACACGCTTGTACACACACACACGTACGTATGTACACATGCACACCACCCCACTTTGTTGTGGCTATGCCTGTAGGGCTACACACACACACACACATGCACAAACACACACACGCATACATATACACACGTGTATGACCACCGTCCCACCTCATTGTGACTCTGCCTGTAGGGCTGAGGGGCTATCACACCCCCATAGCCATTAGAAGGCACACCGCCCGGAGTGGCAGAGGGGGAAAGCTGGTGCCCAGGGGGTAGAACGCTGCCTTGCATAGAAACATCTGCACATTGGAGTGAACGCATGGGTTGTGCTGCAGTACGCTGCCTTGCGTGCACGATTGTGCACGCAGATAACTTGTGACATGAGACACACTGCAGTACGCTGCCTTGCATGCACGCTTCTGCATGCAGATAATTTGTGATATGAGACACACTGCAGTACGCTGCCTTGCTTGCATGCCTCTGCACACAAAACCTAAGATATGGGGCATGCGGCAGTACGCAATCTTAATAGAAACGTCTGCACACAAATAGTCTATGACATGCGTCATGCTGTAGTACTCTGCCTTGCATACACGCGTCTGCATGCAGGGTTTAACACAGCACATGGGTCTAGCTGCAGCAGTGTGGAAATGGTTTAAGGACGCATTTGTGGCAGAATTTATCGCTAGATCCAATTGGAGATCTCAGCGACTTGAGGACACAACCATACTAAGGCTTGGGCCAGATTTCAAAGGTGGTGAGTTGGGGGGCCAGAAATGTGTATCACCAACACCCCATACACCCCTCACCGTAAAGCCTCACTCATTCCCCAGATTAATCTCCCACGGACAAAACGTGCAGTGCCTGCTGAAATTGTGACATCCCTCATGGCCTCACCTTCAGCACGAGGGAAAGCAGCCTGCCTACCCCCTACTGCCGGTCGAGCCTGCATGTCAATGCTGCCACGAAAGGGATGAGGGTGAACCGCAGCAGGGGACCCAGCACCTCCTGCCAATCCTCCTGTGTGTGCACGTGAGTGTGTGTGTGATTGTGTGTGTGTGCGTGCGTGAGAGTGTGTGTGTTTGTGTGTGCATCAAGATATACCTTATCAAGGTAGCTTGCTTATATGGTCCACAGCAAGAAAAATAGTCTGCCAGCAGCTGCCCTGGTGTATGTGTATATCTTTTTTTTGCTTTTTTGCATGCCCTTATGTGCGACTATCCTGGCCCCCTCCCCCTAGGATGGGGCTTGCAAGCAAGCGTCAACCCCCCTTGTACCACAGTTGCTTCCCAGCTGCACAAAAAGGTCCTCACACACGCACGCACTCACACACTAGCACAGTCGCTCCCCAGCTGCACAAAAAAGCCCTCCCCTACCAAAAAGGCTGTTTACTGCTGCTGCTGCTACTGCTGCTGCACAGGTGGTGTTTGCAGCTGCAAGCAAGTGCTTGTTTTTTTGGTTACAAAATACAGCGCAATGAGAAAACAACTCCGTCGAACGGCGTGCTTTCAACAGACCGTTTCATAAATTTTCATCAAGTCCGAACGACACTAACGTTTTGGAACCCCGAGCGCCTTTGCAACCATGCCTCGTGGAACAACGTTCAGCTCAGTACTCAGGAAAGACAAAGGGAAAAGGAAAGAACAGTCGTGCAGGAGCTTGAAGTTGCACAGGAAAGAGTTGCTGTCCGGACTTGCCTCAATACACTCTAGCTTCTGCACAGCTAACGTGCACGTATGCCTGTGTGCTTGTAGGTGTGGAACTTTATGTTGCTTTTAAACATCTCACGTTTACACAGGTATTGACGGATTGCAACTTGGTGCAAAATTTTCCTTAACCACGAACGGACCCCTTGGGGGTGGGAAGTTCAAAAATGATTATTGGAACCACGATCGAGTTTTTATGTTTGTGAAACATGCACTTGAACCATGGTACTGCAAACAGGATCGTGATTCACGATCCACAAATTATGAAACCGCGCTGTTAAAAACACACCGTACAAAAACCGCATTATAAACAAAACCCAGGGCAGGCATGTTATAATGTGCTATTTGGGTCATTTGTGGCCCAAACTGGCAAGCTCCAATGCTTATTTAGATGTTGGGTGTCAAATTAGGAGCTTGCCAATTGGGCCGCACGTGCTTAATTTGCTGTGGCATGGACCCCACTGTCAGCTGCCAAACCTTCATAACAGATCACCTGCTGCACCTTATCAAGTGGCAATTGATGTTCTAGTACTGTGAACAAATATTATCGCAAAAGGAATGAAACAAAAAGACCCAGTGGTTGGCGAGAGACGCAAATCAATGCTACTTTTCATGTAAGCACCTAGCTAGGGTTGGGTGCCCTGCGTGTGCGTTTAGTCCTCCTGTCAATCGGTACACAGAGCGACTTACATGGATCTGAGCATATGCTCTGGTAGCTTGAGTTTGAAGCTGTATTGGCCAATTTTGATGAAGTGGTGTGTGAGTAGTTGCCCCTTAAATGTCAGAAAGGAGCATGTTTGGGCACTTTCTCAATTGCCCCCCTCTGATACAATACTATTTAGCAAGTACGAGAAATGCAATGTTTAACAGCCATCCAAGGCTCTTTCCTGCATTTAAACTGCAATTAGGGACCCCACAATTCGAAAAAACAGGCTTGGAGTTTGGCAAACTTAGTAAATTGCATATCTTCTTAGGGTCTGATCAAACGCATGCAAATTTGCAGACCTTTGAAATGGCACAAATCTTGAACTGAACAACGCTGGTCGTAGGTAAGCATCTGTGTCCTGACCCCTTGTGTGTGTAAGCGTGTGTGCGCACTTGTGTACCATGAATGTGTCTGCGTGAATGCTTACCATACTGCACTCCACGTGGCATGTCAATACTTGCATGAAATCGAGACCCGCCGCCTGTAAATCGTACATGTGTGATTTTGAGTAATAGTGTGAGCTTGAGTGTGTATACGCGAGTGTTGTGCGTGCCTGTGTGTGCCTGTGTGTGTAACGTGGTATGTGCATATGTGCTTAGAAAGTGGTCTCATTATAGTGAAGGACTGGAAAATGAAGAATGCCTAATGTAAAGTTGCTGCAGTACTACAAAGCACCTGCAGCTCTGCCAAACCTAACCCAGACCTTACCCACTCCCAAACACTCACACGCACTTACATGCACAAACACACGCACGCACACGCTCGAAGGCGCACACACGCACACACGCACAGGCACACGCATACCCCTCCTACCTGGCACAGCTGCATTCATGGGCAGTGAACCCAAAGACAGTCGCTTGTTGTAAGGAAACTGCATGGACTGCTGCTGGCTGGAGAAATATGGGGGGCGTGAGGATAGGTGCATCTGGTAAGCGTGGGCAGAGGAGGGCTGATGCTGGATCATGTCGAAGCTAGCCTGCGTTTTGTGTGTTGCGTGTGCAATTTTGTGTGTGTGTATGTGTGAGTGTGTGTGTGTGTGCGCGTGCGTGTGTGTGTGTGTGTTTGTGTGTGTGTGTGCGCGTGCGTGTGTGTGTGTTTGTGTGTGTGTGTGTTGTGTGTGTGTTTGTGCGTGTGTGTGTGTGTGTGTGCGTGTGCTAGCAAAGGAAAGAGAGTGTGTGCGTGTTCTAGTGTGTGTGTGATAAGCAAAGGAGAGAGAGTGCATGTTTGTTTGTTTGTTTGTTTGTTTGTTTGTTTGTTTGTTTGTTTGTTTGTTTGTTTGTTTGTTTGTTTGTGTGTATGTGTGTGTATATGTGTGTGTGTATGTGTGCGCGTGAGATAAAATGTGTGCACGTGAGAAAATATGTGTGTGAGACAGAAAGAGAGACAGAGAGAGAGAGAATGTGTGTGAGTGAGTGAGGCAGAAGGGGGGGGGGGGCTGTGCGTACGTGCATATTAATTTACTCGAATTTGGTACCGCATGTCATGACTACCTGCCGCGCACTACCAAAGACCACGCAATTGACGGTTGTGCGCCTGGTCCTTTATCGCCTTCAAACAATAGTGGAGAGGAAGCACAAACACACCCACCAGGTGCACACCCATGAAAGCCACCCAGCCTCAACCACACCAGCACTCTCACCTAAATATTCATCTCTTAACCTGTATTCGCCTCCACCTGTAATTGCCTCTCACCTGTATTTGCCTCTCACCTGTATCTCCACCCACCCACCCACACACACACACATACACACACATACACACACCACCACCCAGTGTCGACACCCTGGAGGACCCACCCGCCCACCCACACCATCACCCAACACTGCACAACCTTGACCTCAACCAGCACACCCACACCCGCCCCTGCACCCAGTTAAATACCCAACCGCCATCCTCAAACACACTCACACGCACACTCATTATCACTTCTAACCACCATATTTACGGCCGCACCCTCGTCGGCATGCCCAGAGGACCACTGTCTGGGGTGTACCTGCCATTCTGTATATCTCCTACCGATTGAATGAATCGCTGCCCCAGCCACACTCACCTGCATGCCAGGAGGGCCACTGTCTGGGGTGTACCTGCCATTTCCTACAACCCCCACTGCTTGAACTGCTGTCCCAACCACCGATCTGCTGCTCATGTCCCTGCTGACACTCCTGTGTGTGTTTGTGTGTTCGTGGGAAGTTCTTGCAGGGAGTGTGCGGCTCCGTGAGGAGTGTGTGCGCTTGCTGATGGTGTATGTGTAAATGTGAGTGTGAGGAACAAGGTTTCCCTAATTTCTTTGATTCTGACCTGTTAATTATGAGTAAGCATAGATAACTAGGGTGTGTGATTTTTCCAGCAAGGCTCGACGAGCCTCGTCGAGGGCAAGGCTCATCGATATAGGCCCTAGTTGGTGCATTACGGTTAGAAAATCACTTTCTGAAACTTGTGCGGATTAAGCCGAAAACATTTCTGGAGTTTATTTATAATTATTGTAAAGAAACGGGACTGGAAAAAAATGTAGGAAGCGTTTGGAGAATCTCTCATGGTGCCTGGACAGGCACACACACAGCAGATGGCTGGAAATAAGTTACATATATTCTGATGATATTTTATAATATCAACAAAATAAAGTACAAAATTACTGCCCACTTTGGGGCGCCGAGAAATGAAACTCTAACATTTCCCTGAACAAGACTGTGACATCGTGATGTGCCACTGTTTACGTTTACATTACACAAAAATATTAAATATTATTATACACAAAATGCAGTCAACTAAAAAATTTCAGGGAATTCTCCCTGATTTCCCCCCAAAAATGGACACCCTATTTGCCGTCTAGGCTTTGACAGCAGTGACGTTGAGGCTCGACCTCGTCGAGCCTTGACTACAGGCTGGCACACCCTTACTTAGGAGAAAAACAGTACAGCCATGCAAAATTGTAAGTACAATAAGCCAGAGCATTGCTTCAGCACTCAACACACATACACGCGCACACACGCGCACACACACACGCACGCATGCAAGTGCACAGCAAGCAGCTTCAATGCGTTGACGCGACAAAACCCACTTGTCAGAGATCTGCCGCTGCTGCTGCTGCTGCTGCTGTTGGCAGAAAGCATGGCTGCTGTGGCTGCGGTTCAAGCCTCGAGTGTAGGTTGCGTGGGGGAGGGGTTGCTGGCAGTTGGGACCAATTAGGTGTTGGTGCAAACCCTCGTGCAGGGAATCAGAAGAGTGGTGGCCTGTGATGTGTGCGTATGTATGTATGTATGTATGTGAGTACATGCGTGTGGATGTGTGTTTGTGTGTGTGCGCGAGCGCGCATGCACATGTGTATATGTGGAAATCAAGGCTTTTCTGCTGACAAACCTCAAGTGCGGCACCATAATAGAAACTCAAAAGTGAGATCGCACGTTTGATTGACAAGTAGACTACTGGACGCCTGGGCCTCACACTGATGTCACGCCTGTTTTGGTGGAGCTGACATGGATGTTGCAACACCAATGGGGCCTACAACCCGGACTACAGATTTATAGGCAGCAGCACCCTTGAATCATGTGCTACTTGAGCCTTTATCCTGAGACATGACCAAACCAGCTTAGAAACGCACGAGCAGACCGATATGCCAGACCTGTGTTGGGTGGGATGACACTGCCGATGGACGCCTGGATTCCGCCTGTGTGCCCACTGCAAGAGCAACAAGCACACATACGCACACATGAGGCACAATTTGAAGTGCGGATCTTAGCCGACAGCAAAAGCAACACACACGCACATGCGCATGTGTGTCAGAGAAGTGGGGTTGGAAGAAGTGGAGCAACAAAGTGAGGCTGTTTGGGCATATAGGAATGGGAGCTTCGAGGCCTGAGTTTGAGAGGGGAGAGGGAACCTGAGCATTGAGCTCAATCAGGGCCGTACATTGAAATGGACGTGGGACAGCTAAAAGTATAAGTGGGTGGGTTTTTTCTTTGGGGGGAGGGGGGGATATTTGGTTTCAGGCCTAAAAGAAAGGGGAAGGGATTGAAATCGGGTGAGCTTCTGGGAAGTATTTGATGTATTATTATTTATAATATAAATTGGGTTCATTAAACCATACATATCAATGGTGATAATTCAAGGAGAGATCCCTCCAATGTACTACCGTGCGCCCATCTTTAAATTAATTTTGAAATTCGTAAGGGGCACTTCATCGGTGTATTTCGTACCCCTGAGTGCCCAAAAAACAAAAAATATCACAAAGTTAAAACTGCATTTGGAGAAGGCTCTGAGAATTATAAAAAATCTTTCTTTGCCAAAGTGATCGTGGACGCACGGATTCATGTAATCGTCTCTAGTCAACACTACCTTTCACACCGCACACGATTTTCATCAATGAGATCTCTGTGCAAGAGTAGGTTTTTTATATCTTGCTTCAATCTATTTATTGTTTCTCAGACAAGCAGATTATAATCAGACGCAATCATTCTCAAACTTCACCCATTGCTTGTGTCCCTACTCCCAAATACCTTTACTCTGCCTTACATGTTTTTTGCAAATAGCCTCTGACAATAAAGTGCAGGGCACAAGCACACTTACAAGCACGCTCATACACGCACACACACACACAAATCCAAATGCACACATCCGTACACACAAATTCACACATGCACACATCTAAGCTCGTGCGCTATGATCACAGGCCATCCTCACACACACACATACACACAAATCCACACATACACACACAAACACACACACACACGATTCCACCTGCACACACGTGTATTCAAGCGCTTCTGTACCTGACCACTGAGCCACTGCAGCTGCTATGACTGTGCGTGGTTGGGGGTAGAATGTAGGCTGTCCCACTGACAGAGTTGACAGAGCTGTTGTTCAGGGGATGCACGCTGGTGCAGCTGCTGTTGTGTGGCACGCTAGAAGAGCCGCTGTGGGGGGGGGGTGCGTCCGTAGGGGTGCTGGAAAGCGGCGGGGAGGAAGTCTGGGGCCCTGATGACACTGCATTTGCTGTTGCTGCTGCTGTTGCTGTTGCTGTTGCTGCTGCATCGGAGGTGGGTGCCATAGGGGCAATTTGGCTGGCAGCAGCGTGCACCTACACACATGTGTATGTGTGTTTGTATGCGCGTGCAAGAGAGAGAGAGAAAGAGTGTGTGTGAGTGTGTGCAAACATAAACTAGCAGCTAGAGCACTGCACATCCACTGAAATTTTATGAGTCTATAATTTACCCAGATCTGAATGGCTCCTACCGTCCTTACATCCCAGCACAGCTGTAGCTGCTGTACATATCCTATAATCCGCAGCGTGTCCACACACCACACACCACACAGAACACCACACCATACCAAAACACAGTGTCCACACCCCTAGACACAACGACATCAGTGACCTACCTCTACCACCCACAAAGGCCCATATTTACTACAATCTCTCTCTCTCACACACACACACACACACTGAAACACCTCTCCTGTACAGCAACACACCTCTACCACACATAGCAAGCAGCACCACACAGCGGCCTGCGCACAGTGAACTTTGCTGCACAGCGAAAGCGGCACAGCTGTCCCCACAACAACACAGCGTCTTGTACGACACAGCAGCACACCCCTTGCACAGCAGCACTCCTTTGCCAAGCATGCAGTGGCCTACACCAGACAACGACCTACCCACACACACACACATCGACTCACCTCCACCACCCACAGCAGCTCTTCCGCAAGCTTGGTGGGTAGTGCGTGCAGAGGGTGAGACATGCCGGCCGCTGTGAGTGGAAGCAGAGGAAAACAATGGAAGCGTGCATTCAGTGTTTTCTGTGTGCATGCACGCTTGCGTTAAAGTAGCGTACGCTTTGTACAAGTGTGTGTATATGTGTTCGTGCATGCGCGCAAGTTTGTGCGTATGCGTGTGCGTGTGTGATTGTGTGTTGTTGGTGGACAGCACGTCTCAGAGGGAACGAGAGACCCTATAATTGCCACGGCCACTGCAAGCAAGCAAGAAATATACTTGGTCACAAAAACATGCGGTTCAGTTTATGTCGAATACGTTATAACGTGCTCATGATTTACGCCCCTGCAAGCAAACGAATGGTGCTGCTGAAGCAATTTTTGTACAAAATAATGTTGAGGTTGTCTTGCATTAAAGAGTAAAAAAAGACACACAAGCATGCAGGTACACTCTCTCACGCACACATATGCAAGTACAAATGCGTGCACACATACACACACGCACACACACACACACATTCACACACGCACACACACTTACGCAAACACACACGCACACCTGTGAGTCGTTCCACAAGGGAGGTGCTGGCGGCTATGTTCAGGAGTGGGGTGCTGGCCAGCAGCTCCCACGCTAAGTGCAGAGCATCCCCTGAGGCGATGCCCGCGTGTGTGGACAGCTGGCCACAGTGTAACACCAGCTGCATGTGTGCGCGCGTATGTGTGTGTGTGTGTGTGTGAGGTGCATGTGTAAGTGTGTATCTGTGTGCACGTATGTGTGTATTTTTGTGTGCGTGGACGACACCAGGGAAAAGACCAGGCCATAAGCATAAATTTAAATATGTGTTCATGTGTAATGTACATACAGCGCTTATACATACGCATTGTACATACAGCACTTGTGAGAGCGAACCTGCAGCCACATGGTCATATTCAGTGTGGGTATACAAATAAGGATATGGCAAGCTTTAGCACCCTCTACATGAGGCTGCATTCAGTGTGCAGCAAGCACACACTTCTGCAAGGCCTCGTGCTATGATCACACCTGGCTGTCCCCAAGAGCAAACCCCCCCCAACCAGTCTCACTTAGCTCTCCACCCAATTCAAAGCCCCCTATACCTCACCTGAATGCTAAATACTTTATGTTATATTTATATCATTGACATTTGCTGGAAATTTGGCATTCTGGGGGGTTCTGTGGGGCCCGGTGCGTATTTTGCAACCACTTTGGCAAGGAAAAGGTGCATGTCTTAAGTTGCCCCGATCGACCTCTGCTTCAGGATATAAGCATTATAAATTTTATATAACAATGCTGCAATGTCGAATTTGGAGCAGGGGTACTGGGAATGCCGGCGAGTGGAAGGCACTCACACAAGGGACAAAGGGGAATAAGACCGAAAAATCTGCCGCTCCATACCTGCTTTGAGTTTAATCCCGGTTTTTGCTCTCAGTGTTGCGGGGTTAAATACAGATTAATAAAAAATGTAAATGGGGCCAATCGATAGCCTGGCTGAATTTTGGTTCAGATTTGTGTAGCGTGACATGCAAGCAATTTTGGTTGGAGCTTTTTCGGCTCCATTTGGCACCCTCAATTTTACACCAGAGTTGCGGGGTAAATTATCAAGGATTTTAAAATACGAGGGCATTGGTGCAGTGTGTGAGCAATGATGCCTGTCTTTGTACCGTGACAAAAGGGGTCTTTTAACCGACATCCTTTTGTAGACATGTGAAGAAAAATCTATCCAACCCATGCCTCAGGTCTGAAAACGGTGCAGAAATTACAGAGATGTGGTGACTCAAAGTTAGATGGGACTGTTTGGCTTGCAAAATAGTGGGCCGTTCATGGGGACAGCCACAAACGTACCCCCCCCGATACTCAAACGCCTATATCTATGTACAGGCTTGATTTTAATTCTCGTTACCACACGCTCTATCCAGTCCAAGTCTTACACAATTACAGCTGTTCTACACTTACAGGATCAACTTAAGCTGTTCTACACCTACAGCATGAATTACAGCTGTTCTACACACTGCAATCATAACACCTGCAGGATCAGTGGGCATTCTGCAGCAGCAATTCCAGGCCTTGCGCTGGTCGTATGCATTGGCACTGGCTGCTGCTGCGCCCATGCGTAAGGCTCAGTGGATGTAGTATGCATGAGGCGAGGCAAGGACCCTTCGGGAGCAGCAGCAACTTCTAGTTACCAACTTCAAGGTAAGATTAGCGCTGGTCATACATATGGGCACGGCATGTGCTGCGCAAGGCTCACCACATCCCCTTCCTTCCAGCTCACACGCACAGGGGTGCATCTATTCCCTTTACGCTCGCACACACACAAGCTACCCCCCCCCCTCCCTTTTAGTACACACACATGCGTGCAAATGCTCCTTTAGCACACACACACACACACTCTTTAGACCATGCCTCCCTCTCAGCTTTTAAAGGTTCACACACACGTGCACAAGCACATACACACGTATTAACTACACACCTGTAGGGGCAGCGGTTGGTAGGCCGGCGGCAAGCATACTTCAGCAGCAGTATCTAAAAGGCCTTGTGCCAACTGCAGCAGGGCCACTGCACTCAGGGGATTGAGCTGTGCGTGTGTGTGCTGGTACAACGTGGCAGCGCTGAAGGTACGCCCGGTGGCCTCCAGCTGTGTGTGTGAGAGTGTGAGAGTGTGTGTATTTGTGTGTGTGTGTGTGTGTGTGTGTGTGAGAGTACATGTGTCTGAGCTGTGCGTGTGCGTGTGCTGGTGCAGCGTGGCAGCGCTGAAGGTGCGCATGATGGCCTCCGGCTATTGAGTGTGAGGGTACATACATAGTTTATTTTATGTGTGTGTGTGTGTTTGTGCGCGCATGCAAGCATATTGACTAGTCAACAATGTTTCCCACCTGTTCAAGTGCTTTCGCTGTCGCCAGACCCCTGACTACTATATACCCCAGCAGTCACACCTATACACGCACGAGCAGTCTGTCCCTTCCTCCACACCCTCACTCACTCACCACGACCACACCCTCACTCAATTCACCACAACCACACCCTCACTCACTCACTCACCACGACCAGGCCCACGCTCTCTACCATTTGACCAAATGCAGTCACCAGTGTCTGCAGCACTGCCCCTAGCTCACGCTCTGGCACAGAGCGGCTGAACTCCTCCCAATGGTGCACGGACGCCACCAGCACGCCTGCATCACCCCAAGTGCCTTGTACCTGCGCATGCGTACGTACGTGTGTGTGCATGTGCGTGTGTGTGTGCGTGCGTGTGTGTGCATGTGTGTGTGTGTGCATGTGTGTGTGTGTGAAAACCTTCACATGTGTGTATGCAGCTGTTCACAGTCCGACCAGCACGCTCCCCTATTTGTTTAATCCTGCTTACGACCACAGCATTCCTGGTCTCAGTCAGCACGTCCCTAGAATTGCTTGTCTGTTACGTGAGGTATGCACGGCAACAAGTGTCTTGCACTCACCCACATGCCCCCCAATGAAAGTTCCTCACCAACACCTGTCCTGTCTCACCCACACACGTCTTGTTTCCACATGCCCCAGGACCTAGAACAGTCCAGCAGTAGTTGGTCCTCACACTCGCATCAACACCCAACCAGTTACAAAACGCACACACAAGTTGCAAACTCCTACCGTGGCTCTTCTGTAATCCACTCCTCTATTTTCTAGCATGAACTGCATATACACAAAGGCGGGCACGCATGCAATTGCGCGCACACATGCACACGCACATGCACACACACACACACAAACACATACACACACTCTGCATCATACTCGCACACACACACACGTACACAACTTACACATACCCCGGGATCCAGCGCACTGCGAGCTGCAAAGGAGGTCTCGTTGTACCAGCCCCCATGCAGCTGTGACTGCTGAGATGAGGGAGACGCAGAGCCGTCATAGGAGGGGACCTGCACGTGCAGAATGTGTAGGATTTGCAACGTAGGAAACTGCATTAGACTAGAAGTGTGTTACGCATGACTATGGAGGGCGCAGAGCCGTTGTTGCAGGGGATCTGTACGTGCAGAATGTGTAGGATTTGCAATGTAGGAAACATTAGACTGAAAATTGTGTTACGCATGACTATGGAGGACGCAGGACCGTCATAGGAGGGGACCTGAACATGCGTAGGTTGTGCAAACGTAGAATGTAGGGTTGGACTGGACAAAGTCGCGCACGTAAAACTGTTAAGGACACAGGTCTGCCGCTATGGGGGGTCCTGTGAGGGGGCATGCCAAGTGTGGCGTTGGAACTGCGGTCAATCAATGTCACATGCACATGCACACCCTGCAGGACCACTCTTGCCCACACAAGCTGCGTGACACACTCACACCAAAGCGTGCAATCACACACTCACATGTACCACCCGTACTCACACGCACACCTGCTCACAGCACTTGTAAACATGTATCCACACACACACACACATGCACGCACACACAGACATGTGCAGAGACACACACCCACACATATCCTCACACATGCACGCACACACACGCACATGCACACACGCATGCACACACACACACACACACACACGCACAGGCACACACACACACACACACACACGCACAAACACACCACGCCTGCTCGCCCTCCTACCTGTGGCAATCCACTACCAGCAGCTGGGATTTCAGCCCCTCCCCTCCCTCCGGACACATCATGCGCGCCATTCATCCATGCCTGGTTCTCCATCCCACTCTGCACAGAGCACACTCCAGACGGGTGTGCCGAGTTGCCCCCCCCCTGTGCTCCACCTGCCCTCCCCATACCATCATCTGAAGCATTAAGGCCGGGAGATGAACTGGCCGTCGGTGCTTGTGCGGCGCTTGTGTTTGCATGTTCAAAAGCCTGCATGTTTGGAGCATCCTTATTAACGGAGGGGAGGGAGGGGAGGGCGTTAGCTGAG
>Ga0307963_1001642_pt1 | contig 17306 bp, 19 predicted proteins | sample OrgLakmetagen594_FD_201829 | JGI IMG/M metagenome (GOLD analysis project Ga0307963, IMG submission 201829) | Saline water microbial communities from Organic Lake, Antarctica - #594 | ecosystem: Environmental > Aquatic > Non-marine Saline and Alkaline > Saline | place: Antarctica: Organic Lake...
CTACACTTCGGTACTAAAATGGTGTCGATGGGATGAAGTGGCTGTGAGTGGCTGCCTTCTGAATGCAAAAATGCACATTTTCAGGCATTTCCTCCGTTAGCCCCCTCTGGAATTTTGCACCGTATTACGCTACGGTGTAGGCCGTACTACGGTCATACCGTAGAAATTACGGTAAAGCCGGGATTACGGTCCAAACCGTCATGTACGGTGGCAAATCGTACAAATTACGGTGGGTAAATCGTAGTAATTTTGAGGCGCGTGTCAAGTTCGGTGGGAACCTACAGCTTTCCATCCCCCTTCCAATACAATTTATTAGTTTACAGCAATGAGTGCAAATGTTTCTATGAAGAAGGAAAGGGTGGAAATGCATGGCAGTGGCTTGCCCAGAGACCTGGGTGTGGGGGAGCACCCTGCATCAGGGAGCCTGCAGGGCAAGGGCAGGCAAAGCAAGCGCCATGAAGAAGAATAAAAATTGGTGGGGGAAGGTCTGTTTGAGAAGGTAAAAGTGAAAAGGACACACGTGCATGCACGCACGCACGTGCACGCACACACACACACACACACACACACACACACACACACACACACACACACACACGCACGCACGCACGCATGCACACACGCACGCACGCACACACGCAAGCAACGGTTTTGAGTTCGATGAAATCCCTTAGTCAGACAAGGAGGAGTTTGCTGAGTGGCTGGAGGGCATTCGCTCTGCTGAGGAAGAGCAGGAGCAGGGTCCAGCTTGAGCAGCAGCAAGCGCAGGAATTGGAGACAGAGCAGCAGGGGCAGAACAGCATGGATGTGCAGCGAAGTGGTTCAGACAGGGGGGAGGACGCTGATGAGGGAGGGGTTTTTGAGGAACACATTTCGAGTAGCAGGAAGTTAGCTATCAGTGACACAAGTCCACTGTAGCCCACAGTGAAGGTAGAGAAATTACTGTAATTTACCGTAATCGAGGAAAATTCCGTACCGTAATCGACTGTAATACGGTCCCAAATTTGCGAATACCGTACAAACTACGGTGGTGTACCGTAATTACGGTACCGTACCGTATTACCGTCAACCGTACCGTACACCGTAGGGTCACAACACTGATTATAGGCCACTACTCCCCTACCAGAGCCTATTTTCATCCCAAAACAAGAGGGCAACACTTCCTTTATAATACCAAATTATCCTGGGTTTTTAAGAGTAGATCTGGTGAAGATTGGTTTTCCAGCTTTTTGGCACCCCTTTTGTTGATTTTCCTAAGGGAAATGGGCCAAAATGGAGTATCTGACCAACTACTGGGTCGTTTCACTTTATTTTGTTGCAATGATATTTATTATCATACGAATATCATCCTGATTGGTGCAGTAGGTGGTGATATCTGGCGGATTGGCAGTGAGAAGTGGGGTTCACGCCGCGGGCAATTAGACATTATAGCCAATCCCGGCAGCATTGAAGCTCAGGTGCTATCAGCGACCTCTGGGTACTGAACTTGATTGTTGTCAGTCCCGGCCACCATACTCAATTCACATTTCAAAAGTACCCTCGGTAGTTTTTGTGGATTGGCAGTGGCCGAGATGGATGGTCATCCCTGTAGACCCTTAGCTCAGCTTTGCAATGTCTGTGCCTGGTGCTCTTGCTTGTTTGAGGCTGGTACTCCAGTCTCTTTGTGACTTCTTTCCTTCTTCTGGTACTCTGTTGGACCTCTCTGACTGGGCCTTTTTTGTCTGCCGGTAAAGGAGTTTTACGGTACTCAGTACCAAAGTGGCTTACTTTTCCTTAACTTCATGTGGGGAGTGGTTTTCTCTGCTTGCGTCGTTTATCTTCTTTACCTCCATTGGGGGCCTCCGTTGATCCCCCTGGTAAGAGACCTAATTATTTTTTGCCTCTCATGCCACCTTCCGCATGCAGGTTCCCTAGCCAAGCCATTTGGAAACAGCTGCGGGATCATAGGCTTGTATTTCGCCTCGATAGAAAGCTGCTTAGTCAACCTCTTGGACCTCCCGGATGTGCCTGACGCTGCAAACTCAGTAGCTGCTGGCGCAGCCACTGGAGCGCTGTTTAGATCGCCTAGAGGGCCACGGCAAGCAGCCGCAGCTGCTGTAGTGGGCATGGTGGGGGGTGGAACCATAGCTGCGTTGCGGACGGTGTTCCCTTCATTATGAGTCTAAGATAGAAGTGCTTTCTTGCATCTGTGTTTCTCCACCATACTCCCACCTTTCTTTGTGTAATTATTTGGTTGTGCCAGCAACGTAGTCTTGAGCGAAACAACGAAAGTGCTTTATAACATCGATCCAGCATTTTCTTACAAGAGAGCTCCTTATGTATGTTCTTGCTTCTTGTAGTGTGTGCATGACACCTGGCGGGCTAGAAACTTGGATGCCTGCTACATGATACCAAGCAGCAGTTCAGGCAGATAGGCGCTTCAGTTTGTATCTAAACTCAGGTTGTGGCATTAAAAAGAGCAAGTCCATCAATCTTGTTTGCCCAGTATCATCATGTTTGCCACGCTCGCTCCAAACTGGCTCTTTCTGTTGCTTTTTTGTTTTATAAATGACACCCAACATCTTTGCTGCAGCCAGACATGAGGTCCAGGTCTGACTGTATTGCAAATGCTGCTCAGATGCAGCATGGCAAGTCCGGCCCAGCAATGACGGCGGTCTGGTTGATGATCCAGCAAGGCACCCCCGGCCTCCTGCTGAACAGGCGGGGATGATCAACCCTGCTCCACCACGTCTAACGCATGGCAGCGACAAATCGTGACAGGCAATCAGTTGGCTGATAATTGACAAATTTGTGTGTGTTCTGTTCAAAGAGCTGGATGTGGCGGTCTTAATAGATACTTGGTTCGGACCAAGAAAGGCCCCCGAGGTTGAAAATCATCCAGCAAAGGAGCAGATCAATAGTTATAATGGTTTCAAAGGGGGGTAAGCGTTGCACATGTTGGGCTGCCTGACAGTATTGCTGGATCAGCCAGCATAAAGTTTAAAACAAGCTTGTAAAATACAAGATCTGGTCAGGAAAGTGATTTTTTAAGAGGTGATGATATAATGAAAGACAAAACCTGAGACATTAAAAAGAGCCTAATGGAGAGCCACAACGCAGCAGTTCAGGCGTGTCCACTGAACACCAGAAAGGATAAACCAAGGGGGGGAAGGGATGCCCATGACTGTTCATGCAAAAAGCTGAAGCTGAGTTCAATAACACGTGCACCAGCATGTTTTTCTGACAGAAGAGCGGATCTGTTGATGTGCTGAGTCCTGTACTTGCTTTGTTGTGACGGTAATGTAGTGATCTGACACATCTCTCTCTCTCTCTCTTTCTCTCTCCCTCTCTCTCTCTCTCTCTCTCTCTTTCTCTCTCTCTCTCTCTCTCCTCTCACGGTGTAAACACACCGCATGAACAAGGAGAGGATGTTATTATGTGTTCTGCACCACCCAATGGATGCAGAAACACACATGCCATCTAGTAATTTGGTATTTGTTGGGATTATTTTGGGGCGAGGTAACTGCTGGACCAGGGTAATGATTATGATTGCATTTGGCTTGCTAAATCTCCTGTTGTTCTGCATTCTAGAGGTTGGATGGTAAGAGCTAGGTTGAGATAATCCCTAACTGTATTACAGTAGATCCTAATCTATGCCGGTAGTGATTACATAATCTGCGTTCTTTTCTTCTTTCCGAGATGATCCCTATCTGTGCTTTAGTAGAGGAGGGGCGTGGCGTGACCAACAGGACCGCATTCATGGGTGGTGATCCCTAAACGACAGCTTCCCTAATTTGGACGACATAGGTATTCTCTTGCATTCCTTTTTACTTGAAACTCTGTCGTTGAAAAATTGTGCCAAAAAAATGTAAACACTAAAGTTGGTCCTCTTGTCGCTGGAATCCATGATTTGTACATCAATATGTGCCCAAAACATTGCCATGTCTAGTAAACTACAACATTCTGCCCCAGCTACAAGTAAACAAATTGTGCATTGTCCTTATCTCATGCAATTCAGGACACAGTTGCTGCCGATGAGTATGGAAGCCCTTGAAGCACACACCAACTAGCCCTCGACAAAATTATACCATTTGTCAACCATAAATTCAGCTCCTTGGCGAACACTGTGAGGGATATCCCTCCAGCGGATTTCTCAATCATAAACCTCTTCTGGCCAGCTCCTGCACGTGTGAAGGCGAGTTTATTACCCAAACATTCAGACATATACATCTTGATGCCACGGCCTTGCCAAATGCATGCACAAGGATATAATTGTTCTGCTTGCCTAGTCTAGTATACGCTTCATAAAAGTGACGATTAAAAACTTTTATAAATCGAAAATAGCAATGGCCGGAACCATACGTACGTGTATAAGGTGTTTTTAGCAAGGAATTACCATGGTCATGTACATGTGTGCATGTGTGTATACGGTTGTAGCCAGCCCTTGCTATAATTAAAGGACCAAGGCTTACAATTTGTCGCGATGCATTCGTCATCGACCTTCCATTAAGGTTATAGATCCCGACCTTTACCATGCTGGCTGTGTGACCTGAGTCATTGAGTCATCCTGATATACAAATCTTTATCTAATCCTTACTACCAGCTACCAGCCAAGCTTTGCCTCTTCCCTGTTTCTGCCATGTACCATACCGGTGGCTACTAACTGTGTTATAGATCCCAGGCATAAACGTGCACAAACGGTATGCCTTGCAGGGAAATTTATAAAACCATAGTCATATCCAGTACGAAGGTATAGGCCTGACCAACCCTGAATGTGGCTACCTAAGAAACAGAATCGCACTTTCTCAACAGGCACAGAACAGAGCATTTATGTGCCAGCTTATGTGCCAGGATGACAGAAAAAGAAACCACAAGCCAATGTAGCCTCTCTACCTTTGCTTGGATATTTCCACGATCTCAGCCGTGCACTTTCTTGCCTTCGCCTTTCTGGCCATAGTTTTCTGGTCCAAAGAATGTGTCATAACAGGAATAAAAGGCCTTATGAGCTCAGGATCTGTGACAAATGTGCCTGGCACACTGTTCAGGATGAGGAACACAGTTTACTGGACGGTCCGCATGAACATCTTGTTAGCCTTCGCACACAGCACCGTCAGCTGGTCTTCCCACCTCAGTATGAGGATAGCCCAACTCGTTTGAGGACTTTTTAAACCAGCCAAATATGTAGAGTGTGGCCACTTTAGTGGCTGAGTGCCTAGCCCTTTTCCCTTGAGTTTTCCTGGTGCCTGTTTGGTTTGGTGTCAGGCTTTTTCCAAGCTTCCGCTCAGATGCCCCCCAGAGGCATATATAGCGATGTAACCTTATACCTTACGTGCCAGCACCTGAAAGCCGCTCACCGCCAAAATTAAGTCATGGGCTACTCAATTAGGATCAGATGTGTGTGTGTGTGTGTGTGTGTGTGTGTGTGTGTGTGTGTGTGTGTGTGTGTGTGTGCAGAACCATCCATACCCTGGCATTAACTTACCATCAACTTGTTGTGTACGCATGTGTTTTGGATTTGATTTCAGAGAATAGGTAGGTACTCATAAGTGTGCTCAAGCCGTTCCTCACCATTGAAAGCGCCCCAAGCGTGTTGTCGATGCCTCGGTTCCAGGACTGAGCAAGGTAGGCTCGCGTCTTGGGCCCCCACACAGAATCGTCTAGGGGGCTGCTGCTGTTTTTGTGAGTGGGCACGTAGCCATAAATCTCACACACCTGCCACATGCATCAGAGGGGGGAGGGGCGGTAGCTGGTATGGTACAACGAGCATATGGTGAATATACGTTTGTATGTGTGTGTGTGTGTGTGTGTGTGTGTGTGTGTGTGTGTGTGTTGAGTTACGCTTATAGGAGTGATTTGTGGTCATGTGCCTTGCAGAAGCGAGTAAGATAACAACGGTGGGGGCACAATTATTCACAAAAAAAGAAACCGTGCTTCATACAAAGAGAGCACGCATAGCACATGCGTCATGCAGGGATTACAAGCACGCCAAGGTAGCGACACAAACAGTGTGGGTGGGGTGGGTGAGAGCATACCTCTGCTGCATCCTTCCATATCGTCCTTTGGGCTGTGATGAGCGCAACCACCCCGGTACTAGCTCCTAACGTGTAGCCCAGCAGACGCTGCGTGCACGCATGTGCGTGTGTGTGTTTAAATTGGGTGTGGGTGTGTGCGTGTGAGAGAGAGTGTGTGTGTTTGTGTGTGTTTTGTGTGTGTGTGTGTGTGTGGGTGGGTGTGGGTGTGGGTGTGGGTGTGGGTGTGGGTGTGGGTGTGGGTGTGGGTGTGGGTGTGGGTGTGGGTGTGGGTGTGGGTGTGTGTGTGTGTGTGTGTGTGTGTGAGTTTGTGTGTGTGTGTGCGTGTGTGAGCACGTGTGTGTGCATGCGCGTGCGCATTAGCGTGTGCTTTTGCGCGTGTGTGTGTGTGTGTATGTGTGTGTGTATGTGGTGTGTGTGTGTGTGCGTGTGTGTGCGTATGCGTGCGCATGAGCGAGCGCTTGTGCGTGTATGTGTGCGTGCGTGTGTGTGTGTGTGTGTGTGTGTGTGTGTGTGTGAGGGGTGCTTGTGTGTGTGTATGTGTGTGTATGTGTGTGTGCGCGTGTGAGTGTGTCCTCGTGTGTGTGTGTGTGTGTGTGTGTGTGTGTGTGTGTGTGTGTGTGCATGAGCGAGTGCTTGTGCGTGTATGTGTGAGTGTGTGTGTGTGTGTGTGTGTGTGTGAGGGGTGATTGTGTACCTGTGTAGTGCTCGGACTTGCCAGCCAAGCCATCTTTATACCTCTTGGTTACTCATACATAAATATCTTTATTTGAAGCCGAACCCTTCCAGACCTGTCTCAGATTCTCAAGGGCCGTGGACCCCCTCTTTGATCAGTTACTTTTTACCTCAATCGATTGCATCAGAAATAGTCGCGTTGTTAGCCTGACGGATGGCGAGGCTCTAGAGGGGCTTTGGCATACACAGCATCATCTATATTTGGCCACGCCTGTGTCTGATCATACACGTTTACCCTATATACGTATTGAACATCATGTGCACACAGGAAAAGAAAGGGCAGGAAATGAGCAGGGAGTTCAAGAAGAATTTGTCAATTAAAAAAGCAGTTTGAAACATCCACCTGTTGTTCAGCTTTATTTTCGCACTTAAAGCGCCATGTTCACTGGACAATAATTTGGCCCGACGACAGAGCGGCAACACTCGGCTGATCACGTGCTCTCTCCTTTTGATCCCTTGTTTTCAATTTGATTGATGTTCAAGTAGAGCGAACCGATCTGTGCTGTGCTACGTGCCGTTTCCATTTTTGGGTCTTCCAGCCAATTTGGGAAGGGGTTTAGGGGTCTAGGGGTTAGAGACAGGCAAAGTTTCGGGCAAAGGTCAAACTTTTACCAAATCTGCTCTTTACACAATGATAAGGTGAATAACTAGCCTGCCAGCCAATGTGTTACCACATATATATAAAGCGGTCTGGAATTCAATGGAGCTCCACGGTGTGCTCCATTCCCCCCCCTAATGCAATAGTTTTGACTGTCAGTCTTGTCCATCATAAACGCGCCTTTTGCAGCGCGACAACCACGGCCGTTCCCGTGAGCGGTGGATTCACTGCCTATTTTTTCCATTTATTACTTTTTTGTATCTTTGCCACAGAATTGTGCTGTGAAGTCACCATGTTTTGCGTCTTTCTAAAAAAAGACGGCAGATTCTGTGGATGGACTGTGACAGGCTACACGTAATTGTATGCATGTAATTGTATGTTGGGACTCATCCGTGTATTATATAAAGGACATGTCGTAGCAAACAAATGCCACACGTGAAAAAGTTGGGTTATGCCTGCACAGGCCTTCTCTCCTGTATGAAATGTATGAGAGCAGCTGGCAGCTGAAAAGTGTTTCTCTGTGGAGCCTTTATTACAGTCTTGAAGCCAGTAAAAATTTGACTGATCTTAAAACGTTCCTCACATCGCAGAAAGAAAATCAGCAGCATGGAAATTTTTTGTAAGAAGCCTGCAAAAGCTGAATCTTGCCCTCAATGTCCTGTTAATAAGTACAAAACCCACTTGATCACATCTGGCATTCACTGTTTATTCCATAATTACAAACTCCTCAAGGCGCTTTTTCTGCGGTCGCATAGCTGTAGAAGGGGGCTATGGGAGGGATCTGCAGTTGCACGGGAACGTTTAGTTCAGTGATCATAGACTCAAAGACACTCGTGTGCACAAGCTCATGTTTACTTGAGAGTGTTGTCGTAATTTTAGGAATGCCTTTATCGTGGCATCTAGCAATCCTGCATTATGATAACTCTTCAGTTTTGCTTCCGTTGCCTAGTTAGATCTGCAGATCAAGCCACTTTATGACTTGATGTCTATTCCTTACGATCGAAGTCCTCTGCTCAGCTCAAAGTATCTTGGAATTTATATTACCTTGTCAGACCATTTGACGTGTGGGAGCTGAGTGGCAATCATGTCACGGGGGTTCATGTAGCTGGATAGGCGCAGTTCACCAGTGTGCCCCCCAGCCTCCTCCTTTGCATCTTGACTGGCAGCCCTGAGGAAGCCACTGACACCTGATGTGCTGTCGTCCAGCCCAAACTTGTACGCTTCTCCTTTGTTGGCCACGGACTGCACTTGTGTGTGTGAGTGTGTGCTTATAGTCACTTTAAAATGTGTGTGTGATTGCCATGAAAGCTTGAAATAGCTCAATGAGGCAGAGGATTTATGGGCAAGGACTGTACGTTAGACCATGTTGATTGCCAATCTATGGTTGCGTGTTTTCCTAGTTGGTCATGTTAGTACAAATGAGGTGCCCAAAGAACATGTATGCTTAATACTGCAGCACGATCTTGTCACGACTTGCACTGTTGCAGTTCAACACTGATGTATCGATGATTACTCATTCCTGCTGCTTCGTCATTGCAAATCCGTTTGCCATTTTTATCAATCCAAATGTGTTTGCAGCATTTTATCCAATCGTGCAATATGCTGTGCCAGTAAATTCAGCACTTCCACTTGCTCAAAGATTGCTAGGACAACACCTCACCTTTGCTGTCGTCTTGAAACCTGTGTATTTGAAGCCAAGAGGCGAAGCGCTCTTCCCTTCCAAGGCGGCAGCGTGCATAAAATCAAAAATCAACTGCATTGACACGCAGAGTGCAAAAAACAGCGTTGGACGGTTTGAACATAACCTGCAGAAATTGTTGCCTCAACCGTTTTCGTTTGTATTTCATTTCTGGCTATTGATCTAAGGCATCTATGTTTCTTATTCAAGTGAATGTACTACCAGGGCAGTAAACGTGATCTTACATGTCACCAGGGCAAGCGACAATGGGAATTGAAAAGCGGTAACAGATGTATGCAATTGAACATGGGTGCATTTTGAGTTTTGTGGACCCGGTACCAAAGCGGCCCCTTTTCCTTAATGTGGGGAGCGTTTATTTTACTGCCTGCGCAGTTTTATCTTATTTTCATGCACAAGCCATGCTAATCTGTCATTTGTCATTTGATAGCATAATGGCTCTGTTTCCTTTAATAACGTGAGGAGTGGTTTTCTATACCTTAGTAATTCTTAAGACCAAAAGTGTATCAAAAACAAGGGTCAACCGAAAGACTAGCAGCACCACCTGTCTTCTTTATAAACCCTACTCGGTCTTTGGGTGGGGCGCTCAGTATATATCGAGCACATTTAAGTATTCACTTTTGCACGCTATTAAATAGCAGACCGTAATTTACAACTCTATCCATCCTACATCCAGGGGCGCTAAACTCACTTTGGATCCAGGGGCGCTGAGCTGCGTGATGCGTTTCACCAATTTTCGCGCGGCACTGGGTGGGAGGTAGTAGATCAGTCCCTCCATGGTGAACAGTGTAGGCACCGTTGCATCGAATCCAGTGGAAGCAAGTGCAGTCCCAAGGTCCATCTTGCTCAGGTCTGCTGGGACATACACTGGTGGTTCTACCTGTGCGTACAAGCATGTTAATATATGTGAATCCTGATATTTATTTGCGAGGTGTTCGGACGGAATTCAGACATCATTGGTGGTACGTTGCATTGGGAGGCAGGCCAGTTTACCTGACTTGCTGAAACAGACTGGGCGACCTAACCTTCCCGCCTCAAGTAGAGAAACGAAATTTTGGCTATTGGGTACCAAATGTTATCGACGCCATCAATTCTTGATTGGCAGCTTTCTTAGTCTATTAGGATATTAGGACATTGTTCATGGCCGCTTTGGTGCTCAACTGCATAGAAAAAAGGAATACGCATGAAGCCTTGGCTACTTACACCTTGCAAAGCAGATATGGATTAGAAGGGAACTTCTAGTCCGATCAAAAAAGGCTCCTTTGTGGCAAGAGAGGGACGCACGGAAAAAGCACTAGCAGAATGAAAGAACGAGCGAAAGAGGCACTATGAGAACCAAGGATGACACAGCCTGTACAGTACTCACCCCATGCGGCACCATGTTCAGTTTGCCAGCGAGGTGCTGCTTACGCGATGATGCCTCTGGGAGATCAACCTGCATGTATATTTATTCTGTTGGTTACCAGCATAATCAACTTGCAATTTGCTTTGAGGGGTCTGGTGAATTAATGGGCTCTATTGCTTGTCTTGTACCTCGAACTTTCTTTAGCTTTTATTCTGCTTCTCTGTACAACCCGTTAAGCACCCCCATTCCTTTTGGCTTCCCACACATGTGACTCTTTAAGAGGCCATGTTTAGCTCGCTCTTCTATTCCAGTGGTCAACCATTTCTCCTTCCAGAAGAGCCTCCTTTTGAGACTTACACTGTGCATTATATTTTGTCTTGGCCTATGATGACTCGGTGTTTGTCGTTGCCGCAACAGTTTGTCGTTGCCGCAGCGGCTGACAAAGCTAACCGTTTCATTCCCAACAAACGTAGAAGTGGATCAAATCTAGGTGTGCTCCTCCCTAGCAAAATCGTCAGCACTTCAATTTTTCTAGGTCACACCTCAAAAAATGACACGCCTCCGCCCACAGGAGCAAAGCGGTAAGCTCGTGTGTCATAACCAGCTGCAATTGCCACAACCTGTGCATTTAAGAACAAAAAAGCATATTGATTAGTCTCATGAATGTTTTGTACAAGCAAATCCCAACAACAAGGGGGTAGTTGCGGGACCTGTTGTAGCTGAGGTGTATTGTGACACAACCTCGTTTTGAAGAGCTAGCAAAATGCCATATGTATAGCAAACAAACGGCATTAACACCATGAAAGCGCAGCTCCCTCACACACTCTCTCACCTGCTTGATTACCCCTAAGTTCACAGCGCTCTTGACTGCGGTGTCGATCCACTTGGTTCGTGCATCAATGAAATTTATGCACCTGCACGATGGCGCAGAGTATGAATAATGCTCACACGTTGTTCATGCATTTCATTATGAGGTGCATAAATACAACTGGCACAGAGTATGTGCTGTGCTTTCACAAATTATTGGAAGCAAGCGCCCCTAAAATCCCCTTTGCAGATCTGCATCCTTCTTCTGCACCAAGCCCCCTCACCCTGGAACACCCCAAAAGCGGTTCTCAAGGGTGTTCTTCAGCTGCATGGGGGCCCATGGGATGTTTTTCAACCACCAAGACCGGGCTGGCATCAACTCATCCCGGATAGCCGCTGCACATGAAAATACCACAGCCCTGATTCATTATGTCATTTAGGTAAACAGGAAGTGATGAATATGACATGTGGATGAGCGAATGCACGCAACGTGCATTCTTACTTCACTTACACTCGCCTGTCACCTTCTAATTTCAGTTTTATACAAAAGAAATCGTTTGGAACAACTCAGGTTGCCTTATTTTCTGCTCTGGAGGAAAGGTACCTGAGTACTTTAAACATGCGAGTATTGTAAATTGTACTGATCTCTGGGTTTAATAGCAAGATCTATGTAGTATGTCCATAAACGCTTCTCGTGTAATACAGGGAGATGGTTGCAAAGGTTAAGGGCACGACATGAATGTGGCAGAATAGGCGAAAAGTGCGCTGTTAAGGGTGCCAATTAGTGAACGTGACTACGAGGGTGGTAGTACCTGCCAGATGGTCTTCGTTATGCGCTGGCATTTTGAGGATCTGATTAAGCGTGCGGAAGATGAGCATGTCGTAGTTGGTAGGGTTCAGCGAGACGGTCCAGTAGAGGGGCCCAAGCTTGGAGGATCCCTGCTGCAGCTGAGGCTGGACCTGTGCGATTGATTACAAGGCACAGGTCTTTTCTGTGTTCTGCTTGCTTCTGGCTTGGTGTGCACATTTCCTTTTCCTGCTTTCACACCTTTGCCACAGCCACATCGTCCCAGTTCTCGTGCGTTGCTTTCGTTGCAGCTTGCATCCTTCTCTACTGCAATTTTCAAATTTACAATGTTATATACTTTTTTTAAACGGTCCAAGGGAGAACGGGCGAATTGTGTTTCGTGCGTGTGATCGATATTATAGTGAAAAACATTATTTTGCAGAGTGATAGAAAGATCATGAGGCGCATTTGGGCGTTCGCCGTATTTTTCTTGTCTTCCGGGTACTCCCAAATGGCTGGGGCAGGTGCGAGGTCGCATTGTGAAATGATGAAGTAAATTGTTAGGCAAAATCTAGGCCATTGTAGTCGAAGACACTCCTTTCAAGGACATAATGCTCACAGTGCATTGGAGGCAGTAATTGGATCCCAAAACATGCGCCCTTATTGGTGGACGCTAGAAATGTAATGCAGTGCATGTGTTCATTGGTGTATGCACGCACAAAGTACATCAATCTAGCTGCCTTTCCATTGGCCATACAATATCTACCTGCCACCCTATTCACCTATTACAGCACGGTATAGCTTTGAGTTTAATTCCACATTGCTGCGCTGCAGCCTTGGCATGAGCACTGCAAATAACTAACATACGGAAATGACGCTGGTCTCTTCAGTCTGGACCCCTTCTGCTTGCAAGCTGCAATTGCCTCATTTCTCATTGTGTATGCTTCACTAATTGCCGTTTCAGAGACTTGCCCTCCTCCAGGATTTGATAGCGTTCAACATTTCAACCTGTCTGCCTTTATTGAAGCGCCGTGGTTTGTCCTTTCTCAAGTAAGGTGGCCAAGCTTTGTAGAAAGATCTGTGCGTGCGATATTCAGGGCCATGCCAATCCTCGGTTTGCAACCAACTCAGAGGGGAGACACTGAGGCCCAAAATGTGTGATTTTTGTATGCTCCTAGGGTGTGTGCCCCATGACTGGCAATTTTCAAGCTCGTGACTGTTAAGCATGATTTCCGAGCAGCAGCTGAGCTTGAACAGTGCCAGTCACAGGCACGAGCGTAGGAAGCTAAGGCGTGAACCCTACTTGTTGCTGCCAAACACACCACCTGCAGCACCGACGATTCAGTGATACCTACTCAGTATTTTGGAGTTTTGGCAAGAAAAAAAAGATATGTCAGATTGAATGGAATGAAAAGACTAAGAAGTTGGCGAAACATGCAAAATATCCTCTTTTCCAATGAACAGCACCCATCCAGGGTAAAAATGCCCTATGTTGCATGTAGTTTTGTGATCCTATACACAGAGTGACTTACAAGGATCTAAGCACGTGCTCTCGCGGCTTGTGACATTGGATTTGGTCCAAAGCTAGACTGGTCTAATTGTTCAAGTGGTGTGTAAGTAATTGCCCCTATAATATTAACCCCTCTGCCAAAATCATATCCATTCTATTTAGGTCTAAGACAGTTTTTGTTCGCTTTAAGTTCTCCTTTAGCCTATGATAGCTGTGAACATTTTTGGTGTAAGCCGACAATTTCTCTTTCCCTTGACACTGGCCTAAGGCCCCTTCTTTTTTCCTTTAGAAACTACCGCCATAAACAATAGGAAAAACTGAAGGCAACTAGCATTGTAAACTCTTCCACCAAAAAGCAAAAGCATAAGGAAATTTGAGGGGTATCAGGAGGGTTGCAAGCGTGGCCAGAAAACTCGTCATCCAGGTTTATTGAACAAAACAGACAGATACTTCCAACCGACTAGCTGATCATCACATGACTCATCCCGATACACGATGAGGGATGTTGGAAGTTCTGGAAGGAGTGTGTCTAAACAGGTTTGGCAGCGCAGCTGACAGAGTCGCAAGGCTCTATGGTAATCGAGGTTTAGAGCTTGGACAATCCTTCAAAAAAGCACAATTATACCATTCTCTTTACCGGCCTTTGGCAGGCTCCTTTGGTTTATCAGCCTGAGGACGAGCTTTACTGTGTGCGCGCCCGCTACTTGCCCATAAATGAAAACAATCTTCAGGTAGCTTTCGTTGTACAGCCGCAACCTTTTTTCTTGTATTGTACACAAGTTAGTTAGGCATGTCAAATGAAGCGTTTGTACCCACCCCGTGTTCTGCAAGCACTGTTAAACATTTGTTGTTATTTTCACCAAATGTTTCACACAGGAAGGTTTGCAAGTCTTCAATTCTGCAAACCAAGGATCCACAACAGGCCCCCCTGTTGGCACTAAGGGGGATTCAGGGTGAATGCCTAGCAAATACAAATACTACGTTACTCTCTTCATTGCTTCATCATTTTGCGCCATTTTGTTACCAAGTTGGTAATTGGCAGACAATCTTTAGTGCGGAAAAGCAAGTACAAAGAGTTTGGGGATCTATGTAGCTGATTACGATTTTAAAGTAGCTCAAGCCGCTTTTTTTTTTCCTAACGCACAGGTTTGAGCTTGTGGCCGTGCCACTAGACGCAGATAATGAGACGCAACGCAGCTCAAGCGATCCTTCCAAGTTGCGTGTTGGACCTGCTGCCTTGTTGCCAATTCTGCGCCTTGGAATGGCTCTTGAAGCCTTTGGCCCATACTGGATAGTAGCGACAGGTGAATGAGGCTGCAATGTACGGCATCGAGGAAGAAGCAATAGCACTTCGCTCAAAGAGATACTGCAAAGATAGATTCATGTAGGTCACTTGCCCACATGCAAAGGTTTTCCCCACATGCTGCAGAGAATTAAGTGATTATAATTGACCGAAAGGCTCGTAATAACCCAGACCTGGTTTCCCCTCAGGCTCCTCAAATACCAGCGTGTCCTATGAGTGGGCGATCATTTCTGGAGGGGCGCCGTCTGTTCCTACAGGAAAGGGCTGCCGTACAGGGCAGCCAGGGCCGCTTGAGGAGCAGTACTTTGGAGGTAAGGGTAAAAAGGGGGATGCTGTACCCACAGAATAAGTAGATTTACTTGAATATAGATTAAACCGTAGCCATTCCTCTGGCTTTTATTTGCTTATATCCCTCGTGGTGTACTGCCATTTTTCAAACAGGTCTTTGGCTCTTTTCAAGGGCTCCGACAAACGAGAGCAAGGCGGTTATGGTTCAAAAAGCAGAAGATATGGGCTTAGACACGACCGTGCTGAAAGATGTGGCGCATTCAGGATGCGATTACCCAGAGCCCTGAACAAAGAGCACCGCCCAGGAAGCACACTACATGGACTTTGCTATTCAGCACCTATTGTTGATATATTTCTGGAATGGTTTTCAGAGTGCCATGCCTTTAAAGTCAAGAGCTTATTGATCGCCCGACAAGCTGACTCAGATGCTTTTAACAACAAAATCGGTCAAGGAGACAGAATAGGAACCTCGCTGCTCTTCTAAATGTCAAATATCTGCAGGGTTGGCCAGGACCAAATACACGGTGTATGTATAGTATAAGGTACTTTTTGGCAGGGAAATCACCAAATATACGGTCTTATACCGAGTACACACACAATCCTGGCCGACCCTCGCGAGTAACATGTGTAAAGATTTTAGCTATCGTCTGTGGCTCCATAATTTATTGCTGAGTGGCTTCAGCCTTTGCAAAAACATTGTGTGACACAATTTAAAAAACCCAGAGGCTATACAGCAAAGTATTCAGGAAACAGTAGACAGGAAACTGCAAGGGGAATCAACCAGAAAAAGAAGAGCTGAGCGGTGGAAGACGTTATTACCGTACAGACTTGGGTTCAGTCCGCAGCCCCAGAAAAATATTTTAGTTTCACACTCCCGCATCAACCCCGCACCCTGGAAATATTTAATTTACACCAACCCACAGGGATTTTTGCCTGACAGGCTCCAAAATACGCCAAAAATCCCCGTTTTTCAATCCCGCACCCCCAAAATAAATAGATATTTTTCGTGCGCGCAGTCACCCCGCAGGGCAAAAAACGATATTTTTGCGCGGTGATATAAAGTCTGTACGGTAGATGGTGGTTGTCCCCATTGCTTTCTGCAAATTTGTAAGCCTGGTTCCCAGGCAGTCTCTTTGTGACTGCTCTTCTCCTTCTGAGTTTTTGGTAGTTGGTCCTATCTGACAGGCTTAATTGCTATCCAACTCCTTTGTCTGCTATAAAACACCTTCATTATAGAGAATAAATCCAGTTGCTTACATCCAGAGCAGAACAAGAAGCAAGGCAATAGTAAGCCGCGGAGGAACTTCCTAATTTTCCTCTTAGTGATTTTGAGGGTATTACATAGATCAAGGGGAGATAGCAAACTCCCTACTACGTGAGAAAATAAAGGAAAATTGAAAGAAGAAGGGCAGCAAGAGAGGCTGGTTGGACAGGAAAAAGGAGGCAAGGGGGGAGGCCTTTAGGGGGAGAAGGTTCAGGCGGAAAAAGTTGGATCCAAGAAAGAAAGAAAAAGTGTGCGAGGAAGACTAGAGTGGCAGGGCAAAAAAGAGGGTACACTGAAAAAACTGAGGCCTGGATACCTACACTATTAAAAGAGCAACCAGACACGGAGGCAAGAGAAGCTAGGAGCCAGCCAGGATAAGAGCAAACTAAGCCATAGAAATGACTGGTGCGCCAAAACAGGCTCCAACACAACTCCCCCTAACATAATTTTTATCCCTCTAGACACCCCTCTAAAGAGCGCAAAACCTAGACTTAGCTAAACAGAACAGCCTCACGGGAAACCTTTAGGGGAGAGAGGTTTCTTTGGAAGGGCTAAACCCTAACTTGAGGATCCTGGGCACGGAGCAGCGGTCTACGACCTACTCTCCCCAAAGTCAAAAAGAAAAGCGAATCCTACACAGACAGACGGGCAGGGAAATCAGGCAAGGGGTAGAGGGGTGAGGTAGCATCAAAACGACATATATTGCAAAGAGCGTAGCTGACCAACAAGCAAGGAAGGTGAGGCAGCACAGACGGCTGCATCAACACCAGCCAGGCAGCACAACTCACACGCTCACTAGGGGACAGGCACGCGCTAGAGAGGACGAGGCTTTGGCAAAACCATGGACCATCCAATCCCTTGACCCACTAAAAGGCCAAGACGAGGGGCGCCACAACTAAGAGAGCAGCTAAAAGCCCTCCTGGCCAGCACTGAAGAAAGAGGCTGAGCTCCAATGGGCAAACCCC